>JAEEGL016584572.1_pt1 | contig 89007 bp, 137 predicted proteins | sample 9134231 | NCBI WGS metagenome assembly JAEEGL01 (sample SAMN16246548, study PRJNA631951) | gut metagenome | biome: gut microbiome; feature: rumen; material: fiber-attached | host: Bos | place: Iran: Karaj | collected 2018-10 | reverse complement strand
ATCTGCTGCATCTAATTCATATTCTGAATCTAAAAGATCATTGACAAACTTGCGATATGCTTCATTGATTGCAGTCAATACATATTTGCAAATATAAGAATGATATTCTAAATACTGTACATAAGAAGCATATGCAGATATCGCATAACTACGACCTCGAGCTTTGTTGTATCTTTCAATCTTATTAAAGATTTCATAGTCATATGTTGTGTTTAATGCTTTATTGACAGAATCCTTGTCAAGAATAATGTCAAAAAATGCATGACATGAACCATCTTGTCTTGATTTGCCTTTACGCACGTATTTCTTAGTAAACTTAAGATGTGTCTTTATTTTGTCACGTATCTCTTGTTCATGTTGTTCTCTTAATTTAGATTGCTGCCTTTCAGATTCAGAAATGACTTTGTCTCTTAAGCTACCTCGTATTTGCCAATATAATGAATTGAATTCTGTTTTCATTATTTTTTTACATTATATCACTTGACAAACTTGCAAGTTTCACACTTTTAAAGAATTATTTGTTTTCATTTTCAAGATCAACTAATTGCTTCCAGATGTCTGCCTCTTTCTCATACTTTTCAGCTACACTCTTGTAAGCCTCTTTTGCAGGCATATCAGGATTGGATGACAAGTCTTTGAAGACTTTCACTTCTTTGATAGCATTTTTATATCTTTGTTTAGCTAAAGCCTTCAATGGAGATTCTTTTCCACCAAAGCATTCCAAAATATGGTTGATAATATGTATTCGTTGTTCCATTGGAAGTTTGACCAACACATCACATAAATCATCAATGTCAATTGAAATACTCAAGTTTGGATTTTTTGCCTTTATTTCAATTTTTGCCATATTATTGGTTTTCAATTAGTTAGACTTCTTAACGTTATAACCACGAATAAACTTGATAGCAGACTCACGAGTAATCTTAGGATTGACTTTGATTGCATATTCAAGCAAAGCATCCTTGATGACTCTTACGTTATGTCCGCCAGGAATTCCTTTGATTTGCATGATGTCATTGCCATCAATTGGAAGCTTATATCCAAACATAGCTTCACCCTTAGCCATAAGTTCAGCTGAATAGTTCATCATGCTAATATAGAACTCTGGCTCCTTGTATTTGTCTGGCACAGACATCCTGTCAGCCTGCATAAGCATCATAAGGTTGGCAAATCTTTCAACAGTGCCACATTCATATTGTACTCTGCGCACAACTTTTGGGTTTGGACAATCTGTCTTGAAGCAGAAGAACTTCATATGCTCTTCAACATAGAATGCAACTTCCTTAATGATATTGTTATCATAACGAAGTCTTCTTAAAGCATCCTTTGCAATCTTTGCTCCAGCAAACTCATGACCATAGAAGTGAATTCTACCATCCTTGCCAACACTTCTTGTTTGTGGCTTTCCAATATCATGTAATAAAGCAGCCAAGCGAAGTGTCAAATCATTGTTTTGAAGTGCCTGAACAAAGTCAACTGTATGCTCCCAAACAGTATCGAAACCGTGGAACTCATTTTGAGTGCATTCATACAAGTTTTCAAGTTCAGGAATTATGTACTTCATTGCTCCACATTCCTTGATCATGTTCAAAGCCATTTTTGGATTGTCACAAGTGATAATCTTTGAAAACTCATCATTGATACGTTCAATTGATATGATTTCCAAACGATTAACATTTCTCTTCATAGCTCTGAATGTTGTCTTTTCAATCTCCCAACCAAAGCGTGATGCGAAACGAATGACTCTCAAGATACGAAGAGGATCATCAATGAACACTGTGTCAGGATCCTCATTTGTTACTCTGATTTTATGGCTGTTGATATCGTTGATTCCACCTGTAAAATCATAGAATTGGTTTGTTGAGACATTGAAGTAGATTGCATTGATTGTAAGGTCACGTCTAATACAATCCTCTTGGATAGTACCAAATGCTGTCTCTGGATTTCTTGAGCCAGAGTCTGTATATTGTTCTTTACGAGTTTGTACAGCTTCAATCTCAACATCAGGAAACTCTTTCAAAACAAACATTGAGACTGAATATTGAGGATATTCAACCGGCTCTCTAAGAAGTTTTCCAATGTTATAAAGGTGTTGTGCAAGCTTCAATCCACCACCTTGAATATTGACAACAACATCAATATCTTTGATTTCACGATTCATAAGCAAGTCACGAATAGCTCCACCAACGATATATGTCTTACCTTCAAAAATTGTGTTCTTGATTAAGCTTGCTAAAGCTTCTTTAATCTGGAAAAATTTCTCTTCTGTCATTTCATTTAATGTTTTGTCTCAATATTATATAGAAACGTTATATTTAAAATTCAAAAAGTGACTGATTACTCAATCACTTTTTGTTCTTTTTTAGTGCTACGTAAAAGTTCATTCACAATTCTCATTATACCTTTTGTTCGGTCAAAATCTAATGATGAATCATTGTTGAAATAGAAAATAACATCACCACCATTTTCAGTATCAATGTAATTGATATTGTCTACATTGATGAAATACTCTTGATACTTAATAAAATGAGCCATTGCTACAAGTTTTTTCCATGTTTATGATCAAAATAATTATAAATCTTAATTGCTATTTCATTTGGATTTTTGAGTGTACATTTTTGAAATTGATATGTTCCACCAGCAGTCGTTATAACTATATATATGTCTTTGTCTTCAAAACTTATAATATAATCCATATTTATTGATATATCATCAATTACAAGAAATTGCGAACCCATGACATCAGCTTTGAATTTTTTAGGTTCAACATTTGGCAAATTACAAATTTTCAAGTCATTGTTCATTGTTGTCGGAAAAGTATAACATCTGTTAAAAAGTGTCCCCAAACCAAATTCATCCATATTACTTAACAATTATCACAAGAAATAATCAATTCTACATTGTCATTAAATAGAAAGTTCTCAATTGTCAAATCCCAATCATCCAAAAAATCATTAAGACAATGATAGTCTTCACATGACTGATGATCAATATATCCTTCAATGTCAATCATGTGACAAGGATTTCCATCTTTGTCAGTGACATTAGAATATGCTTTGTCTTCTATAGTGCTTTCAATGACAATTCCTTTACATTCTTTTATATGATCACACACAATTGACTCAAGCAACAAGAAATCATCTAACATATAATATTCTTCCAAAGAAGTGAAGTCAGGATGAAAATAGTCATTCTTGTGTACTTCAGCAATCATTGTCAAAAGATATTGAAGCTTGTTGTAGTCATCTTCATACTCGTCATATCCCCAACCAAATTCTCCAAACTTCATATGAAGTTTATGGTCGTTTTTGTCAAGATACTCGTTCAAAGTGCAAGTATACATAGGACATTTGTTCCCATGTATACTCACACTATGAGTAGAACTTGAGTTTGTCTCAAAAATATGTTCTCTAACTTGTCTCATAATCAATAGTCTGCACCAAGATATCCGAATGCTACAACAGTTATTGGAGGATTTGTAGCAATAGTCTCTCTCTTCTCCCAGTATTCATCATTCTCGGCGTCTTCAAGCATTGCATCCCATTCTTCAGATGTAAGATAGAAATCTCTCATATCTGATTTATATTTTGGGAACAAATCAATAAGAGGAATTTCTTTATTCTTGTATCTTTCAACATCTTCTTTCTTTATCGCACAATAGCTTTTATTAAGCCAATTTTCAAGTTCATTGACATTCTCTTCAAACGCTAAGTCAGCATCCATAAAATGTTCTTTGTCTTGGCAGAACAATACTTTTCCTTCTGCCCATTTTTTGAATTCGTCTTCTGTTGTGATTACACAGCAGTGTGTCATTGATGAGTTTGTCTCAAATACTTTTGATCTAATTTGTAACATAGTTTCGTAATTTAAAAGTTAGACATTTGAGGGGCATTTATGCCCCTCATTCATTATTTGCTTGATGAGCTTTTGAATAGAATTGAGCTTAACAAGTTAATTCCTAATGCCTGCCAGAATGTGATTTTAGTCAAGCCAAAAATCACTGGCATAAGCCAATTCCAAAGCCACATAGTTGGGAAAGCAAAAATCAATGCTAAAATGCATACAACTAATATTGCTCCCATTATTGTCAAAAATTTCTCCATATATAATTTTGATTTATTTGTTTGAAAATTTGTTATAGTTTTCTTTTAATTCTGGTGTTTGGTGCATATACATTCTTCCTTTGCAAACAGTGCATTCAACATAAAAATATTCTGGATGCAAAGGATCTATTTGCAAATCACCATTTTCCCATTCAAATGGTTCGTTACAATCAGGACATGTAACGTATCTGTTTCCACTATTAAAATATATTCTCATTAGCTCTTCCATAATTCGATTCCATCATCTCTACCAATTTGGACAGATACTAATGGATCACATAAATAACCAATAATAGCATTTTCATCCTTAAAGTCAATGACAAAACGAGATTCATCTGGTGTTGTTTGGTGATCCCATTGAACTATACCATTAAAATTTATTGTTATTGTGTTAATGTCTATTTTGGTAAGTTTGCTTACAGCTTTCACAAATTCAGAAAGTTCAAAATATTTTTCAATAGAAAACTCACCCTTTTGACTAAATGAAATTTGTTTTGGAGCAATATACATGACAGTTTCAAAATATTTGATACATATCCATGTCAGCATATATTGAAGTTTTTCAAGTGTTGTATTAACAACACCATTTGAAAACTCATTTTGATTACAAGCGGTTATTGTCAAAGTATTTTCGTTTATTAAACTAATCAAATCGTTATAATTTAAATGGCTTGAATCAAATGTCAAAGTATGAGTTGAGCTTGAGTTTGTCTCAAATATACATTGTCTTTTTTATAACATAATTTGTTTATATATTTTTTTAAAAATATCAGTCTCTTCCAACTCTGACAATTGCATCATCATTGAACAAATATCCTTCAATTTGCTCTTCATTATCTAAGTCAATGACAAAGTCAGACTCATAAGGAGCTGTTTGATGATCCCAATTAATCCATCTAATGTCAGTAAGACGAATTGCCTTGACTTGCGGATAGTGTTTCTTGATGCATTTAAGAATTGTCTCATACTCATCGTCATACATTGAGTCAAAATTGTCAGAAGGATATACTATGTCTTCAAACTCTTTTTTATCTGTCCAGCATGGATTATCATTCTCTCTAAGATACATCCATGACAACATGTATGCAAGTTTCTCATATAGTCCATATGCAGTATATTCAGAAAGTTGATCCCACCCAGTAACTGCAAGTTCTCCGTCTTCATTAAGTTGTATTTCGAAGTCTTTTTCATAATCCTTCTTTGGATTTATTACAAGACAATGTGTAGAACTCGAGTTTGTCTCAAATGATTTGTATCGTGTATTTATCATAAATTCTTTGTGCTAAATTCTAGCAATATTTTTTTTATTTCTTCATATTTTGATTCTGGGAATGTAAAATATCTGTCATTTGTGCTAAACGTTACTCTTGATTCCCAAATCTTGTCATTACTTGAAAGTTTATAACTATAATATCTTTCTATACATTGAACATCTTCAATTGGAAAGACATTATTGTAAAACTCAATGAAATGTTTAATCATGCCCGTAATATCCGAAAGCTGTGACTTTCACACCATTCTCTTCATAGTGTTTTTCAAATGTCTCTCTATACATGCAAATATACTCATTCCAATAGTCAAATGTATAATACATATATTCAGCTACTGAATAGCTGTCAAGACAAAAACTTTCAAAGTCAAATTCTCCAGCAATGTATTTTTCAATGTTCTCATCAGTCAAAGCTTCAATTGCATCTTCTTCACCATAATCGAAACAACCATCTTCAATCTCATCTCTCCATTTTCTCATGACATCAGCATTGTATTTGCGACCTTCTTCTACAGTTACAAACTTTGGCTTCAAATATTCATTGAAAAGCATTGTCTCTTTATCTGCCCACTCATTATATCCAGCAGTAGGGCACATGACAATAGAATGAGTCAAGCTTGAATTAGTCTCAAAAACTCCTGTTCTAATATGTTTCATGTTAAAATATATTGTTTTATTTATTTAATATAGTCATTTTTTGGCTCAAAATTTTCAATTCTGTTACCACATTCTGGACATATTACATAAGGCAATCCCTTTGGATGATACCATGCGTCATAGTCTTGTTCTCTATCATCATATTTGTCAAACATGAATACACATTCACAATGAGGACATGTGATTACCAAATTTCGTCTTTTCCATGCAGAACCATGTTCTAATACTGTTTTCATATCAAACCAATATTTTATGATAGCACTCTGGACATTTTACATAAGGTGGCACACGTTCAATCTCTTCATTTTCATCATAATTGAAATCATGTACAACATTGTTTATACCATAAATGAATTCACAATAGCATTCAGGACATGTTATTTTGCTATGTTCTCTATGCCATGCCTTTCCATGTTTGAGAATTTCATACATAACATATGATTTAAGAATGGAAATAATGTCCAAAAGCTACTATGTCAGCATATACATGAATGAATGGAGAATGACATTCATCATAATCCAGCATAGTCATGTATTCATCATAGTCAAAAAACAAGAAATTCGGGAACCTTGAATACATTTCTTCAGTAAACTGGCCAGTCTTCTCATACTCATCTATCAAAGCAACAAAATTATCATATCTGTTTTGTTCTTTAAGGTATTGCACGTACATAGAGTTTCTTTCATTGCTTATGTAATATCTCAACATCTTGACATTCTCTTCTTTTTTCTTGTCAATGTCAATTTGTCTTACAATTGGTGCATAAGTGTCAAAGTTTCCCCAGTTTCTCATGAAACCATTGTCACCGAATCTCAAATTCTCATAATCATAATAATGATCATATTTGTCTTCTCTTTCTTTTGACAATGTCTTAGCCCTTTCAATCGACATAAAATTTTCAGGAAGATTTATTGTTGGCTCAACATCTGTTCCTAATTCATAGCCACGATCATTACAACTATATATGTAGTCTATGCTTAATGCAATCTTATAGTTCTTCCATAACTCATACATGTCTCTTTTCATTACTGTAAAGCAATGAGTAGAGCTTGAGTTTGTCTCAAAAATACTATCTCTTACTTGTATCATATCAATTTTCTATTTCTTTATTTATGCAATTATTAATCAAAATCTCTTTTATCTCATCGAAGTACTTTGCTTCAAAACAGACACTTTTTGTACTATCTTTAAAGAAAAGTTCTGAATAAGGGACATACTCATTATGAGTAGTGTTCCAATCATGATAACTGTCATATTCTAAATACAATACATCATCTGGACAAAACACAATTCCAGATTGTGCAGCATATACAAATTTTTTAGTCATGCCCATAATATCCAAATCCCATTATGTCAACAACCTTGTCATCAATTAAAACTTTAGATGACTCTGCTATTTCTTCCATGCCTATACTGTCAACATAGTTATTCCATTGGTCAAATGTGATGAAATAGTCATCAATGTCCCAGCGTGAAAACAACCCCCAATATGTGTCTTTATATAGACCATCTTCATATTTCTGAATTGTCTCTTCATTAAAAATGGGATTATCGGTATGTCTTCCATGTTCTTCCCACATTTTAAGAGTTTCTCTTAAATGATATGCGTTGAACTTTCTTGCTGAAACATTGTCAGCAAATTGATGTCCATTCATTTTAAACATCATCTCTCCAGCAACCCATTTATCATATTTTGTCTTGTCACACATGACAATACAATGAGTCATTGAGGAGTTTGTCTCAAAGACCATGTCTCTTACTTGTATCATAACTCTATCATTTGAATCAAATCACTTTTAACTTTCACATTAATGTCTTTCAACATCTCTTCTTTTGTGTATGGCACACTTGCTACAACATTTACATATGTATCAACTATGTCTTCTTTCAATAATGGCATATTGATGAAGTCTTGATGGTCAGGATGATATCTGTCATAGAATTTGTTATAGTCAAAAACTAAAAACCAACTCATCTTAAGATTAGGCCATTCAACAATTACATACACATTATTGTAATCTTTTCCATATGCTGTCTTTAACTTCATATATCATCATTTTGAAACCCTGTGAACAAAAAGCATAGTGAACAACACATCTAATGCTGCAGTATGCCAATAATCAAGTTGCTGAAATACAGCTTGTCCATCAATTACCATAAGTTCTGGCATGACATAATTCCACAACCACATCATTGGATATACAAGCAAAAACCAAAGTACTAATACAATCAAAAGCACAAGAAATTTACCAAATCCACTTAAGTCATCAAATTCATCTGTAAATTTACTCATAGGAATTAGTTTAATTTTTATCTATAGTGGTGAACAGTCATTTTTCACCGTCATTTTCATATTTTGAATATCTAGTAATTGCTTCATCAATAGCTTTAGGACATTCGGCGCAGCATTCATCACACCATGTGTAATAAAGGACATGATTAGTGAAAAGATAGTCAATGACTTCATTGATGTCACTCCACATCTCTTCCCACATGTTTTCAGACACATCATATCTCCTATAGTACTTGTCTTCATTAAGAAGTTCAGAATCTTCCCTGAATTCTACCGTAAAGCCAAGCTCATTGAGTTTTTCAGTAAGTTGTTTTCTATGAAACAGGAATGAAAGCACATCAGTGTCTTCTGTCCAGACATACATAGAGAAATAAAGAAGATCAGCTTTTACTTGAAAAGAAGTATTCTCATCAATAGTTGGATCTTTATAAAGAATATTCTCAACTTTAGAATATGGCATCTCGCCAAACACAATATGAGTGCCATGTTGTTGTTTGAATTTTTCAATCACATCTTCAGTAACTCTATTCCTGCTTACAACAAGACAATGAGTAGTAGAAGAGTTTGTCTCAAATATTCCTTTTCTAAATTGTATCATAATTGTCAAATTTTAACCGTCATATCCATGATAACCAAATGCAATCACATCAACACCTCCAAATGTTCCACTCGCATACATTTCTTCAAAGCTTCTATAGTCTGTATGTACGAAAGCCTCATCCCATTCTTCTGGAGTCAAATATAGACTGCTCCCATATTCTTTATGGATTCCACTGAAAAATGCGAGTTGAATTTGTCCCTTTTCATATTTGTCAATGTTTTTTCCTGTAAGAATGTTCTCTCCTATCTTGCTTCTCCAAAAATCATTTCTGAGTAAGTCTTCAAGGATCTTTGCATTCTCTTTACGAGCCTCTTTTGTCTCTAAGAACATTGGGTCTTTTCTCTCACAAAACAGTAAGTTCTTTCCCCAATCTTCATATTCACTTCTTTTGCATAACACAAGTGAATGTGTCATAGAAGAATTAGTCTCAAAAATGTTATTTCTTATTTGTATCATCTTTTTTCTTGTTATTTAATGGATGATTTCTTTGAATAGTTTTCATTTGGCTTCTTAACTCAATTATGTATTGAGCCATTCCACGAATAATGATACTGTTACTATGTATCTGATGCTCTAATTTTTGCTTCTCATAACCATTTTTGCATCCAGCTTTTACATGTTCTCTAAGCACTTTGTTATTAATTTCATGAGCTTGTATGATTTCTTTTACTCTAGCTATCTCTCTAACGTTAAAACTAATCATAAGGTTCATTGAAAGAGCCTTTGAATGTTTATTTCTTTCCATTTTCAAGCAATTTTATCTTCTTGTAAATTTCATCTTTTTCTTTAGATTTTTCACATTCTCGACAATCATCACAGCCATTTCCAGCTCCACAATCTCTACAAACATCATAATAGTCTTTCCAAAGTTTGTCAATAAGCTTTTGTCTTTCTTCTCTTATTGGTGCTTCTTTTCTCCATTTCACTTCAGCTTCAAGACGTTCCAAAGGAAGATGTTCAAGAATCCCATCAATAACATCATCATCTAACCAAATATCTTCATGCTCATATTCACTGTCAACTCTAATTTGGTCATATTTGTCAAAGTGGATTACAAATGAATGGTAGTTTGAACTGTTTGTCTTAAATGCTCCTACTCTAATATTAATCATTAAAAGCTTTAGATATATTTATTTCTTTAATGATTTAATATAGTTAAACATTTGATCAGCATTCATATCATTAATAGGATATTTGAACTCCTTAGAAAGTGTTGAGTTTTTGGCAAAAGTCTCATCTACAGCATCAATGTAGAATGAGTAGTCACCATCGTCACCCATATAGAGAGTCTTCCAGTCAAGGCCAAGTTCAGGATGCTCTTTGATTTGTTTTTCAAGCTCAAGTTGCTCAATTGCAAGATTGTCGAAAGACACAAGCTTGAACTGATTTGACTTATAAAGCTCAATGAAGCTTTGTTTAAGCCATTCAATGTTTTTTGTGACATAGTCCTCTGCATTTGCCCGATAAGAGATTCCGCGGCCAACATTCTTGTAGCCAAGCACAAGAATCTTGCACTTTGAAAGTTGCTCTCTGTATTGAGTGAAAAACTCAGGACTGATAATGCCATTGATTAAATGGATGACAGCATTGTCAAATTGAGCAATCTTGTCAAAGATAGTCTCATCAGTGATTGAGGAGATAGAAATGCCAATACCATAAATAAGCTCTTCAGCAACATATTGCTTGACCTTGTAGAAATTCTTGAGGAATTGTGCCTGATTGAGAGTCATAGAAACAATGACCTTCTTTTCCTTCATATAATGCAGGAACTCATCAAGTTGTGGGTGGTCCATATCATTGCCATTGATTGCAATCTCAGTGTATGGATGTACAAACTTAATCCAGTTCTGATGCATAATGTCTGAATGTTTGCCATCTTTAGTGGATCCCTCATAACAGAATGGGCAACCAACTGAACACTTGTTTGTCAACTTGACGTCCATTGATTCGGCAAATTCTGGAGTAAGGTTGTCAAGATTGTTGTAACGAATCTTAGTTCCATCTTTTAAAATGATCACTTTGTAGTTTCCATTGACATATTTGCCAAGGACATTGCTGAAATTTTTCTTCATGTTTAATATTTTAAGTTGTTTTCTAAATCTCTTTTTGCATCCTTTTGTTTCAATGACTCTTTCTTGTCATAAGTATGCTTACCTTTTGCAACAGCAATTTTCACTTTCGCAAGTCCAGAATCATTAATGAACATATTTATAGGGACAATAGTGAGACCCTTTTCTTGTACTTGTATTTTGAGTTTCTTAAGCTCTCTTTTCGTCAAAAGAATCTTACGATCTCTTTTTGGATCATGTTTTTTGAAACTTGCATTCTCATAGTCAGAAATGTGCATTCCAACAACAAACATTTCATTTCCTTTGAAAGCACAATAAGAATCAGCCAGATTTACTTTTCCTTGCCTGACTGACTTTATTTCAGTACCTTCAAGCATAATGCCCGCAATAAATTCATCTTGAATGAAATAATTGTAGTATGCTTTTGAGTTTGATATATTGATATGTTTGTTTTCTGTCTTCATTGCAATAAATAAAACAAGCTAATTACATCTTCCTTCTTGAAACCAAGTTCTCTTAATACTCCTTCTGGACAAAATTCATTTGGTTTGAAATTGTCGCATCCACGTTTTGCCTCAGCATCAGTCAATGGTTTTTCATTATGCCAGCAATTCCATTCACCCCATTTATAGCTGAATGAGCCAAATTCACACCACTTGCATTTTCTTAAATGACGTGCCATCAAATTTCAACTTTAATAAGTTCATTGTAAATGTCCTCACCATAAAGTCTGTTCATATACATGAACTCATTAGCAAGGTCATAAATGTCCATGCATTCATTGGTGTTTCTTCTGCAAAATTGCTTGAAGTCAAAAATAGTTCCAGGTGTAAGCATATTGTTTAAATTTTAGATCCAGAATCGTAATTGTCAATAATATATTGAAGTAGTTTACGGCGGCATACGTTGTCAAGTTCGGCATAGAAAGCAAAGAACTTTCCATAATATCCACCATTTTCCTCAGCATCTTTCCATTTGTCAATCATATGTGCAACACAACAATCCCATTCAATTTCACCAAAGAATTTTGGTAACCAGTCTTTCTTCACCTCGTCATTCCAAGGAAGTGAATACAAGACATAGTCATATGGAATATTCATTGCATAATAGAACAAGTTGTTCATTGCAAAAATTGCTGATTCATTGTCCATTTTAATTAGTTTTGTTATTATATAGATATGATTTTGACAAAATTCAAATTATGCTTTCACATAATAATGTTCATATAACAATTCTGGCATCATTTTAAGACAATCAACAATATGTTTGCCTTCAAGTGAATGCGGATCATGCTCTTTCATTACATTCTTAAGCCATTTGAGATCACTATCAATAAGTGTCTCAAATGTTTTCCTGTCCACTATCATTCCCATAAATGTCAATGATATTTAGTTCATTAGCTAAATTGTTTCTATTATATACAGCTACTCTATTGCAATTTTTATAAATAGTAGTCATTATTTCTCCATCAAAGGCAGTCATTATTGCCACTTTCTTAGTTGTGAATTTTACAACAAGCCCTTTATATAATCTTCCATTTTGTTTTTCATTGAAGACTACATAGTCATCAATATGTATTTCTTGGCCAAAAGCGTCTAAATGCTTGTTTTCACTCATTGTACAAAACTAGTTTGTTGGGCAATTTGAACAATAATTGTAAATATCCTCCTTCAAAACACCCACATACTGCAACTTTACATCCTACAAAATATTCTACACGAGCTTTATAGAAATTTTGTTTTTGACAAAGTATAACTTTGTCACCGATCTTCAATTGATTTCCAAAAGCATCTAAGAATTGTTGTTCTGTTGCATTGTAAATTTCAGGAGTTTTCATTGTCTTTGTATTCTAAATTTGGATGTTTAATTAAATCATCATAAGCTTTATATAAGTTATAAAATATGTTTTTCTCTGGTATACAAACCTCATTACACATCTTAGAATACCAGTATTGTCTCATATCATATAATTCTTCTTTTGTGAAATTCACATACATTATTCAAGTTCCTTCCATTTTTCTGGTGGGTACATAGAATGAAGTTTGTCTAACCACCATTTTGTCTTCACTTTTACTGATGGACGTCTTTGTCCTTTAAGAAGTGTGCTTCTTTTGAAGACAACTCCCTCTTTTACTGTTGGGAACTCAGCATCAGGCTTAGTCCAGTCATTGTTCTTGATTTTCTCAATTATCTCTGAAGTCAAAGGTCCTTTGTAAATGAGTTCAGGAAGCTCAATGCCGCATCCATTGAAGATATCATAGTATTCTTTTGGTTCAATATATCCTTTTTTCTTTAAAAAGATATCTGTTAATGCCAGTCTCATATCGCCATTTGCATGATCAAAAAAGTCATGTTGTCCAGCAAATGAGTTTGGCCCATACCATTCAAAAAAGAATGTGATTTCATCAACTCCTTGAAAAACTTTTCCTTTTCTCCAGTTTTCTTTTATAAGTTCTGTAAGGATTTTGTCATAATTGAATGTATGAAAATAATCTACAACTTCTCCAAATTGAAGATCATTAGAATCTACAGTGCGTGTTCTTGAACCAAAGGGCCAGAAACAATTGTTTTTTGTCTTGAATGAAGCACAGAAATTTTGTCCATCAAGTTTATTGAAACCCCAAACCATTTCTGACCTTAAAGTTCCATCATCTTCAATTCTTGGAATACTGTCGTAATGTTTCATTTTTCTACGGGTATTGTTACTGATATAAATTTATAGTTATAAAACAATATTTATTCATCAACCACATTATTTTCCGATAAAATTATTTTTTGTCTGTCACTTTTAGCCAAATGCATTCAATTGGTTATTTTAAAGCATTCAGTCTGTCAATTTCAGCAGCTATCAATGCTCCTGCTCTTACAAGATCTTTGATACGATTGTTTTCAGCAGGCTTCCACCATGTCTCTTCCCAAGGCCAGATCATAGGATAATGCACAACAGTACCATCTGCTTTCCTGACAGATATTGCTGTCATTCTTTTCCTGTCATCTTCTGTCATTGCATAACATGCAGCTGCACTACCAAGTTGCCCATTAGTATGATTGATGTCATGTTCTGGAGTCCATCCTTCTTCAGTTATCTGGCGTTGTCTTTCTTCTGCTATAAGTTCAATTCCGTTTTTCATTTTACTAAAAATATATTTCGTTCTTTATAATATGGAATATATTATCTATCTCAAACTTTGAGTTATGATAGTCGTCATATTCAAAGAATTTAAAATCCCATGTATGTTTGTCATTACAAATATGAAGATCACACTCAAGCGGATCATTCTTCATAAATACTCTTCCAGACATTAATGAACTAATTTCAAATATGTCTGTCAATTTCATTGAAGTGTAACTTGCTAACTTTATAAAATCTTGTCTTCTCATATGCTTATTCATTTACATTTCTATATATGTCATTCATGAGTGTACTCATTTGACTTCTGACATAGTTTGCAACTTTGTTGTTGTCTTGATTGGCAATGAACATCGCATCAAATGCAACTTCAAATTGATCTTCATCAACATATACAATGTATGCACTATTGAGAGTTGCTATGTCATATAACTTGTTTTTAGCCGAGTCATACAATTCAATCTTTACATCTTTTGTAAAGTCAGACTTGTGAAGAAGTGATGTCTCTGGATTTGCATTCTTGTATTTCTCAAAAATCTTAGTGAATGAGTCATCACTATTGCAAGCAATGTCTGACACAGTCAAAATCAAGTTATCAAACAATGAATTTATCATTTTCAATCCATAGAAATGCAAGCAATCATCTTTGTCAAAACCTGACAATCTGAATGACAAGTTCTTTATTTCAGATATGTCAATGTCAACGTTCTTGCTTGTCTTTGGTGGCCAATTAAATTCATTTTCTGTTTCTTCACCAATATTTTCAAGTTTTTGAATAATTTCATTTTTTATGTCTTCAACAATAGGATTGTCACATTCTGAACAGAAATAATATTGATCACAAACAAACTCAATTTCTAATATGTCAGTGTTATCATTGTCAATGTATCTTAATGGTGTAGAGTCAGTCAAATATATCAAGTCATATAAATTGTCACTATATTTATCTTGTAAACTCACAGTCAAGTTCCTCGTAATGAATGAGTTGTCTTTGTCTTTTGCAAACAAAGTCTCCTTGATCCATTTGACATCTTCATCATCAGCATAAGCATCAAAGACATACTTTATTCCATCTTCAGTCTTTACAGCTTTGAAGTTCTTTCCAATTATCCCATAGTCTTTTTCAAATCCATGCAATACAAGATCATAGTTTGTTGACAATGGAATTTCTTCATTAGCATTTACAAGCACTGTTATGTTGTCATCTTCAATGAACTCTTCTAATGTCACAAATGTGTTGACAATGTCATCACCATTCTTTTCATTCTCCAAGACTAATGGTGTTATGATGTTTCTTACTTTCTCAATAGTCTTGTATTTTTCTCCATCAAAGCAATATGCCATCATGACATATGTCAATGGATTAGTCTCAAGAGGAAAATGCTTATCTGTCAACTTTTTAAGTTGTTCCAAGACAAAATAGAAATTGTCATTTGATCTGTTATACCAGATTTTTGTCAGAGTCTTTGGATCATTACATTGCAATGATTTTATGAATTCTTCTCTGTAATCTTTTTGTGTTTTGCTCATATATTTTAATCTATTGAATCTACAATCTTAATTCCACACAATTCAGCTAGTTTATGTATGTTTTCACCACGTCTTATTGCATTGTTCAATTGTATCTTGTCATTCACAGCTTTGTCTAAATTAGCTTGTGTTGACTTTACTTCCCTTGATATCAATATGCCATCTTCATTCAACTCTTCTACTATATAGTAGTTTGGCAAAGAGTCAATGACATAAATCAATGGAGCATATAAACCCTCTTCTAAAGTCCCAGGTTTATTGACATATTTTGTGCATCCATTAAGCCACGTTCCGTCTAATGTCAAAGTCTTTGACTTAGAATAATGTGTATGACCCACTATCTGGGTCCATGTGCATCCATTATTGTCTATATATAAATCCTTTTCAAGTGTGCTAGGCCTTACCCAAATTGGACTGGCGTATGGTCCATCACCAATTCCTGAATCTCCACCTCTGTATGTGAATCTATATTTACGTGGATCAATGTCATTCAAGTCAGCAAGTGTTGATATGAATAATCTGTTTTCAGAAAGCCAGCTATTTGTTATGCCAGCATGAGAATATACTGTCTTGTTTGGCTCATCAACATAAACATATTGCATCAATTTTTTTTCAAGACATTTGTCTAAAAGCATTGAAACATGAATAGCATAAGAGTTACGCTTTCCTGAGTAAGTCTCTGTCAAGTCCATATAGTGAAAGTCATGATTACCTATGATGAGAATGAACTCACCCTTCTTATGCTTCTTTTGAGCTTCAAGTATGTCTTTAAAACAATTGACAATATCTTGATCAGTTCCAGTGAAACTGTCAAAATAGTCACCAAGAATAATCACATCATCAGGATCTTCTTTCTTATAAATAGACATAAACGGCTCAATATGGCCGTGAATGTCTCCAATTACCAAACGTTTCCTTATCGTTCCAACTGCAACTTCTGATGGCGATGTGTCTAATTCTATTGTCCCTATATCTTCTGTGTTCATGTTATCATTGTAAATTTATTTCAAAATATTCTGGATCAGTTTGCCAGCTACGGTTTGTCTTTTCTACAGTAGTCACAATCATGTTATATAATTGGCTATTACAGAATGGATTCTTGACAATCCATTTTCCATTCTTTTCATCACGAATGGGTTCATCGATAGAAGTACCAATGAACCCATTTTTATTTACGTAAACCCAAATTCCTACAGTTCTGTTCATAATGGATTACTCATATTTTTGATGCAGCTTTCGAATCTCTCCAAGCTTGTCAAGCTCTTTTCCTGACTTCTTGAATGCGTAGTCTACATAAGTCATATTGACTATAATAATATAGTCATTTCCCATGATGCCTTCACCTCTCAATATAATATTGTCATTTGGCTTTGTGTTCTCCGGAATCTTGCAAGTAACTTTCTTGCCATTTGGAAGTGTGATTTCTTTTTGGGCTCCAAGTATGCAATCATAGTAAGGGATGTCGACTTTCTCATAAATGACTGGTCCAGTCACACCATTAATGACTGCATACTTTGACTTGTCAAACTTGTACACAAACTGGATAATGAGATTTCCATTTGGTCCCTTTGGATTGTTTGACTCATTTCCTGCTCCATCAATCTTCATTGCTTGACCTTCAAGCACACCAGCAGGAACATTAATTACTTCTTTACGTTTTGACTTCTTGAATCCAGTTCCATTGCATTCTTTGCAAGGATCAACAACTCTCTTTCCAGTTCCATGACAATGAGGACAAGGATATGTGTTTCTGATCATTGTATGGCCTTCAAGTTTTGTCTCTATAATCCTACCATGATCACAATGCAAACAATCAGCTAATCCACTTCCACCCTTGCCACCACATTTTGGACAACGAGTGTCATATTCATATTCAAGAGTCTTTGTAGTTCCCTTCATGACATCTTCAATAGACAGTGCTAAATTGAAGATTTTATCTGTTCCAGGTCTGACTATTTCCTCTTGTTGCTGATGTTGTCTTCCAAATCCGCCACGATTGAACATGTCTCCAAAACCACCAAAACCACCACCAAATGATGAGCCTGGTCCCTTTCCAGCAAACATGTTAATTATTTCCTCAGGAGACATCCCACCGAAATCTCCAAAACCACCAAAACCGCCAGCGCCATCTTCATCACCAAAACGGTCATATTTGGCACGCTTTTCTTTGTCTGACAATACTCCATATGCAACTGATATCTCTTGAAACTTTTCAGTAGCTTTTTTCTTTTCTGCTTCAGTTCCATTTACCCATTTGTCTGGGTGCCATTTCAAAGAAAGCTTTCTGTATGCTTTTTTGATTTCGGCTTCAGTAGCATCATGTTTTACTCCTAATATTTCATAATAGTCTTTACTCATAGTAACCTCCCTTAATTATTTTTGAATCTAACTTCATGTCAATGTTTGCTGCATAAGATGTTGAACTTGCAAGCTCAATATTTGAAGTTGTGTCAATTCTTGTAATCTCAAACTTCTTGTCTGAATTCTCATTCAAATATTGATAAAACTTTTGCATTTGGATTGCAGAGTCATGATTCATAGAGACATAATAGATATTGTTCTTTTCATCAATGACAGCAAAGAATGCATTCAACAATGTATATTTTGTAAGCATATTATAAAAGCTCGATTATTTCTGTTCTGTATTGCGAGTCATATCTTACAATGACTGCTTGATAATTAGCAAAAATCTTGAATCTCTTGTTTTCAGCCGTACGATGACTTAATACAAGATTTCTTGCTTCTTCCAAGGTGGCAAAGGCTCTCCTTTGAGAGCCTCCACCTTTGTAGACTTTCCAGTTTCCTCCGTCACACCAATAAATGCTATAGTTTGGATAATCGTTGTAGTTCATAGTTAGAAGTGTTCAACGATTTCAACGAGGTTGTCACCGTCATATTCACAGATATCAACTCTATCCATGAATGTGATCGGATTGTTTGGTTCAGTGTTTCTGGCATGACTGACGAAAGCTCTTGCTTCTGTTACAGTTTCAAAAGATACAATTTCACCCTTTTTGTTAGTTGCCATTGTCCATTCGCCTCTGCGAAGATACTTGATGCGGAAATTCTTGTTCATTTTTCTTTAATTTGATGTTTACAATTGTATATAGAAACACAAATAAGGAAATTCAAAATTTATTTAAAGAAAAGACAGTCAACTTTCGTCAACTGTCTTTTCAATGTTCATAAATTCTTACTGCTGCTCAGTAAATGGGTTGTTTTCCATATTCATGTTATCGAATGGATTTCCAGTGCCAGCATTCTGGTTTGCACCATTTTCAGGAGCAGTGTTCTGGTAAATCTTTGTAATGATCGGATTGAAAGCATCTTCAAGACCCTTTTTAGCAGACTTGATTGAATTGATATCACGACCATTAATGGCTTCCTCAAGAGTTTCAATATAACCGTTCAATGCTGTTTTATCGTCTTCAGTCATCTTGTCTCCATAATTTTCAGCCTTCATTGCATTCTTTACTGAAGTGCAAAAACCTTCAGCAGCATTGATTTCATCAATCTCTGCTTTCTTCTTTTCATCAGCAGCTTTGAATTTCTCGGCATCTTCCTTTATACGTCTAATCTCATCGTCAGACAATGAGTTAGAGTTGTTGATAGTGATGTGCTGCTCCTTACCAGTACCAAGGTCCTTAGCAGACACACTCAAGATACCATTGTTGTCGATATCGAATGTGACTTCGATTTGAGGAACTCCCTTAGGAGCAGGAGCAATACCATCAAGAGTGAATACTCCAATGACCTTATTGTCAACAGCCATAGGACGTTCACCCTGCAACACCTTGATCTCAACAGCTGGCTGATTATCAGCGGCAGTAGAGAAGATGTTTGCCTTCTTAGTAGGAATTGTGGTGTTAGCGTCAATCAACTTAGTCATGACTCCGCCAAGAGTCTCAATACCAAGTGAAATAGGAGTGACATCCAACAAAAGAAGTGCGTCATCAGCACCTTCACCACCATTGATAGTGTTTGCTTGTATAGCAGCTCCAAGAGCGACTGCTTCATCAAAGTTAGCAGTCTTGTTCAAAGGCTTGCCAAACTCCTTAGTCAAAGCCTCCTGAACAGAAGGAATACGAGAAGAACCACCAACTAAAAGAATTTCGTCAAGTTCATCATAAGTCTTGCCGGCCTTCTTCAAAGCTTCACGAGCACAATCAACAACTCTCTTTGTCAAGTCATAAGTGATCTCTTCAAACTTGGCACGAGTAATCTTCATATTAAGCATTTGAGGAATACCGTCAATGACAGTAATATATGGTTGGTTGATTTCAGTCTCAACCGTAGAAGATAATTCGCATTTTGCTTTTTCAGCAGCTTCAACAATACGCGCATATGCTTGCTTGTCATTGTGAAGGTCAAAACCAGTGTCTTTTTTGAATTGCTCGATAATGTATTCAACTAAGGCGTTGTCATAGTTTTGACCGCCAAGGAACACATCACCAAATGAGGCAAGAACCTCAATCATACCGTTTGAAACCTCACAAATGCTGACGTCCTCAGTACCACAACCAAGGTCATTGACCATGACAATCTTAGAATCTTCGCCATTAGTCTTGATGTCACTTGAAAGAATAGCAGCGGTAGGCTCATTGATAATACGGAGAACATTCAATCCAGCGAGTTCACCAGCTTTCTTTGTAGCCTGACGCTGGACATCATTGAACCAAGCAGGACATGTGATAACTACATCCTTGACCTCTTCACCATAGTATTCGGATGCAATATCCTTCATGTAGCTGATAAACATGCTTGAAATTTGTTCTGGGGAATATTCCTTGTCATCAATCTTGATGTAAGGTTTACCGTTTTTGTTGACAACTTCGTAAGTTGCCATTTCAATCATCTTTTGTACGTTAGGGTCATTCCAATCAGAACCCATAAAACGCTTGATGAAGAAAGCGGTATTCTTAGGATTCATTACTTGTTTTCTCTTGGCTGCGGCGCCAACAGTACGTTCATCACCTTTGATGAAAATGACAGAAGGAGTAGTCTTTTGACCTTCTCTGTTAGTGATTACTGATGCTCTGCCACCTTCAAAGATAGCGACAGCCAAATTACCGGTACCCAAATCGATACCACAAACTTTACCTTTGTTGCTCATAATTTATGTGTTAGATTTTTTTAGTTGCTCATGTTGTTTCCAACATGCATTTAATAATAATTTGTAATTTAAAATAGATTCGAAATTTTCAAAAATTTAATGCTTCATAATAATTATTGTTTAGAGTTAGACAATCTATTAAACACTATATTTGTACGATGTACAATATTATATAGAACCATTTTTTCACTAATTCAAATCAATAATGCAGGTTTGTATGAAAATTTTATGAAACATCCATCAAAAATATTTTTATGATAAACATCTAAATTAAGATAATCATCCCAACTTAAAAGATTCTTGTTAAACTTCTCACAATATCTGAACATAGACTCCATAGTTGTAGCATTCATTGGAGTCCATTTGTCAAGAGGTTGATTGAATTTCCTGCAATCTTCAAACATAGACCTGAATGTTGAGCCTAAAGAGACATCCCAATCATTCAAAGGCTTGTTGAATAAACTACAACCCTGAAAACAATAAGCAAAGTCAGTCACTTTGCTAGTTTTCCATGAATTAATGTTTTGATTGAACTTACGACAATTATAGAACATAGAATGCATATTTTGCAAAGAATCTGTGTTCCAATCACATATACTTGAATTATTGAATTCTTCACAATTATAAAACATGTTTGAAGCAACTTTTACTGAGCTGACATCCCATTCACTCAAATCTCCGTTGAAAGATTTGCAATGTGCAAATGTATAGTACATGTCCCAAATATTAGAGACATCCCATCTTGAAACGTCACCATTGAATAATGGCTTGTCTTTGAATACTTCTCTTAATGATGTGCATGCACTTACATCAATATGATTCAAATCAGCTTCATTGCCAAGCTTGTCAATCTCTCCATTTACAATGTCTTTTATAGTCTTGTCATCAGCATGAATTATGTTTTGCTTTACATCTGTTCTCAAAAATTCTAATAATGTCTTCATTTCTTAAACTTTGGTTTGTATTCTTCTCTTATTTTGCATTCTTTGAATATGTCATCATAACGTGATACATTGCTTACATCCCAACCAGACAAGTCCTGATCAAAACTTTCACAATAAAAAAACATTTTTGTCATGTCATCAACTTTGTTGACTTTCCATCTAGATATGTTGCAATTGAATTTCTTGCAATAATAAAATGTCTTGTTCATGTCTTTTACATTATAAGTTTCCCAGCCAGACAAGTCTTGATTAAAACTTTTGCAATTCCAAAATGAGCCTTCCATTTCAGTGACATTGCTAACATCCCATTCAGATATATCACAATCAAATACTTCACACCATTTGAATATATGACTCATATACATTAGACTATGAGTCTTCCATTTAGAAATGTCAGGATTTATGTCTGCACATATATCTCCTAAAGTGTCAAATGCAAATAAATCACTCATATCAATTACTTTACTTACATCAATATGATTGAGATCAGCATCATTTCCTAATCTTGATATCTCATCTTTGACAATTTGTCTTATATTGTCGTTTGTTGCTATTATGACGTTTTTCTTATTAATACTTAAAAACTCTAACAATGATTTCATCTTATGCCCAGGGCCAATTATGCGGCCAATATTTTTTGCATTTCAGCATTCTTTCTGTTGTGAAACAATATGAATAGTCACAACTGTAATCTGTCTCCCATTTTGACAAATTTTTATAAAATTTTGTGCATCCATCAAACATATGTGACATGTTCTTGACTTTACGTACGTCCCAATTAGACAGGTCTTGATTAAAGACTTCACAACCAGCAAACATTGCATACATGTTTGTGACTCTACTTACATCCCACCCAGAAATGTCTTGATTGAATTTTTTGCATTTGTTGAATGTTGTTCTTAGTCTTGTCAAGCTTTTTGTCTCCCAATCACAAATGTTTCCATTGAAGTTTTCACATTCACTGAACATGCCACCCATGCTTGTCACACTTCTTACATCCCAATATGGTAAGTCTCTATTGAATTCAGTGCATCCAAAAAACATGTACCCCATAGCTGTCACATTATGAGTGTCCCATCCAGATATGTCGCAATTGAATTTTTTGCATTTCAAAAACATTTGTGTCATTGTTGTGACTTTGCTTGTGTTCCATTTAGAAATATCTGGATTCAAGTCATTATAGCTTTCTCCCAAATAATTATCATCGCATGAGAAAACATTACTCATGTCTGTAACTTCACTTGTATCAATATGATTCAAGTCAGCGTCATGTCCAAGTCTTTTAAGCTCTTTAGCTACTATTTTCTTTATAGTTTTGTCAGTAGCTTTTATTTTGCTTTCTTTTTTGTTGACTTCAAAATATTCACATATTGATCTCACTATACACAAACATAATTTATTTAAAAATAAAAATGCCACCATTTGGTGGCATTTCAAACATTTTGATATGACTAATCAAGGCATTATTATTGATGACTTCTTCTCTTCTTTTGCTTCAACTTCAACACCATCAATCTTATTTCCCATTATTACATCATAGTTTCTTTTTTTCTTGTACTCTTCAGGAATCTCTCCACAATCTATACACGCATACATTGGCACTGGAACAATCTCTTCTTGACCAGTAGGTGAAATTATAGATGATATTCTTTTAAGTACTACAACTTCTCTAAATAGTTTTGATCCACATTTAGGACATACAACATTTGGAGAAGTCAAAACCATTTTCATTTCGTCCATTATAAAAAGTTAAATAATTTTATATAATATAGAAAAGTAAATGATTATATTATATATATTTAAAACAAAATTTGCCGATCCGAAGACCGGCAAATTACCAAATAATAATATTATGTAATAACAACTAAATGTCAGTCAAATTCTTAGTTCGAGACTTGTCAAGTGCTCTAAGTGCATCTTGTTTCTTTTTAAGTTTCTCTTCAAATGCTTCTTTTTCTGCAACTTGTTTGTTGTGTTTGATTGTCTTTCTAACATTTGGAGTCAAAAGATTCTTCAAATGACAAAAGAAACAAACAATGTGCAACATTGGAATATATGAGGTGTCGTCTGAACAGGCACCTGATGTCACTTTCAATCGTTTGTTCATTATAGCATTGATGAAAGCTAAAAACAAATAGATTCCTAACACAATGAGCATAAAAATTCCAGCATCCATAGCTGATGGACTACCACTCTGTTGTCCACTTTGTATCGTGTCATGTGCGACTGCTACGAGTAAATTCATAATTATTTAATTATTAAAGGTCTAAAATATTTCTTGTCTTGTTTGCAATTCGTTCAACAACTTTGTTCTTTTTAGCTTCCTGACGAGCTTTACGTTTTGCAGGAATGCTTTGTATATAGTTTATGATGGGTTGTGCCAACAGTAACACATATGTTATAGCTCCTGAAATGATTCCAAACATTTTTGCTGTCATTGAATTTTCTTCTGCAGGATCACCAACAAACATGAATGCTATGATTGCAATCGCAAAAGTGATGATTGCTAATATACCGGTAATTCCAAAGTCATCATTTTGCTTGGCAAGCATGAATTCTGCAAGTGCAAACACCAATAATGTGACAACACAAAAGATTGCAATGTTCATTATGAAATAGAAAGTAAACGACATGGCTTAACAGTTTTTAGATATTAGATAATGAATAAAAGGCTCTGCGAACATTGTCATTCCAGCAACAATCAAAGTTGCTCCAAATTTTAGTCCAGATCCATCACAGCCACAAAATGAATTTACAGTTGCTGTGATTAAACCGGTAACCCAGATTATGCGACCAATAATAAACATTGTTACATACTCTTCAGCATGTCTGTCTAAATCATACTCTAAATCACATGCTTTGTAGATTCCAAAAATCAAAAGCAACAGTGAAATTAGAAGCAATACTAATTTTAATACCATCATTGATTTAATTATTTGTTGATTAATACTTTTTTATATAGAAACAAATTTGCAGATATTCAACATTTTGTTCTTGGACATGTAAATCTTTCTTTTATTTTTTCAAGATATGCCTTTATGTCATCAATAGTTATCTCTTTATTAGACAACATGTCAAGTTTGCTTTCAATAGTATTAATGAACTCTTCTGTAGCGTATGGAGAAAGATTTCTGTTATATCTTATGACTTTTGATCTGTCTTCGGAGAATTCTGCATTAGATGGTCCAAGCCAAGCAAATGGCTTTTCTATATTGCCTATTTTGTCTTTTAGCCATTGTGGATTTTCTTCATATGTTGGATCAACATATCCAAACTCATTTATTGTCATCCATTCTCCTGTAAGTCTGACATCAATGTCTCCATATTCTTCTTTTTGGCTTTCAAGCCAAGCTATGACATTTGAAATGTTTGAACAAGATTTTGTGCTATCGTATTTCATATTTGTTGAATTTAGTCTCCCGTATACCAACCTCTTGAAGTCTTGAATCCTGGTGAGTCCCAAGGATGTGTCTCTTCATATGGATGATGAGGTCCATAACCCATTGATCTTGATTGCTTGTCTTCTGCACTCAAACTAGACTTCCATTCCTCATACTCTTTCTTAGCTTGTGCTTCAACTTCATCTTTCTCTTTTCTTGCTTTCTCTTTCTCTTCCCAATTAGCTTTCCAGGTGTCAAGATTGGTTGGATCTTCCATTTGTTTTATTTTTTCTTCTCTCTCACTGACGAAATCTTGTTCATTAACCACCATTTCAATATATTTTTCGTCATCTTTGTAAGCTTGTAACGTAACAGATATTTTACCATGTTTTATAAAAGGTTTAAGTTCGTAATATAGATAGTTCTTCAAAGTGTTGTCCCATCCATGCCATGAGTCTGCCTCTACATATTTGACAACTTCTGGCATTTTTGTGAAGTTTTCAGTAGTCTCAACATCAGTGCCACCTTTGTATCTTAATGAGCTTGTAGACAATGGGCATAACAACAAATGTTGCTTGAAATTTCCCATTTTATGCCATAATGACTTTATTGTTATCTCAAAGCCTCTATTCTTTTGGCCAGTGTTATAGATATCAAACGTCAAAGGTTGTCCTTTAGAGTCTTGTTCTGTTATATATTCTGGTAAATTCTTCATATTTAGCAGTCATACTCTTCTATTTTCTTTACTCTAAGGTGCTCCATAAGCTTTTCAATTCCATATATTGAAAGTCCAAGAGCAATTCCTGAACCTGCACCGATTCCAAAAAGCTTCAAAAGCTTCAAAAATTGTTGTTGCATGATAGTCATAATAATTCTGTTTTAATTTGTTATTGTCATGTCTTGAAAATATATCAATTTGTCATCTGGAAACTTTTCCAGATATTCTTCAATGTTCTTTTTTACAATGTTCCAACGATCTATGCTTTCTCTAAACTCATCATTGTTTTGCCACATGCACAAATAGTTGTTCTCTCTTTCTTTGCATTTCTTTATGTTTAAAGCACAACTAATTGTCTTTATCTCATTGTTGTCATCACAGCCAATGTAATAAAAGTCATATTTGCTCTCAACAATTCCAAGCACATATAGATGTTGATCATTTCCATATGTGACCCAATTGCTTCTGAAAAAAGTGAAGTCAAGAAATTCATTTACAATCTCTTCAGGCAATTGTGGACATTGTTTTTGAATGCCTGACTTTATTAATTGATATACAGCACTGTATTTCATTTTGCCAACATTTTCTTTTCATATTCTTCCGCTTTAGCTTTATGAATCTCATAAAGCCTGTTTTCAACCATCCATACTCTTGGATTAGAGTAATGTGGAAGATGAATCTTTCCAGACTTGATGTCATCTTTTATCTGGTTTATGTTGAACTTGTAATTGAAAAACAATTTCATACATGTCTCATTCCAGTTTGTATGATCAATGTATGAATATCTTCCAAGATATGAGGATGCCCAATCATACAAATATTCCTGAAGTTCTTCAATGTCCTTAAGCAATTGATTAATTGGTGAGTTCATATTCATGTATGTTTTGTTTTTCAATTTCTTCTTGTAGTCTGTTCATCATGGTTTTGAATTGTGCGTCACTCATTCCTTCAGGTTTTTCAAACTTCACTTCAACTTTATTTATAGTTGCTTTTGGCTTGAATTTTATATTGACATTCAATTCATCTCCATTTTGCTCAGAAGACTCAATTTCAGCCTCAATAAGTTCTTCATAAGTTGAAAGAACACCTTGCAATTTCTCTTCTATTTCTTTTATGTTTGTCTCCATGCTAGCATCCATTGTCTAAGTCTTCTTGTGTGTAGCCGCATGCTACAATACGACTTCTTGGTGGAGATCCATATCCACAAGCTCCACCAAAGTCCCAATCATCATCGTCATCAACAAGTTTGTTGATTCTACGATGCTTCTCTAATATCCTTCCTAAGTTTGTTATTATTCTTTGCATGATTCTTCATGATTTTTTTTCCTGCACAAATGCAATTCAATCCAGTATTGCTTGTCGCCTGTACAATATCCCCAATGGCACATTGCACAATCAAAGTAAATGCATTTCTCTATATCTTCCATTATCTGTTAATGATGATTATTTTGTCAAACTTCTCTTCATCATATTCAATTGAGTTCTTTTCACGAGTCTCAAAATATTCTTGAGTTATGCCATCCCTTTCCATCACATCATTGAGTCTCTTTTCATAAGAACGCTTACATAGAATTTTAATGTCGCATTGATTAAAATATTTTGTCTTTGGTAGCAAAATCCATTCAATGATACAATTTGGATGAGTATCAATCAACTTGTCAATCTCATCACACATCAATTTGAATGTCATGTCAGCATACTCTTTCATCTTTTCTCTGTTGTTAAAAACAACATCTCCAAGAGCTTTGCGATTTGTTGATGACACTTCAACACCAAATGCTTCTTTGATCTTAGCCTGAACTTCTGGTATGTCAAGAATCTTGTGTCCTACTTCATCAACATCAATCAAGAAGTATTCCATGTTGTTTGCCATCCATTTAGCTGCTGTGGTCTTTCCACTTCCAGATTTTCCAGTTATCCCTATAAGCATATTAATATTCTTTAGAAAGTTTCTTCAATTCCTTTTCAATCTTATTGATTTCATCCATGTTGTCTTTGTCCCAACTTAACTTATGTATGTACAGTTTGCTTTTTGAACCAAACTCTTCAGTATAGTTGCAAAACGACACTGAAGTCAATCTCATGTCTTTACGCGTCTCAATATGCATATCAACAAAACCACAATACACTAATTGCAATTTATGTAGTTCATGCAAATCTTTGAGTTTGTATAGTTTATCTTTGCTATCAAATTCCATGTATTAATATAGTCATTTTTTGTCTCTAAATATTCCATTTTCATAACCTTGAATTTTCTTGTCGTCATCAGCCATCTTTAGTCTTTTTTGAGCAAGCATCCAATATTCTTGCTCTTTCTCAACTCCAAGATATTTTCTGCATAATTTCTTTGCAACAACACATGCTGTTCCAGTTCCACAAAATGGCTCATATATCAAGTCATTCTCATTTGATGACGCAAGAACAAGCTTAGCATAAAGCTTTTCAGGTTTTTGAGTTGGATGTTCAGTATTCTCTGGCATTGACCAGAATGGGATTGTTATGTCATTCCATATATTTGAAGCATATGTCATTCGATAGTTTTCATCTTCATCTGCAATCCAGTCCTTGTTGTTTCCATCTTTGTCCTTATATGGTGCAAGAATAGTCTTCTTGACTTTTACAGCATCAGCATTGAATGTATAGTTGTTTTTGTCTTTGACAACCATTAATATGTCTTCAATGTTGTTTTTCCAATTGTTCTTGCTTCCTCTACCTTTGTCTCTTGCCCAAGTTATGCGATTAATAAGAAAACAATTTCCATTTTTTTCAATGTTTTCTATTGTCTTTTGTTGCAAGAATGATGTTCTCCAGTCACCGCAAATGTACATTGTGCCATTTGGCTTAAGTATTCTCAAACAACCAGTGATTACATTAGACATATATTGTTCATAATCATAGTCACTCATTTTAGTGAATGCTGTTGTTGAGTATTGTTTTGACAAATTATATGGAGGATCTATAATGATCAAGTCAGCAATTTCAGATGGCAAAAACTTATTAAACTTGAAATAGTCAGAACAAAAGACTGCAGAATGATCATATTTTGTATAATATTCTGCAGTCTTCAAAGTGTTTATCTCTTTGTCAACACTATCTATGTCTTCAAAAAACAATTGTCTTTCATTTTCAGTCAAATAAATTGTCCTATTGTTAGAAGCTCTCTCCATTATTCATGTCAATATAAAAACTATTTTCTTCAATATCATCGTTTTTGTTTATTGTGTAAAAAATAATCCAAGGTCTTACTCTTCCATCAATATATTGCATTGACAATATGTTCAAATTATTTAAATCATTTGAGTTTAACCATTGTTTTAGATCTTCTTCATTGTAAAATAACTCATAGTCTGCTTTCATTTTTGACATTTCGTATTTTTTTCTTGATGTCTCTCAAACGACATAACAATATAGTTTGAGTTGATTCTGTCATGTCAAAAAATACTTCTGACAATTTGATATATTTGTCAATGATAAACTCTATTGCTTTTATCTCTCTTTCATTCAACTTCACACTAACTCCATCCTGATTAGGCATTTTTGTGAAGTCTTTGTCTGGAGTCCTGACATACCAGAATCCATCATCATTAAACAAATAAAAATATTCAAATGGTGTTTCTCCTGAAATGTCATCACACATTCTTGGCTGGTTGTCTTCAGGATCTTCAGTTCTTATGTAAGGCACATCAAATGATGATCTGTCACCTTGAAGAATGAAGTCTCTCACCTCTTCATAAGTTGTGAGATTATTGATGAGAGACTTTCCTAAACTGTTTGTATGAGAGTCAAAATGATTGTACACAACTAAATATGGGAATCCATTATTAGTATGTATTGTGAATTGGATTTCATCACCATTTTCATCCCTCATATGAAAATCTTTGTCCAAGTCTTCTGGACGAAGCTTTATTCCTATGTTTCCGCTTGTACTCATTATTGTTTAGTTTTCAACAAATGCAACAGGAAGTTCGCTTATTGTGTTCATTAATTTCATAAACTGTGTATACTCATCATTTGTGAATGATATTGTAGTGTAATAGTTTCCATCACTCATGTCACTTCTAAGGCAAATGTTCAATATTTTCTCTCTAGCATCAATGAATACTGAAACATTCTTGTTGTCATCAAGACAATTAAAAAGTGGATCAATTTCAGCATGTGAACTAAATTTGTAAGTCTCAGCTGGAACATCTCCTTCAAAAAATGCACATCTAAAATCTTTCTTGTTGTCGGTTGAATTGCCGTATGCGTCGACTAATTGTACTTCCATAAATCGTTAAAAAAATATTTTTTGTAATATAGAAAAAAGTCAAAAACTTATTAAAACAAATCCATTTGTTTTTCATGAGGGCCAAACAATCCTGTGTTATGCCACTCTTCAGAAACATACACATTTGAAGGAATCTCACCAGCTTTCAAGAACATTCCCATCATCTCATATCCCGAATAGCCATTCAATGTCACTTCATCAGTGTTCCTGTATGCAATCTTGAATTTGAGTTCTGGATGCTCCAATGCACATTCATACATCTTCTTGATATTCTTTATAATGTCTTCTGGAGATATAGAACGAAGTGCATTGTTCTTCTTTATTCTTAAATCTTTAGTAGGCAAAGCATAACATTGTCCTTGCATACCTTCGCCACGTCCATAGATAGCTCCAAACTTGTCAATAGCACATTTTGCAGAACCACTTCCATGTCTGCCTTCAGGATTGCTTCCAAAAACAAAAATTGTGTCCTTTTCTGGCATAATGTTGCCAGTATAATATTTCACTATCATCTTAAATCTAGTCTTAGTTCATTATGGTTTTTCCAGTCTTTAAATCCTTTGCTTTTATAATAATCTTCAAGTGTCTTGTTCATTGGAAATGTTGAAAGATATTTTGTCTTCTTGTAAGTCTCTTTTATGAAATCAATCAAATTTCCAAAACAATTCTCTGTTGTAACTCTTTTTCTCTTTTGAGCTACAACCAAGTCTAAATGTACTCCACTTTCTCTTCCAATCAATTGTAGGAAACAAAGCTTTCCATCATCATATCCACCAATCCAGAAAAACTTCTCTTCATTTGTATAGAAATTCTTGTCATTGTTCTTTCCATTCCAATAAATGAAATAAAGCTTTCCAAATTCATCCTCTTCAACTTCTTCCGAATCACTTACAAAGCTATAAAGAAAATCCCAAGCATTCTTATGTTTGTAAATCTCCTTTATAGCTTTGTAAGCTGAGATCTCTTTGAAAACCATTTACTCTTTAATGACAAATATGCCACCCTGTGGTGTTGTGAACACTAAATAATATTTACCATATGCATTCATCCTTTGATAACTTACAGATGGTGCTGGAACAGGTGAAGGTGACATAGAAACATTAATGTACTCTTCAGGTATGCTGGCATTCAATGTATTCACAAATGAATAGTCATCTTTATGACAACCAATTAAAATGCCACAAACAAAGACAATAAGACAAATGATTAGTCTCTTAAAATTTGTTTTCATAATCTATAGTTTTAGTGTTAGCATCTACTTGAACTACTGTAACCACAACTTGAACTTGAATAATGTCTTGAACGTGGATATGATCCGCATCCAATCAAATCTTCTTCAGTATATCCACATGCAATTACACGAGATCTACTAGAAGGAGCACATCTTGAATTGTATTCATATCCACAACTGCAATTACAACCTCTAATTATATCCAAGTTGTTCTTGCGACGTCTTCTTTCAAGTTTGTTTCCAATTCGAATTATAATTTGTTTCATACAAATCTTTTGTCTGTTTTTGAATAGATAGGTTTGCAATCATGTATTCCAACCCATTGGCAAAACTCTCCAAATGTGTTATATGCCTGTACACGTGGCAAATACTCATTTATGATCAATATGTAATAGATTTTCCCTTTATGCTTAATCATCTTAAATTCCTGTACACCATCATCACTTGTCATTGACACTACAGAAATTCCATTATTGCTCAAAATAGATTTTGCATCCTTTAAAATGACTTTATGAGAAGGCAATGCCTGCAAGAAGTATGTCCTCTCTTCTTCATCTTGGTTTTTGATTGGATATGCTACAAAATCTTTGCCATGATGTGACCACTCTTCTTTTGTCTCTCTAAATTGTGAATTGACAATCATGCAAGCATTCTCATATCTGATCATCTTGTATTCTCCCAAGTCTTCCTCAACTACACGTCTGTCTTCTCCATCTTTCCAAGGGGAAAGCTTCAAGAAATAGTTAGGCAGCACTTTGTATACAGAACCATCTTTAGATTGTATATATTTTGTGTCTTCCATGATTGTCAATTCTTATTGATATAATATAGAACAAATCATGCTTTTGTTACATTAGCAAGATTTCCCAATATTCTTGCAATGTATTCAATATGATTTTTCCTGATTGCACTAAGATCTCTCCAGTCATTCTCAAAAGTGTCTTTAGAGACAACCTTTGTCTTGTCATCATCAAAGTTTCCACCGAACAATGCCCAATCATCAGCATGTTTGATCAAAACAAGGTTGTCAACACAAACATCTTGTACACAAATTGGAAATTTGTTCCAAACTTTGCAATGTTGTTTAGATCCAGAAATTACAACATCGGTATCTGTGCCATATGTCTCTAAAAACTCTTTGATAGAATTCAAGGCTCTAACAGCCTTCTTAATGTATGCCATATTTTATAATGTTTTGGATTTCAATACTTTACAAAACTTGTCAACTGTCAATGTACAACCGGCAGCTCCTTCATGACCACCGCCATTGTACTTTTCTTGCAAATATTTTCCGCAATGAAAATAGAATGGGTTTGAAGTGTCACCACCAAAGTCATAAATGTTGTATAGGCTTATTGTCCAGTTTCCATCTGAACAATGCTTGGCAACAATAGCAATTCTAAGATCACTTGCAGTAGGCTTGTCAACCATCAATGACTTGAACATTAATGAGTTTGTTGCTCCAGTAGTAGCAACCATGATTGCTGGAATTCCATTGACATTCCATTCTTTGTCACCATTAGTCCTAATCATTTCCTTGTTGTCATCATCTTCCTTTTCACAAGCTTTCTTTCCTTCATTATAGATGTTGATGATTTGACTTTGTGACTCATAGCTTTCATTAGATTGAGCAACTTTGCACATAAACTCATAGTTTATGTTTTTGTCAAGAATCATATTGATGTTGCTAAGATACCAGTTTACTGAAAGACTAGATGCAATTGTGAAACCTTTGTTGAATGCTCTGCAAAACTCTTGTTTGATTCCTTCGCGTTCATAGTTCCAATTATCCCACGCAGAAAGCATCCAAATGACATATGGAACTTGTTCTTGCTTGAATGGATCATGCAAATAAATGTAAGCATTGTACATCGCACTATTTTGAGTGCTTCTTAAACCTTGAATGTCATCAAACTTCTCTTTCTTTGACAGGTTGATGATTGGAGCATGATGGTCAATCCATGTGAAATTGTCTCCAAAAGTCTTGTGTAAGAACTTCATCATTTTCCAGTCATTGAAAGAAATGTCTGTCATGATGACATGATTATACTGCTTTGGCCATTCCTCTTCAACAACTCCCTTTGCTTGAAGTCTGTTCAAAGAATTATATGTAGAACCTAAAAGATCAATCTCTTTACGGTCAATATGTAAATTTTCAAGAAGATGGTTTAAGATGATTGCCGCTGAACACACACCATCATTGTCTTCAACGTGATAAACTATGAGAAATTTCTTCATTTGTTTAATGTTTGCTTTTATTTTAAAATCCTCCAATGTTGTCACAGAAGAATTTGCCAAGGTGTTTTCTATATTTTATTTGTTTTATTTCTTGTAAAGCTTCACCAATGATATTTCCGTTCTCTATTATGAAAGAAAGCATACATACATCAAAATCACCATGCTTTTCAATAAGGTATTGAAGTCTATTTACCATTTTTGAAGCTTTCATGATATATGGTTTTGAAACAACAATTAATTAGTAATTTTTTATATTGTGTCTATTTGATTATTTATAGAAACGTTTTGTTGATTATTCATATTTTTTGGCTTTATTCCATCACACAAAGCCATAGCTCCGGCTATTGACTCACATATTGTGAAATTGTCAAATGATGCATTCTTTCCACAAAGAAGAATGTTAGGATATGTGTTGTTGATGAAGTCCATGTATTTCTTCACCATATCTACTGATTGAGAGTTCAAGATAGCATAGCAATGAGGATCACCAGGCTCCCATTTCTTCCCATACTCATAAGTTACTATGTTTGTCTTGTTATATGCATCATTTGTCTTTCTTTCTGGTGTGAACCATTTGTGTTCTGTTATTCTCAACAAATCTTCTTTTGGACTTTCAACATTGACAACTCCGCACCCATAAATATAGTTGCCACGTATTGTCTCGTCAACTTGAGTGAACTTTGCACTATACCAAGGAAGGTAACCAAATGAGTAACGACAAAGTTCATCAAGAGCCCCGGTATACAATATGATGCTTTCCATTTTTATGAACTTCTCAATGTTCTTCACAAAGTCAAAATTGAGCATTATGTCAATGTCATCTCCAATTATGCTTTCAATCATCTTAGTATACCCGTTGATTGGATATCCTTGATGTTTAGTGTCATAATACTTTGCTTCATGTTTCATTGACATTGGAATCATGAATGGCATGTCAATTGCTAGTTCAGAACATTTTCTTCCAAACTTCTTCTCATAAAAGTTCTTCAACAAATACCCATACACAGTCAATCCAAACTTAGTGATACAGATGTCTTCTAAGTTCTCAACATTGTTGACATTGTAGTTCTTGATCTCATTATTTATACATTGGAAAGCTGATTGAGATGTTGTCTTCCTGAATAGCTGATTAAGTGCAACCATGTCTATTGGCACTCTAAACAACATGTCATTTTTCATGATGACTTCAGTATGAAGATAGTCATTGACTTGTGTGTACTTGTTGATGAACTCCCACACTTTGTCATCATCAGTAAACAACACATGAGGACCAAACATAGTCACATTTATGCCATTGGCTTCAACATCGTGACACAATCCACCAACATGATTGTTCTTCTCTAATATAAGACAATTATAACCTTTGTCAGTCAACAACCTTGCACATGTTGCTCCAAAGATTCCTGCTCCAACTATTATGAAATCATATTTCTTCACGATTGTCTCCTTCTCCTTGTCTTGTATTTGTCTCTATTCTTTTAGTGACCTTCTTCATGTTTGTGTCTATGACATCTTTGAAAGAATATCCCATATCTTGAGCAGTTGCAACAACATACCACAAAATGTCTCCAAGCTCCTTCAACAATGCAACTTTTCTTTCATCATCAAATATCTCATTATTGTCCCTTATAGTCTTCTTTACTTTTTCTGCAGCTTCACCAGACTCACCACAAATTCCAAATACAGGATATTCAATCTTTCGATGTTCAGGATAGAACTTAGTTGTCTTTACAAAATTGTCATACTCTTGAATAAGCTTCATAACGACCAGTATTCAAACAACAATTTTTATATTTCTTTCCAGATCCGCAAGGACAAGGATCATTACGACCAACTTTTGTATTCTTCACAATTGGTCTGATATAACGAGGACGAGCATAAAACATCTTTGCCAAGTCAGCATTTCCAATAGCTGCTTCATTCACTTCTTTCTCATTTGCTTGAGCTTCTCTTGCCTCTTCTACAGCTTCATTCAATTTAGCTAATTGCTCTTTTCCATCATTCTGATTCATTTTGTCAACAAATCCCATAATTGTGTCTGAACCAACCTGATTTATTCTCTCTTGTAAGTTAAATTTATCTACTGGCATAATTCTATAAGTTTGTTTTTGTAAAAATAAAAAAGGACTCCGATATGAACCAGAGTCCTTTTGTTATTATCCACTCTGATTAGAATGGAAGATCATCATCATCTCCACCACCAGTTGGAGCATCAAATGTTGATGCCATGTTTGCTGGATCAAATGGGTTTGGAGTGTTTGCGATATCATTCATCACATCTTCAGATGGACCAGTTGGAGCATTTGCTTCAGCTTTCTTAGGTTCCTGACCAGCAAGAACAATCTTAATCCATTTCTCAACTCTCTTAGTTGTGTTCTCATCCCAAGGCTTGAATCCCATTTCCTCATAGACATTAGGACAGAAAGTCTTAAGGTTTTCAATTACATGCCCATAGATGCTCTTAAGTTGAGCAGTGTTTGGATCTGCATTCACTTCAGCTTGAAGAGTGTTACGAACTTCTGGATCTTTCTCCTTCCAAATGTTCTTCATTTGATCAACATAATGGTCAAGAACAGTCTTTTCGGATGATGTCAACAATGGAGACTTGTCAGGATTTGTGCAGCTTACTACATCTTCACTAAGTTCACCCATATAAGAAGTCTGTCTCTTGTATTCCTTTGAACCCTTTGGACCTGGACCTGGCTTTACTTCAAGGTCAATAGAACGACCAAACAAGAAGTCCATTACAGGAATAGGACATTTGTTGCTTTCTTTTGAAGGATTCTGCTTTGCCATAATCAAGTTATAGATGTCACTTGGCATCTTCCAAATCATGTACTTTCCTTCAAGATCTGGCTGATTCTTGTCCTCAAGAATCTGAATAGTGACATATCTTGAGAAACGCTTGTCAAACAAAGCTTTTCCACCGTCTTCAATCTTAGCCTGTTGCTTCCAAAGATCTGAACCTTCTTCAGAATAACGGCACTTTTTCCATGCCTTGAAGATTGGGCAATTCGTGTCCTGGTTAGTCAATGAAGAAATTACATAGAAACCACCATCTTCATCTTCAAAGTAATAACCTTGCTGTTCAATAATTGACTGTGCAAAATTAAATGGGTTATAGACAATACGAATAGTGCAACGATATATTCCATCTTTTGACTTGGAATCTTCTGGGCGAGTGTGGTAAATGTTTGGATTTCCCTTTGGCTTATCATTCTCTGCTAATACTGACAACTGTCTTGGATCAAAACCTAAAATATCATTTTCGTTCATAAAATAAATTGGATAATTTTATATGTATTAATTTATATTAATATAGAATAAATATTTAAAAAATTTTTACTAAATTCAATCATATTTATTCATAGTATTTACAAATTTCATCTTCACATTTTCTAAAGAATGGGTCTAAAATCTCATCAGAAATATCTGAAAATGATTTTGTGTCACAATCATCTAGACACGTGAAACAAATGTTTTCACTCCACATTATTTCATCATCAACCACTGGATAACAATTGAGAATTCCAAATTGCAGCATAACACATGCAACCTTTTCAAGTATTGGGTGATTTTCGTCGTATACAAAAAACTTTTCGGAATTGTTAGTGTTCTCTAACCTCCATACTAATTTGTCTGCATCAATATGCATTCATGTTATACGATATTTTTATGATTTAATATAGAACAAACTGTAAAAAGTATTTAAAAAGAGAAAAGACCTCCGAAGAGGTCTTTTCCGAAAGGAGGTATTATGAAAAAAAATGTATAATCAAAAGAAATGTATAATCAAAAGAAATGTATATTCAAAGAAAATGTATGTTCTTAGCTTCTGTATACATCAATCTTGTTATGATGCTTTCTGTAGAGAGAGTCGGTTGTGAACATCTTTGTGATTGTTCCATTGTCAAGTTTCTCGTAGAGAACGTTATCAATATCTGAATTGTTTTCTAAATGGGAACAATAGATATATATGTTCTCAACTCCCGAGGTCTCCTTGAGCTTGTTAATGACTCGAGAGATGGTTCCTCCTGTTCCAATGATGTCATCAATGATGAGTACTGACTTTCCTTTGAGAAATCCAGGCTCATCAACATTCAATCCACCAGCAATTGAATTGAGAGTCAGATTTGTGATCACTCTGGTATGCCAGTCACGAATCTTCATTCCAGAGATTGCCTTGAGATTTTTGATAGATTGAAGTCTACTATATCTCTTGTATGCTCCCAAATCTGGAACAACAATCACAATCTCATTCTTGTCAGTTGAAGCAATGTTTTGAAGAACTTGTCTAATTTGCAAGTCAGGTGACCAGTCTTCACAATTGTTAAGCAAGCTAAGTGCAACAGGTGAATGCACATCGAATGTGATCACCTTGTCAAACTTCATACTGTTGATGAACTCACAGAAAAACTTCAATGTGAACACCTCTGACGGATTTGACTGATCATTCTTTGAGAAGTACTCCTGAACTCTATCCATACGTGCATTTGGAAGATATGGCATCTTGAGAATGTAGGTTGGATTGTCAAACAAATAGTCTGTTGCTCTGTAGTACTTCACCAAGTACATCAACGTCACCAGCTCCTCATCGCGGTCGTAATACCATGTGAATGAAATGTCAGGACCGATGTTGTGTCTGTTGAACTTCTGAGGAAACCTGATTTGTTGTGTTCCATCATTGAAGTGGCTGACAAAATCTACTTGATTACCATTGATTTGAATCATTGTTGATTTGTTTTGTTATTTAGATAATAGTAACGAAATTTCAGTTATTCAACATTAATTTGACAAGATTTTGCAGTTTCTAATGCGCAACGATGAGCCTTGTATGAAGTACCGGCACAGCAATGTGAATCAATGGTGATCTTTGAGTTAGGGAATGCCGCCCTTAAAATCAAGGCATTTGAGATGACACAGATGTCAGTGTCAAGACCAATGATTGTGAACTCAGGCAGTAAAGCGCTATTGTTTGCCATTTTGACATTTGGATTGTTGATGGCCACGTTCTTGCAAGCTTCAATATGCTCCATGATAACCTCAGGCAAGTCAACACTACCGAAAGTGTTCTTCTTGACAAAACCGATGTAGTTTCCTTGTGAAACCATAGCGGCAGCAACTTCCTTGTTGATTTCCCAACCATTTGAATTCTCAATACAATGCGCAACAGGAAGCAACCTTCCTTCGAGTGTCATGTCATAATCAGCGTCATGAGTGTCTGCGGTGGCGATGATAGGGCCATGATGGTTCATGATCTTCTTGATTACACGAGGCAGAATCTTTTGGGCGTCTGCACTGCCAAGACTTCCATCGATGAAGTCATTTTGCATGTCGATAACGACTAAGAAATGATTATTCATTGTTATGAGTTTTAATTTATTGAATATAGATATTTTTTACGAATTTGAATCCTTGTGCTTCACATTCCAATGCAAATTTTGTATTCAACATTGTCCATCCACAAAGTTGTGTGTTGCAACCTCTACGTTCGATATATTTTGGACTTGTTGTTGAGTATTCATAAATTTCATCAATTCCTCCATACTTGTCATCAAACCAGTCAAGAGACCTCTTTATTTCTTTGATGACATTGTCAACTTTGTCTGTCCAAGTTTTGCAGAACCAGACTTTGTTGTTTTTTCCATATACTGCGATTATTCGTGTGTTAAGCCTCTTCAATTCAATGTTTCTCTCTACTGATTTAGAGAGTGAAGATGCTTCATGTTCTTCCTTAGTTACAACGCGAGTGATTACATAGCCAAATTGTTCAAGCCTCTTTGCTTCGGCCATGAACCACCAGCCATGAGCGTCATAACTTCTGTTTTTCTTGTTGTTTTTGTAGTAATGTTCTGGGTTTTGCGCATAATCCTTAATGTGGATCATTTCATGTAAAAGTGTGCATTCTTTCACATGTTCAGGAGAATCGTAATAGTTTGATATGTAAATGCATTCTGGAATTACTGCTCCAGTGCTTCTTTTTATAATGTAAGTTGCAAGACCCCAACTCTTTTTTGAACGAGAAACTTTGAAAGTGATTCTTGGAAGTTCGTTGTTGAAATACAATCTATTGAAGATGTTGTATTTTTGTTCAATCCAGCTTACTGTTACTAACATTGGTGTCAATTTTGTGGTTACAATAACATATAGAAACAAATTGCTATAAATTCAAAACATTAGTGTTATTTTTAACTATGAGAACATTAAATAGAGAAAACAACAATGAGACATATAACAGAATACTCTAATCCAATATCAATAACTGAATTCTTTTCAACATCAAACACTAACAAGATAGTATCAAATGAAGAAGCTCTTGAACAATACATAACTGATTTTGCCAAAGAAGTGTTTTCAGAAGATGCGAAAGGAGCTGCTACAATAGCTGAAGAGACAATGAAATACTTAAACAAAAAATATGACACTTATAGAGTATATGCTAACTTTAAAGCTGGAAATGAATTCATTTTGAAAAATGACAAGTCTATTATTGCTCAACCATTTTCTAATCTTATTGAAGAAGATAGTGTTCTTGATAAAGTCATTGAAGACATAAAGGAAAATTCAGAATATCATTTTGAGACTGAAAACGACGAATATGTGGTGTATTATTCTAATATGGCTTTCATGTTGTCTGATTATTACGGTGATAATGGAATAGTGTTTGAAGTCATTGACGAATATGTAAAGACTGTCAATTTTGAGATAAACAAATATCATAGTGAAAACAAAAACTATATAGAGATATCAAACAGAAGAATACTTTATGAACTTGATAATGTACCATACGAAAATGATGTTTTCTGGGAAAACTATAATATGTTTGTAGATGACTACAAAAACATTGCTGTTGAAAAGACAGGTGTTGATTTTTACATTTTAGGAAGCAACGGGAAACATTTGTGTGTTGAGCCAAGTTTCCAAGTCATTCATACTTATGACACTATTGTTGAGGTAGTAAATGACTTGCAAGAAAAATTCAAGAAAGATGTCCAGGACGAGATTGATTATCAGAATGATCCTGAGAATCACTAAATTATCGTCCATTAACATTTGTTTTATTACTGTTTATAAAATAATGTTTATCTGTGCAATATTTTCCTAATAATCCACAGTCTTTAATACTAATATTATTTTTCCATAATACATAAGGTATTACTATTTGATCTCGCAATGTATGTATTTCGTTATATTTATCAAAAATTTTATTTTCTAATATACTTGCCATTTTACTATGTAAGTTTGTTAAAACAACAGCAGTTTCTAATAACCCACTGTTTTCTGGATAATTTTCTTTTAATAATGTATTTTTCCAATTTAACATATTATCTTTATACTTATAATTTGGATTTTTTTCCCATGTGATAAAATACCAAAGAAGATAATCAATATGTTTGTATACATCATTTGAATTATGTGGGTGACTTGATGGTTTATAATCATATATAGAACAAGTAAAACCAAATTTAAGATTATCAATTATATCTAAAACTATTTCATTTGGATTTATTAACATATCAACTTTTGAATCAATATATATTGATATATCATAACATGAATTATTAAATATATCAAATGGATGCCATTTAATATCTTTATTAACATCTTGAACAATTGTAAATTTACTTTTCGGTTTAATTATTTTCCAGCCATCTACAATCTCACTTTCATAAAATCTATTGTCATCAGTATACATTAAATATGTTAAATTATTGTCGATAAACTTAATTTTTGGAAATGGTTTATACTTTTTATTATTTAAGCAACATGAATATATTACAATATTAGGTTTAATTATTGAAAAATACTTACTTAATTTAAATACATTATTTTCTAATATAACATGTTTATTTTTTTCTAAAATTGATTTTGCTGCTTTTAATGTGTTTTCAGAATTTTGATAATAATTATTATTTACACTTTTTGACAATGCAACATCATCTTGTATAAATGTTATATAATCTTTATCAATATTTCTATTTGGCCATACACTAAAATTAGAGCATGGACGAAAAACATAACCATTAAGATAACAAAGAAGTGCATATATCATATCATCATTAAAAAGTTTTATTATTTCATCTGATTTAATATATTCAAAACCTTTTAACATTTTTACTTGAGCCATACTACATGCAGTAGATCCAACAACTTTATCTAATCCAAATATTTCTTTAAATACTTTTTTATATATAATTGATGCTGGTTGATATTTAGATATACCAGAAATTGGCTGACCATATTCTTTAAATTCATTAACTCTTGATTTTAAAGTATCTTTAGGTAAAATAATATCATCATCATTCCAAAAAATTAAATCATTATCATCTAAATATTGAAGAATTGGAAATACTTTTTTAAATGTCTTTGTGTTAGGACCATCTACAAAATTTATTATAAAGCTATCTTCATTATTACATAGTTCAACAAGATCACTTGGTAGATCATTTTCTTTGTTTGGAAATTCTTTTATGCTTAAATTAAGATATATTAAATCAGGTTTTAAACTTTGATTTAATAAATTAATTACAACATCTTTACAATTATGAATTCTTTTTGTCCAAGAAGTAAATGATACAACTAATTTATTATAACTTATTGAATTTAAATCATTTTTAAATTCTATTGTCTTTCTTCTATCTAAAGAGCAATCTAAAACATTTCTAAATTCTTGTTTCCAGTTTTCAAAGTTACAATTGTCATTGTCGTTTACACAAATAAAGTTTGTCTTATTTTCTTTTATGCAATCATAAATATCTTTTACATTATCTAACGTTGTAAAATATGATAATTTTTGTTCCATTTTTATGAAATTTCCTCTAAAAATCTCATAATTTACAAAAGCATAGAAGTTGATGTTTTTGCTATGTCTTGTTCTTGTCAAAGACTTTTGTATCTCATTTATGTTGTGAGAAACAACTTCTATGATATGAGATTTAATCGCTGGGAAACAAGAATGCACTGGTTTAAGGAACTTATTAGCTTTTTTGTTGAATAATCTAGTTGAATTTATGACATTCTTTTGAAAAGCATTAGCAAACTCTTCTTCATATTCAACTTCTTTGAAGTCAATTGCTATCTTTCCATCAACAAAAAAGTCTTCTTCTCTCAATTCATTTGTTGGAAATATGTCATCATTGAAATATATGAATCTTTCTGACAATTTCTTTATATTGTAAAGATACATTTCAATTGTGCATGAATTGAAACAAGGCAAATATCTTCTTGGTATTATTTGAGAATGCAAGACTATATAAACATTTTCAAGACTTCTTACATTGTCTGGTACTTGAGACTCTGAACTTACTACAACAAATATCTTGTCAACAAACTTCATGTATTTTCTTATGAGCTTTATTTGCAAGTCTAAGACTCCATAAGAGCGAAATCTATTCTTTACATTGTCTAATTCGTTCTTTACACATTTGTCATAAGTGTCTATCCAACATTTGTCATTGCTGTCAACATAAGTTATTACAACATCAACCATTTAAAAATGAAAAATGAAATTATATTTAAAAATATAACTTCATTTTTCAAATTAATATTAAATTTTAATTTATCGTTTCTTTTCCTGATTTACAATCCTTATTATTCGTGAATAGTAGTTTTTGTCAGCAGCATATCCTCTTTGTACAAGCTCTGACAAATACGCTTCATCTGAACAAGTTATGTTTGTGCATTTGTATTGGAATCTGTCCTTGTATGCTGACAAGCATTCTTGCCAAGATCCAAATGAGTCATAACGCTTGTTTTTTGAGTCATAGATTCCAAGGCAATTGTTTTTATTTTTGTAGTTGTCACTTGTGAAATTTCCAGACTCATGTCTTGCTTGTGCCCAGACAACATATGGATGATGTATATCTAAGCTGTCACATGCTTTGAAGAATTCAACTCTTGTTGGGATTGTTTGAGCAATCACATTAGACATCATCATTAAGATGCCAATTGTCAAGATTAGTTTTCTCATATTCTTAATATTTCAATGATGTGATTGCAAAGTAAATGAAATGGATAAATGGTATGTAACAAAATGATTTCTTTGCTGGGCAAAGATCTTTAGGAATGTTGTCTAAGCATAGTCTGCAAAGAATGACATATAATGCTACTATGCAAGCTATCATTATAAAAATTAATATAGCTACAAAAAAATCCATCTTACAAAATGTTTGAGTTTAATATTTCATCAAGTTTTTCAACATCTTTATCAGTTATTCCAATCATGCTATCTGTTTGTACAAAACGCTCTTTTTGTTCAAGCAACATGTCACCATCATCATCAACAATAGCATACTGGTAGTCAATGTCATGACAGTTGTCATAAAACCATTTCTTGATAGAGTTTCCGCGTACTATCCAGTCACTTCCAATCTCATGATGTACTGTGTAGCCAATCACTTTGAGATTGAACCCTTTCCTGCGAAGCTTCTTCCAAGTCTGCCCATTGTCACATCCCCATGAAGAAGATATGACGACTTCACAATCAAGCTTGTTGAGTTTTTTGACAAGTTCAGGATTCAATAGATCATACACACCTTCTTTAGCGCAATGTCTGAACCATTCCTCGTTGTTCAACACTCCATCTATGTCAAGAAACAGGATCTTCTTCATGTGTTTCTGGTTTTCCTGGAAGTTCCATCCAATGACTTATAAAATCATCATTATACATTATTCCACCCATTGTCACCCAAGCTTCTTTATAGAATGTGCTTTGTGACTTTTCTCTCCAAGCAAATGATATGTCATCAAATGGCTTCAAATAAACTAATACTGGAACATCTAATTCCGGCATTTTTTCTTTTACATCAATCCACGCTTTCATATTGACAACAAATAAGGTTTTGGTTCTGATTTCATGTTTGGATGCTCTTCATCAAAAGCATACATTGCAAAAGAACTGTCTGTGCATGCTTGCCAATGTTCATATGGAATGCTTCCACGAACTCCATCAGCAGAAATGCAAAAATCATCTATTTCAATGTCATGATTTCTACAAAACTTGATGATTTGATTGACAATGTCATGATGAAGCTTACGAAAATCATCATTAGTTTCAATGTCTTGACAAATTTGCCAACTATAATTGTTTTGTTCTTTAGCCTTTGTTTCCATAATTACCAGCTTCTTGTATCTACTTCCCAAACAACTTCTTCTATTGTATTTGTTTTCTTTTCAGCAAACTCAAAACAAGCTCTTTGAGCTTCATCTAAAGTTTCATGATACTCCATCCCAAAATCATCTCTCAAATACACTCTTTTCCACTGATTCTTTGTCTCATCAAACCATTGAGGAATAAAGTCATTGTCTGATTTACGTATTACTCTTAGTTTCATAATAGATATGTTATTCGTGAATTTCAAATATTGTCAATTTCTTTCCACAAATTGGGCAAAAATTGATTCTTTCTTTGTATTCATTTCCATTGATGAACAAATGATAGTTTCCATTTGAGCCTTCAATCAATCCAACAACCATGCCATAATCAGTGATTATGTCTTTGTTTTTTTCACAATAGTCACACATTTGCTTCTTTCTTATTTTTTTCTAATAGCTCTTCATCATTCCTTTTGCCATTCTTGAAATCTTCCAAAGTTATGTTTGGGTCATCTTCATGAAATGGATTCCAAGGAATGTAATGATCTTTAAGGTACTCATGATATGCTCGCCAATCTTCATAATAGTCATGTGAGATAGAAAACTTGTTTGTGTCTTGTTCACTGTTATTATAGAAATCAATGATTGCAATCCAAGCATTACAATAATGGTCAAGAGGAACAAATCCTTCACAAGTCATAGAATGATCAAATAGTTCATCAAGCACATATACAACAAAGCTTGGCTCTTCAATCAACATTTCTCGTATTGACTCAACAGCTTCTTTCTTATGTTCTTTTGACCATTCAACTAAAGCAACAAATCCAGGCTCATTTTGAAAGTCTCTATGAGAAAGAAGAGCAGTGTCAGCATACCACTTATTATATAGTTTTTCAAAGTCTGCATTCATAATCATCTCTTGCCAGCCAAAAAAGCTGACTCCGTCTTGTCGTTAAATTTTTTGAGATCAGAAATACTGAGATTGTATTTTCCAATGAAATGACTTATTGCTCCAATCAAGTCAGAACATTCACAAATCATCAGTATGTCATCATGTTGTTCAAAGGCATCTTCAAGTTCTTGAAACTCTTCTTTTATTTTTGAGAACTCACCAAGTACACCTTTCGCTATTTCTTTCTTGTGATATCCGCTCATTTGAAATATGTCTGTGTTTTTGAAAGTCTTGGTTCTGCACAACCAGTGCCATAAATCCATTCAAGATATTCATTCTTTCGAATACCATAAGAACCAAGTTCGATTTTGTTATATTCGATGTCATAGCCAATGTCTGTCTTCACAATCTGCAAAAGACTTGACTTCTCTAACTTTGACTTGAAGAATTTGAATGCATCATTAATTATCTTGTCCAAGTTGTCTTTGTTGACATCGTCAGTTATGATCAGCTCATTCTTTATGAATGTCTTCTCATGATAAAGATTATACGGTTCAAACCTAAAGCAAGGGGTGACAGTCTGATACTTGCCAAGTGGCAAATATTCCTTGAGGTATAAATACAAAAAAGACTGTTCACCAGATGCAACCAGACATTTTCCATTATGCACAAGTTGCAAATGCGGACGATCTTTAGGTCTTGTAATGTCATCAACATAAGCAGACACAGTCCAAGGAGTCTCAATCCTTTGATATCCTTGTTCTGTATAGAAATCTATACTGTCTGCTATGTTCCTGTAATTGATCATTACTTCTTGATTTTGTTCTGGTAATAACGATAACCGAGAGTACCGATAACGACTCCTAAGATAATGTAACCCATGATTTAATGATTTTAAAAGTTTATACTAAGTTTTCTTTTGAGTCTTTGCAACTCAAAATATAATCTTTCTTGCAATCAGTTGGATTATCTATGGCTTTCACATCAATTGATGTATATCCAGCGTTGCTGAAATAATAGAAAAACCCAAACTCCATTCCAGCATTCAACAAGCTTTCAAGGACTTTTCCTTCTGGTGTATCAAGCACTAATATAGTTGCATAGACCTTTGTGTCTTCTGTCCAGACACTTGTCACTACATGCGATATGTGTCCTAATGTTTTCCTGTAGCCATCACAAAGCTCATCATACATATATCCGAAACGGTGTGTTGTAGAAGTTATGGTTTTCAATTTTGAAATGACAAATTCTGTCTTTTCTTTACTATAACATGTACGATCACACTCATTAAAATAATAAAATGGACATTCAGTTTTTGCAGCAATATCTATAACACATGCAGTAAATCTTTTCATAGCATTATTTCTCTTTGAGTTTCTCTTAATGTGTTGATTTTGTCTTGAATTTTGTCATAGACATATTTCTTTGCGTGATTGATGTTTGAAAACAATCTTTCAGAAGCTCCATCAAATGTTGAAACAACTCCGTCAGAGCTATTCAAAGGCTTTACAGTGTTTGTCTCTCTCACCAAGATGTGTTTGTTTTGCTTTGAAGTCAAGTCATACCAATGGATACGATCATTTTCATGAAACACAACAGACTCAATTTCAAACTTTCTAAGCCCATACAAGTTATTAGTGTTAGTCACATACACAACATCACCAGGCTCAAGATCTTCAATTTTCTCTTTCACAATAGGTTTCATAGCAACCATATATTTTTCATCATTAGTGAATATTCCTTTAATCTTGTAATCACAAACTTGGCACCCAAGCATCAATGGCATGCCAATGCCATCCGAATCCAAAGCAATGATATCTGTCTTCTTTTCATTGAATGTCAAATATATGGGAGCTTTTTCAAAAGCAGGAACAAATTCCCACAAATCTCCACTCACATACTTAAGTAGATGCCCTCCACGTATCTTTATGTCTTTACTCTTCATCTTCTAAGAACTTTATTTCTTTCTTCAATCTGTTCATAATGTCCTGTTGATAGTCTAATCCACGGATCATTCTAAACACAATAGCATCATACTTGCATTCTCTGGTGATTCGTTCTGCAATCTCTTTGTTAGGTTGAGTTGGAACTTCATATCCAAGAGCATCAAATTCAGCTTTTGCTTCATTTGATATTCTGTTATAATGATAGTCAAACTTAGCCAGCATTTTCTCAACAGTAATCTTATTCTCTTCATCTATTCCCTTAAGAGTCTCATGAAGTTCATCAATCTTTCCATCATAGTAGAATTGGAACACGTGCTTCTCAGTCAAGTAAGACTTCAAGAAGTGCTTCTTGAAATAGTCTTCATACTTCATCTTCATACGGAAGCCGTTTGAGAAGCGAACAACAAAACCTTCACGGTTATCTCCCTTCACCATGTCACGAATCTTCTTCCAGTCAGTGAATCCATCGTACTCCTTGACACAAGTGAAAATGTTCGAATAGTCTTCAAATATATCTTCACCAGTTTCGGTGTTCTTCACACAAGTAAGTATGATGTCTTCAGTGTCGCCATAATCAACAACTATACGGTTTTCTGGGTAGATGATTTCAAACAAGTAAGTATAGTTTTGGTTAAGCTTTTCAGAGACACCAGCATATTTGGACTCTAATATCTCGTTTGCTTTGATTGCTTGATCAGAAACAAATGATCCCTTAGTTGAAATGTACAATTTTCCATTCCACCAATATCCAATACCCAATGAGCCATCCAACTTCTCAAAAGCTCTAAAAGGCAATTCTGGAATTTCTATATGAAGCTTTGAACTTTCATTTAATCCTTGAAGCTCCTCAACGTTGAAAAACTTCTCAAATGGACGAGCAATTATGTTATAGTTTCCATCAACTATAAGACCACGACACTTCATAGTTGCTTCATTCCAAGCACCATCTAAAGCACAATGAGTAGTATAGTCATAAATGTACAATGGAAAGTCTGGGTGCTTAGACATACAAATGTATTGGTTTGCAATGCACCAATCAAGCAATTCCTTGTCTATAAGATCAAATAACTTCATTAGCTTAACATTTTATTTTATATAGAAACAATATCTCAATATTTCAAAAAATAAACTGATAATCAAAACATTTCTTATTATTACATATATAAAATAGAAAGAAAAAAATGCTAAATTCAACATCCTTACAGAACGAATTGAAAGAAATATTTGATGACATTTTGCCTGATGCTATTGAAGTTGCTTTGAACTCACAACTAGACTACAAATCAAAAGATGCTGAAGACAAAAACAAAGAATTAGCAGATCATTTCACTGACATGGTGTCATTGCCATTAGCTCAGAGAATAGCAGGTGCAATTGATCACTACATAAAAAGTGGACAAATATATGGAACTATAATTACAGCTGGAACTCCAGTGACACAAACGGCTGTGATTGCACCATCACCTTTAGGAATGGTCACATCTGGGAAAGTTCCAAACACGCTTGGAATAATGTAAAAAAAAAAGAGAGCAATTTCGAAATTGCTCTCTTTTTTTGTTAAGATGATTGATTAAGCAGGATATTGTTGATTCAACCAACAAGAATACTCAACTAATTCACGAACTAACCAGTCACGATCTCTATCGCGAAGCTTTCCACCATAATTTGGAAGCAAGCTTTCATTGACATAACGGTCAACAATACGGTTAATGCTTGCCATGATACTGTCATCAACACCATCAGATGGATTGTTTTGCTCAACAATTTCCTTTTGAGTTTCCTTATTTGTCTTCTTGAACTCTGGCTTTTCATCAACCTTGATGATAGTCTCATTCTTCTCTTTCTTGTTTTCTTCATAGAATGTGGTTGCCTTTTGAGCAATCTCATCAATGATTTCAGCAGCAGTCTTTCCAGAAATAGCCTTCAAGAATCCATCATATTCCTTTGTACGATTTCTGAGGTTACCAAGATATTCCATGTACTTAGAATATCCTTCATGAGTAGTCAAGTCAAGATCAAGAATTTCACCAATGCGGTTGATTGCATCTGACATTGTGTTCTTAGCTTCATTGCATTCCTGATTGAACTTTTGTTTTTGCTCAATCTGCTTGTAAGCTTCATCCCATTTTTGTTGTGCGATATCAATCAAATTTTGGATTGAATCACTAAACATCTTTTGAACATCTTTATTAATCATAATATATAAAATTAAGTTTTTTTCAATACTTAGTAAGTTGAACTATAAACCAAATGACAAAGAAAATAAAAAACAATAATATGAATACTATTCCAGTCAATGGATTGATTAACGCAAGAATGAATGCAAATGCACACATCATAGCCATGATTGGCCAATATATTATTAATGTGACTACAAAACTATATATAGCCAAAAATATAAGACCAAAACAATTCTTAATTGCTTCCCATATTTGTCTCATTCATATTCTTTAGTTTTTTTATCTTCTTGCCTAATATAATATAGAAAACATATGATCCAATAGACATTACACTTGCAATAATGCCTAATGTCACAGAAAAATGAAAAGCCAATATGATGAGTGCTATGTAAATCACTAGCATCCAAAACATGTTGATCTTCAATAATTCTCTATTTTGTACTACATTGTTCATAATAAAATATAGAAAAGTTATTTTCACAAATTCATTTCAACCATCAAAGGTTCAGCTAATTGTTTTGCTGATGGATGAGGAGCTCCTGTAGTGCCTAATGCTCTAAGATTAAAGAAATGTCTCCAGTCACTTTCAAAAGCTGTATGAGCTAATGTAGTCTTAGTGTCAAGAGGAAGTATTGTGCGTGCTTGTTGTGGAGTCCATTTGAACTCATTTATAAGCTTAGTATAGCAATATTCACTGCATAGATTTGCAAACAACCAATAGTCTATATCATTCAATTGGCTTCCAGTTATGAATCCATTGCAATATACATTGAAATTGTTTCTGTTTAAGATGTCTTCAATCTCTTCAGTTCTCTCTTTAAGCCATATAGGAAGAATGACATTAAGATTGCTTTCACCATTCTTTGCATAGTTGCAATATCTTGTTGATTCCTCTAATATTGAGTCAACTCTATGTCTATTGAATTCTCTTGAAACACCAATGTCACATGTGAATATTACAGTATGTCTTTTTTCATGCCATTCAGTTGGTTCACACCAATATTTCATGTCATCATTCCTGTTATTCTCAGAAATCACACGATAATTCGTAGTTATGTAATATGTCCAGTCGTAATGATTAACTTTTGAATAAGGGTTATTCACATAGAATTGTATGATATTTTTGAAAGATGTGTTCCATGGTGTTGAGTCTTCTTCAATTTTCAAATATACAGTGCCATGCTCAAATGTAGCAAAATGCTGAAGATTACGCATTTTGTCAATGAATTTCTTGTATGATGTATCAGTTATCTGGTCTTCTGACTTATGTGAAATTCTTCCACACAACTCAATTTGCTTGTACATTCCTTCCAATCCTGGTTGCTGTTCTACTATCTCATAATCAGGTTGTATTAATTTCATTTAATATAACAAAAGTATTTTTGTATATTAATATAGAAATTAACATTTTTATTGTTCACACTTATATCTTTTTTCACACAAATTCTTGTTTGAGCAAGATATGAATGCTCTCTTAATTCTTTCTGAATGTCTCTTTGAGATCCATTTGTAGTCTTCAATGTTGACTATAGGAATCCATTTGATCTCTTCAACTTCATCAGGATCTGAAAATTCATCAGTAAGTATTGCAGCTCCTGTAACTGTTGCCCAATAAGCAATTATGACGTTTTGTGACTTATGTTCATCGTCACATGTAGAGTCAACATCAAACAAGTTAAGTTGTTTCTTTGTAATCTTAAGACCTGTCTCTTCAAATGTCTCTCTTATTGCACAATCTTCTAATGTCTCATTATATTCAAGATATCCAGCTGGAACATTCCAAAGTCCAACATTGTTGGTGCAACCCTTTCCTCTTTTGTTTGCTAATACACACCACTCTCCATTCACTTTATTGAATATAATAGTTTCTGTAGTGCATGAACGACTTATCCAATAAGTCTTGTTGTCTTCTGTAGTTATTGGAAAATTTTTCATAGTCAAAATAAGAGTTATTTTATATATTATTTTTAATAAAAATAGAAATTTATTTGATATTTTATGCTTACTTTAGAAGAATTTTACACAAATTATGTAAAAAATAATGTCAATGAATCTGAAATGTTCAATGTCAATTATGATGACAGTGGAATAACAAAGATAATAAAAAAGTTCTTGAACTGGTTTTTGGGTTCAACAGAAAAAGAGATCTACAATCCATACAGCAACAACTGGAATGAAGATGGAACAAGAGCTAGATTGAAAGAAGTAAAGAATGATGGAGAAAAGATTGACATGTCTTTTGAAGAGATTCCAAATGTCGATGACTTTAGAGCTGCTATAAACAAAGCAAATGGCTTCTTGAACTTGAAACAACTTTTCTACAACAAGTCATCAATAAGAAAATTCAAAGACTACAAATTTGGAGCAGTCCATTGTGATGTCAAGTCAATATGTGACAGTTTGCCAATAATATACTTCATGTACAAATATGAAAAGGAATATGTGAAGGTGACAGGAATTGAAGCAATAAACACCTATGGTGATTCTTTGAGTATGAAAGACTTCACATCAAAATTCAAGTCATTTTTGAAGAAACAAGTCAAAGCTGATGGAGCAAGTGCAAACATGTTTTTGATAAAGTTTATAAGATTGAACTCTAAAGCTGGCTGGTCATTTGAAAAGTTGTTAGAGTATGCTGCCAATGACAAATCTTATACAAGAAATCATGACTTAGAGCAAGACAAAGACCTTGAAAGAATATATACAGGCAAATTGTAATGAAAAGTTTATGCGAATTTCTTAATGCTAACAAGCCAATCAAAGAGAAAATTGACTTAGAAAGACTTAATGACTTTTTTGAAGAAAACAATATTGAGTTTTTGGGAAAAAATGAAAATGGTACATTAGTTTATAAATATTCTCAAAAATTGTTTGACATATTGTCTTCTTTATGCAAAGAAATTCTTGAAATGAAACAAATATATTATCCATTAACTCCTGAAGAAAAAAATAGAAGTTTGACACAATACAAGAAATTCAGTGACAAATTATATAGCTTAGGATTAATAAAAGAAAATCAACTTTTAACAATAGAGTTTTTGCTAAGCACTAATAGAGAAATATATTACGTTACATTGTATAACAACAATCAAACTGAAGTTTATTTTCAATTTGTCATAAGTAGACATGATGATGACAAAAACCATAAAATGTCATTACGAGTACCAAATGATTCAGAATACCAATCAGTATATAATGTTTTTAACTACATATTAAATGAAAAAGATAATTGAATACATAAAAGAGAACATTGACACAGACAATCTAGTATGGAAGATTGAAGTGTATTTCAAAAAGCATAAAGATCAATACAATCAGTTTGTGAAGCTTACAAAGAAATTTGAAGAGCAACACGGATTGACAAATGAAGAGATAAATGAGTTTCTGGAGAAATCAAAACTTAATTTGAAAAAGTTCATAGATTTCATCTCAGAGGACATTGACACTGAGAATATAGATTATATATACACATTCAAAAAAGTCATCCAGAACCTTCTAGATGACAAACAAGTTAATTTATGATTAGACATGAGATCACTATTTGAATTTTTAAGTACTGATGTGAAGCAACAATATATAATTCATGCTACAAATGACACTATAAAGAAAATAGTGAAAGATGAGTTAGACAAGTTAGGTCATGATGCTGACTTGAATCATATTGATGTAAGTAAAGTGACAAACATGTATAGTTTGTTTAGTTGTCATCAAGATGATTTGGGACCAACATACAATGACTTGAATCCCGACATATCAGAATGGGATGTATCAAAAGTCATTGATATGCAATTTATGTTTGAAGGATGCAAAAATTTTAATCAAGACATATCACAATGGAATGTGAGCAAAGTAGAATATATGTCATCTATGTTCAAATATTGTGAAAAGTTCAATCAAGATTTATCTAAATGGAATATACAAAATGTAAAATATCATTATTCTATGTTTTACAAATGCCCTATAAAAAAAGAATGGAAACCTAAGTTTAAATAATATGAAATCACTATTTGAATACTTAAATACTAATGTGAAGCAAACAAAAGTTGTACCAAAGAATGGAGAAGAACTTATGAAAGTTGTGTATGACGAAATAAAGCGTCTTGGATTTACATGTGACTTGAATCACATTGATGTAAGTCATGTCACCAATTTCAATAATGTGTTCTATGCTATGAGTCCTGAAATGACATTCTTCAATGGTGATGTAAGTGAATGGGATGTTAGTAGAATGAAAAGCTGCGATTTCATGTTTTCATCTTGTCATTTTGATGGTGACTTGTCTCAATGGGATGTGTCACATTGTGAGTCATTCAGGTCAATGTTCAACACAGCAACTCATTTCACCGGTAAAGGACTTGAAAATTGGAGACTAAAGAGTGCAAAGACAACATCATATATGTTCCATAAGACATTCAAGTTTTCTGGAGATACAATAACTGACTGGAAAATTCCAAAGGGCTTGACAGAAATGAGTCATATGTTCACAAGAGCTTTTGGATTAGAAGCTGACTTCTCAAAATGGAATTTGAGTCATGTGCCATTAAAAGGAAAATCAGAAATATTTGACTACTGTCAAAAAATGAGAGTTGAATGGCTTCCAAAGGGATTAGATCCAAACAATGTAAAGATTGAACTAGACAAGCAAGCTTGGAATGAAGTATTCAAGCATTATAACCAAACAGAAAAAGAGAGTCTTAGCTAAGACTCTCTTTTTCTTCTTTTAAATATGTGTTAAACATTAGCTCTTTCAATGAGAATTTCCAATATTTTGGCTTCATCAAATTAGAAGCTTTAGAAATGTCTAACACTGAGTAATATGGACGTCTTGCTTTTCTTTCATATTGTTGTGTATTGATACTTTCAATCTTTGAGTCACTAAATTCATTTCTATATATACATATCTCATCATTCCATATTCTCTTTATCTCACAAGCAAAGTCATACCAAGATGCTGCTATTCCACAATCTTGAAAGTTGTATGTCTCACAATCGCTTTCAACATCGAAGTTTCTGTTTGCAATTACACCAAACAAAATGAATTCAGCTAGATTATTTGCGTTTGTTGGTCTTCCAATCTGATCATCAACAACTCTCAAGTCTTCATTTTGCTTTATCTTCTTCACTATAGTCTTCATGAAATTATGTCCATATTGTGAATACAACCAGCTTGTACGAATGATCATTGCGCCTTTGCACTTGTTGACTATAGTCTCCATCATCCATTTGCTTAATGCATAGTTTGATTGAGGATCAAGAGCATCTTCTTCTTTTCTTGCATACAAGTCAAGTCCAAGCTTGCTATATCTACTTGTTACATTGTCCAAGCATTCAAGACTTTCAGGAAACTTGTAGACATAGTCAGTACTTATTGCTATCAAGAAAGCCTTGTTTTCTTGACAAACTTCTAATAAGTTTTGGACCCCAAAACAATTGACTCTATTGCATGTCAAGAAATCATCTTCCGCTCCATCAACATTAGTGTAAGCTGCACAATTGACAACAACATCAGGAATATATTTGTCAAATGCAATCTCAATTTGCTTCTTGTCAGTTATGTCAAGTTCTTTATGATCACAAAAAGTCCATTCATCACAATAATATGGACGTTGAACTTTTGCATTTTCATACAAGTCTCTCAAACATTTTCCTAATTGTGATCCAGCTCCTGTCACCAATACATTCATGCCAATTATTCAATGTTTTTGTTTATGCTCTTGTAATAAAGCAATGAATCTTTCAACACACCATTCTCTTTGTTCAAGCTCTTTATTTTGTTATTTAGCATAATGCTTTCATTTTGTAATGACACAATCTTTGCATTCAAATCAGTTATTTGAGTGTAAAGCTCATTCTGGTTTCCTGTTGCTATTGAAGTGAAGTCAGAGTTATGAGATCTTTCTGCATTATATAAAGCAGCATAGTAATTCAAACTGTTCTTTAATGTGTCAACTTGCAATGACAAATTGTCAATTATGCTGTCTTTTGCAAGCATCTCTTTGTTTTGACCACTTATTTTCTGGTTTCTTGAGCAACTTTTAGTGCATTGACTCATAGCAAACAAAAGCAATACAATAATGGCAATTATATGCCAGTATCTTTTGAAAAACCCTTCTTTTGTTTTTTGTTGTTTTGTATTTTTTGGTTTGTCCATAATCAAATATGTTTTATATAATATAGTAAAAATCTTTTAAAAAAATAAAAAGAGGACTATTACTAATCCTCTTTTTGTTTTTGAAATGTGAAACTATTATTCGCAAATAACTGCAGCGTTTCTTGACAATTCAACAGTGTCAAATGTGTCTAATGAAACTGAAGTCTCAACATTATTGTAACCATTCTTGACAAGGATTGTCTTTACAGCTTCTGCACGAGCGGTTGCTAAGTTGATATTGTAAACCTCTGAACCAGTCTTGGTGTCAGCTGAACCAACAACCTTAATGTTAGCATTCTTGTCTACATTAGCCATAAAAATGTTCAAACGTTGCATTTCAGTAGCAGTGACAGTTGAGCTATTCTTAGCAAAAGTAAGAACAGTGTTGTTTGTGTTTACCTCAACAATCTTCTCAACTTCAACAGTCTTCTCAATAACGACTGTATCTACTTTAGCACTCTGATTCATAGCTTCATCATATTTCTCATACAAGTCAGCATATTGTTCGTCAGTATAAGTCTTGTCACAAATCACAAAATTATGTGAACCTTTTCCCTTGCCAAAACGGTAAGCAATACCGATATTTGCCTTCAAGTCAGCATTCTTGACCATAGGCTCAATGTGTGTACTTGTAAGAATCTCATTAGCCTGCACCATAGGAGTGAAGGTGATGTACCAATTCTTGTTCTTGCCAAGATTGAAATCAAACTCTAAACCAACTTGTAATGCTAAATCATTAGGATTTGCATACTCGCCAAAATAATGATTCCAACCAATACCAGGCTTAAACTGAATTTCAAATACACGTGGCATGCCCTTATAACGAGCAAACAAGTTCATAAGATTGAACTTTCCATTGACAAAAACATCTAAACGGTTAAGTTCAGTCTTATTGACGTTGTACTTAGGATTGTAGATTCCCTCAATAGAGATTCCAGTCACAGGAGTGATGTTCTCACCAATCTCTAATGCACCATTCCAATTCAATGTATTGAAATTGAAATTTTCATAGTTAGTGATTGTGCTGTGAATTGCTCCACCATTCAATCCAATGTACATGTTTGAGAAAACACCGTGATTTTCAACGGTCTGTGCATTTGCCATTCCAAACAACATGAACATGGCAACAAATAAACTAAAAATTCTCTTCATAATAATTTGAATTTGATAATTAATTTAATTTATGTTTCTACTATTGTAACATAATAATTTCATTAGAAAATATTATGAATACTAAAACTATTTAATATAGAAATAGTACAATTATTATTTCAAACAATTTAACAAAATTTCATAGTCATTAATGACTTTGTTGTATTTGTTAGTTATGTTCAAAAACTTTTCATATTTAGCTTTGGCAACATCTGATTTTCTTTGAAGTTGCTTGCAATGTTGCTTCAAGCATTCTATAGCAGCCTCTACACAAGTGAATCTTGTGAAATATCTGTCTTCATAGAATGAACAATCATAATATGACTCATAAATCTTTATTTCTGAGCCCTTTCCTGCTTTGATCAAGATATACTTATGACGACTTTCACTTATATATCCTCCATACCCATAAGTGTACACATCTTCTTTTGGCTCTACAGATGTGACTTTCTGATTGTGTATCTTTCCTTTGTCATAGTAACAAATGATGTCACCAACTTTGACATCATTCCAACTCTTGAAATCTTCGTAATTCTTTAGTATCATATTTATTCATTTACATTAATTTGTACTGTCTCAATACCTACTTTTTGCAAAAGTTTTAGACCTGCATCACTTCTATATATTTCTCCATAGACAACTTTCTTTATGCCTGATTGTATTATAAGCTTTGCACAATCAATGCAAGGAGACAATGTGACATAAAGTGTAGCTCCATCAGATGATTGTGTTGACTTTGCGAGCTTTGTTATAGCATTAGCTTCTGCATGAAGTACTTCTGGTTTTGTTGTGCATTTAGCATATTTGCAATGGAATGGATGCTTGCATGTCAACTTTACATGTCCATCAACTATTATATCTCTTGCTTCTCCTTCACACCCAATACCTCTCATATCTTCTTCTTTAGCATTTTTCCAACATCCATATTGAGGTTCCCACGTTTCACAACAATTATCAAATCCTGCTGGCATTCCATTATATCCATCTGAAATGATTGCGTTGTCTTTTACAATTATAGCACCGACTTTGTTTCTTTCTGCATATGAGTTTTCAGCCCACAAATATGCAATCTTCAAATATTGTTTGTCGAAATTTCTCATTTGCAAATACAATTTAAGAACTTAGTTATTACTGTTAGAGGATCTGTAAAATCTTTGTAATACTTCCAGCACTTGTTTCTCATTTCATCATATTTTGCTTTGTCATTTTTAAGCTCAATCATTTGACTCAAAACTTCATCAACATTGCTCAAATTTGATTCAAGAAACAATCCAATCCCTAACTCATAAATACTCTTTTCATTTCCATTCTCATCTGTCATGAACACATGTTCACCAGTGAACTTGTCAAAAATCGGAATAGATCCCATTGTCACAATCTCAAACATTGCGTACTCAATGTTGTTTCCATACCAGTCACCATTCTTCAATTGGAAGCATTCCAATCCAAACATAGACTTTCTCATAGCTTCAAGTCCATCTTCAAGCTTGTATTCACCAAAGATGTACATCTTCTTATGAGGATAGTCATCAATCATCAAGTCATCTTCTGCAAATCCATGCTCTTTCTTCCATTTGTTAGAGATGTATTCAGTATAGTCAGATGGACCAACATTCTTATAGCTACCATCTTCTTGTTTTTCCATTTTGTAGAAAAAGTCTGGTTTGCTTGCAGGTGCAATCAATCTCATGATTCCACGCATCTCATAATCAAACTCTTTGTTTGTGTCATGCTTGCAAATGTCAATGAGTCTTTCAGGATGCTTCTTAGAAGCAAATCTTCCCATATATATGCATCTAGCATACTTGTCTTCAAATGGAAGCCAGTTTTCTTTGTCAGAATCATTGAATGTCATAGCATGCTGCAAATGTACAAACTTTTTGTTAAACTCTTCTTCGCCCAATGTCTCTCTTATAATATTGCAAATCTGAAGTTTGTCAGTGAATGTGCAAATATAGTCTACAGCATTCATGAAATCAGGATTTCTGAATGTGTCAATATTGTAAGTCTTGTATTCAAATATTGTTTGAGCATTCAAAAACAACACTTTCTTAGCAGTTATCTTGTTTATTACAAGATCATACCACAAATCTATGCTTTCCTGCAAGTTTGTCTTGATAGGAATAGAATGCAAAAATACAAAGTCAGCTGAATTCATGTCATCCAATTGTTCAGGCTTTCCTTCATACAATATTGGATCTATAAGTGTTGCCTTTGTAGACTTGTCACTTGATATGCTGTAATATTGTTTTACTTCGCATCCATAAAGCTTAAGGGCTTTATAATATTCATTAGTGAATGTTGTTTGCCCGTCTGAACGCAGATTTGTAAAAAGTTGTATTATCTTCATTTTGCTTCATTTTTGTAATTTCCAAATTGAGTGATGATCTCTTTTCTTTCAAGTTCAACAACTTTCCTATACAATGTGTGATCATTCTTCAACATCAATATCTTCTCTTTAAGCTCTTCCTTTGATGACACATAAATGAACTCTTTCAAGAATGGGTCATTCATATATTGTTTTGTAGGATCAAAGTCAATATAAATGAATGCTGCAATGTCTAACAACATAGTCTCAAAGAATCTTGCCGTCCTAAAGTTTCCATTGTGCAAGTCATCACCAACAACAACAGTTGCTAAGCAATTCTTTCCAAGTTTCTCAAACAACTTTTCATGCTTGAGATATTTTTCGAATTCACAATTCTGAAGTTCTGGATCAAATCCAATGCAATATTTCTTGAACTCTGGAATGTCATAAAGTTTCTTGATCACTTTGTTTCTTTCATTTTGACGATTGTTTCCAAAGTAAACCAAGTCATAAGGTTCAGCAACTTTTTCATAGTCTTTCATCTTTAGGTCAAACTCTTCATTTACAGAGTAATATTCAAACAACCAGAAATTAGTCCATTCAATTTCAGTATTGAGTTCTGTAATCTTGCCTTTATGTTTCTTGTTCCAAAGCTCAACAAACTTGTCATAATCAAGACCAGCATATGCTGTGTTCATTCTGCTCCATACCTTTTCTGTCCAGTTGTCCAAAATCTCAGGATCAATCTTGAACTCACCAGCTTCATTGTCTGCTTTGAATGTGTAAGTTCCGTTCTTGTCTCTGTTCTTCAAATATTTTGCAAAGTCAACTGCAGGCATCTTTGGATCAAACAAAGCATAATAGATTTTTCCATTGTAGTTGTACAAGTCAACAAAAAGTTGCAAAGAATGCCACTTGAAAACTCCTCCAAATGGATTCAAAGTGCAATTATAGATGAACACTTCATCATAATAATTCAAATCAACATCAGTGATGTCTTTGAAATAGTCTAACCCTTCTTCTTTCTTAGTCTTTTGTGACACATAATCAACTTCACTTCTACCAAGAACATCCATTAGATAGCTTCTCATAAATGTCAAGTCAACAGATCTGACATTGATTGAGTTCAATGATATTCTTGTACCATAGCATACTATAGCTGATTTTTTAGGTTCTTTCTTTAATTCAATATGATTCATGCTTATAAAAAAATTTATATATTCTATTATAGTATATTGTTCACTGATAATTTAAATTCTTCTAGTCTTTTGGGATATGTTGTCTTGCAATAACACATTTGTCTCTTCATTTCTTTCTACAGTGTCCCAATTATAAATTATGTTGACCATCTGGCTTACAATGAATTTAGCAGTACCAGCAGGAACATTTTGTCCAATCTTTGCTAAGCAATTTGAATTTCCATAAAGCACAAAGTCTTCTGGCATTCCCATCAATGAAAGATATTCTCTTATTGTGCAGAATCTCTTTCCAGAATAATGCAGCATGTTAGGTATTGATCTGAATTGAACAGCTGGAAACAAGTCAAAGACTATACTTGCATCAGCACCATAATAGTTAAGTCCCAATGACTTCTTGTACACTATATGATCAATGTACTTTATTGTCTTTTCTTTGTCTTTTTCAGTATAGTCACAATTATCAACGAACTTTCTGAAATCATCAAGTTCATTAGCTATTATATGTTGAATCACATTGTTTACTTTAAGTGCATTAAGCCAATTGTCTTCTCCATATTTTTGCTTCATGAAGTCAATTGCGATATAGTTATGGATTGATGACTTTACTGGCTCTTGTTGCGAAGCAGATTCAGATATTGTTGAGAAGAATTCAGGAACAAGCATTGTGTCATGTTCATATTCAAACAAAGGTGGAGTTTGTTGTTTGCCATCTCTCCATTTTGTGAACACTACAAATGTTCTTGGTCTTCTTTGACAGTTGCGATGTAATTTTGTGTCAGTCTTGAAATACATTATTGAATATCCTGCGTTTCTTGCAATGTCTTCAAGTTCCATTCTCACCATCTCACCTCTTACTCCAACAAGTCCAGGAGCATTCTCAAAACAATACATCTTTGGCTTTATCACATTCAATGTGTAGTATGCCAGCCATTCCATGTTGCAATTTCTTGATTGTTTTGTCTCTTCACCAGCTCTTGTTGACATTGATAATCCAGAACATACAGGCACCGCGACAACAATGTCAATGTCTTTGTAGTCAGGTATTGACTCAACTCCATCAAGAAATATCTTTGGATTAGTGTCATGAATTGTGTCACAAAACATTCCTCTTTCCATTATGTTGTAATATGGGACTTTCACTTCATTCTTATCAAGCCATTTCAATAGATTGTACTCATTTCCAGCATCAACAATCTCTCCATTTTTTGTTGTCACTGAATCTAATCCAGCATATGACAATATCCATTCAGCATGATGGCCTATTGCTTCATATGCACCTATGTACATTCCTCCAGTAAGTGGTTGTATGCAACCCCATTTTATCTTGTTGTTTTCCATTTATTGAATTTTTATTTTGTCAAAATATTGAGAGTACAACTGAATAGAATCTACATTCCAAATAATGTTTCTTCTATTCAGTTTCCAATTTGTCTTTTCTTTAAGTTCTTTCATTATTCTGTTGAATATCTTGTTGTGCCATTGCACATCTGTGACAAAGTCTATTGAGTCATTTGATCTCATATGCACAGAATATTCAACATCATATTCATTGTCATTCTTTTTGTCAAGAAACACATGCATATATATTGTGCATACATATCCAGGTGTCTCTAACTCATCTTGTTGTGCTAAGACTAATATTGCTTGTCTTGTGTTTGGATTTTCAACAATTCTTTCAATCAATGGAAAAAACTGGCTTTCTATTCGTGGATCATAGCTTCTAACATACCAGTTTTCATCCATTCTTTTGTTTTCAATGACTATCTCATCAAATATGCATGGCTTGTCTACTTCAAATATGACATTTCTTACTTCAACATATTTGTCTCCATTCTCACAATCATAGCCAGTGTCTTTTATGTTGCCAGCTAAATATTCATTTATGAGTTTTTCTCTTATGTCTGAAGTGTCAAGCATCTTCTAAGAATTTGAAATGTCTTTCATAGACATGCAATGAGCCTGCATTCCAATGAATAAGTCCTTTGTTGATTTTTCTGCCGGTGTAGAATCTCAAGTCATCACTCAATTTGTCAAGCACCCAATCAAACCATAGCCAGTCGTTGTCATATCCAAATACAGCATCATTGCTTCTGATATTGACAATACAATCAAGAAACTCTTCTCCGTCACGCTCATTAATGAAATATTGCACATATTGAGTACACATGAAATCATGCATTCCATTTTTGTTGTAGTCAGTTTGCATGCTTGGTCTATCATAAATCATGACTGCTTCACGAGTATGGTTGTCTTCAAGAAGTTTCTTTTTGCAACTATTGTATTGGTCTCCATTATCGTCACTAAAAATGACCCAACCATAGTTTGAATTGATGAATCCATCTTTGTCAGCACATGCTTTCCACATTGTAGGAGCACCCCCAGGAATGTCATTCACATTCAATGACTGTGAAAGATACCACTTCAGCTCTCTTTCAAAATATTCATAGTTAGGCTCTCTTATGATCCAAGCTTTGTCTGCTATGAAATGAGCATCTTGTATCTCAATGGTCTTTGATTGCTGGACATTGTTTCCAATTACTCTAAACTCACCATTTTTGTATTTCTCCTTGAAAATCTGTAAAATGTCTTCTGTTTTATACATAATTAACTATTTATGAATTTATTGAACTCATCTAAAATATCTTGTCTATCACGAAAATAATCACCATTATTAATATAGATTCTTTTCTTTTTTCGTATCTTTGATTCATCAAAGATGTTTTCAAAAAGCCTTATTTCTTTCAAAATTTTGTCTTCACTAGCTTTTGACAATGACTTGCCATCATCATTTTTAATCAAAAGCTTTGGAGATGATGAAAGCAATTGTATGTAATATAAATCTTCTTCAAAGATATTTGACTTGAGGACATCTTCTAAATTATGAATAAATGTCTTTATTTCAATAGGACTTCCATTACGATACATTTGTCCATACACATATTCACCTTGATAAAAACGATTGAACACAACTATGTCAGTTTCGTTCGCTCGATATTCTGATATAGCTATGTTTGCTAGTTTCTTGAACAAGTCTTTTTGTTCTTTATAAGGGTTTTCTTTTGATTTAGGTGTACCGCAGTGTATTAGTTTGACAATATTGTTTGTATCAATGAGATTGTTTATTAATGTGTTTTTTCCTGTATTGTCTGGTCCTTCTATGATTATTACTTTCACACCGCAAATTATAATTTTTATTAATATAGTATTTTCTTTTTAATTTATTTTTAATAAATTGAATTAATTCAGTACATGAAAAAGAAAAACTTCGATTATTCTAATATAGAAACAATAGGTAGTCTAAAACTACAATATGGTGAAGACATGATTAAGTCAGTAAGTGAAAATGAAACACAAGTAGTTGATAATCAAATACTTGAAGATGAAAATACAGGCAAAGAAAAAAACACAACAGATCCTCAACAAGCTGAAGAGCAAGCTGGAGAACAAATTGGCAATGTAAAGTCAAAGGATGAAGACGAGGAAGTTGGAGAATACAAAGACAGATATTTCTTTAACAATATCATATTCTTCACTAATGAAAGAGATCCAGAAAAGAACAAGACTCTTAAGAACTTGAAAGAAGCTATAGAAGACACAAAAATCAATTTAATCATATTTGTCTCAGAAGAAGTAGACTATACTGCCAATGACCATGAAATCATAATAAAAGACTCAAAAGAAGAGTACAAGATAACTGAACAATCAAACATTGACACTATAGTCATTGCTCGTCTTGGTGCACAAGATTCAGAAGAATGTATGGAATGCATCAAAGAACTTCAAGATTGGGGTCTTTATGTGTTGAACCCAATTCAAGCAGCTAAGAGAGCAAGTAACAAATATGCTTCTTCAGTATTGATGGAAAGATATGAGATTCCTCAACCTAAGTTCTGTCTTCTTTCTGCAAGAGACATCAAAGATGGTGAAGAGTCATTAAAGAAGAAACTTAAGCTCATTTATCCAGATGTTGGAGAAGATGAGGAAAAGGACAAAGAAAAAGAATATGTTGTAAAGATTCTTGATGGTCATGGTGGAACTGGAGTCACAATGCAAACAGGAAAGTCAATACTTTCAATGCTTCAAATGGCTTTTGCTATTGATCCTGAAAGAGAGTTGTTGCTTCAAAAGAAAGAAGAAGCAGATGGTGGAGACATTCGTGTACATGTTCTAACTTCAAGAACTAAGCAAGTAATTCTTGCTCAAATGAAACGTAAGAAGATTGGTGGAGACTTTAGAAGCAATGTGTCATTAGGAGCTCAAGCAGAAGCTATAGAGATAACAAAAGAACAAAAAGACATAGCTTTGAAAGTCGCTAAGATTTCAGGTATGCCTTGGTGTGCTGTTGACATCATGCCTCTTAAGAAGGGATCAAATCCGGAGATTGGAGACAATGTTGTTCTTGAATACAATGCATCACCAGGTACAGATGGCATAAGTGAAGTAATTGGAAAGAACTTCTGTGAAGTGTTGCTTGATGCTATAAATGATATCAATGAACTTGTTCTTAGTCCAAAGTCAATTGGATATATTGAGAACATGAAGTTCTTCATGGACAAGAAGAAACTTGATGACTACTTTGAACTTGAGGTCAAACTTGACACAGGTAATGGATCTAAAGCATCAACAATTGGTTGTGAGCATATTGAGATGGGAGACACTAAAGTAACAGCAACAATAAAAGGAAAGAAATATGAGTTTGAAAGAATTGGAACATCAACTCCAATGGTTGGACAGACAAGAGAAGAGAGAATCACTGTAAAAGTCCCTTGCATACAAATTGGAACTCGTAAGTTGCTAGATGTTGAGTTTGCTTTGGTTGACAATAGAGACAAGTCAACACCTGTACTTTTGAACAGAGATGTCATGTCAAAACTTGCTTACATGATCAATCCAGCAGCTAAACATACATTTGAAGATGAATTCCATTCATCAGAATACAATAAACACAACAGAGCAAAATGAGATCACTATTTGAATTCTTAAGTACAAATAAAATAAATATTGTGAAAGCTACTGATGACACTATAAGAAAGATAGTCAAAAGTGAACTTGACAGACTTGGACTTAAAGGGAATTTGAATCATATTGATACAAGTGAAGTTACAGACATGAATAACTTGTTTGCATGTGAAAATTATTTTAGTGCAAACTTAAATAGATCTTATAAATTTCTAAATCCAGATATTTCTGAATGGGATGTTTCAAAAGTAAAGATAATGGAAAACATGTTCAGATGTTGTTTCAAATTCAATTGCGATATATCTGGGTGGAATGTTTGTAATGTTGAAGACATGGATTTGATGTTTTGTGATTGTCATAAGTTCAATCAAGACTTGTCTAAATGGAATGTAAGCAAAGTAAAAACACATCGTTCTATGTTTGATGACGATTGTCCTATAAAAGAAGAATATAAACCTCATTTTGTCAATTGAGGTTGACAATATAAACCTAAGTTTAATTAATATGAGATCAATATTTGAATATCTAAGCACTAAAAACATAAAAAGTCAAAATGAAATAAAATTTGAGCGTTTTTGTAAAGGACTTCATTTAAATGCCAACAATAAAAATGCTCAAAAATTATTCGATTATTTTAAGAATGATTGTGATCATGTAATTGGAGACAACTTAGAAGATGAACAACGTTTATCTACAGATTTTGAACTCATATATATGGTTGCTGCAATGTTAAATAGTGATTCTCAAGAATCAAATTACATATATAACATTGGATTTAAAGATTATAAAGGAAAACAAAATCCTTATGATTTTTCTTGGTTTGAAGAAGAAAATGCAAATGGAAAAACTGTATTAGAAATAATGCAAGACTTATATAGCTCTAACAAAAAATTTAGAGACATATTTGATGATGTGTATGTTTGCATTAATAAAAGTTGTGAAAACTATGAAAATACTATTGATGATATTTGGAATTTACAAAATATCTTAGAATATTAATATGAAATCACTATATGAATATATAAAAGAGTCATATGAAGAAATTCTAAAGCTATCTAATGAAGAGATACAAGAGCTTCTTGATTTAGACTTAGAATATGGTAAACTTATGCTTATATCACGTTATGAAGTTGTAGCAAGAGAGATATTGAATATTGATGAAGAATGGGAGAAATTTGAACAAATTCATATAAATAGTGGTCAAGAGTATTATCCGGTAATAAAGCATAGAGAGCTTAAATATGAAAAATATGACTTAGAGAACAGAACAAAAGCACTTATTGAGAAATTTTCGCACATAAATTGTTTTCTAAAGAAATATTACATTGACAACCTTGACTCTATAATAGCCAAAATAAACTATCTAAGAAACTTATATGGTGATGACTATGAGATGGCAGCCGAAAAAATTCATAACTTTGATGACAAGACTGTTGAGTATGCTCTTAAAGTCATACAAGAAACAAAAGACACATCATTGCCAAATGACAAAAAATATAAAAGAGACATAACTGGGGACAAAGTTAAGGAGAAGATACAACAAGCATTAGATGAACTTGGATATGATTGGAAAATAATTGAGAACAATGACATGCCTCCTCGTATGGGAGTAAATCCTGAAAAGACATTTAGAATTCGTACAACTGCTAAGTTTTCAGAAGTTGACATAGAAAGCCTTATAGCACACGAGATAAAAGCTCATGTAAGAAAACGTTATGAAGGCTACAAGAAGGGATTGTTCTTGTTTGTGTTTGGTCTAAATGGAAAGAACATATTTGATGAGGGAATGGCTATATGGAATTCAATGAACTTAGTTGATCATCCAAAGCCACATGCTATGTTCAAGATATGTTTTTCTTACATTGTATGCTATTATCTTTCACAATATAGTTTCTGTGAAGCATTTGATAGAATAAAGACACTTTGTGAAGGAAAAGGAGTTTCTGACAAATTGATATTCAAACAAATGATGAGGTCTAAACGTTCTACAATAAGAACTGACAGACTTGGATATTGGAGTGGAGACATTGACTATTTGAGAGGCTATCTTTTAGTAGACAAAATGTCAACAGAAGAGAGAGACAAGCTTATAACTTGGAACATTGGTCCTGATCAATTCTACGCTATGGGCACTTTTGAGAAGTTCTTCCAATATAATGCAATTCCTGAAATCTCAAACAAGAGACTTAATGAAATAAAGAAAGACTATAAAGATTTACCTAAATAACATGAGATCATTAGTAGAATTTTTGAGTACAGACGTGAAACTTAATGAAGGTTTTCCATTGTCAACAAAACAGGATGAAATAATTAACTTCTTGAAGCGTAATAATTTCAAACATATAATACTTCTTGATAGTGATTCAGCTTTTGAAAAAATAAGCACAAACAATACAACAAGAGTTTTCATGTTTGGTGATGGAGCATTCCAACAAGGAATCTGGATTAGATTTTGTGATACTGGAAAAATAACTAAAGAAAATCCAGTGTTTGAATGCAGAGCAAGCAAAGATGGAAAACTAATAATGAAAAACAGATATTACATTGAGTTTCCAGGTCCTAACGAAAATTCATTACATGATTCAATAACGATTGAGTCTATTGAAGAATTCAAAAAAATAGTTGATAAACATTTTGGTTGGTAAGTTATGATAACATTGACAGAATTTCTTTCAACATATGTAAAATATGACAAATATGATATGTTTCCAAGCAAACCTATTTTTTATGATGTCATAAATTATTTCAAATATAACAATTTTAAGATTGTACATAATAAAAACATTGAAAATGATCCAGATTATTATCTTGAAATAAATATGAAAGATACAAAAGTTCCTGTATGTGTATATGATGACAAACTTGCAGTTAAAGATCTTTGTTGGGTGAGAATTCGTAATGTTGGAGAAATCAATAAAAATAACCCTTTGCTATTTTTTTATGTAACATTAGACAAATCTTGCAAAGATGAATATGATGTTATTAATTTAGCAAACAAAATGCAAGCAAATTATATTGGAATTGATTTGACGTCAATGAAAAAATATTATACTTGGGAAGATTTCAAAAAAGTTTTTTATGAAGTTTTCAAAAATAGTTTGAATTAAATATGAGATCACTTGTAGAGTTTTTAAGTACTGATGTACATATAAATGTACATATTGAGTTTCCTGAAAAATTGGATTATGATCAAATAATTAACGCTTTGAAAGACTTTGGATTTAAAGAAATCAAATTGTCACATGAATTTGATACGGCTAACAAAGAAATGGTTGGCGCTGCAATATCATCAGAAAAACCTTTATTAGCATTTGGAAATAATGATTTAAGAGATGGTAATGGAGATCCATATAGATTTTTCAGATTTTGCAACAAAGGAAAAATATCAAAAGAAAACCCAATATTTTTGCTAAGAATAAGCTATAATAATACTATACCAAACACACAAAAAGGTTTTTGCACAATTATATATCCTCGTCATGAAGAGGATATCAGAACATATAATGATTTTTTGGAAATGATTGACAATTATTTTTGATTATGTTGTAATTTTTTACAATTGAACAAATATCTTATTATTATATAAATATCTTTATATGATTTTTAACTAAATCATAGAATGTTATAAAAATATACCAAATTAATATGAATATTAAATTACTGAAGAACCTGGAATTTGCTGAAAAGATCAATAAGACCGAAGCAGTTACAGAAGCAGGTAAAGAAATGTTGAACACTTACAGAGGCTATTTGTACTCTAACCCTGTAACATTTGGTGTTGTCAACGGCTTCATAAATGAAGCTCAAAAATTCAGTTTTGATACAGGTTTGGTAAGTATTTTAGAATCTGTATTAAATGTATTGAATGAGAACAAGATTTCTTGGAAGTTGGCAAGTGCATGTGAAGCATTGAACAATAACAACTCATCTTATGGTTACATTGCAAAAATTGGAGTACAACAAGTAGAAAAACTTCTTGAAATGGATGAAGCTGAAGTAGTTAGCTACATTAAAGCTGGTTCTCTTAAAGGAATTCAATACATCCCTGAGTTTAGAGCAATTTGCAAGGAAGTTTACAAGTCAAACATAAATGAGGTCAACACTCCCGAATACAAAGTCATTAACCCATTCTGTTATGTACATATTGTTGAAGGAAACACTAAGTATGTCAATGTTCTTGGCAAGACTTTCAAGATTGATGAAAACAAAGTTGAAGAAGCAAATTGTGATGATGTAAAGTTCAACAAGATCAATGGTTTATTAAAGAACTTCGCAATTGTTGATGAGCATCTTACAACTGAATACAAAGGAACTCATGGTGATACAGCTACATTCGTACTTGATGAAGGTAAGCTCACAATGACAAAGGGTGACATAAATGAAGAGTTCACAACTCCAGCCGAATTCTTAGTATATGCAAACAATACTTCAAAGATTATGCCAATCCATGAAAAGATGAACTGGATGAATGCTACTAAGATCATTGCTGATGTGTTTGAATCAATGAGCTCAATTGTTGTCCTTGATTGTGCAAAGGTGTTAGAGACATCTACTGGTACAATATGTGCTATTATTGAAGGTAAAGACAACGTCAATTTGACAGTATTCCGTTCTGTAAATGCTGGCACTTCTACAAAGAACTATGACTATGTAGTTGAAGCTTTGCAGAATGTCACAAAGATTTCAGGAATTGACTTGAGACCATTATATGAGTCAAGAATTGATGAAGAATGCAAGTCAAAGGATCCTGAAAAATATAACATGATTAAAGAAGAACTTGCCGCACAAAAGGATGCAAAATTCCAAGAAAGAAAGAAGAAGATCGCTATGTTAGCAGAGCAATACAAGAATGATCCAATGAAGATTACATTATTGAACAAAGCTGCAAAGGAATTAGCAATACTTGAAAACAAGGACTAATCAATGACTAATAAAGAATTAATCAATATTTTGACAAAAAGAAAAGCCACTCAATGAGTGGCTTTTTTATTTATATCAACATGTCATTTGAATCATTGTAGTAATAGTCAACATAAATGAATGGTTTTGTCTTTTGAGCTTGACCAGGCAAGTCATCTGAAGCTTTATGTTCTATTTCATAATCATACAACACTTGTTTTGGAATTTCTTTCCACTTGTCATAGCTTATATAGCCAAGAATAGACCCAATGAAGATATCATAGTTGTTTGACCTGTCAGTGTTCATTTTCAATGAAACTTCAATGTCATCATTTGTCTTTCCTTCAAATATGTTTTGAAGCTCATAAAACTTCTCACTTTCATTTTCTCTAAATTTGAAACTTGTCAAGTCACCATAGTTTCTTATTTGGATTGTGATGAAGTGCTTCCAATAGTCATAGTTTTGAGTGTTGTTTCCATAACCACATAGTTTGTTTCCATTGTCATAGTCTTCAGTATTTATGCACTTGTACCACCCATGATAGAATGACTTTATGTATTGCTTGTAGTCTTCTCCATTCCTTATATGATATGAGTTTATTATTGAAGATATTGCAACGTCATCATTGACACTCATGTACAAAAGCGGAAGCCCTTCTTTCAACACTAATTCTACATTCTTTTTTGACAATATCAAAGCGTTTCCTCTTGCTGTCAAACATAATGGATATGGAGCTCCAAACTCAACCAATGAGTATATGTCACCACCATATATATTGTCATCATTGTCTATATGTTGTATGAATTTGTTAAGCAACTCAACATTCACATATGTAGATGTGTTAGTTCTAAATATGTAGTCATATTCACCAACAATCTTTTCAGCCATTGAGAATGCAAAATACGTCTTCTTAAAAGTAGAGTTCAAGTCATCTTCAACATTAAGCTTCAAAAGATTCTCATTTTTTGAGTATGAGTTCTTTTCGTATCCACCTCTATATATCATGAATGAAATGTTCTCATATTTTCCATTTATGACATCTTTAGCCCAAGTATCTCTAACATATTTCTCTTGATTGACAAAAAACTCGTTTTGGCAACTCATTGCCATTATCAAAATCTTTTTCATTATATCTTAGTGTATGTTTTTGCAAATTTGCTCATCCAGTATGCATCTGAAATGTCATCAATCTTCGGCAGGTCAATGTCTTTATGTGAAGCTTTGAACAAAGATATCATTAAATCTTTGTTGCAATTTCCATTTCCTGATGCAAATTTCTTTATCTCTCCTGGTGTACCTATAATTAATTCAATATTGCAACCAATATTCAAAGTAAGAAACATTGTCCTTAACATAAAATTAAGTCCAGCTAAGTCAAATATTGATTTTGTCTTTGTGACAGATCCATAAGAAATTCCTTCTTGACACCCATATACATCAATAGCATTATTGTATTTCTTTACATAACGCATTATTATCTCTTTAACATTGTCACAAATACAAATGAAGTTTCTAGTCTTTGCTATTTCTGACAATGTGTTGTTGTCTTCTTTAGACGGTACTATCTTGCTATAAAGCACATACTCAAACTTGTTTGAGATTTTGGCTTCAGCCTGTGACTCTTTCTTTGTAAGTTTGTCAGGTTTTATTATAAACAGTCTCTCTTCAACTAGTTTATCTTTCTCATAAATCAAAACAGAAACACCAGTACTATTTATTGATGGGTCAACACCAATAAACATCTTATAGATCATTTTATAGTTAAAATATTTTAAATATAAAATAGAAAAATTTGCTGAAACTTTTTAATCACTAAGCAACATCATTTTTTTCTTTTTCTGTTTTGCACTTGTAAATCCGAACTGCACAATCCACAAGTCACTCATTGCTTGACAAATTTCAGAATTGTATCTGTAGATGTTGTAATAGCATTTCTTCAATATTTCTATGAACTCATTTCGTTGTGTCTTGTTCCAGAAATGCTTATACATCCACTTTTCATCAGACGTTATAATGTTTATTATTTTGTCATTAGTCAAGTTTGTCTTTTCATAAAGTTCAAACATGCCAACAATTAGAGAATAGTTAAGACTTGGTGTCTCAAAAAGATATATCAAGTCTTCTTCACTAAACTCTTCATTTTGTAAATAGTCTAATGAAAAAATCTTATACTTTTTGGTTTTCATGTTATTTTCTGTCAGTCAAAATAAATCTAAAGTGGCAAACTACTTTGTCAGAAAATTCAGCAGCAATGATTGAACGCGCATAGACTTTCTTTACTCCATCAGAAATCATCATCTCAATTGCTTTAGGATCTCTTTTTACATTTGAGAATGTAATGTTTGCAATGTCAAAGTCACGCTCATAAATCTTTTCAGCCATCTTGTTTTTCTTGTACTCATATTCTTTTCTTCCCTCTTCTCTACAATACTTACCATATTGCTCCTTAGTGTATTTGTCGAGAATACGTTTTGCATTGTAATATTTTTGTGAAGCAAGATTCTTGTTTTCTTCAAGTCTTTGATACTCTTTTCTTACCTCAGGCAATGAATATTTTCTTGTATGGTCTGAAGTGTAGTCATCAAATTCTTTTTTGGCTTCAAGATATTCTTCGTGTAAAGTCTCTAAACTATCTGAAAGTCTTTGCCAATAGTTTTTGGCTTGTTCTTCTATTTGGTCAAGAAGTTGTTGCTTGAAATCTTTGAGTTGTTCATCAAGCTTTGAAAGAATAAGCTTAATTGCTTGTTCCTTAGCAGTACGCTTGTCTTTTGTTGATGTGCCATTCTCTTCAAGATATTTGACAAGCATTTGATAAAACTTGATTGAATAAATCTTGGAGTAAGACAGTTGGTATTTCAAGTCTGAAGGTCTCCAATTGATATAGCTGAAGATTTTCTGCTCCTTGAGGTAATTCTCATAATAGTCTTTCATATACATGATGAATGCTTCTGACTCATCTTGCAAGAATGTAACCATTTTGCCATAGAGTTCAGGCATATTTGAAAGACTCATGAAAGCTTTTACATCAAGTTCATCAAATTGTTTCCTTTGTTTTCTGTCTTCTAAGGCTTTCAACAAGATGCCATGTTCAATTTCGGCTGCTTTCTTTGATTGGATTCCGTATTTGTCAGCAATTGCTTTCTTTTCTTTCAGTTCATAAGTGGTTTTCAACTTCTCAATGTCTTGAAACATCTCTGCAACTGAAATTTTTTCGGTTTCCGTAACGAATGTAGTCAAATTTTTCATAACTATAATTTTCTTAAAATTATATAGCAATCTTTTCTCAAATATTCAATATTAGTTGAAAATAAAAATACGTTTTTGTAGCTCAGGAGCATATTGTTCTTTAGTGCTTATATATAATGAATAAAAACAAGCATCCATGATGTATGTGACACAATAGTCTTTGTCATTTCTTACTCCACGTCCAATGCCTTGTATGATAGCATTAGATGTTTGTGAGTTGTACCACATTGGGAACAATTTTATCTTTTCTGTGACGTATCTGTCTTTAAGGTTTGGGTATGGCACTTTCAATATGATTATGAATCTGCAAAGATCATCTGGCAAGTCAACACCCTCAACCAATGTTGGTCCAATCAAAATTCCATCTTCTCTTTGCTTATGTTCTTCAACTGCTGCTTGCTTCTCTTTTGATCCATTGTACATCAAGAATCTTGAAGCAATTTCGGGCGGAGCATAGAATTGTAGTTTCTTAGCAAAGTCATAGCTACCCGTCTGGATTATCCCTCTTTTACCCTTGTTTTGATTTATTAGGTTGAAGACAATAGGTCTTATGGCTTCAAAAGAAGTGTCCCTCTCCTTAAAACTCATCCTATACTTGTTCAAAAAATATACAGGTGACTTTTCAAAATTGAATGTTGAAGGGATGAACTCAAACTTTGTCTGTCTTTCTTCTGTGAATTGAGCTCCTATGTTCTCTTCAAAAGCATGTTTTCCACCAACCGTAGCAGAAAGCAATACTTTCCAACTCGCTTCACAAAGCAAATACTTATAGACCATGTAGTCTTCTTTTATGCAACTGAAATTGATTTTCTTTTCATTGTTCTTATCTTCACCAACCTTCAACAAATATTTATGAGGTTCTATCTCAGAATTCTCTTGGTTTATTGCAGTCAAGCATCTCATCAAGTCATTCCAATAGCACATCTGGTTTCTAATATGAGATATTGTCTTCCACGTTTTCAAGTCATTTGGATTTGTTGTGCCATTTCTTTTAGCTGCACCTATGACATTCTCTAATGTTGTCAATGTTGGCTCTAAATTGTCAAGTATCTCTTGATACTCAAGAATGTTGTCATAATCTTCTTTCTTTGAAGTAGTGTCATCACAAAACCTCTCAAACAAATATAGCAATTTTTGTTTGAGCTCATCTTCTTTGTAGATGTTTTGTATGTCATATCCGTCTTCTTCAAACAAATCATGTGATCTTAGATCAGACTCATGATATATGTCCATGATTTTGTCTATCTCTTTCAATGACATTGTTGGAGCAAACTTGCTTCTTATGATGTTTGGAATGTTATGGCACTCATCACAAAACAATACATCTTTCTTTCTAAAATAAGTTGACTTTGGATTTTTAGAAGCTAAAAGCATCGAAAAAAGGAATAGTTGGTATGTCATTAGAACAACATCAGCTTTTACAGCTTTCTTACGAGCCTGGACATATTCGCATTTTTCTGCACAAGGATAACCAAGTTCTTCTGCCTTTTGCTTGTCATACAATGCAGACCAAGCTATTTGGGCAAGTCTGCAATCTGCATTCTTCATGTCTTCTCCATTGACTTCACAACAATAGTTTCCAGTTTGTCCTTTAAGCATTCCAAAAGGAATAAGTGAATGTGACTTGAGAAAACTCTCATATTGTGAAAAAAGGAACAAGTCACTGCATAGAATGTATGAAGTCATCCCATAATAACGAGAAAGCACTCCGGCAGCAATAATGATGATTAGTGACTTACCACTGCCTGTTGGTGCTTCCACTATATGTGTATGGTTTTCTTTTGTTACTAAAATGTTCTCTAAAATATCACATATCTTTTCAAACTGATATTGGCGAAACGTGAATGTCTCGCCAATATAAACATTTACCCATTTCTGTACATTTGTCTCAATATCATTACGTGTTATCATATATTAATATAGAAACAAATGTTAATTTTTGTTAAATTTCTTTATGCAACTTATAACCCAATATTTGATGCATGTTGCATCCAAAGAAATTGCCAATCACAACTCCAATCCATGACAAAAGTATCTTTGACCAATGGTATTTCAAGAATGTCCAAGTGCATGTTGAGATGTAGAATGCATCAGCAATAGAATGCTGGAATCCACAAGCAATGAACACGGGGACTCCAAACAACAATGGAAGATATTTTCCATCTTTAGTGTATGCTACAGCGGTTGTCATTATTATTCCGCATCCAGTTCCAAGCATTAGTGATTTCAAAAATCCTCCATTTGCTCTTGACAATATTATATTGCATGCAGGATCAACTAACTCTAAAGAGCTGAATCTTGTCAATAGTCCAACAAGCACACATCCAATGACATTAAACAACAAAATCATTGGAAGCTTCCAATTTTTTCCATCAACAAAACTAAATCCAGCTGTTCCTGTGTAAAGTGTTGCTCCAAAGTGCACAACAGCCAAAAGCCCAAAAGTGAATGCAATCATTCCAACAATTCCACCAATTGCAAGATATGCCCAAGCGCCAATGGAAATGAATATTCCGGCTAAAATGCTTTTCTTAATTATTTCTTGTGTTTTCATTTCGTTTTTCAAATATATAGTCTAATGTGTATACTTCTCTTGAGTCAATACAAGCAATGTTCTTTCCAATCAAAGGATATCCCCTTTCAAGTCTTGTATGTCCAAAAATCTGGTAGCAATCAAGCTTTGGATCTACTCCCATTTCAATGTTATACCATTCATGAACATCTGACCATACGCAAGAACCATAGCTTGCCCAACCACCGCGTTGGTAAGACACTTCACCAAGCATCCTTATGAATGGATCTCTTCTTTTATAACCATCATTGATTACTCTATGAAACTCTGAATTCAAATATTTCACTATAGTTTCTGGATCTTTCTCATCAACATTGAACGTTTCTAGCCACGGAATATGAATGCCAGCATGAGAAACAATAACCTTTTCTCCATCTTTTTCGATATAATATACCAAGTCAAAAAGGCCAGCATTGTCTCTAAACAAGTTGCATATCTCTGGATAATTGTCATAGTCAGTTCTACAATCACAAATGTCTGTTGAAAAGAAATATTCTAAGTCATGATTTCCAACAAGCAACTTGACATTTTTATGTGACTTAGCAAAATCAAGTATCTCTTTGAAATTAGTCAATGCTTGAGATTTTGTTATGTACTCATAGTAAGTGTATGGATCAACATAGTCACCTACAAAGATAATCAAGTCTTCAGTGTTGTCTTTCAACTCTTTCCAGAACTCTCTTCCATGTATGTCTCCAAGCAAATAGATTTTATTCATACGTGTTAGTTATTAATTTGTAAATGTAATCAGGACGAGTAGCAAACTTAAGTTGTACTTGTTTGTTGTTATAAGTGATCACACATGACTCATCATACACTTCTAAGTTTGTCATATTATATTGAGATGTCTCAATTATTGACTGAGGAAGCTTCTTAAGTATTTCTTTCTCAATGTCTTTTGACTTGCAAATTATTACTAATGAGTATGCATAGCTTATAATTATTCCAATATTGTTCTCTTGTGCATACTTGAATATTGCACTTATTGCATTCAAAGTGTTTATGTCAAAACACCAATCAATCATAGTTATAGCATCTTCATCTCCAATTGCTTCTAAAGCATTATCAACCAATTCTTTAGCTGGTTTTTGATGCATTTCATTCCATGAAATGAACTTTGTCACATTTATATGTGAATTGACTTTGTTGATTATTGTATCTGCAATGTTCATAGCAGTATACATCTCTTCCATCTTCATATTGTATTGTCATTATTTATTTACAGCATTTATCTCGCTTGGTGAGTTGACTATCAATCTAGTTGATGTCTGGAATTTCTTCAATGTCTTTGCATCTGTATAGCTCATTGCACTTTTAAGATAACTCAAGAAATTGTCAACCCATTGAGCAATTGTATATTTGCATGGCAACATCTTCTCAACTCCTTCTGATGTCTTCATTTTGAAGTCTTTGATGTTGTTAGCCTTTGCAATCTCAATTTGTGCTTGCTTTGTTGACATTCCATAGAATTTCTTGTACATGCACCATCCATAACAATCTAACAGTTTCCTTCTTAGAATTTCATTGTCAGGTCTATATATGTCATCAACACTTTCAAAGAATTCAGTGATTCTATGATGTGCATTGACATATGAATGTCCAGAATTGTTTTTGCATGATCCATTGTCAACATAAGTCTCAGCAGCTGACTCAAGAAAAGTGCTGAACAATGAGCCAACCATGACATAGTCAGCACCAAGTGCCAAAGCTTTGATGACATCACTATAGTTTCGTATTCCACCATCAGCAATTATCTTTGGATATCCGTTGTTTATCTCCTTGTAATACCCATGTGTCCTGATTTTCTGGCATTCATCAATCAATGTAGCTATAGGATAATGTATTGCCGTATTTGAAGTTGTCAGGCAACCATTTCCAGACCCAATAGACAATCTTACATAGTCAACATCACTTTCATAAAGATATCCATATGTTTCGGGATTTGCAATGTTTCCAGCCATAACAACAATCTCATATCCACATTTGCAAGCATGATCTTTAGCTTTCTTTATATTGTCATACAAACTTTTCATATGTCCGTTTGCAATGTCTATGCATACTTTATATACATTGCTTTCTGTTGGTGTGTTCTCATTGCTGAAATCATACACAAATTGTTTGCGTAAAGAATATGACTCTATGTCTCCATTTACAAAATATGTCCTGAACTCATCTAATGACATAGCAACCCAATACCCATTGACAACAAATGTCAATCTACTGTCAATGTCTATAGTCCTTGGCAATATTGGAGTTATCTTGTTGTATTTCCATATAGATAAATTCTTTATGTTCACAACACAAGACATTGGAGCTGTAAACAATGGCAAATAGCCATCATCTAAGAATGGATTGCATTGTGAACGACTGGAGACTTTAGATATACATGCCGGAACTATGGTCACATCATTATATGAATAACCTACGTTATTTAAAATCGCCATTGTAAAAAATCGAATATTTATATCTAAACTCTATAATAAATATAGAAAAGACGTTTAATTGCTTTCATTCAATGGACGCTGTATTTGCTTGTTATAGAAATCTATTCCCTTTTCTTTGTTGTCAACAAACTCAAACTCAATATTTGAGTATTTCATCTCACAATTAAATGTTTGAGATTGAGCTATTGGTTGTGTGTAGTTCAATTGAAGCATGTCAATTCCATCAATTATTGGGTCATATATCTTTATCTTTGACAAAGTTGTTTCAATATCGCTGAATATGTCAATTGTTATGAATTGAGGCAATTGTTTTGAAGAAGTGTCTCTTTGATACAATGTCCAGAATGACTCTAGTAGCAAGAAGTAATTAATGAATCCCAAAGTATGACGAAATGTGACACGTAAAGTCTTGTCAATCAAATTCAATGGATTCATCTCAGCTCTATATGCCACGTCAGATGCAGCATGCAAGAACTTGTTTGCTTCAATAGTTGATTGTCTAGAAGCCCAGTTGCCAGTTCCATGTTGTTGTTGTACAACAGCTGCTTGTGTGAATCCAAGTATTTCAACTCCTTGTATTGACTCATTCAAGAAATCAATAGGTCTATGTATAAAGCTATTGTATTCATTGATGAGTTTTGAATATTTCTCATTTATTGGTTCAGGTATGAATTCATCTGGAAGAGTTATTTTGAATAAGTCTTGTCTACCTTTTAGTGAAAACATTTTAATTCTCTATATATTTTTAGTCATTTGGTTTTTCCCAAGCTGATGAAATTGTGTTTCCTTTTTCTTGAGATACATTGACATGCAATGTCTGATTCATAAGTTTTTCAATCTTTCCAATTGTTTGCTCAAGCTGTTTCTGACGTTCTGCACGTTGCTTGTCAGCTGTCTTGATTACTTGTTTAGCATCTGTTATCTCTGAAGTAAGTTTCTCTAATGTTCCAGCAAGCTCATTACTCAATGCTTTAGTGAATTCATCTAAGTTTCCAATGCTTTTAGACCATTTCTCCATGCTGTCAAACAATTTTACAAGACTATTGATTTTGCTAGTGTTTGTCTTTTCAATAGACTTTGTGAACTTCTCTAAAGCTGATGACTCTTTGTCAAATTTCTCAATGTTCTTGTTGTCAAGTTTTTCGGCATGTTCAGTGATTACTTTAAGAACATTCTCAATTGGCTCAATTGATGGATTTCCCAACTTGTCAATTGTGTCTATAGACTCTGAAATCACAGATATTCCCTTTTCTAACTTGTATGCCATCAAAGCAAAATCACTTACAAGCTTAGTAACGTTTAGATTCTCTTTCTTAGTTGCATTTTCAATGTTTGTGTTCAAATTGTCAACATTTTGCAAAAATGTCTCTGGATTTTCAATCAACTTAGATATACGTAATATTGCAGATATTGCATTTTCAATTTGTGTTGTTACTGTATTGTATACATTGTCATCATAGTCGCTGAACAAGTCTTTGACATCATCAAATATGTTCTTGACATTAATCAAGCTGTTCTTGTATAAATCAAATGAATGAATGATCTTGTCAAACTTGTTTATGTTTTTCAAGTTCTTCTCATCATATTTTGTTGAGATGATATTGTTTACAGCCATCAATGAATCAATTACACTTGTGAACATCTTTTCAAAGTCTTCTGTATTGAAGTATTTGTAGTTTGAGAACATCAAGTCATTTACATTGTTTATGTTGCTTATTATGTTGTCAATATGAATGTTCAATTGCTTGTAAATGTTTGAGATATCATTTAAGTCATTTATTTTCTTGTCTATCTTGACTGGTTTTTTGTTGTCAGCTAATGTCTTGTCTATCTCTTTCAATGATGTGACTAAAGAAATGATTGTGTTGATCATGTTTTCTTTTGCAACGCTTATGTTTCCAACCATTTCTGTTGTCAATGTGCTCTTTATAGCAATCATGTCAATCAAAGCTTTGTCTATTATTGAACTCTTTATTTTGTTGACCAAAGTTACAAGTGTGTCAACATTGTTGCAAATCATGTTGATTGAGTGCAATGACTCTTCACTCAATATAGCATTAATGTAATTGTATGTTTGTTTAATGTCATCAACAGATGCTTTTGATTGTTTGAATACAAATGCTAAGTCGACATACATTTCGGCAATGTTGCTTATGAATTTTCCAATGACATTCTTGATGTTTACATTTTGTATGTCTTTCTTTATCTTGTTGTATTCTTCAACAAGTTTGCTTGCTCCAACCATTATGTTGTATGAGTCTTGATTGATCACTCCATTTATGAACTTTATCTCATTGTCACTTATTTTGTTTTCTGTCAAGTCATTGAACACAGCTTTCATTGCTTCAGGTACAGCAGTGACAATGTCAAATATGCATTTTTTCATGTCTTCAATGTTTCCGCTGTTCATTACAATGTATGACTTTACACTTCCATCTTTATTGAACTCTTTAGGAATCTTGAGCTCAGAATATTTTTGAATGATGTCAAACACTGATTGCATTACTGATGATGCACTTGACATGATGTCTCCTATGACTTTCTTAGCTTCTTGTATTTGATCAATTATCTTCACATCATCATTCTTCTTGTTGAAATAGTCAAATGCAAGCTTTATTGAATATGGCAAAGACCATATCAAGTCAGACAAGTTCATTGATAGATTTGCATACCATGTGTCAGGAATAGTGTCTAATGTGTAATATCCTTTTGTTGACTTTCCATCTTTGTCTAGATCACCCTTTGGAATCTTGAGTTCTGAATACTTTTGAATTGTCTCTAACACTTTGCTTATGACATCATTTATTATGTTTATAGACTCATAATATTCACTGTAGTCTTTGTTTATTATCTCATCTAATATAGCTGTGACCTTTGGACTTGATATGCATTTTACCATTCCAGTAAGTATAGTGACAAGATTGCTTTCCATTGACTCAAAGTATTTGTCTAACTCTTTGTTGTTGTCAAATGTCTTGTAGCCAATGATCTTTATCTCTCCATTCTTGTCTCTTCCATATTGTGGAATTTTGAAGTCTGCATAAGCCTGGACAGCATTCATCAAGTTGGTGAATATCTCACCAATTGGCTTCATAGCATTTATAGCTTTTGCTACAACTTGCGGTGACTTGTCATCCATTTCAAAAGCATTGTATGCATCAGCTACAGCATTACCCATACCACACATGATGTCTTTAAGATTAGTTGACATTTGAGAAAGACTTTCATCTAGATTCAATGATCTATACTCAATAGCTTTACCATCATTATTGTATTTTGTTGGTATTTTAAGATCAGCATAGTTTTGTATAGCTTTTACAATTTCAGATATGAACTCACCCATAGGCTTTAGTTTGTTGACAAACTTTGACATGTTGTCAACAACATTCTTGTTGTCACTCTCATTCTCAAGATAATTGTAAGCTCTAACAATAGCATCTGGTATTGCCATCATCACATCTTCAATGTTTTCAGCTGCTTTGTATATCACTTTATGATCTAATTGAGTGAATGTTCCATCTGCTTTCTCAAATTTCAAAGCACTCATTTTTTGTATTGTCTCAGCAATCTGGACAACTACTGATGTTGCATTCATTATAGTGTTGAACATTGTCTCAAGCCTGTCTGTCTTCTTTAGAGCTTTGTTGAAGCCATTCTCATAGCCTTCAGTGATTGCTTTGCCAAAGTGTTCCATTATAGTCTTGATGTTGTCACCCGAATCAACAAAGTCTTTGTTCTTTAGTTTTCTGTAACCAGTAGGATTTCCATTCTCATCAAATCCAACTGGAACTTTAAGTTGTGAATAGTCATTGATTGCTTGAGCAATCTTTGAAATCATGTCTGACAAACCAATTGACATTCTCAATACTGAACCAAACTTAGAGTTTCCTTCATTCTTGCCGAACCATCCTTTACGGTCATTGTCTTGAAAGTCTTTCACCCAATCACTATGATCATCACCAAACTTTATCAAAGCCTCACCAACTGTACTTATTATCTTTGAGATTCCTTTGCTTGCTTCTTCAAAGTCTTTCTCTTTCATTGGTCTGAAATGTATAGCTTTTCCTTCTTGATTCCAGTCATCAGGAATCATCAATTGAGCTATGTTTGCTATGTTTTCTGCTAATGTGCCTATGCACATTCCTAACATGTTAGCAACTTTTATTGTCCTTAGCAATGAGCTCTTTGGTTTTCCAAAAAATAGAGATAACATTGATGAATTTGTTGCTTCATCTATAGTCTTGCTATGTTTTTTGTATATTCCATCTAATGCTATCATGAATGTGTCTACAATGTCACTGACATTTGTAATTACATCTTTGAAGTCATTTTGTTTAATTTGTCTATATTTTGTTGCCTTTCCAGTCTTTTCATCCCATTCAACAGGAATTCTTAATGATGCAAAGTCTTTTATAGCATTTGATAGTGATCCCATCATAGTTGACAATGGAAGAATTAACATTGTGACTCCAGTTGCTTTAGCTATCAACTTCAAAACTTTTCCAGGACCTGGAAGACCTTTGTCAACAGCATCAAAGAATCCTGTCAATGTTGTTGCAAACTTGTCTGTTTGTGTTGAATCAATAGTTTGAGCCATTTTCATGACACCAACAATTCCGGCAATTGCTGTATCAAACAACAACAAAGCTCCACTTAACATTGTAAGTACAGCGGAACCAATAGCAATAAGTGGTGACAACGTTCCAAGCAATGTGAACACTCCACTTAGTCCAATCAAGCATAATGACAATGTTCCAATCTTTGCAAGCACATTTAGATTGCTGTCAATCATCACATTTATTAAAGCAAGAACTCCACCAAACAATCCTAATGATACACTTAACGCTGAAAGTGCTACAGAACCTAATGCTATAGGCAAGGCCAAAGCTCCAATCAATCCATATACTACTCCAAATGACACTATGCAAGCACTCATTACAGCTAAATTTTTGAGAGTCTCTTTTGAATTGTCACCAATCAATTTATTGACAATCCACAAAGCTCCAGAAAACATTGTAAGTGAAACACTTAAAGCAGCCATTGCAACTAAAGCAGCAATGACTAACGGTGATATGACTCCAACCAATCCATAAAATACTCCAAGCATTGAAGCACAAGCAATTATTGTCAAAATCTCATCAATGATTGATACATTGTATGACACCATGTTATGTATCAACTCTAAAGCCCCTGAGAATGCAAGCATGCTTGCACTTATTCCAAGAATTGCAACAGATCCAAAAGCAATAGGCAAAGCCAAAGCTCCAATTACTGAATAGACAACTCCAAGAATTCCAAGTATAATCATTGTCTGTGAAAGATCTTCTAAGTATTTGTCAGAGTTTTTGCACATTATATGAATCAATTGCATTGCTCCAGCAAACAATGTTATTGAAACACTCATTGCGGCTATAGCAATTGATGCTGGTATGATGAGAACTGACAAAGGACCTATCAATGAGAACAATACTCCAAGTATTCCAACAACACCACACAATGTAAGTATCTCTTCATAGATGTCTTGTCCATCAAATCCCTTTACAATGTTATGTACTACCCACAAAGCTCCAGAGAATATTGTCAAAGCAACTCCCATTGCCGCAACAACTGTAGATCCCAAAGCTACTAATGCTGCAACATATGGAATTCCAATCAAAGCAAATACAGCAACAAGACCACCAACTACAAGAAGAAGCTTTCCAATGTCTTTCCATTCAAATCCAGCAATTGCTTTCTTAGCAGCAGCAACAGCTACTGACAATATGAGCATTGATACACTGAATAATGCAATGACTCCCATTGATTTTAGCATTTGTGCTGGATTAATCTTGCTTGTCAACTTCACATACAGGACAATCATTCCAATCATGACACCAACCATTGCTGCAAACATCAATATAGGAGCTAGTCCAATCAAATGTACTGTCAATCCACCAACTATCAAAGCGAATGACAAAAGTGTAACCATTAGTCCAAACTGCCCAACCATAGCTAATGTGTCTTTTCTCAATGTCTTTGACAAGATAACCATCACAACTCCCATTAAAGCTGTGAACACTAACATCAATCCAGCAAATGATATTGCAGCTACAGCAAATCCAGGCAACATCATGAACAACGCACCAACAATCAATAATGTTGCAAACATTGTGACCATCTTAGTGAATTGTCTTATAGCTAACAAAGCTTTTTCATTGACAATTCTTGATATGACAGCAATTGTGAGAACTAATGATGCAGTGAATGCAAACATCAATAAAGCAAACTTAGTTGCTCCAACAGCATATTTTCCATTTCCCCAAGTCATGAACAAGCCACCAACCATTAGAATCAAGCTGAAACTAATGATCATAGAAGTTATGTCTTGCAAGAATTGCATTGTCCTTGGATCTTCTACAAAAGCAGAGAACAATGCTATTGGCAACAATATTGTTCCAATGAATGCTGCCATCAACACTCCAAATTGCAATGCACGCTTCCAAAGTTTCTCATTTCCCATAAACAATGCACCAAGCATCATCACTAATGTACATGTTATGACAAATCTTCCAATGTCTTTGATGTATTTTATGCCATCATTTTCAACAATAGCACCAAATAAAATGACTGGCAGCAATGTCAAGAATATGAATGATCCAAGAACAACTCCAAAATCCAATGCTGCATCAATGATGTCTTTCCTTTGCACTATCAATGCACCTATGATCATCACTAAAGCAGACTTTACTATGAATCCTCCAACTGCATCTATGTCTTGAAGGACATGTCTCTTTGAAATAAGTCCAACTAATGCTATTGGGATTAACATTAATGTCAAGAATTTAGCCATGTCAATGGCAAACATCATAGCATTCTTGCTTAAGTCATTTCCAAGCCATTTGTACACTAATCCACCAATAATCATTACAAAAGCCATTCCACTTACAAGTCTTGTGACTTCTCCCAAAGACTGTTGTGTGACATCAATTTTTGAATATAAAGTATTGATCAAAAATATTGGCACCATCAATACAGTTATGAAAGCTGCTAAAGTCAAAGCAAACTTGAATGAGCCAATGATTAATTCAGGATTCTTTGATATCAAATATCCGCCAAGCATCATTGTCAGGCCCATTAACAATATGACAGAACCCAAGTCAGTCAATGACACTGAAAAGTCTTTGTAGTTTATGCCTTCTATTACTTCGCTGCTTTCTTTTATCTTCTCATTTGTTGCTTTGTATGTGTCAACAAGTTGTGTCATTTTAGCATTTGCACTTTGAGAGCTTTTCAAAGCAAGATCAATGTTGTTGTTATAGTCTCCAAAGATTTTTGCTATGTCTTCTCCACTTTGTTGTATGTCTTGAGTGACATTTGACAGCTCTGCAATGCATTCTTTCAATGCATTTATAGAAGCCTTTATAGCTTCTTTCTCATCTTCACCAAGAACTATCTTTGTCTTTAGATTGTCAATTATAGTGTTGAAGCTTTCAATTGACTTTGTTATGTCCCTTTCAGCTTCTTTGTCTAATCCTTCACTAAACAACAAAAGATGAGCAGTTGCAATTGCTAGACCCTTGATAGCAGAATATACAGCAGGATCAACTTCTCCAATGTCATTTATCTTTTTGAACAAGTCTGTCAAGTTTGCTTTGTTTCCAGAGTCAGCATTCAATATTGACATGACAATATCAAGTTTCTCTGGAAGTATCTTCAATCCATTTATGTCAAGCTCATTGTATTTGATCAATGAAGCTGTGAATGTGTCTAAAGCTGCAAATGCTGTTTCTATATTGTCATTGTTGAATGAGATTCCTGACAAAGAAGAAAAGACATCTTGAAGATTCATGAATATGTCTGACAATACCAACTCTTCAGTTATCTTTATGATGTCAGCATATTTCAAGTCTCTTAAAGCATTCAAAGGCTCAATGAAGTTTTTCTGTAAAGATGACATGTCAATGTATGAAATCTTTGTAGCTGAATCGAACAATTTCTCAACATTCTTTACATTTTCTGGCGCTAGTTCAGCTATAGACTTCAATATCTTGTCAAAGTCTTCAGCTTTTGATGTGTCTAATGTTATGTTGTATGTCATGCTTCCTTGTTGTGTTCCAGTAACTGGAGGAACAGCAAAGTAAGAAAGAAGGCCATCAGAAATCAATTTTATAGTGTCAGATATCTTGACAACATGTCCAAACAATGTCTTTTCATCACCACTTGTTTGTGTGTACAAGTTGTCTAAGACTTCTTTCATTTTGTTGAACACATTCTTTTGAGCAACAGTAGCCATCATGTTGTCAAAAGATCCCTTGTTCATCTTAGTGCCAGTCACCATAGTGCCAAAAAATGCTCCAAGCATTTGAGCATTATTGTCTCTGACAAAATCATTCAAAATATTCTCAACTCCACCACTTACTGCTTGATCAGTAGGAGTCTTGATTCTGTTGAGTATCTCATCAGCTTTTTGTCCCTTTGAGCCAAATGTCTTTATCTCTTTAGCCATAAGCAAAAACTTTGTTCATTGTTCTATTTATTAAAAATAAAACCATTGGCTAAAAATTTAGACATAAAAAAAGCTGCTTATTGCTAAGCAGCCAAAATAAGTCTTCAAATTAGTGTGTTTCGTTTACATGTCGTAAGTATATCCTTCACAGTGTATATGATCACAATATTCTCTATTTGTGCAAGTATGACAATCTTGTCTATCTGCATCATAAGTATGCCCAGTTGATCCTTGATAGTTATACATAATTTTTAATCATAAATTTAGTGTTTTACATCTGATGAACCAAATCCATTGTCTCCACGTTTTGATTGATTCATCAACTGATTATACTCTTCTTCTGAAATCTCTTTTGCTTCATGATGCTCAACTGGCAACACTAAAAGTTGAGTAAGCTTGTCACCACAATAGATGATTCCATCTTCCTTTTGTCCACTCTTGTCATAAGTCATAGAGATATGGACAAATCCAGAATAGTCTTCATCAATGACACAAGCTCTGATGTCCCAACCCTTTGTTCCCTTTCCAGACTTGTTGAAGAATATTCCGCAAGTGTTATGCTCTAAAGCAAGCTTTATTCCTGAATTGACTTTGATGTAGTCATTAGTATGACACCAGATTCCAGGGACTTTGTTGCCATCAAATACAAGCACATTTTCAACAAATTCAGATATAGTGTAACTTGTATTATATGGTTCATAACAAAGACAAAGTTGCAAGATATTCAAATCATTATCGTCAAAAAACTCTTTACCATACAATGCAGAAACTTCTAATGACAACTCTTGCCAAATAGTGTACAAATCATCTTCATGTTTTCCATATGACTTACAAAATGCAGTTATGATTTCCTTGCCTTCTTTCTTGCTATATTTCTCAAATGGCTTGAATTTTGGCATAAAGAAATCCATTCCAGCAGAAACTCCATTTCCAACAGGTGTAATGCCAAAAACATTCAAAATTCTTAATGTTTTGCTCATTAGTACTTTATGAATAATTTTATGTATTAAAATAGTTTTTGTTTATAAAATAGTTTAACAAATACACCAAAATATTGTCATGTTTTTTTATTTTTAATAAATTAATATAGACGTTTGATGGGAGATCAACTATTCTATTCATATACAAGTGATGGAACACTTAGCAAAGCATTGCAATCATCACATAAACATCCATATTCTATAGTTTTTGACAAGAAAAGAAGCTCAATATTAGTTGACCAACATGAGTTTGGGCAAGGAGTTATTAGTGCTGCATATCACTATACACCAAGAGAAGTAACATCAATAAGGTGGGAAAATATAGATGCCGTGCATGATAGTTTTAATTATGCAACTTTTGGATTAACTAAACTAATAAGTGATATTCAATTATCTGTAGATGAAAGAGGTCATTGTACAAGGGGTGCTTTATTAATAAAAACATTGCCTTATATATCTTACGTCGAGGGCTTGTCTTTGACAGGAAGTAATTCAAATGCGGGATATGCAATATCATTGACATATACAATTGGTGATGGAAATAGAGAACGAAGTCACATAATGTCAATTAATGGCCCAATAATACCTGTAGCTTCATCAAGTTCATATGGTGTTGTAAAAATTGGTTCTGGATCTGGTAAAGTAGGAATAAGCTCAGGTGTACTTACATATGCAGCAGCAAAAACAGGAGCATTGAAATACAAAGTAAATGGAACAGAACACTCAACTGGATTCAATGCTGACAGTGCATCTGCCGTAAATGAGTTCAATCTAAAAAGCGGAACTCATGTAACTGTAACTTATAGCAATAGTGGAGACATAACATTTGACACAACCGGAGTCATAACATCAGAGACTCCTCTTTCACTTGGTACAGGAACAGGATCAGGCAGCATAATCACATCTTTGAGTGTAAGTGGACACACTATAACAGCATCATACATTAGTGTAGAT
>JAEEGL015762030.1_pt1 | contig 89009 bp, 67 predicted proteins | sample 9134231 | NCBI WGS metagenome assembly JAEEGL01 (sample SAMN16246548, study PRJNA631951) | gut metagenome | biome: gut microbiome; feature: rumen; material: fiber-attached | host: Bos | place: Iran: Karaj | collected 2018-10 | reverse complement strand
CATACCATATTCCGTCATCACCATTGGTGAAAATGCTTTCTTCATGTGTGAAGGCTTGACGAGATTGGACATCCCCAACTCCGTAACCACCATCGGAAAATATTCATTCTATGGCTGCACTGGCTTGACGAGCGTGATTATTCCCAACTCAGTTACTACCATTGGCAACTTTGCGTTCGAAGGCTGTAGCGCTTTGACTAAAGTGAGTATTCCCAGTTCGGTCACTACCATCGTCAGCGGTGCCTTCCGTTACTGCGATGCCCTGAATGATGTGTACAGTTGTATTGAAGACCCATCTGAAATATCAATGGGCGGTTATGTGTTCTATCAAACCTCTTCAGATTATTCGGGTCGCACGCTTCATGTGCCTTATGGGACATCTGATGCCTATCAAGCCGATGATAGGTGGTCCTACTATTTTGGGGAGATTGTCGAGGACCTGACGCCTGGTGGCCTGCGTGGTGACGTGAACGGTGACTTCGAGGTCGATATCGCTGATATCAATGCCATCATGGACGTCATCATGGGAATAGATGATTTTACCACGGCAGTCGACGTGAATGAAGATGGCGAGGTTACCATTGCCGATATCAATGCCCTTATTGAGATCATCTCGGCTGGAAACGAGAATCTAAAACACGAGTACGTTGACTTGGGCCTGCCCAGCGGTACACTGTGGGCAACGTGCAACATCGGTGCCAGCAATCCCGAGGACTTCGGCGACTGTTTTTCCTGGGGCGAGACCTCTCCTAAGAGTTACTATGACTGGAGCACTTACAAGTGGTGCAACGGCAGCAATAATTCGTTGACGAAGTACTGCACGGATAGCAGTTTGGGTATCGTTGACAATAAGACCAGGTTGGATCCTGAAGACGATGCCGCGTTTGTGAACTGGGGATCGTCGTGGCGCACTCCCACAATGAGCCAATGCGATGAGTTGGAACAGTATTGCAATTGGACGTGGACGAAGAAGAATGGTGTGGGCGGTTATTTGGTCACCGGACGCAACGGAAACTCGTTGTTCCTGCCAGCCGCAGGCCATATCAAGGGTAATTCGAATAATTCAGTGGGCTCAAACGGCTACTATTGGTCACTGAATCTCAGTTCTTCCAGTGGTTCATCCTACGCTCGTGGCATGGATTTCACTCAATCAGGACACGTGGGTGCTTTCGGCTCCGCCCGCAGTGATGGATGTTTTGTGCGTCCTGTGCGCATGTCGCTGGAAGATGTCTATATCGAGCAGAAGAGCCTTGACTTGGGCGGAGCGCCCGTTGGAGAAACCTGTACGGGCAGACTGACCATCGTCAATTGCAGCGACGAGTCCATGAGGCTGACGGCTACTACCGATGCGCCTTTCTCGTTCAAACAGGATGACAGTAGTGCTTCAACCATCACCCTTGTAGTGCCAAGCAACTCCAGCGCTCAGGTGACGGTAATGTTTACGGCGACCACACCGGGCCAGTTCAATGGCAATGTGACTTTCCAGAGTCCGGCATTTGATGGAGGTCAAAAGGTTATCCCAGTCCGGGCACTTGCATTTAACGCCCCCGATCCACAGCAGGATTACGTTGACTTGGGTCTGCCCAGCGGTACACTGTGGTCGACGAGAGATGTCGGTGCCAATAGTCCTGAGGAATGCGGTGACAGATTTGCCTGGGGCGAGACTGTTCCCAAGAATTCCTTCAGCGTGTATAATTACAAGTGGTGTAGCGGCAGCTATACCACCCTGACGAAGTACTGCACCAAGAGCGAGTATGGCACGGTTGACAACTTGACGGTACTGGAACCTGAAGACGATGCCGCCACCGTGAACTGGGGCGAGTCGTGGTGCATGCCGTCATTGGCGCAAATTAAAGAGTTAATCTACTCCTGTACGTTTGCTAAGGCAGAGTTGAACGGTGTAATCGTTCGTCTGGTTACTGGTCCTAACGGTAATACCATGTACATGCCCGCCGATGGCTACTATTGGTCGCGCACATTATACGAATCACCTGACTATGCTTACGGCTTGGCAGTGGATGAGGGTGACTGGAACTGGAACTACTTCTGGGGACCCCGCGCCAATGGCCACAGGGTTCGTGCTGTGCGCAAAACTCCAGACAACTTGAACATCTACATCGAGCAGAAGAGCCTTGATTTGGGTACTGTGAGCGTTGGAGAGACATCCACCGGGCAACTGACTATCGTAAATAATACCAACGAAACTGTGATGTTGACGGCCACTGTCGATGAGCCTTTCTCCTTTAAAAAGGGAGATGGTAGTGCTTCTAAGATAACTATCCTGGTGGCAAGTAACTCCACCAGTTCGGTGACGGTTATGCTTACTGCAACCACGCCAGGTGAATTCAACAGTACCGTGCTTTTCGTCGGTTCAGGATTTGAGGGCGGTCAAAGGGCTGTCCCAGTCCATGCTCATGTCATTCCTTCACACGAGTATGTTGACCTGGGTCTGCCCAGCGGTACGCTGTGGGCGACGTGCAACGTGGGTGCCAATACCCCCGAGGAATTCGGCGACCATTTCGCTTGGGGTGAGATTAAGTCCAAGAAACACTATAACTGGAACAATTACAAGTGGTGCACCAGCGGTGACAACAAGTTTACAAAATACTGCACTCTAGAGAGAAACGGCACGGTTGACAACTTGACGATACTGGAACCTGAAGACGATGCCGCCACGGTGAACTGGGGACCCTCATGGTGCATGCCGTCTAAGGCGCAGATGAAGGAATTGAAAACCTGCTGTTCCTGGACATGGACCTCGATAAACGGTGTGAATGGCCAATTGGTTACTGGCCCTAACGGGAACACTTTGTTCTTGCCCGCCTCGGACTATGGTAGCTATAGCGGTATGATTGGCAACGTGGGCTCTATAGGTTACTATTGGTCACACACGCTTGACCACACTGAACCTTTCTGGGCTTATATTCTGGAATTCGATTCAGAACTCGAGAGGGCGGATGTTTGGGGCCAACGTTGCGCAGGGTATTCTGTGCGTGCTGTGCGCGTAGCGCCAGACAACCTGAATGTCCGTATCGATCAGCGCAGCCTTGACTTGGGTGAGGTTTCAGTCGGTGAGACATGCACTGGTGAACTGACTATCGTAAATAACACCCATGAGACCGTAATGTTGACGGCCACTGCCGACGCGCCTTTCTCCTTTAAAAAGGGAGAGGGTAGTGAATCAAGTACAAGCATCTTGTTGCAAGGCGATTCCAGTAGATCGGTAACGGTGATGTTTACCGCGACCTCACCGGGCGAATTCAATGGTAACTTGCTCTTCCGTTGTTTAGAACTTGATGGCGGTATACGCGTCGTCCCGGTTCATGCTCGTGCCCATTGATGGGTTTTCGGCTATATTCCAGGCATAGTTTTGGAAATATAAATTTCCCCCACGCTTTCATGAACTGCACTCCAAAAGTGTTTTGTCTAACTTTTTGGGTGCAGTTCATTTTTCTTTAAGAGGCTGAGTGAAACTTAAATTGTAATCTCTTTTCTGGCTGTGCGCTATTTCGTAACAAAGTGCGGAAAAATAATTGAAATAAACAACAATTTGATTAAATAATTCCCCCAAAGTGTGTAAAAATTAAGAAAAAGCAGTATCTTTGCAGTGATAAGCACAATGCTATTGTTAACCCTCGAAATCTCATTGATAACCTTTTTGTTACTTATATATTTAACCAATTAATTGCTCAGATTTATGAAGAAATTTTTTTCTCTATTTTTTGTCGCTCTGCTGGCCATGTCGGGATGGGCAGGAACGACTTCACAGCTTGAAATGGTCGCATTTTACGATCACGGCGATGCACCTGTATCAGGCCGTAGTCACTTCTCGGTGGTGAAGGGTCCTGTGACCATGTTTGTCGGTGATGGCCAACGTAGCACCTCGGGACATTACGCAGTTTATGGATACACTGACTCTGCCGATTTGACCTTCACTTCGGTTGGCGCTCCGATTGTCAAGATGGAGATGTACTGTACATATGGTTACCGTGCTTATTATCTGTCGCTTGCCGATGGTATTGATGGCACTTGGACGACCTCCAATGACGTCGTTGGTGTTGGAACTACTGGCGTGTGGGAAGGCAATACCCAGTTCATTGATTTTGACGTCAGAATGCAGGTGCGCATTACTAGGATTATTTTCACGCTGGCAGGCCCCGTCTATCCGAATGGTGACGTGAATCATGACGGCATTGTGAATATTGCCGATGTGACCGCCCTGAACGACTACTTGCTGAGAGACGCGAGCCTTGCTCCTATTGAGGCCGATTTCAACAATGATGGTGTCGTGTCTATTGGCGATGTGACTGCACTCATTGACTTCCTGTTGAGCGGCGGTGGCAACTAATCGTTCCTGATTTGCTATAATGAATAGAGCAGGCTTCCAATGTGAGGATGCCTGCCTTTTTTTATAGGTAATGGGTTGGTTCTCGACAATCATGCTGTTTGATAAAAGTTATTCCTCATGTGTGGGGAAAAGTAAAGAAAAAGTAGTACCTTTGCAGTGAATTGTGTACTGATCCCGTTAACCCTTGTATTTTTAATGATAACCAATTTTTTGCTCACATATTTAACTTATTAACTCATCCAAATTTATGAAGAAAGTTTTTTCTCTCCTTTTTGTTGCTCTGCTGGCCATGTCGGCATGGGCAGACACGACTGTGACCTTTATTCCTGGTGAAACCGTTGGAAGTAATGTCTCGGCTAGTGCTGCCGATGAGATGTCAAAGGACGGCGTGAAATTCACGTGCACGACGGCAGCTTTTGCCGCTACACAGTATCGTTTTGGTGGTGGTAGTACGACTACAATCACTTCTACAGTAGGAAACATCAAGAAGATTGAATTCACTTGCCTTGGTTCCTACAGCCAGAACTATGGTCCTGATCAGTTGTATGGTGATGGCTATTCTGCCCACTCGGGCAGCAACGTGGGCATTTGGCAGGGAGATGCAAGTACTATCACCCTGAAAGCCGCTTCCCAGTGCCGTGCCACCAAGATTGTCGTTACCATTGCCGAGGAAGGTATCGAGGAACTGGTTCCCCCCGTGTTTAACCCCAACGGCGGTGAGTTCAGCGGTAGCCTGGCAGTGACGCTGTCATGTCCCACTGTGAATTGTGATATCTTCTATTTTGAGGGTGATCCCGATGGTGATTGGGCCGGTTTCACTCACTATAATGGAACCCCCTTCTACGTAACCGAGACCAAGACTTACACCGCTTACTCCACCAAGGGCGATGAAGTCAGCGACTATGTGACCGTTACCTTCACCAAGGTTCAGCAGACCGTTGAGGCTCCCGTGTTCACTCCCGCCGAGGGTTACTTCAGCGACCGCATCGATGTGACTCTGACCTGCGCTACTCCTAACGCCAAGATCTATTACAGCCAGGACAATGAGTTGTGGAGCGAGTATGTTGATCCCATCCCCGTGACCGATGACATCACCATCTGGGCCAAGGCCAAGGTGGGTGACGTGGAGAGCGAGGTGGTCAGCGCCACCTACACCAAGTTGCCCGACACCACGGTTGACGTGACCTTTGACGCTCAGGTTGACAAGGGCAATGGTGAGCAGTCCAGCCGTCATTCCTACACTATTGTGAAGGATCTCGTGACCATGTATGTTGGCGACGGTACCGTTTATACTGACCATTACCGTATCTACAAGAGCGACTCTGCCGCCTTTACTTTCACCTCGGCTGGTGCTCCCATCTTGAAGATTCAGCTCAACGGCATGTCTGGTAGCAATAACCCCAGCAACCTGTCGTTGCCCGAAGGTCAGAGTGGCACCTACACTTCGAACGCCACTACTGGTGTTTGGGAAGGCAATGCTCAGGAAGTTTCCTTCAAGATCAATAGTCAGGTGCGCCTGTACACGATCGTTGTGACCCTGGCTGGCCAGGAAGAGCCTGTATATCAGCCTGGTGACGTAAACCATGACGGTTTCATCTCGATTGGCGACGTGACCGACCTGATTGACTACCTGTTGACCGATACAACCCTGGCTCCCGCCGAGGCCGACTTCAACAATGACGGCGTTGTGACCATCAAGGACGCGACCGATCTGATTGATTATCTGCTGGGCGGTGATGCCGAGTAATGCCGAGCACTAAGGCACAATGAATGCTAAGGACAGGCTTCCGTTTGGGGCCTGTTCTTGCATTTATCATGATGGGTTCTTGTCAATGTCGATAGAATTGATTACCTTTGTAAAAAGTATTATTGTTGCTATGGCTAACGACTTGAACATCGGTTTGACTTTCTCGGGCGGCGGGTATAGGGCCGCTACCTTTTCACTGGGTACGTTATCATTCTTGAACTCAGTGCATTTGGAGGATGGGCGCACGTTGCTGGAATGTGTGTCGGCATTGTCGTCGGTCTCTGGCGGCACGATTCCCGCAATGAAGTATATGTTGGCTCTAGCCAAGAACAAGTCCATTGATGAGATGATCACCGGCTTGTTTGACTTCCTGTGTGAAAAGGACCTTGTGGTGCGGGCATTGCAGGGAATGAGCTCTGAGAAGACCAACCCCAAAGCATCGCTCATCAAGATCATGGCGGGCATCTATGATGAATGGTTGTTTGACCATGCGACGATGGGTGACATCATCGACAAGATTAAAGATATTCCCGTGAAGGACTATACGGCACTTTCGACCGATTTTGATCATGCACTACCGTTCCGTTTCCGCATTACTGAGGGGAAGGCAACCTCTGGTGAACGGCTTTATTATGGCTTGTTTGGCAATGCCAAAAACAACATCGGATTGAAGGTGGCGCGTTACATCACTGCAGGTGAGACTTTGGCGTGCTCGTCGTGTTTCCCGAGTGGCTTTGAGCCGATGATGTACCCCGATGACTTTGAGGTGTCGCATAATCCTGAAATCTCACAAATGATCACCAAGCGCTTTGGCCTCATGGACGGCGGTGTCGCCGACAACCAGGGCATCGAGTCTATTGTCCATGCCGAGGAGCGCAAGAGAAAGTATCGTGAAGACAGGGCACGCTCCGACAAAGCTCTTGACCTGGTTATCGTGAGCGACGTGACCAGCCCCTACATGAACGGTTATGAACCCAGCAAGCAGATGTTGCCCGAGGGTACCGGCAACTTGACCATTGGCCGGTTGCGTAACTATGGCTTGATCGCCCAGGCCGTATTCATAGCGCTGTTCATTCTCTTCATTGTGCTGGGCAGCGGTTTCTGGACAGGTGTGATGTCGGTTCTCCTGGTTCTGGTGACGGCTGCCAACATCCTTGGCGCTAAGTTGAAGAACAAGATGTTCAGTACCATTGCCAAAACCTTTATCGGCAATAATGCCACATTTATCAGCCACTTGAAGTTTGCCACGTTCGAGTCATTGCTGATGAACCGCGCCAAGTCGATCGTGAAGATGAGCAGTGAGGTGTTCTTGAAACGTATGCGCCAGTTGAATTACGGCGTGCTGTACGAGAGCCCTGACTGGGAAAACCGTAGGATAACGACCACGGTCTATGAACTGCGTCCTGGGGAACAGTGGGAGCACCGCTTGCCCAATCCCAATAAGAAACGTAGAAGGAACGATCTGGAAGAATTGCCCCAGTATCTGGCTCCGAGCAAACCCATGCAACAGAATAGCAAACTTGCAGCCAGCATGGGCACTACACTGTGGTTCACCGAGGAAGATAAGAAAGCCGGCATGCCCCAGGCCATCCTGGCTTGCGGCCAATACACCATGTGCTTCAACCTGCTCGACTATTTGGAACTGATCGAGAATAATACTGCCAACCTCACCAGTGGTCATGAATTGCTCAAGGCTTGCAAGCCTCAACTCCTCGCCGCATGGGAGAAATTCCAGCACGATCCCACCTGGATGGTGCCCAAGAAGAAATAGGCTCGTCATGATTTTTGTAAAAAAATAGTTGCACATTGTATTATATATAATGTGTGGATGGGTGTGGACTTACCGAATATGATGAATAATTGATGGTTAAAGGGTAAAATTGTGTATTTTCATCGAAAAAAATCAATAAATATGTTTGTGATTTTGCAGAATGTATTTATCTTTGCATCTCAAACCAACTTTTAAGTATATAGTTCAAATGGAGACTACAACATTAACAAAGAAACCAAGAAAAAAGAAAGTACTCGTGAAAAGAAAACGTGACCGCTTACAATTGATCACTGATTTGATCAAGACGAATTGCATCGGTAGCCAAAGTGAGTTGGCCGATATGCTGCGTGAGCACAACATCAATGTGACTCAAGCAACATTGTCGCGCGACTTGAAGGCATTGAAAATCTCTAAAGTCGCTACCGACCGTAACACCTACATGTATATCATTCCAGACAGCAACCAGTTGCAAGACAGGCTGCTGAGTATGCGTCAGACTGACACACATGCTCCCAAGCAGGTGGGTATGGTGTCGGTGACCTTCTCAGGAAACATTGCCGTGATCAAGACCCGTAACGGCTATGCTCCTGGTTTGGCATATGATATTGACATGAGCCGTCCTCCCGAGATTTTGGGCACTATCGCTGGCGCTGACACTGTTGTCGCTATCCTTGCCGAGGGTGTGACGCAAGAGCAGGCTCGCGAGGTGTTTGAGCAGTTCATGCCGAAGAACTAGTTCCATTCCTATAGCGTGAATGGTTAAGGTAGGAATTACCGGATGTGACAACGTTCGAGCTGCCGAACTGGTACGCATTCTCATCAACCATCCTGATGTGGAGTTGATGTGGATTAAGAGTGCCAGTGCTGGTGGCTTGCGTGTTGACCATATCGTTCCGGGCATTATCGGAGAGTGTGACCTGACGTTGAGCACCCAAAGTGAACTGGAGGCCGTTGACGTGATATTCACGTGCGGCGCCCGTGGGCAGATTTCTGCCAATCTCGGCACGCTCAATCAGTCCGAAGGGACACACATCATTGACCTGAGCGGTAGCCACAATCTGGACCACGGGGTGGACCAGCTGTGGAAGTATGGTTTGCCCGAGATGCAACGCCGCGTTCTGGTGCATGATACACAACTGGCAACGGTGCCCGGCAGTGCTGCCGTGGTGTCGTTGCTCGCGTTAATGCCCCTAGCCCGAAACCAGATGCTTAACAGCCCGTTGACATTGCGCGTTGAGGTGGGCGAGATGGCATTTCCCGATGATGGAAAGACCATCGATGGTTTAAGTCCAAAAAACTGGGCGGATGTTCAACAGCAGGAATTGGAGATGGCTTTGAGGCAGTGCCAGACAGGCTTCGACCAACCAGTCAACATCTCTTTCAAGCGACGTGCCGAACGCCGTACGATTGCAGTTGAGGCGAGGTTCAAGTGCGATGCTGGCAGCGAGATGCTTAGGCAACTCTATAACCAGTACTACGACGACCATAATTTCGTGTTCATGGTTGACCGTAACATTGTCGCTGCCGATGTCGAGAACACCAATAAGTGTCTGATCCGCCTTGACAAGGACGATCACGATGGTGTCCTCACCGTGCAGGCCATGATGGATATCTTGCTCAAGGGAAGCGCCGGCAACGCCGTGCATGTGATGAACTTGATGTTTGGATTGCATGAGCGTGTGGGCTTGACGCTTAAGGGCACTGGATGTTAAATGAAATCATTACTAATCAATAAAACCAATAACACAAATACCATTAAGTCATGTCAGTCAATAAAGTCATTCTTTTGGGCCGCGTGGGCCGAGACCCTGATGTGCGCTATGTTGCACAGAATCAGCCCGTAGCATCGTTTACTCTTGCTACTACCGACCGTGCATATACTAACGCTAACGGCGTGCTGGTACCCGAGCGCACCGAGTGGCACAACATCGTGATGTGGGGTAAGAATGCCGAGGTGGCCGAACGCTACATCCGTAAAGGTACCCAGATTTATCTGGAGGGTCGTCTGCGCACTCGCGCATGGGAAGACCGTAACCAGGTGAAGCGTTACACGACCGAAATATATGTGGACACTTTTGAGTTGCTGGCCCGCCCAACCAACACGGCTCCGGCCCAGCAACCACAGCAACCAACGGAGTAGCCGTATTAGCTTGTTGTTGCCAGGTGTACTGGCAGCAATCTGCCATTCTGGTGGCTGCAATATTTAACCAGAAGAAAAAATCACGGGATCCTAGCAAATTGCAGGGGTCCCGTGATTGTTTTATGTGTAGATGGACGGTTCGGTTTAGAGGTACTTGTCTCCAAACTTGGATTTCACGTCGTTGACATATTGCTTGATTTTCTGCTCCTCGTCGAGGGGCACGATGAGTAGTGCATCGTCCACATCGGCAACGATAAAGCCCTCCAGTCCAGATGCCACCACGAGCTTGTCGCCCTTAACGGCAACGATGTTGTTGTGGCTGTTGAACATCAATGCCTTGCACTTCTGGGTGACGTTGCCATCCTTGTTCTTGGGTGAGTAGTCGTAGAGTGAGCGCCATGTACCCAAGTCGTTCCAGCCGAAATCGACGGTCTCGACGTACACGTTAGGCGCCTTCTCCATCACGGCAAAGTCGATGCTGATGCTTGGGCAGGCCTCGAAGTGGGTGTTGATGTATTCCATTTCTTTCTCGGTGCCAAAGTATTGCTCTCCGTTCTCAAAGATGACGTTCACCTCGGGGGCGCAGGAGTTGAGCGCATTGATGATACTGTTTGCGCTCCAGAAGAACATTCCAGAGTTCCAGAAGAATTCGCCTGACCTGAGGAAAACGCGCGCCAAGTCCTCGTCAGGCTTCTCGGTAAAGGTCTTTACGGCCGAGAAGTTGCCCTCGATGTGCTCACCCACCTGGATGTAGCCATAGCCTGTCTCGGGACGGCTGGGCTTGATACCCATCGTGACCAGGGCGTCGCGTGTCTCGATGAACTCAAAGGCCTTCACCACACTTTGCTTGAATTTCTCCTCATTGATGATCAGGTGATCGCTAGGAGCGACCATCATCTTAGCGTCGGGGTTGATGGCTCTGATGTGATGGGCGGCCCATGAGATGCAAGGTGCCGTATTGCGGCGAACGGGCTCAAGCAGGATCTGGTGTTTCTTGATTTCGGGTAATTGCTCTATGATGAGCGGTTCGTAGCTCTCGTTGGTGATCAGGATGATGTTATCGACAGGCACGATGCCGTTCAATCGGTCAAAAGCCATCTGCAGCAGGCTTCGTCCTGTACCGAAGAAATCGATAAATTGCTTGGGTCGGGCGGCTTTGCTGAACGGCCAGAAACGGCTGCCCACGCCACCGCACATGATGACGCAGTATCGGTTGTTATCCATGTTGTAAATCTCTATTGTTAATCATGAAAAATATTTTGCGTTGTGGCGCAAAGATACGAATAAAAACCAGATTAGTGTGTTTATACAGGGAATATATAACACAAGCACACGCGATATTACCATTTATCGTGCGTGCTAAGAGTTGCTTGACAGTTGAATGTCATGGTTAGTCAAAGTAGATGGGCGGCGTTCGGCTGATACTCTGCTCTAGTGAGATGAGCGTCTCGGTGGCGGCAACTCCCTCGATGTGCTGGATGTGGTCGTTGACAAGCGACATCAAGTGCTCATTGTCACGGGCATAGACCTTGATCATCATCGTGTAGTGGCCGGTGGTGAAGTGACACTCTACCACCTCCTTGATCTTGAGCAACTCAGGCACTACCGTGCGATACATGGATCCACGCTCAAGCGTCAAGCCGATAAATGTGCATGTGGAATAACCCAGAAGTTTGGGATTTACTTTATACCCCGAACCGGTAATCACGCCATCATCTATCAGGCGCTGGATGCGCTGGTGAACAGCGGCTCGTGAGACACCGCACACCTGAGCGACGTCCTTGCTAGGGATTCGGGCATTATTCATTATTATCTCAAGAATTTTCTTGTCTAAGGTGTCAATTTTTTCCATGAGAATAAATATTTGTAACTAAATGCAAATGTAAGGCTTTTTTTTGATGTGGCTATAGATTTCGGTGATTATTTTTTGATTATTTTGCTCCGAAATCAGTTAATTGGCTGAATGTTAGATAAATATACTATTTTTTTGAAATGAGCAGCCATGGTGTTAGCCATCTAGCGAATTGACCTTTCGCCGATGGTTATAATATATATATAATGATATCGGCTTTGGTCGCTTACTTGCTGGAGTGGAAGACGCTTCCAGGCAGACGGCGCATGTTGTAGCGGGATGCCATCGACTCACCATAAGCGCCTGCCGAACGGATGGCGATGAGGTCACCGCGACGGGTGAGAGGGAGAGGATAATCATGGGCAAACATGTCGGTGGACTCGCACACGGGGCCTACGATATCGTAGGTTTCAATGGGTTGTCCGTCACCATGCGATGTGAGGTTTTGTATCTCATGGTGAGCACTATAGAGGGCCGGTCTGATCAAGTCGGTCATGCCTGCGTCGAGGATGACAAACTTCTTGTTGCGGTTCTCCTTGACAAACACTACTCGGCTGATGAGTGAGCCGCAGCCGCCAACGATGGCGCGTCCCAATTCAAAGTGTAAAACCTGTCCAGGCCTCAGTTGCAGACTTTTTTTGAAAGTGTCAAAATAGGCCTTGAAGTCGGGTAGGGGATGTTCGTCGGGATGCTTGTAGTCGATTCCCAGGCCACCGCCCACGTTGATCATGTCGAACTGGATACCTTTTTCTTCAAAGTGGCTGAGTAGGTCATTGATGGTGTCACACAGCATGACGTAGGGCTGCATGGTGGTGATTTGCGAGCCGATATGGAAGTGCAAGCCCAACAGGTGTACATGAGGCAGAGATGTCGCATGGGCTATCACCTGATCGAGTACCTCGATGTTGATGCCGAATTTGTTGTCTGCTGTGCCGGTAGTGATATATTTGTGGGTGTGGGCATCGATGTCGGGGTTGACCCTGATGGCGATGTTGGCGATGGTGTCCATCTCGTGTGCAATCTCATTGATGACGTCCAGTTCGGGCACCGATTCCACATTGAAACAGCCGATACCATTGGACAGTCCTGTGCGTATTTCCCAGTCGGTTTTTCCCACGCCCGAGAAGTTCATCCGCTTGGGGTCAATGCCAGCTTCAACAGCTGCCTCAATCTCGCCGCCACTCACCAAATCGACCCCAAGGCCATGACGGGCGATCTCTTTGAGTATGAGCGGATTGCCATTGGCCTTGACCGCATAATGGACAACAAAAGGATAACCCTCTATCTGATGGCTGATTTCTTCAAGTGTGCCCCTCAAAATGTCCAGGTCATAGTAATAAAATGGCGTGTCAGTTTGCTTGACTACATCCATTGCGAAGCCATGTTTTGTTTGTCCGTTGCCCATATAAATCTGTCGTTAAATTTTGGTAGTCTTGAAGATGGCGATTCTGTCAATATTGATTTCTGTATCCAGATTTCATGGGGCAAAAGTACAGAAAAATATATTAAAAAAATCTTTATAATCCATAAAAACTGCTAAATTTAACGATTTTCCGTCATTCGTGCGATTTTTTAGCATGAATCTCATCTGAAATTATTGAAAATCCAGATAAAAAATCAGATTTTTTTACACTTGTAAATTCACTCATAAATTGCTAGAAATAAAGGGTGTAAAGTTATTAACAGGGGTTGTTAATAAAAAATAACTTTTTGATTGTAAATTCCTTGGTTTGGATTTGCAAATTATTAAAATAATTGTTGTACCTTTGAAGTCCCCAAAAAATAGGGGAAGGCGGAAGTCCTCATAGCAATGGAAATACCAATGGAACAGTCTGTGTATCATATACCTGCGTTGCTCGAACAGAGCATTGCCGGGCTTGCTATCAAGCCCGATGGCGTGTACGTCGACGTTACCTTCGGTGGCGGAGGCCACAGCCGTGCCATTATGGAGCATTTGGGTTCCAATGGCAGGCTCGTTGGAATGGACCAGGATATGGATGCCTGGCAAAACCGTTTGGAGGACGATAGGTTTACATTTGCACACGCAAATTTCTCCTATCTGAAGAATTTCCTGCGCTATTATGGCATTAGCGGCGTTGACGGCATCCTGGCCGACTTGGGCGTTTCATTCCACCACTTCGATGCCGTGGAACGTGGATTCTCTTTCCGCGCCGATGCGCCCCTGGACATGCGCATGAACCGCAGCGCCACGTTCACCGCCCGCGAACTCATCAACACTTACAGCGAGGAGCGCCTGGCCGATGTCCTATACCTGTATGGTGAGTTGCGTCAGTCGCGTCGCCTGGCATCGGCCATCATCAAGGCGAACCCCGCGACGACAGGAGAACTGGTCGAGGCTGTGCGCCCGCTGCTGAAGCCCGCCCAGGAAAAGAAGGAATTGTCGATGGTGTTCCAGGCCCTGCGCATCGAGGTCAATGGTGAACTCAACGCCCTACGCAAACTGTTGGCCCAATCGCTGGAGGTGCTCAACCCTGGCGGCCGATTGGCTATCATCACCTACCACTCCCTGGAGGACCGCATGGTCAAGAACTTCATGCGCGCGGGCAATGTGGAGGGCAAGCAGGAGAAGGATTTCTTCGGCCGACTGAACACACCGTGGCGCCTGGTCAACAACAAGGTCATCGTCCCCAGCGACGAGGAGGTGGCCCGCAATCCCCGCTCACGCAGCGCCAAGTTGCGTGTCGCCGAGTTGGTCGCCCGCATGACGACAAACGTGAATAATGATAGATTAAGAACCCATATAGCATCTATAACGACAGATGAGAGACAAGAAAAATGCAACTATAAACGGAAAACGTGCCGGTAGGCACATCATTCAAGGCCGTTTCTTCTCGCTTGATTTCTTCAAGCGCAATGCGGTGTATATCATAGCGCTGGTAGTCATGGCGCTAGCCTATATCGCCAACAAGTTTGTGTGCCAGAGCAGTATGCTGGAGGTGATGACACTCAAGACCGAGCTGGCCAATGCTCAGACTGACCTTGTCAACTCAAGTTCAAGATATAACTCGATGACTCTTGAGAGCGAGATGACCAAACTCATGCGCGAGAAGCACATCGACTTGACCGCCCCCCAAGAGCCGCCCTATGTATTGAAAACCGATAAGTGATGAGCCCCTCTAAGAACAACATGACGATGAGACAGAACAATAAGCGACATATCCTTGTCAGGTACGGAATAGTAGTGGGTTTCATGCTGCTGTTCTCGGCGATTATCGTCTGGGACCTTTTCAAGACGACCATCATTCAGTCCACTGACTGGAACGCCAAGGCTGACTCGGTGCTGATGATCACGACACCCATCGAGCCCGAGCGTGGCAAGCTGCTGGCCGATAACGGCACGGTGCTTGCCGCCAACCTGTTATTCTACGTGCCCCGCATCGACTGGTTTACCGAGGGTATCAAGGAAGACACACTGATGAAGGACATCGGCCCCCTGTGTGACAGCCTGGCCGCCTTTGACAGCTCGTTGACCGCCGAACAGTGGCGGCAGAAGATCCTGCAAGACCGCAAGGACATCCTCAACACGGCCAAGAAAGTCAATCCTGACGGCAGCAAGGGCCGCAAGAACCGCGCCTACAAGTTGTTCCCCTATATGCTCACCCACGGCCAGTATGAGCGGGTGCGTCATTTCCCCTTCCTGTGCCGTGCCAAGAACAAGAACGGCTTCTACTACGAGAAGCACAACCGCCGCATGAAACCTTATGGTGGTATGGCGGCGCGTAGTATCGGCAATGTGGGCCAGAACGAGGAGTCCAGCAGCATCCATGGTCACTCCGGCCTGGAAATGGCGCTTGACTCATTGCTCTATGGCACCCCGGGCAAGTCCAGGAACATCCAGCTGACCAACAGCATCGTCAGGGCAGAAAGTGAACCTGCCATCAAGGGCTATGACATCACCACGACCATCAACGTCCACTTGCAGGATATTGTCGAGAACGAGCTCAATGACATGTGCCTGGAGACGGGTGCGGTTTGGGGCACCTGTGTACTTATGGAAGTGGCCACTGGTGAGATCAAGGCCATCAGTAACTTGGAGCGTGACCCTGCTACTGGAGAGTATGTTGAGGGCGTTAACCATGCGGTGCTGGGCTATGAGCCTGGTTCGGTCGTGAAGACCATCTCGATGATGGTCGCCCTTGAGGACGGCATCGTCACTGACATCAATCAGCCCATCCCGACGGGTTCGGACTGGACGTATGCCGGTCGCAACATCAGTGACAGGCCGCACGGTGCAGCGACGCGCACACCCCGCGAGATCATCGAGACCTCGTCCAACATCGGTATGGCCAAACTCATTGTCAAGGATTATGGGCAAAACCCTGGCGGTTTCCGCAAGCGCCTTGAGGGCATGGGTTTCTTTGAACCGTTCAACACGGGTATCGGTGGCGAGACAACCCCCAACTTCCCCGTGCTGGGCAACAAGAACTGGGACAAACTGTCGCTCACGCGTCAGGCCTATGGATATGCCACGACCATCCCGCCCCTCTATACGCTGGCTATGTACAATGCCATCGCCAATGACGGCAAGTTCGTCAGGCCGCACCTCGTCAAGAAACTGGCGCGAGAGGGTGAGCCCGACTCCATTATCCCCGTGACCTACATCCGCAAGCAGGTGTGCTCGCCCGAGAATGCCGCCAAGCTGCGTCAAATGCTGCACGATGTGGTGTGGGGTGACCACGGTACTGCCCGCCACTGGGTGAAGGACTCCTGTGTGGAAATCGCAGGCAAGACCGGTACAGCATTCACCAACGCCAGCGGACAATACGGGGCTCAGAAGCGACTGGCCTTCTGTGGCTTCTTCCCCTACGACAAGCCCAAGTACTCGTGCATCGTGCTCATGCTGGGTGCAGACCGCGGTGCGGGAGCCAGCAGCGGCATGGTGCTGAAGAACATTGCCCGCAAGATGTATGCCCGTGGCCTGTTAGGCTCGGCACCCAGCTATGCCACTGTCTCGGAGAAGGCCAAGAAGGATATGAAGAATTATCCCACCTTGTTTGCCTCGATGAACGATTATTCCTACAACAACATCAAGAAAGGCTTCAAAATCAAGGAGTCACACCGCTATGCGCGTCCCAAGGTCGTGGAGAAGGGTGTGCCCAATGTAGTGGGCTTGAACATCCGCGAGGCCATCAAGGTGCTTGAAAATGCCGGACTGATTGTGAACTTCACCGGTTCGGGCATGGTCGTTGGGCAGAGCCTCTCGGCAGGCTCACAGTATGCACGTGGCCAACGTATTAACTTGAGATTAAGAAATTCCTAAATCATAAGAAATCATGAAGATATTATCACAACTGTTAGCATCCATCCAGCCCATCCAAGTGGTGGGTAATACCGATATTGAAATTACTGACGTCATCAACGACTCGCGCAAGGCGGCACCTGGTGTGCTGTTTGTCGCCGTCAAGGGTGTCGCCGTCGATGCCCACCGCTTCATCGGTGATGTGGTGGACAAGGGCGCCAGTGCCATCGTGTGTCAAGAAATGCCCGAGACGCTCAAATCGGATGTCACCTACATTCTGGTAGCAGACAGTTTCAAGGCATTGTCCCACCTTGCCGACGAGTGGTTTGACCATCCTTCCAGCAATCTGCGACTGGTGGGTGTGACGGGCACCAATGGCAAGACAACCACTGCTACGCTGCTCTATGAGATGGCGCGGCTTATGGGCTACAAGGCTGGACTGCTGTCCACGGTGGAGAACATCATCGATACCGACAGGTCTCCAGCCAAGCAGACGACCCCTGACCATCTGGAACTGAACCGCCTCTTGCACGAGATGGTGCTGGCAGGATGTAAATATGCCTTCATGGAGGTGAGTTCCCACGCCTGTGTGCAGGGTCGTATCGAGGGCATCACCTTTGCGGGCGGCATTTTCACCAATCTGACGCGCGACCACATGGACTTCCACAAGACGGTGGACAACTACATCGCTGCCAAGAAGATGTTCTTTGATGCCTTGCCCAAGGGAGCCTTTGCACTCGTCAATGCCGACGACAAGGTGGGCGAGGTGATGTTGCAGAACACCCGTGCCGACAAGTACCGCTACTCGTTGCGCACCCTCACCGACTTCAAGGGCCGCATTGTGGAGTCTCGTCTTGATGGTACGTCCCTGGAACTGAATGGCAACCAGGTGGAGGTGTTGTTCACCGGGCGCTTCAATGCCTATAACCTGTTGTCGGTCTATGGTGCATCATTGCTGCTGGGCTTCGATCCGCAGCAGGTGCTTGTCAAGATGAGTATGCTGGAGCCTGTCGCTGGCCGTTTCCAGACGCTGCGCTCAGGCCGTGGCTACACTGCCATCGTCGATTATGCCCACACCCCCGATGCGCTGGTCAATGTGCTGGACACCATCCGCGAGGTGGTAGGCACCAACGGACACATCATCACCGTGTGTGGATGTGGCGGTGACCGTGATGCGGGCAAGCGTCCCATCATGGCCCGTGAGGCTGCCGTGCGCAGCGACCGTGTTGTCCTCACCAGTGACAACCCCCGCACCGAGGATCCTGATGAGATTCTCCGACAGATGGAGGTTGGGCTGCCCGATGACAAGCGCCCCGTCACGCTGATTATCACCGACCGCCGCCAGGCCATCCGTACCGCTTGCCAGCTGGCTCAGGCGGGAGACGTTGTGCTCATTGCCGGCAAGGGCCATGAGGACTACCAGGAAATCAACCACGTGAAGCATCACTTCGATGACCGCGAGGAAGTACTTGAGGTGTTTGCTCACGAAACCAACTGATTATTAACCACTTTACTGATACGGTATGTTATATCATCTTTTTCATTACCTCGAACAGTATCACCACGTGAGTGGTGGCCGCCTGTTTGAATACATCACATTCAGGTCAGGCTTTGCCTTCATCCTGTCGTTGTTTATCGGCATCGTGATTGGTCGCCGCATCATCTTCAAACTCAAGAACCGCCAGATGTGCGACAAGGAGCGTGAAGAGAAGTTGGGTGGCAACTCGGCCAAACAGGGAACGCCCACGATGGGAGGTATCATCATCATCATTTCAATTCTGGTGCCTTGCCTGTTGCTGGGCAAACTCAACAACGTGTATATGTTGCTGATGATTGTCTCGACCCTGTGGTGTGGTGCATTGGGTTTTGCCGATGACTACATCAAGGTGTTCCACCACAACAAGGAAGGTCTCAAGGGCAAGTTCAAAATCGTTGGCCAGGTGGGTCTGGGCATCATTGTGGGACTTACCATGTACCTGAGTCCTGCCATCGTGATGAACGAGAACGTGCATGTGACCAACCGCAACGAGACCCCCGAACTCGTGGAGGTGCACAAGTCTCAGGCCGTGAAGGCTACCAAGACCACGTTGCCGTTTGTCAAGAACCATAACTTCGACTACGCCTACTTCACGGGCTGGATGGGCAAGTACAAACAGTTGGGAGGCTGGATCCTGTTCATCCTGGTGACCATCTTTGTCATCACGGCAGTGAGCAATGGCGCCAACTTGACCGATGGCGTTGACGGCCTGGCGACAGGAACGTCGGCAATCATTGGAGTGGCACTGGCGATCATGTGCTATCTGGGAGGTAACGTCATCTATTCATCCTACCTGAATATCATGTACATCCCGGATAGCAGTGAACTGGTAGTGTATGCCGCGGCATTCATTGGCGCGACCATCGGCTTCCTGTGGTATAACTCCTTCCCTGCCCAGGTGTTCATGGGCGACACGGGTAGCCTGTGCCTGGGAGGCATCATCGCGGTGTTTGCCGTGCTCATCCGCAAGGAGTGGCTCATCCCCCTGCTGTGCGGCATCTTCCTCATCGAGGAGTTGTCGGTCATCCTGCAGGTGTGGTATGTCAAGCGTCACAAGGGCAAAAACATGCGCCTGTTCAAGATGACGCCCCTGCATCACCATTTCACTGCCGACCCCGCAAAGCTCACCTGGGACTATAAGATCAAAACCCCTGATCACCGTATTCCCGAGGCCAAGATTGTGATGCGCTTCTTCCTGGTGAGCATCCTGCTGGCGGCATTGACGTTTGTTACCCTCAAGATAAGATAACCCTGTAGATAATTACACACTGGACGATATGACTAACAAGAGAATAGTAGTACTGGGCGGTGGCGAGAGCGGTGCCGGAGCGGCAGTCCTTGCCAAGGTGAAAGGATTTGACGTGTGGCTGAGCGACGCGGGCCCCATCGGTCAGGAATATAAGGACCTGCTCGACAAGTATGGCGTGGAGTGGGAAGAAGGCGGTCACACCCCTGAGAAGATCCTCAACGCCGACGAGATCATCAAGAGCCCGGGTATTCCCGATACGGCTCCCATGGTGGCACAGGCCATCGAAAAGAACATCCCCATCGTGAGCGAGATAGAGTTTGCGGGACGATATACCGATGCCAGAATGGTGTGCATCACCGGTAGCAACGGCAAGACGACCACGACCAAACTCACCTACCATATCTTCAAGAAGGCGGGCCTGAATGTGGGCCTTGCCGGTAATGTGGGGCGCAGTTTGGCCTTGCAGGTGGCCACCGAGCACCATGACGTGTATGTCATCGAGTTGAGCAGTTTCCAGCTCGACAACATGTACAAGTTCAAGGCCAATGTGGCCGTGCTGCTCAACATCACGCCCGACCATCTGGACCGCTACGACTACAAGATGGAGAACTATGCGGCAGCCAAGTTCCGCATCACCCAGAACCAGACTGGGCAGGACTCCTTCATCTTCTGGCAGAACGACCCGATCATCGCATCGCAGTTGCGTCAGCACCATCTTGAGTCGCGCCTGTTGAGCTTTACCAGCGATGACGATGACCGTAATGCCGCATGGGTGCATGACGGCGTGCTCAACTTCAATGTGGATGGTGATCGCTGGGAAATCCCGCGTGACGACTTGTCGCTCAAGGGACTGCACAACGTGTATAACACGATGGCTGCAGGCCTGTCGGCCCAAGTGTTCGATATCCGCAAGGATGTGATCCGCGAGGCGTTGGCCGACTTTGAGGCGGTTCCCCATCGTCTGGAGTATGTCGATACCGTTGATGGCGTGCGTTACATCAACGACAGCAAGGCGACCAATGTGGATGCCTGCTGGTATGCCCTGGAGAGCGTCAACGAGCCGTGTGTACTCATCCTGGGTGGTATTGACAAGGGTAATGACTATAGCCAGATCGAGCCGCTGGTCAAGGAAAAGGTGACCGCCATCGTTTGCCTGGGCAAGGACAATGCCAAGTTGCACGAGTTCTTTGACGGCAAAGTGCCCGTCGTGACCGATGCCACCAGTATGCCCGAGTGCATGGCCAAGTGCCGCGAGTTGGCCCATGAGGGTCACACCGTGCTGCTGTCGCCCTGCTGTGCGAGCTTCGACCTGTTCAATGGCATGGCCGACCGCGGCAACCAGTTCAAGGATTGTGTCAAGAAGATGAAACACTAACTCACAACCTGCCAGACCCGGTTTTAACAACCTAACAATGACTTATGTCACCCAGCGAAAAGAAAAACAGATACACTGAGATATCCCAGAAGTATGGTGACCCCTGGATTTGGGGCATCTACATCATGCTGCTGGTAATCTCCATCATCGAAAGCTATAGCGCGTCGAGCCGCGAGATTGCTGCTCAGGGCATCTATATGCCCATCATCAAGCAGTGCATGTTCCTGGCCCTTGGTGCAGGATGTATTTTCCTGATTTTGCGCTATGAGTATAACAGCACGATATTTCTCTATTCCGCGATACCGGGCTTTGCCGTGATCACGGTATTCTGCCTGCTATACGTGATGTTCTTCGGTGAGGTCATCAATGGTGCCCGCCGTGCGATGACCATTATACCTGGCTTTACGATACAACCGGCCGAAATGGCCAAACTCTCGATTGTCACCATCCTGTCCTATATCCTGGCCAAGTCGCAGAAGAACCAGGATATCAGCACAGGTGGACTGGTGGCTTCGGCGGTTGCCGTAGCCATCTATGGCGGCTTGATGATCAGGAGCGGTCTTACCAACACGTTGCTGCTTGTTGCCATCAGCGGATCGATGCTGTTGATTGGCGGTGCACGGTTCAAGAAAATCGGCATTCTGATGGGCTTCTTTGTCGTGTTGATGGGCTTCTTCTTCATCATCAAGAGCCACAACGACAAGAAGGATGAGGTCTTCAGCGACACTCAAAAAGAACTGCAAGCCGTTGTGCCTACCCCTGATGGGGGCGTGGCCGAAATGCCGCTGCCCATGGCATCCAGCGAGGTTGCTGGCCCTGGCCGTTCTGGCACATGGAAGAACCGACTCAAGGAATGGTGGCACAGCGATTCGCTGGTTTACCGCCCCATTACCGCCAAGAACCAGCAGGAGATGTTCTCACGCATGGCTCAGGCTCATGGACGCCTCATCGGCGTGGGCATCGGTCAATCCCGTGAGTGCAGCCGCTTGCCGCTGGCCTTCAGTGACTACATCTACTCCATCATTGTCGAGGAATTGGGCATGGCGGGAGGTGTCTTTGTGTTGCTGTTATACCTCTCGTTGCTGGGTCGTGCCGCAATGATTGTGCGGCGCAGCAAGCGTGTGCTGCCGTCGCTGCTCGTCATCGGTATGGCGTCCTACATCACGTTCCAGGCCCTGTTCCACATGGCCATCAACGTGGGCGTCTTCCCCGTGTCGGGCCAACCCCTGCCGCTGATTTCCAAGGGTGGTACATCTATCCTGATGATCAGTGCTGCCTTCGGTGTGATGCTTAGTGTGAGCCGCACCATCGCTAACTACGGAAACAAGAAAAATAAGGCTGATGAGACTCCCATCATCGAGGGTCTGGATGCTGAAAACCCAACTGAAATGCCTAAAATCAATGTCTGGAAGTAATCAACAATTCAATGTTTTGGTGAGCGGTGGTGGCACGGGTGGCCACATTTTCCCCGCCCTGTCGATCGCCAATGAGGTGCGCCGTCGTCATCCCGACGCCAACATTCTGTTTGTCGGGGCCGAGGGCCGCATGGAGATGGAAAAAGTGCCTGCTGCCGGTTATAAGATTATCGGCCTGCCCGTGAGTGGCTTTGACCGCAAGCACCTGTTGCGCAATTTCAAAGTGGTGGCACGGTTGCTCAAGAGCATGAACATGGCACGTGGCATCCTCAAGGATTTTAAGCCCGATATCGCCATTGGCGTGGGTGGCTATGCCAGTGGCCCCATGCTCAAGGAGGCGCAAAAGCAGGGAATTCCCACCTTGCTGCAAGAACAGAACTCCTACGCCGGTGTGACCAATAAGTTGCTGGCTGCCAAGGCCGACTGCATCTGTGTGGCATACGAGGGAATGGAGCGTTTCTTCCCTCAGGACAAGATCGTGCTCACGGGCAATCCCGTCAGGCGCAATCTGTTGGACTGTGGTGCTACCCCCGAGCAGGCACGACAGGCGATGGGCGTGGATCCCAACAAGAAGACCATCCTCATCATTGGTGGCAGCCTGGGTGCACGCACGATCAACAATGCCATTATCGACGGCTTGAACCGTATCGGTGAAACCTACAATGTCCAGGTAATCTGGCAGACGGGCAAGATTTATGATCAGCAGTGCAGCGAAGCGCTGAATGCCTCGGGCGTGAAGAATGTGACGCAAATGCCTTTCATTAGCAACATGGATATGGCTTATCGTGCTGCCGAACTGGTTGTTTCACGTGCAGGTGCCAGCTCCATCTCGGAATTGCAACTGTTGGGCAAAGCCTCGATTCTCGTGCCCTCGCCCAATGTGGCCGAGGACCATCAGACCAAGAATGCCCTCGCCCTGGTGAAGCATAATGCCGCCATCATGGTGACCGATGCCGACGCATCGTCCCAGTTGGTTGCTACCATGCTCGACACCGTTGTCGATGGCGCGAAGATTGCTGACCTGGGCAACAATGTGTCGCAGATGGCCCTGCGTGATGCTGCCGAGCACATCGTCGATGAGGTGGAGAAGATCATCCAACGCAATAAGGCCTAACCGAATAAAAAACTGCTAATCATGAAAGATTTTGATTCACTATATTTCGTAGGTGCAGGCGGCATCGGTATGGCTGCCCTCGAACGATATTTTCTGGCCAAGGGAAAGACTGTGGCGGGATATGACCGCACGCCCAGCGACTTGACGCAGGCGCTGCAGAGCGAAGGCGTTCACATCGACTTTGACGAGGACCCTGCCCTCATCCCTGATGCCTGCCGTGATCCCAAGCGCACGCTGGTGGTCTATACCCCCGCTGTGCCCGATAGCCATCAAGGATTGCAATACTTCCGTAATAACGGTTTCCAGGTGCTGAAGCGTGCCGCTTTGTTGGGTGTGATTACCCAGCATTCCAAGGGCTTGTGCTTTGCTGGAACCCACGGCAAGACCACCACGTCGAGCATGGCCGCCCACATCCTGCACACTTCGGGTATTGGCTGCAATGCTTTCTTGGGCGGTGTGTTGCGCAACTATGACAGCAACTTCCTGCTTTCTGACACTAGCCCCTATTCGGTCATCGAGGCCGACGAGTTTGACCGTTCGTTCCATCACCTGCGCCCCTATGTGGCTGTGGTGACCTCGACCGACCCCGACCATCTTGACATCTATGGCACGCCTGAGGCTTATCTGGAGAGCTTTGCCCACTTTACCGAACTGATCCAGCCTGAAGGCGCCCTCATCGTCCACACTGGTCTTGCCCTCCAACCGAGGGTAGGGGAGAGTGTAAAAACCTATACCTACAGCCGTGACAACGGTGACTTCCATGCCGTTAATGTCCGTAAGGGTGATGGCCAGATTACCTTTGACCTGGTAACGCCTTGGGAGACCTTGAACGACATCAGTCTGGGGGTGCCTGTGGACATCAATATCGAGAATGCCATTGCGGCGATGGCGGCTTGCCGACTTGTGGATGTGCCTCTTGAGGCCATGCGCGATGCCGTGGCAACTTTCCAAGGCGCCAAGCGCCGTTTTGAGTTCTGGATCAAGGAACCGGGTGCCCATGGCAAAGTGATGATTGACGATTATGCCCACCATCCCGATGAATTGAAGGCCAGCATCACATCGGTACGCGACCTGTACCCCGACAGGCAGTTGACGGTGATTTTCCAGCCCCACCTGTACACGCGTACCCGAGATTTCGCTCCAGGCTTTGCCGCAGCGTTGTCTCTGGCCGACGAGGTGATACTCCTGCCCATCTATCCCGCACGCGAGGAACCCATCCCTGGAGTGACAAGCGAAATCATCCTCGAAAAGGTAACAAGTGCTAAAAAAATCATTTACTCGAAAGAAAATTTGATTAAGTCAATACATTTGAGTAATTTTGACGTTTTATTGACGGCAGGTGCTGGCGATATCGCTAATCTGCTGCCTCAAATACGCGATGAATTCAACAAGCAAGAGCATTGAAACGACTGATACAAAATAGCATACTGATCGTTCTGGCGGTTGCGCTCGCCTCAGGTATCCTGTGGGCGCGCAGCAAGTCACGCGGTGAACTGTGCGAGCGCATCGAGGTGGAAGTCATCAATGCCGACAGCACGTCGTTTGTCACGCCCCAGGGCATCTTGAGTGATCTCAAGGGCCAGGGCATCAAGGTCGTGGGCAAGTACATGGGCGATATCAATGCCTCGGACATTGAAGAAGCGCTCAAGATGTCCCCCTACCTGGAGAACGCCGATTGCGTCAAGTGTCAGGATGGACGCCTGCTTATCAGGGTGAGCCAACTGGTGCCGGTATTCCGCGTGTTTGACGGGGATGACTCCTATTACGTGAACCGTGCAGGAAAGCGCATGGCAGCCAATGCCTACTACCACAGCGACGTGCCCGTGGTACAGGGCCATTTCACGCGTGCTTATCCGCCCACGCGCATGTTGCCGCTCATCGACTACGTGGAAAGCGACTCGCTGCTGCATTCGCTCGTGACGATGTATTGCGTGCGTGACACCAATAACATCATCCTTGTCCCCAATATCAGCGGTCATGTGGTCAATATCGGCAATATCGATGGTATGGAAAACAAGTTTGCCAAACTCAAACTGTTCTACAGCGAGGTGTTGCCCAAGCGCGGATGGAATACCTATGACACCATCTCGGTGAAGTGGAATCACCAGATTGTCGCTACCAGGCGCGTCAAGGCAGTACAGCAGATCATTGAATTTGACCCCGAGGATGACGAACAGGCTCCTGATATCGAAACAATGACCACAGGTACAGCAGCCGAAGCCAATGCCAAGAAAGAGCAGCAGGCTGCCCCCAAGAAGGATGAGCCTAAGCCCGACGAGAAAAAGGATGCAAAGCCTGACAACAAAAAGACGAACTAACAACTATTATATAAAACAAAACAATCAAAAAATATCTCAATCATTTTTATGGAAAAGAACCAATACATAGTAGCACTTGAAATCGGAAGCTCCAAGATTGTTGGAGCTATTGCCGAGAAAACTTCGGCTGGATTCTTGAATGTAAAATACTTGCAAGAAGAGAAACATCTCAACAGTGTAAGATATGGCATTGTGCAGAATGTGGAGAACATCAAGAGCAGCATCAACCGCATCCTCAAGAACCTGGAGGGCATGGTTGACGGACGCGTCACGCAGGTATATATGGGCGTGAGTGGACGTTCGCTTCACAGCAGTTTGAGCGAGGTGAACCGCAGCGTGGGTTCCACCGAGTCCATAACCCGTGAGCTCATCGACCGCATTATCCGCGAGGCCACCAGTACCCCTATCCGCAACCACGACACCGTTGACATCGTGCCGCGTGCCTACTATGTTGACAAGGTGGAAACGACAAACCCCGTAGGGCAATTTGGCTCCTCCATAAAAATCGTGGTGAACCTCATCGTCGCCAAGCCGGCCTTGAAGCTCAACCTGAACCGATTGATGACCTTTGGTGTCCCCGCCAAGGATTACATCGTTACCCCGCTGGCTGTCGCTGAGCAGATCTTGAGCGACAGCGACCGTGAGTTAGGTTGTATGCTCGTGGACATGGGCGCTGAGACCACGACCGTATCGATTTATAAGAATGGCGCGCTCATCTTCCTCAACACCCTGCCCCTGGGTGGCCGCAACCTTACCCGTGACGTGATGACGGGCTTGAACGTACTGGAAGAAACCGCCGAAAACGTCAAGAAGAACATCAACAACCCGCTTGACCCGAGCAATGTGAGCGACGTGCGCATCGAGAACGTGAGTGCCCGCGAGGCTTCCAACTACATTGCTGCCCGCACGGGTGAAATCATTGCCAACATCAACCAGCAGCTGGCTGACGCAGGCATCTCGGCCGATGCCATCCAGAGCATCGTGCTGATTGGTGGCGGAGCTCACCTGGGTGGCTTGCAGCAGAAGCTGGAAGAGACCATCAAGGTCAAGGTGCGCATGGGACAGAATCCTCCCTCGCTCAACATCCTCAACAGCGAGATCAACCGCATGGAATACATCGAGGTGTTCTCGTTGCTGGCTAAGGCTGCCGATCTCATCCCCTATGGTGAGACCTGTGTCGAACTCAACAAGTATGAGGACGGTCCCACGTTTGAAGGAACGTTGCCCCGTCAGCCTGAGGAATCTGTCAAGAACGAGACTAAGAAGTCCAAGAAGGACGAGGGTACTAAGAAAAAGAAATCTTGGGGCAAATGGGCTGACAGACTCAAGAGCCTGATGTCGGAGGATGATGAGGCCGATGATGATCAGTAACAATAAGCGTTAAGAACTCATACACACCCAATTATTAAAACAAAAACAAACACAATATGGACGAGAGAAAGATAAAATTTGATGGGAAACATGGGGGTGCTAGCGCTCATGACAATGACATCTATAAGACACTGGACCAGGGCTCTGGTTTTCAGGATAATGAGAAAATGCGCACCATCATCAAGGTGATGGGCGTTGGTGGCGGTGGTAACAATGCCATCAATCACATGTATATGCAGAACATCGAGGGCGTGTCGTTTGTCGTGCTCAACACCGACCGTCAACAGCTCAACGAGTCACCGGTGCCTAACCGCGTGCTCCTGGGCCCCAACACGACCCATGGCCTGGGTGCAGGTAATATTCCTGAGACTGCCAAGAAGGCTGCCGAGGAGAGCGAGAAAGAAATAGCTCAGCTCTTTGATGACGACACCAAGATGGTGTTCATCACCGCAGGTATGGGTGGTGGCACTGGTACGGGTGCTGCTCCTGTTGTGGCCCGCATCGCTCACGAGAAGGGTGTCCTCACCATCGGTATTGTAACCATCCCCTTCCTGTTTGAGGGTCCCAAGAAGATTCTCAAGGCGCTTGCCGGTGCCGATGAGATGGGCAAGTATGTGGATGCTCTGCTCGTCATCAACAACCAGCGCCTGACCGAAATTTATAGCGACCTCGACTTCACTAACGCATTTGGCAAGGCCGATGACACGCTGACCACTGCTGCACGCAGTATCAGTGACCTGATTACTGTACGCGGTGTGATCAACCTCGACTTCAATGATGTGAACACCACCCTGCGTAATGGTGGTGCCGCCATCATCAGCTCGGGTTATGGCTCTGGTGAGCACCGTGTGTCCAAGGCTATCGAGGATGCTCTGGAGTCACCTCTGTTGAAGAACCGTGACGTTTATGGTTCGCGCAAGATCTTGATGAATGTCTATTTCAACCCTGACAGCAGTACGCCGTTGCGCATGGGTGAAACGACCGAGATTCAGGACTTTATGGCCAACTTTGACCAGGAGGTTGACGTGATCTGGGGTACCGCTCATGACCGTACCCTGGAGGAGGGTCAGATTAAGATTACCGTTCTTGCTGCAGGTTTCAATGTATCCCTCGATAGGGAAGCACCTGTGCCCGTTGTATCACCGAGGACCAATCGTGAACCGGCACCTGCTACCAGCAATATCTCGGATACCGACCGTCTCAAGAGCATCTATGGTGATGAGGCCATCACTAACGTTACACTGGCAACGAACCGTGCCCGCTACATCGTGCTGTCGCCCTCGGAGATGGACGATGATGATGTCATCGACATGATTGAAAAGACGCCGACCTACAAGCGCAAGCCCGACTTCCGCAACCAGATTAAGGAGCGTCAGCAGACCACCAGTCAGGAAAAGCCTGTCGAGGTACCTAAGGCTCCCAAGCGTGGCAACGCTTCTAGCGACTCTCAAACCATCATCTTTGGTGAAGATTAATTAGAGACATATAACTAGAGACGCAAGGCTTTGCGTCTCTATAACATTAAGCAATAGGGATTTAAACTAGAAAATGCTGACATTACAATTGATCAACCAGGACCCCGAGGAGGTGATTCGCCGACTCGCTGTCAAGCACTTTGATGGACGTGGGCCCATCATGCGCATCGTGGAACTGGACAAGCAGCGCCGTGCACTGCAGAAACAACGCGACGACAACGCCGCTGTACTCAATAAAATGGCTGCTCAGATCGGTGCCCTCATGAAACAGGGTAACCGTGAGGAAGCCGAGAACGTCAAGGCCCAGGTGGCTGGACTCAAGACTGCCAACAAGGATATTGACGACAAACTCACCGCCGCTCAGGACGAGATTACCGAAATCCTGCTCAGCGTGCCTAATGTGCCTTACAGTGGGGTACCCGAGGGCAAGACCGCCGAGGATAACGTGGTGGAGAAAACTGGTGGAAAGATGCCCGATCTTCCCGAGGACGCTTTGCCCCATTGGGATTTGGCCAAGAAGTATAACCTCATCGACTTTGACCTGGGCGTGAAGATCACTGGCGCTGGTTTCCCCGTGTATGTGGGCAAGGGCGCACGTCTGCAGCGCGCCTTGGTACAGTTCTTCCTCGACGAGGCTGGCAAGGCTGGCTATGTGGAGATTGAACCGCCGTTCGTTGTCAACGAGGCTTCTGGCCTGGGAACGGGTCAGCTGCCTGACAAGGAGGGTCAGATGTATCACTGCCAGGTGGATAATTTCTACCTGATTCCCACCGCTGAGGTTCCCGTGACCAACATGTACCGTGACGTCATCATTCCTCAAGAGGAACTGCCCAAGAAGAACTGCGCGTTCTCGGCATGTTTCCGCCGTGAGGCTGGCTCTTACGGAAAGGACGTGCGTGGCTTGAACCGTCTGCACCAGTTCGACAAGGTCGAGATCGTGCGCATCGAAAAGCCTGAGGATTCCTACAAGGCCCTTGAGGAGATGAAGGACCATGTCCAGGGCCTGCTTGAGAAACTCGAACTGCCGTGGCACATCCTGCGCCTGTGTGGTGGTGACATGAGTTTCACCAGTGCCATTACCTTTGACTTTGAGGTGTGGTCGGCTGCCCAGCAGCGCTGGCTTGAAGTGAGCAGCGTCTCCAACTTCGAGACCTATCAGGCCAACCGTCTCAAGTGCCGCTATCGTGGCGATGACAAGAAGACCCACCTGTGCCACACCCTCAACGGCTCGGCACTGGCACTTCCCCGCATCGTTGCCGCCCTGCTCGAAAACAACCAGACGCCCGAGGGCATCCGCATTCCTGCCGCCCTGCAGCGCTACACTGGATTCGACATCATCGACTAATGTTTATTAGGCTTTAGGCTTTAGGTGTGTAGGTGTTAGGCAATAGTGAATATCCGCTGCCTGAAACCTAAAACCTAAAGCCTAAAAGCTAAAACCTATTATGGATAGGAAAGCCTGGCTCGACTATATGAAAACCATCGCGATGTTTCTCGTGGTGGTTTATCACACGCCTCCGCGTTACGATACCGCCCACGAAGTGGCACTCTTCAACATGGGAGCACCGGTCTTTTTCTTTGCTGCTGGTTACCTGTTCAATATCGCAAAGCAGAAGGATTTTTGGCCCTTCCTGCGTCGTCGAGCTAGCAGAATTCTGATACCATATACCACCTTTTTTATTGTCTTCTATGCCCTGTGGCTAGTTGTGGGCCGTCGCATGGCAGGTCCCGAGGAAATGGCCATCGACACGTTTACGCCGTTGTGGCAATTTATCCAGGGCACGCCAGATGTCGTGCTGGGACCATTCTGGTTCCTGGCTGCATTGTTCACCATGCAGGTCATCTATTATCCCATCAGGAAATTCCTGAACGGCTATTGGCCACTAGTGGTAGCCTTGCTGTTGAGCCTGTCGTTACTCATCATGCCCGACTTGCCGTGGCTGCGTTATTGGAACCTGGACAAGGCGCTTCTTTACATGCCCATTTATGCCATGGGTAACTGTTGCCGACCCTTGGTGGACAAGTTCGATTTCAACGCTTTAGGACGATCGGTGCTATGGTTGTCACTGGCTGTTGTTGGCTTGGGCTTCCTCATTGTTGCTCCGTTGACCATCGACCGTGGTGTTGCCTACGTGCTCGCCCCTGAGGCCGTTATTCTCGTTGTGCCCCTGTATGCTGCCATCAGCAAGTGGCTTGAGGACCATCACTTGGCTGCTGGTATTGCACGTAATATTGCGATTACGAGCATCACCTATCTGGCCCTGCAGAACTACCTCATCGGCATCATCAAGATGCTGGTAGCCAAGTTTGCCAGTCCTGAGGTCTTTGACGACAACATCCTGCTCAAGGTGTTGATCGCCGTGGCGGTCATGGCAATTCTTTACCCTCTAGCCCTATTTGTCGAACGCTATCTTCCCTTCCTCCTGGGTAAGCCCTACAAAAAAGCCGTTAAGTAATCAACGGCGAGTAGCGCAACGGCTTTCAGGTCCTTAAACTCCTTAAAATTGTGGGGAAGTGAAAACTTTTTACTATCTTTGCACTTTTGAACTGAAATCAACTACAAAACTGATATAACATGAATGTACTTGAATTAAGCGAACAAGAGATTATCCGCCGCAATAGTTTGGAACAGCTCAAGGCTATGGGTATCAATCCTTATCCCGCCGACGAGTATGTCGTGAACGCCTACAGTGACGACATTATCGCTAACTTCAGCGACGATGCCGAGCCGCGTCAAGTGAGCATCGCAGGACGTATGATGAACCGTCGCATCATGGGCAAAGCCTCCTTCTTTGAGTTGCAGGATTCACGTGGCCGTGTACAGGTCTATGTGAGCCGCGACGACCTGTGCCCCGACGAGAACAAGGATTTGTATAACGTCGTGTTCAAGAAACTGCTCGACATGGGTGACTTCGTTGGTGTGAAGGGCTTCGTGTTCCGCACCCAGACAGGCGAAATCAGCGTCCATGCCCAGTCAATTAAGTTGCTGAGCAAGTCGCTCAAGCCGCTGCCCGTTGTCAAAGTGAAGGATGGCGTGACCTATGACGCGTTTGAGGATCCCGAGTTGCGCTATCGCCAGCGCTACGTTGACCTGGTGGTCAATGCCGGCGTGAAGGATACTTTCTTGAAGCGTGCCCAGGTGGTGAAGACCATGCGCCAGGTGCTCGACGATGCAGGTTATACCGAGGTCGAGACCCCGACGCTGCAAGCCATTGCCGGTGGCGCTACCGCCCGCCCGTTCATCACGCACTTCAATGCGTTGAACATCCCTATGTATATGCGCATTGCCACCGAGTTGTATCTCAAGCGCCTGATTGTGGGCGGCTTCGAGGGCGTCTATGAGATTGGCAAGAACTTCCGCAACGAGGGTATGGACCGCAACCACAATCCCGAGTTCACCTGCATGGAGCTTTACGTTCAGTACAAGGACTATAACTGGATGATGTCGTTCACCGAACGCCTGCTGGAAACCATCTGTGTCGCTGTCAACGGCAAGCCCGAAACCGAAATCGATGGTCAGGTCATCAGCTTCAAGGCTCCTTACCGCCGTTTGCCCATCCTTGAGGCCATCAAGGAGAAGACCGGCTATGACCTGGAAGGCAAGACCGAGGAGGAGATTCGCGAGGTGTGCAAGCAGTTGAACCTTGAGATTGACGAAACCATGGGTAAAGGCAAACTCATCGACGAAATCTTCGGCGAATTCTGTGAGGGCACTTTCATTCAGCCCACCTTTATTATAGACTATCCTGTTGAGATGTCACCGCTCACCAAGATGCACCGCAGCAAACCTGGCCTGACCGAGCGCTTTGAGCTGATGGTCAACGGTAAAGAGCTGGCCAATGCCTATAGTGAGTTGAACGACCCCATTGATCAGGAAGAACGTTTCAAGGAGCAGATGCGTCTGGCCGACAAGGGCGACGACGAGGCCATGGTTATCGACCAGGACTTCCTGCGTGCCCTGCAGTATGGTATGCCTCCCACGAGCGGTATCGGCATTGGCATCGACCGTCTGGTGATGCTCATGACCGGCAACAGTTACATTCAGGACGTGCTGCTGTTCCCGCAGATGCGTCCCGAGAAGGTGCCGGCCCGCGATAAGGTTGAGGCATTCACTGCCCTGGGTATCCCCGAGGAGTGGGTTGCTCCTATCCAGAAGGCCGGCTTGTTGACCGTTGCTGCCCTGGGAGCACTGGAAAAGCCGGGTAAACTCTTCCAAGACCTGCTTGACATCAACAAGAAGTACAAGCTGGGTTACAAGGTGCCCGTCGTTGACGAGGTCAAGAAGTGGGTAGAAGCTGCGGCTGCTGCCACTACTCAAGAATAACAGTCCCTGCATATACAAGACTGATAAATAGTTTATTGGGCAAGAAGTGAATGTCATGTCGCTTCTTGCCCAATCCTTTTTTGGGTTTTGCAATTTTTAAGAAAGTTTTTCGGTCTCCTTATGGGCAAAAGGGCCATTTTCTCATTATTATTTTATAACTTTGCCATTTGATACAGTGGGTTTTGTGATAGTAATATGCAAATCTTACTGATTTTCAATGTGTTAATCAATTTGAATACTAAACTAAACTTAATTGATATGTTGAAAAAGTTTTTTCTGTTCCTATTGCTCATGGTGATGGCTGTGGCAACCACTAGCGCCGCCACATGGAAGATGCATAATTACTATGTGTCATCCTTGGTCCAGAATGTCTATGACACGGGTAATAAGATCTATTATGTCAACGGCGGCAGGCTTTATGAGTTTGATAAGGCTACTTCGACAACAATTGCGTTGAACCGTCAGAACAAGTTGACGGGCAATCAGATTTCCCGTACTTATTATGACTGGGAAAACAGGTTGCTCTTTGTCGCTTATCTTGATAATAATATTGATATTATTGATGGCGACGGCAATGTGTTCAACGTGAGCAATGTCAAGGATGCCCTATTCAATGTGCGCAACTACACGCTGACTGACGGTGTGCTGACAGCCTATTCAAGTGACGTCATCAATGACATCACCTTTGCCAACGGCATTGCCTACGTTACCGTGAATTACGGCTTTATCACCATTGACGAATCCACTAAGAGGATTCTGGACAATAAGGATTTGAGCCTTAAGTTCAATAATACCAATATCAATTCGGTGGCTGTAATCGACAGTACGATGCTGATTCTCACCAACATCAACTGCTACTATGGCCCAGTGGGCAGCAAAGACCCCTTCAGTGAATACACAAGGCAGTCGGGAACGTTCACTAGTGCAAGAATGTATCCCATCAATGAGACATCGGTCTTCGTTTTGGGCTCATCGGCACTTTACAACTATGACTTCTCGGGCGAAGAGCCTGTCTTGACTAGGCTGGTGAACAACGCACCCACATCGGTTCAAAAGACTCCGACAGGCTTTATTGCCAACTTTGCTGGTCAAAGTTTTTATTATACTATTGACCCGACGGGTAAGGTCGCCACTAAGGCATCTTCGGTAGCTGGCTTTGCCACTGCCGACCCAATGGGTGATGGCACCGTCTGGATCAATGACGCCAATGGTCTGCATATGCAGGGTGGTGAGGAGGTTTATAAGATGAACTCCCTCACGACCAATGAGCCTTATTGGCTCAAATACTGTGCTGCAATGGATAGGTTGTATGCGTCAAACTCAGCCCGTAATGCAAGAAACAACACCAATGGTTCGCTTTCAGCCGCTAATGTAATCAATACTTACGATGGTGTGCAATGGGAGAATGCTACGGCTTATGCGGCAGCAGGTGGCGCCTATGAATTTGTGTTTGATCCCTTTGACCCTTATACCTATGTACGTGCCAGTTGGAACAAAGGTGTCCATAAGGTTACCAGGAACAATCTGGTTATAAATTATACTAGAGTTAATTCTCCATTGGGAACTAATAGTTATAAGCCTCATCCTGCCTTTGATAAGAATGGTAATATGTGGATTGTTAGTTCCTATGGTAATTCATCTCGTCCAGTCTCGGTATTGCCAAGGGCAAAATATTTAAAGACAACGGTATCGATGGACGATTGGTTCATACCTTCTGGATTGCTGACTTTGAACACGACACAGATGCAGGGCTCTCGCTTTGTGATTTCAAAGCTTAACAACGTGAAAATTTATTCGGATTGTAACCAGGTGAAACCTTCAGTAGGCTGCGGTTACATTTACTGCTTTGATAATGATAATGAGGATCCGACTGTTGATACCTACAGGTTGGCAAAAATCACCCGCTTTGTGGATCAGAACAGTAAGCAAATCAAATGGACCACGCTCCTTCACATGGAGGAAGATAACGACGGCATGATCTGGGTAGGTTACTCTGGCGGCCTGTTCATGTTCAATCCCGAAGTGGCGTTTGATGACACGCCCCGTGCTATCCGTCCTTACGCAATCAAGTTTGATGAGGGTAAGGGTTATCTGTGTGAGGGTTATTCTGTGTATGACATCGGTGTGACCCGTGACAACGAGAAGTGGCTTGCCACCAACAATGGCGTTTATTATGTATCGGCCGATGGCTCTGAGGTATATAACCACTTCACCACCGAGAACAGCGACTTGCCCAGCAACCTCGTGTATAGTGTCGAGTGTGACACGATTAATGACCGCGTGTATATCTTCACCGACAACGGCTTTGCCGAGTACTTGGTCAACGGTGATGCCGCAGCCGTGAACTTTAACGAAACTTATGCGTTCCCCAACCCTGTTGAGCCCGACTTCACCGGCATGGTCAAGATTGCCAAGCTGATGGAGAACAGCTACGTGACCATCACCGACCGCAATGGCGAGGTAGTGGCCCAGATAGGTCCCGTGATGGGTAGTGCCTTGTGGGATTGCAGCGGTGCCGATGGCAATCGTGTTCCCACGGGTGTTTACAACGTCTATGCAGCTCAGGGCGGCCAGCCGTCAACAGAGGGCACTCCCCTGACAACGATAATGATCATCAGATGATGTCGTTCCAGTCATGACGTGAGATATAGTGAGAGGGTGTGCCGATAAGGTGTGCCCTCTTGCGTTAAATACAGATGTTACAAATCGCATCATGGATATTAACTCAGTAGAATTCTACACGATAGCCTTTGTGGTGGCGATGGCACTGATTGCCTTGCTCATGGGGCGCTCCGAGAAACAGCCTCCCAGCACCTACATCATTCAGCTGGCCACTGCTGAAGCCGATGGCGATGAAGAGGATACCGTGCGATTGGAACCCACTGATGATGGCCGCGTGTGTATTCGCCGCACAGGCCTGATGCTGGGGCCTGAGGAAACCATTAACCTGGTGTTCAACATCCGTGACGAGCAATGTCACATTGTCGAGAAAAAAGGCATCAAGCGGCGGGGCTCCATTGGTGTCCCCGTGACAGGTGAGGTGACGGTAAAATGGCTGAAGCCCGGTCACAAGTACCGCATCCGCTACGAGAGCCAAGTGACGAGCACATGGGCAATGCTCAACTATGACACGTCATCGTCACAGCCCACCCAGGCGACGCTCAACTTTTAAGTTACACAGCAAATATATAGTGTATGCCACACAATTTAGCCACAGGTATTTACGTTATTTATAATGTTGGAGAAGGCTACGCTCTCTCGTGATGAGCCGATTGATAATCTGCTCAATGCGAAGGCGTTGCCACATCCTGTGTCCATAAATGGTGGATACTTGGGTGGCCACAACGTGAATTGATTATTGAACTAAACACTATAAGTTATGTTAAAGAGATACTTTTTGTTCTTGTCGCTAATGGTGATGGCTATAGCCGTCACTCAGGCTGGCACTTGGAAAATCCATAACTATTATATGTCATCCAAGATCCAGAATGTCTATGACACGGGTGATAAGATCTATTATGCCAATGGTGGCAGGCTTTTCGAGTTTGACAAGGCCACCTTGACTACCATGGCGTTGAACCGTCAAAACAAGTTGACGGGTAACCAGATTTCCCGCATCTATTACGACTGGGAGAACAAGTTGCTCTTTGTCGCTTATATGGATAACAATATTGATATTATTGATGAGAATGGTAAAGTATCCAATGTGAGCAATGTCAAGTATGCAATCATGAATGTCCGCAACTACACGCTGAATGAGGGTGAGTTGTCAGATTATTCAAGCGACGTCATCAATGACATTACCTTTGCCAACGGCATCGCTTACGTTACCATGAACTATGGCTTTATCACCATTGACGAGTCCACCAAGAAAATTCTGGACAATATGGATTTGAGCCTTAAGTTCAATAATACCAATATCAACTCGGTGGCTGTAATCGGTAACACGATGCTGATTCTCACCAACATTAACTGCTACTATGGTCCAGTGGGCAGTACTAATCCTTTTGGCGAATACGCAAGGCAGTCGGGCTCGTTCACTGGTGCAAGATTGTATCCCATCAATGAGACATCGGTCTTCGTTTTGGGTTCATCGGCACTTTACAACTATGACTTCTCGGGCACTAAGCCTGTATTGACCAAACTGCTGAGCTATGCTCCCACATCGGTTCAAAAGACTCCGACAGGCTTTATTGCCAACTTTGCTGGTCAAAAGTTCTATTACACGATTGACCCGACGGGCAAGGTCGCAACACAGGCATCTACGGTAACCGGCTTTGCCACGGCCAACCCGATGGGTGATGGCACCGTCTGGATCAATGACGCCAATGGTCTGCATGTGCAGGGTGGTGAGGACACTTACAAGATGAACTCCCTCACAACCGATGAGCCCTATTGGCTCAAATACAATGCCACAATGGATAAATTGTATGTATGTACATCGGCACTCAATGGTAAGAACAGGACATCTCCCAGTAATATGGCCTCTAATGTGATTAACACTTATGATGGCGAAAGGTGGGAGAATGCTACAGCTTACACGACTCCCGGTTCGGGCTATGAGTTTGTCTTTGACCCCCGGGATGCTTATACCTATGTACGCGCTAGCTGGGAATCCGGTCTTCACAAGGTGACGAATAATGCGCTTAAATACATTTATACCAGTAACAATTCTCTAATTGGTGCGCGCAAACCACATCCGGCTTTTGACAACTATGGCAATTTGTGGGTTGTTACTTCCTATGGACCATCTTCTCCTGCTTGTGCCGTTTTGCCAAGGGCAAAATTCCGAAAATCGTCGGTTTCAAAGACCGACTGGTTTGAGCCTACTGGCTTGTCGTCGTTGAAAACGGGTGTCATGCAGCGTTCGCGCTTTGTGGTATCAAAGCTCAACAACGTGAAGATTTACAGTGACTGTGACGGTGCAGTTCCTTCGACTGGTGCAGGTTTCATTTATTGTTTTGACAACGACAATGAGGATCCTTTGGTTGACACCTACCGACTGGCAAAAATCACCCGTTTTGTCGATCAGAACAATCAGCAAGTCAGGTGGAACTACCTTCTTCACATGGAGGAGGATAACGATGGCATGATCTGGGTGGGTTACACTGGTGGCCTGTTCACGTTCAATCCCAATGTGGTGTTTGATGACATCCCCCGTGCCATTCGTCCTTACGCGAGCAAGTTTGATGAGGGTAAGGGTTATCTGTGTGATGGCTATTCGGTGTACGATGTCGGTGTGACCCGTGACAACAAAAAGTGGATCGCCACCAATAATGGTGTTTACTACGTATCGGCCGATGGCTCTGAGGTTTATAATCACTTTACCACCGAGAACAGCGACTTGCCCAGCGACCTTGTGTATAGCATTGAGTGTGACACGATTCATGACTGTGTGTATGTGTTCACCGACAACGGCTTTGCAGAGTATGTCGCTGACGGTGATGCAGCAGCCGTGAACTTTAACGATACTTATGCGTTCCCCAATCCAGTTGAGCCCGACTTTACTGGCATGGTCAAGATTGCCAAGCTGATGGAGAACAGTTATGTGACCATCACCGATCGTAATGGCATGGTGGTGGCTCAGATGGGCCCCGTAATGGGTAGTGCCTTGTGGAACTGCTGCGGACCCGATGGCGAGCGCGTTCCCACTGGTGTTTACAACATCTATGCAGCCCAGGGTGTCCAGCCGTCAACGGAAGGCACGCCTTTAACGACGATAATGGTTATCAGATAATTTATTTAAAGGATTATTCAAGCATATTTGGTTATGTTAAAGAGATATTTTCTGTTCTTGTCGCTGTTGGTGATGGCTGTGGCCAGCACCGAGGCTGGCACATGGAAAATCCATAACTATTACGTGTCATCCAAGATTCAGAACGTGTATGACATGGGGGATAAGATTTACTATGTGAACAGCGGCGGCTTGTACCAGTTTGACAAGGCTACAAAGCAGACTGTGTCATTCAATAGCCAGAACAAGTTGTCGGACAACAATATCACCGATGCCTATTACGATTGGGAAAACAAGTTGCTCTTTTTGGCCTACTATGACAACAATATCGATATTATTGATGCCAATGGGAAGGTATATAACGTGAGCAACCTCAAGAATGTCGTGGTCAACGTCCGCAACTACACGCTGGATAATAACGTCTTGACGGGTTACACGGGCAAAACCATCAATGACATCACGTTTGCCAATGGCATTGCCTATGTGTCGCTCGATTATGGTTATGTCACCATCGATGAGTCCACTAAAAAGATCATCGACAATGTCGATCTGAGTGCCTTTTTCAGCACGATCAATATCAATTCGGTAGCGGTAATCGGCAACACCATGCTGATTCTCACCAACATCAATTGTTACTATGGCCCAGTGGGTAGCAATAATCCTTTCAGTGAATACTCTAGGAAGTCAGGTACCTTCACTAATGCAAAGTTGTATCCCATCAACGAGACCTCTGCCTTTGTTTTGGGCAAAGATGCACTGTACCGTTACGATTTCTCCAACAGTACGCCGGCAGTGAAAAAATTGGTTAGTTACCAGGCCACGTCGGTCCAGAAGACAAGTAATGGCTTCATTGCCAACTTTGCCGGACAGAAATTCTATTATACGATTGATGCCACAGGCGGGACCGCTACCCAGGCATCAACCAGTGCCGGATTTGCCACGTCCGACCCGATGGGTGACGGCACCGTTTGGGTGAACGATTCCAAGGGTCTGCATGTCCAGGGAAGTACAGCCAATTATAAACCTAATGCCCTCACGACCGATGAGCCATATTGGCTCAAGTACAATGCCGCAATGGATAAACTCTATGCGGGCACTTCGGCGCTCAATGGCAAGACCAGGACCCTTCCCACTAATATGGCTCCTCATGTGGTGAACACTTACGACGGTGTACAATGGAAGGCTGCCACCCCTTATGCATCAAGTGGCGCCGCCTATGAGTTTGTGTTTGATCCCCTGGATCCTCACACCTATATGCGCGCCAGTTGGGAGTCCGGTCTCCACAAGGTGACCAACGATGAATTGATTCTGATCTACAACAAGGCAAATTCAATCATCGGTAAGTACAAACCTCATCCGGCTTTTGATAAGAACGGTAATTTGTGGGTTGTGTGCTCATATAAGAATTCGGCCTGTCCTGCAGCCGTTTTGCCAAGGGCTAAATACCTGAAATCTTCAGTCTCATCCACTGACTGGTTCCAGCCAACTGGTCTGCTACTGTTGAATACCGAACTCATGCAGCGTTCCCGCTTCATCATCTCCAAGAAGAACAATGTGAAGATTTACAATGACTGTGAGTATCAATCTACAGCAGTGTCAGGCCACTTTGTGTGCTGGGATAACTTTAACGCTGACCCTAAGGTTGACAATTACAAGGCGGTGTGTATCACCAACTTTGTCGATCAAAACAACAAGCAGATTGACTGGACCTTCGTTTTTCACTTTGAAGAGGATAACGATGGCATGATATGGGTTGGTTACAGTTCGGGAGTCTTTGTGTTCGACCCCGACGTGGTGTTCGATGACTATCCCCATGCGACCCGTCCCTATGTGACCCAGTCCAGCGAGGGCACTGGCTATCTGTGTGAAGGAATCACCGTGCATGACATTGGTGTTACCCGTGACAACAAGAAGTGGTTGGCTACCAACAATGGTGTATATTTCGTTTCTCCCGATGGAACCGAGGTGTATGACCACTTCACTGCCGAGAACAGTGACCTGCCCAGCAATATGGTGCATAGCATAGAGTGTGATACGGTTCATGACCGTGTGTATGTATATACCGACAAGGGCTTTGCCGAGTATGTCGCTAATGGTGTGGCCACAGCGGCTGACTTTGATAATGTAAGCGTTTACCCCAATCCCGTTGAGCCTGAGTTCACCGGAATGGTAAAGATTGCCAACCTGATGGAGAACACCTACGTGACCATTACCGACCGTGCTGGTCAAGTGGTTGCCCAGATGGGTCCCGTGACAGGTAGCACATTGTGGGATTGCTGCGGTGCCGATGGCGACCGTGTTCCCACAGGAGTTTACAACATCTATGTGGCCCAGGGCGTTCAGCCGTCAACTTCAGGCCTTCCCCAGACGACAGTCCTCGTCATCAAGTGATAATCATAAACTAAACAAACATATATGTGTATGTTAAAAAAACAATTTTTGTCTCTGATGCTCCTGGTGATGGCCGTGGCTACCGCCAGCGCTGGCACGTGGATTACCCATAACTATTATCTGTCTTCCAAGATTCAGAATGTGTTTGACACGGGTAACAAGATTTACTATGTGAACTGCAACAGGCTTTTCCAGTTTGACAAGTCCACTAATACAACCGTCGCGTTGAATAATCAGAACATCTTGTCGGGTGGGCAGATTTCCCAGATTTATTACGACTGGGAGAACGGCTTGCTCTTCGTGGCATATCTTGACACCAACATCGACATCATTGACAGTGATGGAAGGGTTTATAACGTGAGCAACCTCAAGAATGTTGTGACTCATGTTCATAACTACACCCTCGTAGAAGGTGAGGTAAAATCATACACAGGTCGTACCATCAATGACATTACCTTTGCCGGAGGTGTTGCCTACGTTGCTGTGGACTATGGTTACGCTACCATCGATGAGACCACCAAGAAGATGACCAACAACGTCAACCTGGGCAACGGCATCAATGTCAATTCGGTGGCAGTCATCGGTAACAAGATGCTGATTCTTACCAACGATAAGTGCTATTATGGCCCCGTTGGCAGTGCTAACCCCTTGAGTGAATATGCTAAACACTCTGGCTCGTTCAGCAAGTCGAAACTGTATCCCATCAATGAGACATCGGCGTTTTTGTTAGGTGCATCGGCACTCTATAACTATAACTTCTCTGGCAGTACGCCCGTGTTGACCAGTCTGGTGTCGGCTGCCGCCACGTCGGTGCAGAAGACCACTACTGGATTCGTCGCCAACTTTGCCGGGCAGAAGTACTATTACACCATCGATCCTACTGGTACGACAGCCACTAAGGCTTCTTCGGCCATTGGTTTTGCCACGTCTGACCCCAATGGTGATGGCACCGTGTGGATCAATGACGCCAATGGTCTGCACATCAAGAGCAATTCTACTTACTACAAGGTGAATGCCCTTACCACCGATGAGCCATACTGGCTCAAGTACAATACTGCGATGGATAAATTGTATGTGGGTACATCGGCATTGAATCAAAAAAACCGAACACTGCCGTCTAACATGGCTCCTCATGTCATTAACACTTATGATGGCTCTAAGTGGACGGCTGCAACGCCCTACACGGCTAGTGGTGCTGCCTATGAGTTTGTGTTCGCTCCCTTTGACTCGACAACCTATGTGCGTACAAGTTGGCAAAACGGTCTTCACAAGGTGAAAAATGATGCATTGGTGGCAACCTACAACAAGAATAATGCATTGATCGGATCCTTTAAGGCCCATCCGGCTTTTGATAATTACGGCAACCTTTGGGTAGTCAATTCCTATGAGTACACTACTTGTCCAGTATCTGTACTTCCTAGAGATAAATTCAATCTATCACCAGCCAAGGCTAATTGGGTTCAGCCCCCAGGATTGCTCTCAATATATACATACCCCTTCCAGGCTTCCCGTTTCATGGTCTCCAAGAAGAACAATTACAAGATCTATTTTGATGGAGATCAGTCAGATAATACAAATGTTGGTCACATCTTGTGCTGGGACAATGGCAGTGATGATGTGATGGCCGATTCTTATCGTGTATCCAACATTGCCAGCTTTGTGAATCAGAGCAACCAGTTGATCAGTTGGAATTATCTCTTCCACATGGAGGAGGATAATGAAGGTATGATCTGGGTCGGTTATATGGGTGGTATGTTCGTGTTTGACCCTGACGTCGTTTTCGATGATTATCCCAGGGCCGAACGCCCCTTTGTGACCAACTCTGACGAGGGTAAAGGCTATCTGTGCGATGGATATAACGTGTATGATTTCGCTGTGACCCGCGACGACAAGAAGTGGATAGCCACCAACAATGGCGTTTATTTTGTCTCGCCCGATGGCACCGAGGTGTATAACCACTTCACCACCGAGAACAGTGACCTGCCCAGCGACCTCGTCTATAGCGTCGAGTGTGACAACGAGCATGACCGTGTCTATATCTTCACCGACAATGGCTTTGCAGAGTATGTGTCCACTGGTGATGCCGCAGCCGTGAACTTTAATGATACCTATGCGTTCCCCAACCCTGTTGAGCCCGACTTCACTGGCATGGTCAAGATTGCTAAGCTGATGGAGAATAGTTATGTGACCATTACCGACCATACGGGTCATGTGGTGGCTCAGATGGGTCCCGTGATGGGTAGTGCGTTCTGGGATTGCTGTGGCACTGATGGCAACCGCGTTCCCACTGGTGTTTACAACATCTATGCTGCTCAGGGTGGTCAACCCTCAACGACGGGTACACCTCAAGCGACCATCATGGTCATCAGGTAATGAAAAATACAATCAAGTAAACAGGTTTGTAATGACAAGGAGATTATTATCGGTATTGGTTGTGATGATGACGTTGTGCGCTGGTGCGCAGAACGCTGTTGGCGATTGGTTGATTCACACTTCTTACGTCGGTAATGAAGTGGCTGCTGTGGCCGAGGGTAACCGATGGGTATATTATCTTGCGGGCGGCAACTTATTCCGTCTCGACAAGGAAACCCAGGAGAACGAGGCATTGAGCCGCGTGAATGACCTGAGCGACATGACCATTTCACAGATGTATTACAATAGTGACAGGGACTATCTCGTGGTGGTTTATGCCAACTCCAATATTGATGTGATTTTAAGCGATGGCATTGTTGTCAATATGCCTGAAATCATGAATGCCGTGATGACGTCCAGCAAGATCGTAAATGATGTGACCTTTGCACCGGGAGTCATATATGTGGCTACCGACTTTGGCTACGTTGTCATTGATGATAAGAAGTTTGTTGTTAAGGAATCGCATGTCTATCGCACAAGGTTGACGTCGGTCGCTCAAGTGGGTGACAAACTGTTGGTCTCCACTCCCAACGCATCCTACTATGGCGATGCCAGCGAATATCATGAGCAGCTTGAGTCGTTTGATGTTGCCTCTTTCAGTGTAGATTCCCGCCTGTGGCCCATCAGTGACTCCACTTTCTTCTGCATGAATGATTGCACCCTCTGGAATAAAATGAGCTTTGATGATGAGGGTGAAGCCAAATTTAGCAACGATACCCTGTTTAAGGACATTACCACCGTGGTTCAGAAGACCAAGGGTGGCTACCTGCTCAATGTTCCTAACCTCAAAAAGTGCTACAAGACAGATGATAAAGGCTTAAATCTTGTGGCCACCGATACCGATGGTGAGGAGTGCAGCGCAAATCCGCAGGGTGACGGCACCTTGTGGGCTGCAGGTGTCAAAGGCTTGCACCAGATGGGTTCCGAGAGTTACTATATGCCCAATATGTTGACGTTTGGGAGCCCCTTCTGGATGACCTATAACAAGTCTCGTGACTTGCTGTACGTTTCTAGCCCCGCCACTAACTATTTCTTCACTGAGAATGAAGGTAAGCCAACGAGTGTGAATACCTATGATGGTGTGACGTGGCGCGATGTCACCCCTGAGAATGCTCCCCCAAAAGGCTCATTCAAAATCGAGTTTATGCCAGACGACCCTGATACTTATCTGTTGAGTACTTGGCGAGAAGGTCTGCTCAAGGTACATAACGATGAGATCATTCAGGTTTATGACTCGACCAACACCCCGATGTCTAAGCGGTATATTCTCCATCCCATTATTACGATTGACCGCAATGGTAACCTCTGGGTTGTGCAGACCTATGAAGTCGCTCTGAACGGTAAGACGCCTGTGATGGTGCTTCCTGCTGCTAAACTCAAGCAGAACACCAGCAGTAAGAGCGATTGGGTCATTCCCCAGATTGATGGCTTGAACACAGCGGATTTTACCAAGACAGCTATCTTTATCTCGACGCACAACGGTCCGTACGACATCAAGATTTTCAATGATGGTGACTACCAGAGGCCGCTTGTCATCTGGAACTCCAATGGTGATATCACTTCACGTCCACAGCAGGTCATAACGAACACGTTGACCGATCAGGATGGGCAACCTTTCACCTGGCTCTATACCTTGTGTCTCACCGAGGATCTCAATGGACTCGTGTGGATGGGTTGTACCGAGGGTGTCGTTTGTTTCAATCCTGCCCAGGCTTTCTCGGCCGATTTCAGAGTGAACCACATCAAGGTGCCTCGCAACGATGGTACGGGTATGGCCGACTACCTGCTCAACGGTATTCAGGTTAACGATATTGCTGTTGATGGCGCTAACCGCAAGTGGATTGCCACCCAGTCCTCTGGCCTGTTCCTGGTAAGTGCCGACGGCACACAGATCATCAAGAAATTCAACATGACCAACAGTCCACTGGCATCTAACACGGTCTATCGCGTGTGCTGCAATCCTAATAGCAATTCGGTCTATGTGACAACGCCTGCAGGTTTGTATGAGTACTTCAGCGACAGTAGCCCTGCCGAGCCCAACTATGACGATATCTATGCCTATCCCAATCCCGTGCGTCCCGAGTATTTGGGTGACGTGACCATCACGGGTCTGATGGATAACTCGCTGGTGAAGATCGCCGATGCCAGCGGATATGTGATTCGTCAGTTGAAATCCACGGGTGGAATGGTTACATGGGACTGCTGTGACCAGTATGGTGAGCGTGTTAAGACAGGTGTTTATCTAGTGCTCTGCTCTCAGGCCAATGGCAGCGGAGAGGCTGTAGTAACTAAGATTGCTGTCATCAGATAATATTTTCTTAAATGTCGCATCAATGAAAAAAGTCTTATTTCTTTTAGTGGCCTTCATCACTGTGCTGTTCTCGTCCTGTGGCACCGGTAACAGACTGACAAAGGCTGAGCGCGAAGCCCAAGTGGCACAACAGGTGGAAGAGGCTCTAACAATAGGCCGTTATACCATCGCTGTAGATTGGATGAAACCCCTGGGTGGAATGCCACGCCACGTGAGCTCCAACTATGAACTCAAGGTGAACGGTGACGAGGTGGACAGTTATCTCCCCTATGTGGGTGAGGCCTACCGTATGCCCTATGGCACGACCAAGGGCTTGAACTTCAAGGGTAAGATCAAGAACTACAAAATCGTGCAAACGACCCACAACCGTTATGTGATTGAGTTTGATGTGAACAATGATGAGGATGTCTACCGCTACCGCATCGACCTGTTCACCAACGGCAAGGCCATCATTGATGTGATTGGCCAGGATCGTGATGCAATCTCGTTTGATGGCGAGCTGGTTTTCTAGTGCTGGCTTAGTTTTCAGGTGTATCAATTAAACCCTTTGTATATATCTAAGTCGTATCTATAGTGGCAATTGGAAAGCCAATGTGATGTTATCAATGTTTAAAACTAAAAACTTCTTGAATATGAAAAAGGTATTATTGATTTCGATGGCAATGCTGGTGATGATGTTCACGGCATGCAAGACAACAAAAAGCGCTATTGATCCTGAACGGGCAAGTGCTATTAAGACTTTGCTTGAACAGGGACAGTATATGGTTATGGTGGGCTCTATGCGACCGTTGTCGGCTCCCACTATCAGCGTAAGCCAGGGCCAGAAGATGATTGTGCGTGACGGTACGGTAACCTGTTACTTGCCTTATGCTGGATCGGGCCAAAACGTGGGTTATGGAGCCAGCGGTTACAAGGCGCTCAATTTCTCGAGTCCTATTCTTGATTACAAAGTGGAGTATCCCAAGGAGGATCGTGCCCGTGTGACCTTTAGGGTAGATAATGGTGATGATCATTACCGTTTCCACATCGAGGTCTTCATGAATGGTAAGACGACGATTGATGTTGACCCGCGTGGGCGTGACGCGATTTCCTATAGTGGTGCGCTACACGGATTAGAGATGCTTTAGTGATATCTGTTTTCACAAGATAATAAATGAGGGGACGACTTGATAGTTGCCCCCTCATTATGTATGTCTGTTCTTTACACGACAGTGATGCGGCTGACGGTGTTGTTCTTGGGGTCGTGAGTGACCTGTATCTGGGTGGTGACACGTTCCTTGAGCAATTCCACGTGACTGATGATGCCCACGCGCTTGCCGCCGATGTCGTAGAGACGGTTGAGCGTCTCCATCACGTTATCCAGATAGTTGGGGCTTAATGAGCCGAAGCCTTCGTCGATAAATAAAGTATCGACGGTAAACATCTTGCCTGTCGTGCTTGACAATGCCAGTGCTAGCGCCAACGAAACCATGAAACTCTCGCCGCCAGATAGTGTGGAAACTGTGGTGAGGTCACCCTGCATGAGGTCCCGCACCAGGATGATGAGTGAGCCGGGGGAAGCCTCCAGTTCATAGCGGTTGTTGAATTGCCGCAGGTAGCCGTTGGCGCACGCCAGCAGTTCGCCCAGGATATAGCTTTGGGCGATTTTGCGGAATTTTGTCCCTGTGCTGTCGCCCAGCATTTCCTTGAACTCTTCCCACTGCTTATAGACGGCCTCGGCCTTTTCAAGCGTCTCTTTTTGCTCGCCCACTGCTTTTACATTGTCGTCATCGGCTTTGAGGCGGGCCTTACGGTCGGCAATCAGGTTGGTCAGTTCGTTAAACCGGTCTTGGCTCTCCTTGAAAATGGTCTCCAATTTATCACGGTTTTCTTCGATGAAATCGGGCTTCTTGCTCTTAATGTCGGCTTGTTGCCGGGTGAGCGATGCGATTTCTCCCTGCATGTGTGTAATGCGTTCTGCAAGGTCATGATGGGCTTGCTTGATGCTGGTGATTTCGCCTTGTTCATGCTTGTCGATAAGGGCCAATCGTTCGGTATTCATCTCAACGTGATCGGCCAAGTACTTGTTGAGTGCTTGCTGCGCCCGTTCGGCGATATCGCGTTGGTTTTTCAGCTGGTTGTTCCAGTTGATGTTTTTGTTCTCAAACTGTCGCCATTGTTCGTCAAGTTTGTCGGGCACCACATCACTGCTCATGCCGTTGTCCTCAAGCCCCACGATGTTGGCTTTGTTTTCCTGCATGGCGGGTATGATGGCGTTGGCCACATTGATGGCGCGTTCCAATTGCTGGGATGCAGAGGCCTGTTGCTGGTAGTGGGCGGCTTTTTGCTCTAATTCCTCGATAAAATCGGGGTTTTTGGTAGTGGCTTCTTGCCAGTTGCTCATGGTGAGCAGGGTGTCCAGTTCGCGGGTGCGGGCCTCCAACCTCTTTTTGCTGTCTTCAATGACCTGAGACTGGTGCTTAATGCTCTCGTTGGCCTGGTTGAGACGAATCTTTGCGGAGTTATGACTGTCGTTAAGCTTGATGAGTATGTTGCGCTCGTCAGTAATGGTATTGTTGAGCATTGTGGCCTGCGCTAACGTTTCATTAAGCCCTTTAATATCGTTGTCGATGGTTTGAATCAGGATATCAGCTTGATCGAGGTCCACGATTTCATCGACGTTTTTCCCACATTTCTTCAATAATTGGCTCACCTGCTGCCACTGATCGTCTCGGTCCTTTTTCTTGTTGGCGAGATCGTTCTCGTTATCGGTAATTTGCTTAGTGAGTCGTTGGATGGCTTTGCCTGAGGCGGCTATCGCGGTCTCGGATTTCTGCACCTCATCCTCGGCATCCTTGAGCCTTTTTCTCAAATCGTCGAGCACACTCTTCCCTTTTGGGGGCTGCAAGTTGTTGATGACGTTGCCGCACACGGGGCAGTGGTCTCCTTCATGCAATGACTTGTGGGCTTGCTCGATAAGGGCGTTCCAGTCTTTCTCGCGTTCAAGAGCATCGTGAGCTTGAACCTTCAGTGCGCGTTTACCTGCAATAGTGGCGTTCTCCTGGTTGAGAGCCTGCTGCTCTTTGGCCAGTTCAAGTTTTATGTTCTCAATCGCACTTTGAGTTTGTGTGACTGCTTCAAGTTTGGCCTTGAGAATGGCCAAACCCTGTTTGGCCTCGATGTGTGCGTCCTTTTTATTACTTACGTCTGTGACTTTGATATCGTCATATTGCGTTTGCAGGCGCTTGACTTTGTCGTCTTGCTGTTGAATAGCCTCTGACGCTTTTTTTACATTTTCCTCAATTTGTGGCAGTAGTTCCTGCTCCTGTTTGAGAGTGTGGGAAAACTCGTTGATGTTGTCCTGTTCGCCCTTGCGTTGGCTCATCAGCGTCTTGATGGTCTTAATGGCCTCATACATCTCGCGGTTGGGCTCTTCTTTATTGAGAAATAGTCCGATTTCATCGAGTTTTTTGTGCTTTGTTTCGACGTCGTTGACTGCGGCACGCAGGGATGCGCACAGGCGGTCAAACTCCTCCTGCATGGCGGGCCGTTGTGCTTGCAGTATCTTTACTTGGCGCAGGGCTTCCTCTTGATCCCGTAATTCTCGCCGCGGCTCGATGGTCGCTTCCCAATCAGTCACCAGTTGGTGCTCCTCCAGGTATTCGGGGCGTTGTGTCAATTCCTGCTTCTGAGTAAGTTCTTGCTGCTTGGTGGCAAGATTTTGCTGGTTTTGTGCCATTTCATCGAGCCAATCAGTCATCCGCTTGACAGCATCACGTTGCTGCTGCATGTCGGATTGCTCTTTGCTGAATTGGTCTATTTCACCAGTAATAAAAGTTCTCTCGTCCTCACTGAGCAGAACGATGCTTTGCAACTGGTTGCGCAAGTTGTTGCGATGGTTCTCTTTCTCACGGAAGACCTCAAAAATCTTTTGTCCCACTTGGGCATACACTTCGGTGCCTGTCATCTTTTCGAGCAGAGCGGCCTTCTCGTTTTCGTTACTGTTAAGAAACTCGGCAAATTTCCCTTGAGCGAGTACCACCGTGCGGAAGAACTCGTTCATGTCCAGCCCAATGAGCTCGGTGATGAAAGGGTTGATAGAATTTTTGCCACGCAGGTCAATCGGGGGAATGATGTGGTCCTCAGTCTTGAGTGTGCGTTCGGGTGTCAGAATCCTGTTGCTCAACTTCTTGTGGGCACGCTGCACGTGCCATGTGGCGATATATGGGATGCCATTAGAGTCGTCAAACGTCAAAACAATATCGGCGCTTGTCGTGCCACGGCGTAGCAGTTGTTTGGGTTCATAGGCCTTGATGGTGTCGTTGCTGTTCTTGTTCTCAAAACCTTCGTTATTGGCTGCGATAAGTCGTGGGGTAGAACCGTAAAGTGCCAGGCACAGGCAATCGATGATGGTAGATTTGCCTGCACCTGTTTCACCAGTGATGAGAAACAGATGCTCGTCCTTGAGCGGTGCCGCGTCAAAGTTGATCTCGGCATGTTCAATCGATGCGATGTTGTCTATGATAAGTTGCTTGAGTTTCATTGCCTGTTTTCCTCCTTGACTAGTTGGTAAATGTAGTTAAACATCTCCTGTTGTTGCTCGTTCATGGGCATTCCCAGTTTTTCTTTGAAGAATTGGTTAGCGACCTCGATGGGCTGTTTGCTGTTAAACTCCTCAATGGTCATTTGTGAAGGTCTCTGGTCGATGGCAGTAGTTACTGTCTTCTTGATGTCACAGAAGATGCACTCCTTGTCGGCGGTAGCCATAGCGGCACGTTCTTGTGAACCGCTGGGCAGGTAGCGCTCCACCTGCACGTTAAGGCGAATGTAGGCGCGTTCGTCAGGATTGTACTGTTGCAGCAGTTCCAGGGCGGTATCAAAATCTACAGGATCCTTGGCGGGGATGGTGTGCAGAGGCTTGATGTTACGGATGGCTCTGGTAGTGATTCGGGGTTCAGCCCCATGGGCGTCAATCTCGACGATGCTCACCGAGTGTTCGCATTGCTCGTCAAAACTTACCGCCAGCGGTGTGCCGCAGTACCTCACGCGTTGGCCATTGGTCTGTGGGTGGTGGATATGCCCCAGAGCAACATAGTCATATCCCTCTCCCAGTGTAGAGATGGGAACACACTCCATCAGGATATTGCCGTCATGCCCTGTGTAGTCGCAGTCGCGCACGGCAAGATGTGCCATCAGGGCAACGGGCAAGGATCCAGTGTTTTCCTGGTTGGCACGGTCGAGTAGGGCTTGGAAATAGGCCTGCTGGCGCTGGTCAACTGGCATCGTGTCGTGTGTTGTTTTGGGAAAACTGGAAGGGTAGGCGAACGGTACGGCGGCCACAATGCCCTTGTCACCCACCTTGATGATGTGGCGGTTCAGGTCAGCAAGGCCGTCACTGTTGCGTGCAATACCGCCCAGCACGGTCACGCCTGCCAGTTCCCACAAGCGGCTGTCGCACTCCAGGCGCGACGCGCTGTCGTGATTGCCGGCGATGACAATGATGCTCATCGTGGGGCATGCCTTGTGTATCTCTAGCATGGCGTTGACATAGAGGGCTACCGTCGCACTCGACGGCGCCGCCGTGTGATAGATGTCACCACTCACAAGCAGCGCATCTGGCTTGCTCTCACGCACAATATCAGCCAGTTGCCGCAGGAAGTCCTGCTGCTCCTCGCTGCGGTCATAGCCATAAAAATTCTGGCCTAAATGCCAGTCACTAGTATGAATAAACTTGAACATAGACGAAAAAGACCATCTAATCGTTTTACATAACTTGATTATCGACTGGTGTGCTCCTAGTGCATGAGCATCAGCTCATATTGTTTCCAGTGGTTGCGGGAAATGACCTCTAGAATCACACCACCCACCCACAACATCATGGCCAGCATGGCGATAAAGCCGCTCACAATCAAGGTGGGGAAGCGGGGCACCATGCCTGTCTGGAAATACTCAATCAGTACAGGAATTACCAGCACGGCCGAAATGATAAGCAACAGAGCGGCAATAATGCTGAAGAACTTCAGCGGGCGGTGCTCGCCGAAGAGGGTAAGCGCTGTCTTGATGGCACAGTATCCGTCACCAAAGGTGTTCAATTTGGAATGGCTGCCCTCAGGACGGTCACGGTAGTCCACTGTTATTGAGTCCACCTTGAAACTATGCTCCAGAGCGTGAACGGTCATTTCGGTTTCCACTTCAAAACCTTGGGAACGCAATGGGAAGTTTTTCACGAACTTGTAGCTCAAGGCGCGATAGCCTGTAAAGATGTCCCTTACATTGCTATTACACATCCAGTTGATGAACGCTCGCATGATACGGTTGCCCGTATTGTGGAAACGCCGCTGGTTTACGGTAAAGTAGGTAGCCGATAGCCTGTCCCCGATGACCATGTCGCAACCCTCTTCAATTACCTTACCACATAGTTGGCGGGCGAAGTTGGCGGGATAAGTGGCATCACCATCCACAACCAGGTAACAATCAGCATCCACGGCATTGAACATCGTGCGGAGCATGTTACCCTTGCCCTGCCGTTGTTCGGTAATGACGGTTGCCCCTGCCTCACGGGCGGCTTGGGCAGTCCCGTCGGTGGAGTTGTTGTCGCCGACAATGATGGCTGCCTCAGGTAGAGTAACGGCAAACTCGCGCACCACCTGGCCGATTGTGGCTGCTTCATTAAAGCAAGGGATAATCACTGCAATCTGATTCATTTCTCTTCTTTCATGTTAGGTCATTAATGGGATGGTATCTCGGATGACGTTTTGTGGTTTCGGAACAACGCAAATGGTTGTCTCAAGTCAATGGTGTGGTGCCAGAAAAGCCCCACGCCGATTGCCAGCACTACAAAGGTGCGCCACGTGAAATGGAGGTGTTGCCATGTATGCTCCATCAAGACGAAAACCCACACAAAACTCGCCATCGCTACAAGTAGTAACCAACTGTGTTGCAGTATTGATTGCCATGATTTGGCGAAAGTCAATGTAACAGCAGTCGTGAGCGATACAACGGCCAGCAACAACATGCCAGTTGATTTCAAGCACCACATCATGTAGTCTTGCTCATTGTGTTGTCCGACGGTGCGCTGGGTTATAGCTCCCTTGGCGTCTTCCCATGCAGCATGTCCAGTAATGAGCGCTGCCAGCAACCACTTGGTCGCCCACAATAGGGCATAGCCCAGTAGCCAAGCCAGCGACAGCACAATGACCGTGCGCCATGCTTTTTCAGGTTTGCGGTAGGACATATAGACCACAAGTGGAACCGCTAGCGCCACCATCGGCGTGGTGAGCAAATCTAGAAAAGATGTGCATGCACCGATGACAAAAAATGCGGTCACCGTGTATTGCCAGTTGGCCGTGACAGTTTTCCAACATAGCATGACGATCGAGGCAAGCAGGGCAATGTAGAACGTAGGCACATAATTCATGCACATGGGTACCGATGGCACCATGACCGCGGCCAGCGCCACGGTGACAATCAAGGCGTCAGCTCGCCCTACTCGCTGCCACATCACCACCAGCAATCCCAGCAGCAACAGTGTCAGGCATATCCAATTGATGACCCGTATGCCATGTAACGTGGTGACACAGAGTAGAGGACGGATTATCACCTGGTTCCCATGCCAATAACGACAGTAAATAACGGGTTTAAGACTTTCCCCTCCTGTAGGCTCCAGCATCGCATGTGCTCCCTGAACGGGTGAATTGTCAACCATCATGAACCTGTTGCTCATTGCCGACTGCTGGGGATGGTTATTGTCGGCACAATAGGCGATGCCCAGAATCAGGCAGTCACTGAATATCCCAAGTTTGAAAGGCTGGATTTGACCCACTTGGGCCGTGAACATCTTGCCGTCGTCAGTCACTTGCTGCACCGAGTGCCGTACATTCCGTTCAATGGCGCTGTTTGGAATGGAAAATGCTGCTACCACTGCTCCAGTGAAGAGCAGTGCCAGCAGGATGTAGGCGATAAATAGATTTAAAACCGTTTTCATCTTTTGTTCTGCAAATATACTACTATTAAATGGAAAATGCTTCTTCTTTTTCGGTACATCTTATTGCAAAAAGGAAATGAAGAATGCCCTGTGCCAGTTTTTGGCAAAATTGTGGGGGAAGATTGTGGTGTGTTTCAATGTTATTTTTTATTTTTGCGAGGTGAAAACAAAAATAATTGGACAGTTATGAAGAAAATAACCAAAATTTCCCTGTTGATGCTGGTGTTGTGGGTGTCACTCACGTCGATGACATCCTTGAATGCCTGCACGACCGGTGCTCACAAGACGATTGCCACCGACGTCTCTCTTGCCGATAAACAGCAGCCTGCCTCCGCAGTTCCTGATGGTGGTGAGGTGGTGCTGGGTGCAGCACGAACAAGTGATTATGTGCCCATCTTGAGGGGCAAGCGCGTGGCACTGTTGAGCAACCAAACGGGTATGGTGGGCGATAAGCACACTCTGGACCTGATGCTGGAGAACGACGTGAACGTGGTGACGATTTTCTCGCCTGAGCACGGATTCCGTGGCAATGCCGATGCAGGCGAGCACGTGTCAAGCAGCGTGGACGAAAAGACGGGCATCCCCATCGCATCGCTATATGACGGCAAGTCTCCCATGCCCAGCAAGGAGGTGATGGATGGCATCGATATCATTGTAACCGACATCCAGGATGTGGGCCTCAGGTTCTACACTTATTATGTGACGATGATCAACCTGATGGATGCTGCAGTCACATATGGCAAACAATTCATGGTATTGGACAGGCCTAACCCAAATGGCATGTATGTTGACGGTCCCATCTTGGACATGACGCTCAAGTCGGGCGTGGGTCGCCTGCCCATCCCCACGGTACATGGTATGACGCTGGGCGAACTGGCGCAGATGGCCAATGGCGAGGGATGGCTTAAGGACGGCAAGAAATGTGACCTCACTGTCATCCCTTGCCAGAACTATACCCACCAGACCCGCTATTCCCTGCCTATCGCTCCAAGCCCCAACCTGCCCAATATGCTCGCCATCTACCTCTATCCCTCGATGTGCTATTTCGAGGGCACGACAGTGAGCCTGGGCCGTGGCACCGACTGGCCTTTCCAGGTTTATGGCCATCCCGACATGACGGGCTATGCCTTTGAGTTTACACCCAAGAGCCGTTTTGGAGCCAAGACCCCGCCACAGATGGATAAACTGTGCCACGGCGTGGATCTGCACAACCTCAATGCCGAGGACGTGATTGCCAAGGGCATTAATCTGGAATATGTCATCGACGCTTACCGCAACCTCACCAAGGGCGGTCACCAGTTCTACTTGAAGAGCAACTTCTTTGACCTGTTGATGGGCACCACCCGCGTGCGCGAGTTGATTGCCCAGGGCAAGAGCGCCGACGAAATTAAAGCCACTTGGCAAGCCGATGTGGAACTCTTCAAGGCTCAGCGCAAGCCCTACCTCCTCTACGAAGAATAAGTAAAATCTCTTTAAACTCTAAACTTTAAACTTTAAACTAATAATATGACTCCCTGGATCGTACTTGCCACAATTGTTGGCTATTTTATCCTTCTGTTTATCATCTCGTGGGCAGCGTCACGCAAGAGTGACACAGCCACCGCCTTGAGTGGCGGTCGTCAAGCCCCATGGTTCATTGTCGCCATCGCCATGCTGGGCGCACCCATCTCGGGTGTGACCTTCATCTCGGTGCCTGGCTATGTCGTCGGGTCGAGTTACAGCTATATGCAGATGGTGCTCGGTTTTGCCGTGGGCTATTTTGTGATTGCTTACGTGTTATTGCCATTGTTTTACAAGCGCAACTTGGTGTCCATCTACGGCTATCTGGAGCAGCGCTTTGGCGGTAGTACTCACAAGAGCGGTGCATGGTTCTTTTTCATCAGCAAGATGCTGGGCGCTGCCGTTCGCTTCCTCGTGGTTTGCGTCACCTTGCAGATGCTGGTGTTCGAGCCGTTGCACATCCCGTTTGTGTTCAACGTCATTGTTACTATTGCGCTGATTTTCCTCTATACGCTTCAGGGTGGCGTGAAAACCGTCATTTGGACCGATACCCTCAAGAGCTTCTGCCTTATCCTATCGGTTGTGCTCTGCATCGTCTTTATCGCCAGGGCTTTGGGCTATGGCGCAGGTGATATGGTCAAGGCTATTGCTGCTGATGACACGTCGCGCATCTTTTTCTTTAACAATCCCAAGGAGGGCACTTACTTCTGGAAACAGTTCATCGCAGGTATCTTTATGGTTATTGCCACAACGGGACTTGATCAGGACCTGATGCAGCGTACTCTGGCCAGCAAAAATGTCGCAGAGTCAAAGAAGGGCCTTATCGTGAGTGGTATCACTCAGATTTTTGTGGTGGGACTGTTCCTCGTATTAGGTACACTGCTGGTGATGTACACTCGCCATGCAGGCATCGAGATGCCCGAGAAGAATGACGCGCTGTTCGGTATGGTGGCTCAAGACAGTTCCATGCCCATCATCATGCTCATCCTCTTCGTGCTGGGACTGATTGCCGCAGGTTATTCGGCTGCCGGTTCGGCATTGACCGCATTGACTACCTCGTTCACCGTTGATATTCTGGAGAGCGATAAAAAACTTGACGAGCCAAAACTGGCACGCACGCGCCGTATGGTACACGTCGGCATGGCGGTGGTGATGGGACTCATCATCCTGGTATTCTATGCGCTCAACAACGATAGCGCCATCAAGATGGTTTATACCCTCGCCAGCTATACCTATGGTCCCATTCTGGGCTTGTTTGCCTTTGGCATGATGTGCAAGAGCCCCGTTCGTGACCGTCTGGTTCCTGTGGTGTGCATTGCTGCACCGATTCTCAGTTTCTTCATTCAGACCTGGCTGGATAAGCAGTATCAATACACTTTGGGCTTCGAGTTGCTGCTGTTGAATGCTGCATTGACCATGATTGGCTTGGCGCTGCTCATCAAGAGAAGTAAATAATAGGCTGTTAGGCTTTAGTGGGCATCAGTCACCTAAAGCCTAATATCTAAAGCCTAAAACCTTAATAACATGGCACGCAACCTTGTAAACCGCTACGTGTGGCTGGTGGACACCATCAGCCGCTATGGTCGCATCACGCTCAAAGAACTCAACAAGGCGTGGTTACTGAGCGAGATCAGCGATGGGAAACCACTGGCACGACGCACATTTTTCCACTACCGCGATGCGGTGGAGGAGATGTTCGACATCAATATCCAGTGCGACAAGTCCACTTTTGAATACTACATCGATGACTCGGGTGGTGAAAGCAATGCCCGCCTGAGGTCGTGGCTGGTGGATTCGGTCTCGATGAGCGGCACATTGAGCAACGCCCACGACATTAGCGGGCGCATCATGTTGGAGAATGTTCCGTCGGCCCGTGAGCACCTGCCTGTGGTGATTGATGCGATGAGGCAGAACCACCGTATCCGGTTTTCATATAAGAGCTATACCCGTTCTCAACCTGTTAACGGTATTGTGCTTGAGCCTTATTTCGTCAAGATTTTCAAGCAGTTATGGTATGTTATTGGACTCAATGTCAAGGATGGACTGGTGAAGACTTATGCGCTCGACCGCATGAGCCAGTTGAACCTTTTGCAGGAAAACTTTGACATGCCTGGTAATATCAACCCGTCGGAATTTTTCAAAGACTGTTTTGGTATCATCACCAATCAGAACACGGCTAAGCGCATTGTGCTGCGTGTCGAACCCACTCAGGCCAAGTACTTCCGTGCTTTGCCCCTTCATAGTTCCCAGCAAGAGGTCATCCACGATGACTACTCGATTTTCTCCTACTTTATGCGTATCACCTACGACCTCAAGGAGGAACTCATGTCCCACGGCGCCAGCATCGAAGTGCTGGAACCCCCAGAACTGAAAACCCTCATCCTCACCGAACTACAACAAGCCCTCAATAACTATAAATAAAACAATTATGAAACGTCACATAATATTATTACTGGCTTTGTTGCCGTTGTTGCTGGCGGCTCAAGTGGGCGACCTGCCTCGTAGCACGCCTGCTGCCGAGGGCATCAGTACTCAGGCAGTCATCAACATGGTGGATTCGCTCATGGCGTTGCCCGAGTGTGACATTCACCATGTAATGGTCGTGCGCCATGGCAAAGTGGTGGCCGAGATTCATCCCTCACCTTTCCGTGCTGAGGATAGCCACACGCTTTACTCGGCGAGCAAGACCTTTACTTCGCTGGCTGTGGGCTGCGCAATCGATGACAATTTGTTGCGGCTTACCGACAGGGTCATGACTTTCTTCCCCGATAAGCGCACTGACCGCGTCAGCGACAACATGGCCGACATGACCGTGCGCGACCTCCTCATGATGGCGTCGGGGGTGAAGCCCGATTGGACAATGCGTAACAATAGCATGGATTGGGTCAAGGATTGGCTGGCAAAATCTGTTGACGATAAGCCTGGCTCACTGTTCCAGTACGACTCGATGTGTACTTTCATGCTCAGTGCTATTGTGCAGCGCGTTACTGGATATACCATGCTGGAGTATTTACAAAAGAAACTGTTCGCTCCCATGCACATCAGCGTGGCCGATTGGGAAAACAGTCCCGATGGCATCAACACAGGTGGTTGGGGACTGCGCGTCCAAGCCGAGACGATGGCCAAATTGGGCCTGTTGCTGCTCAACAAGGGCAACTGGAATGGCGAACAACTCGTTAGTGCCGATTATGTGACTGCGGCTTGCTCACGCCTCATTGATGGTGGTGCCAAGGAAACTGTGCCGCCCACCGATGGCAACCAGGGTTATGGCTATCAGGTTTGGCAGAGCAAGTGGCCCGGTTCCTTCCGAGCCGACGGTGCGATGGGGCAATATACTGTGGTAGTACCTCAGGAGGATCTCGTTGTGGTTATCCTGGGCATGAAACTCTATGGGCATGAGGAGTTGGCCTGCATATGGAACCAACTGATGCCAGGCTTGAAAAATGCTCCGCTCCAGCCCGAGAAGAAACTGCAAAAACGTCTCGAAACGCTATGTGCAACAGCGCATTTGTCACTGCCTAAAGGTAAGCGTGAGAGCAGGAAAGCCGCAGCTTTCATGGGCAAGCAATTACAGTTGGAACACAACCGATTTGGTATCAAATGGCTTGCAGTAGATGGCACCGTATTGAGGCTTGCCCATGAGGATGGCACCCAGGAAGAGTGGGCGATGGGTTATGGTGACTGGCGTTATAACACTCTGGCTGGTTTGCCCTATTACTCCATCAATTCCATTAATCGAATGCAAGGCTTCCAGCACGGTTTTACGGCGGCTGTGGCCTATGCTTGGAAATCACCCACGGTGCTTGAGGTTAAAATTCACTATGTTGATTGGATCAGTGGCTTGACCTTCCTGATTGACTTTGGCAAGAACGAGGCTACCCTGTGTGATACCTATCCGAATTCCAAACCTGTAACCATTCAATTCACAATGTAATGAAACGGTTCTGGATATCCTTTTGTCTACTATTAGCCGCTTGCCTCACTGTTGGAGCACAAGTGGGCGACTTGCCTCGTTCCACGCCCGAACAGGAAGGTGTCAACCCTGTTCTCATCAAGAATTTGTATCATGTGCTTGCCTCCAAATCTGACGTCGATGTGCATCACATGATGATTCTGCGCCACGGCAAGGTAATCAATGAGGTTCATGCCGCCCCCTATCGGGCTACCGATAAGCACCTGCTATACAGTGCCAGCAAGACTGTGCTTGGCTTGGCTGTGGGGCTTGCGGTTGACGATGGTTTACTGTCGGTAGATGATAAGGTTTCCAAGTACCTGCGTGATAAAATGCCAGAATCGCTTTCGCCTGCATTGGACAGTCTCACCGTGCGCCACATGCTCATGATGTCTTCGGGCCGCAAGGAGGACACGAACATTGTCAAGCTAGATCAAGACTGGCTCAAGACCTGGTTTCAGGGCGATTTTTATGCAGTGGGTCAGGAATTCAGCTATGACTCGATGGCGAGCTATGCACTGTCGATGATTGTATGCCGCGTGACGGGAAGGCCGTTGCTGGAGTACTTGCAGGAGCGCATCTTTAATCCATTGCACATCACTGATGTAGAATGGGAAGTGAGCTCAGAGGGGATAGAGCTTGGCGGATGGGGCTTACGCATTCAAGCCGAGAGCCAGGCCAAGCTGGGACAGCTCATGCTGCAAAATGGTCAATGGAACGGACAGCAGTTGGTGAGCAAACGCTGGATTCACGACATGACCAAGCGCTATAAGCAAACCTTGAAGGAAAATGTCAAGTATGCTTCGTGGAAAGAACAGGTTGTTGCCTGGTTGCGGCGTGCGTGGCACTATATCCGTGCCATATTCACGGGGAATGACAGTTCCAATTATTGTCGTGGCTATGGTTATCAGACCAAGTCGGTTCTCAAGCCGTGGGGTGTAGCCTATTTTGCCGCTGGCTATGGCGGCCAGCTCATTTATGTGATGCCCAAGTGTGACTTGGTTATTGTGGTGAATGGCCGTGCCATCAGTTACGGCAATGAGTTGGATGCTTTCTATGATTATCTTGTTGCGCCGTTGTTGAGCAAGGAAACACCTTCTGACGCTCCTCCAATGCCATCGTTTGCCATTGAGCCTCCTCAGGGTGATGCCACTCATCCCATTGAAAACAGATTGTTTTCCAGTACGTTGGTGTTTGATGACAATATATTGATGCTCAAATCGTTGGAGATAACTCCAAAAGATGGTGACCGCATGTTCACCATGATTGATAATCGGGGCCCGTTGCGTGCTTTGGCGGCTTATGGGCAATGGCGTTGCACGACCAGCAATGAGCGGCCGCTGTATGTCACTGATTCTTATAAGCAGTTACTGAATTTCAAGGGTCCATTTACGAGTGCGGCGGCCTATGCCTGGCAGGGCGATACGCTTACGTTCCGCCTTGACTGGCTCGATGGAGGTGATAACCGTCGCCTGAAGATGGCTTTCAACGATGATCAGGTAACCGTCTATGCCTGTGACAACTATGATATCGAGTTAACTGATACTATTCACGGAACCATTCAGCCCAGGAGATGAGGGATATCATCGACATAGCCGATGTGAAGACACGCTATCTGGGGTACTTGACTCTGGAGAAAGGCATGAGCGCCAACACGGCGGCGGCCTATGGTGACGATGTGGATAAACTCACTACCTACCTGACTGACGCTGGGGTGGGGATTGAGCGTGCCACGACCGATGACCTAGAGCAATTTGTCTGCACCTTGCAGGATGTGGGTATCCAACCGCGGTCACAGGCACGAATCATCAGCGGTGTGAAGAGTTTCTACAAATTCCTCCGCAAGGAAGGCTACATGGATTCCGACCCCACCGAACTGTTGCTCGCGCCTAAAATCGGGCGGCACCTGCCCGAGGTGCTCACTATCGCCGAAATCGATGCCATGATTGATTGCATTGACATGTCTAAGGCCGAGGGACAACGCAATCGTGCCATCATCGAGGTCCTCTATGGTTGTGGCCTACGTGTAAGCGAACTGGTGACGCTCACACTCTCGCAACTCTATCTTGAAGAGCACTACGTCATTATTCAGGGCAAGGGCAACAAGCAACGTCTAGTGCCCATCTCGCCTGTCGCCATTGAGCAAATCAATCTATACTTAGAGCAGACGCGTTCCCATCAGGTCGCACAGCGGGGTAGCGAGGACATCCTCTTCCTGAACCGACGTGGAGCCATGCTAACGCGTCAAATGATATTCCACATCATCAAGCAACTGTGCGAACTCGCAGGCATCCGTAAGGTAATCAGCCCCCACACCCTGCGCCACAGCTTTGCCACCCATTTGCTCGAAGGCGGTGCCAACCTTCGCGCTATCCAACAGATGCTCGGCCACGAGAGCATCACCACCACCGAAATCTACGTCCATATAGACCGCACCCGCCTGCGTGACGAAATCCTCACCCACCACCCCCGCAACCACCCCCGGTAGAATAATTAGAATTAATGGTTGGGGATGTGAAGTGTGAAGTCTTTTTTGTACCTTTGCGGGTATAATTGATAAATTGGATGATGATGAGACGATTGTTTTTGTTTGTAGTAGCGTTGTTGGTCACAAGTGGAATCGCATTTGCCGGTTCGTGGTGGGACAATTATACCCCTGATAATAAGAATGTAAGGCTGACCACCACCAATTTGCCTATTGTGCTGATCAACGTGGATGGCCAATATATTGACCGCGATGAGTACATCACGGCGCGCATGAAGATTATCCACAACGGAAATGGGCACTTGAATTATGCCGACACGGTGCGGCATCCGGGACAGACAATCGATTACGAGGGCTATGTGGCTCTGCGCTACCGCGGCAGCTCGTCCTACAGCATGAGCGACAAGAAGCCATATGCCTTCCGCCCGCTCGACAAGCCGCTTGAGGAGGGCGGCTCAAAAAAGAAGGTTGACATCCTGGGCATGGGCAAGGACAACAACTGGGCACTGCTCGCCCCCTATGCCGACAAGAGCATGATGCGTGACTTGCTGGCCTTTGAAGTCTCTCGCCCGTGGATGGAGTATACCCCTGAAGGACGCTTTTGCGAACTCGTTCTCGACGGCACCTATTATGGCGTTTTCATCCTTACCGAAGTGGTTTCTAAGGGCAAGTACCGTATCAACCTGAGTGACCCCGGTGAGGAAGGTGACGAGCTCACAGGTGGCTATATCATGGAGGTGAGCCGCACTGAAGATGAGGTGGTTTACACCTCCAGGTATCACCCCGTGAGTGCCTACGGAATGAGTTTCCAGAACCAGTACATCAACATGCAATACAAGTCACCCGACTATGAGGATATGACCGATGCTCAGGTTAATTACATCAATAACCGCATCGACGAGATGGAGACCGCCTTGTGGAATTACAGGCCCACGGGCTCGACCTCCTATCGGGACTACCTGGATATGCAGAACTTCATTGATTACCAGATTGCCGAGGAACTGGGCCACAACGTGGATGCCTACCGTCTGAGCGGCAAGTTCTTCAAGCGGCGCGACAGCGAGGACCCGCGTTTCAAGATGGTGGTATGGGACATGAATCTGGCCTATGGCAACTCCGACTACTATCAGGGTTGGCGCACCGACACATGGGTGTACAAGAGCAATGGCATCATGAACAGTGCGTACGATCCCCAGCTGATTCCCTTCTGGTGGTATAAGCTCAACACCGACCCCGAGTACACGGCAATGCTTAAAAGCCGCTGGGCGCAGTACCGTCGCAGTAACCTGCGCGAGGACCGCATCATGGCTACTGTTGACTCGCTCGCTAACGTTCTCACGGTGAATGGCGCCGAGAGCCGCAACAGTCAAGCCTGGCCGCGATGGGGTACCTATGTGTGGCCCAACTACTATGTCGCCAATGACTTTGCCGACGAGGTGGACTATATCAAGCAGTGGCTACATGATCGCATTGCCTGGATGGATGAGCAGCTAGGCTATGACCCCAACGCTCATTTGCGTGGCGACGTGAACGGTGACGGCCTGGTTACCATCGATGACCTGACCACACTCGTCGATTATCTGTTGAGTGGCAATGCCGGTGGAATTGATGTGGAGGCTGCCGACTGTGATCAAGACGGAGGCGCCACTATCAGCGATGTGGCCGCCCTGACCGACTACCTCTTGTCAGGCAATTGGTGAAACTATTGATAGTTGTTATTCTATTGAAATTCTAAGAACTGATGATCAAAAATATAATCTGTCTTGTCATTCTGTTGGCGATGTGCCCCATAACGGCACTGGCTCAACAACATGCCATTGAGAAAGCCCTCGATGACTATAACCATGCCCCTTCGGTGGGAACCGCCAATAGGTTTTTCTCACTTCTTGACCAGGAAGGGTTCACCGAGGAAAAAATCCGGTTTTCGCCCCAGGTGCCTGCCGACTCGGTTCGCCAGCAGGTGTGGTATTGGGCTTCGGAGTGGTTCTATGACAAGCAGGATTACAATCAAGGCAAGGATTATGGCCTCAAGGCCCTCAAGCTGTATCATGGTGACAGCGACAGCAAGGCCGACTGCCTGAACTTGCTGGGATGCATCTATGTGCGTCTGGGCGACTTCAAGAATGCGGCCGCCTATGCCAAGCAATGCCTCAATATCGACATGGCCAGTGGCGACCACGATCGCATTTCATCGAGCATGAACACGCTGGCAGGCATCTATATGGCCGCTCATCAAGCCGACGAGGCCGAAAAGCTCATCGTACAGGCCATCAATCATGCCGACCTGGCCAACAATCCCTCCCGCAAGGCAGTCCTGCTGGGCATGGCATCCGAAATTTATCACGCGCTCACTCAGGAGGAAAAAGCCCTCGACTATGCCCAGCAAGCCTATGATCTGGAGCGGAAGCTGGGCCGCAGCCTGCCTGCCGCTTACCGTTTGGACCAAAAAGCATCGGCCCTCATGGGGCTGAAGCGCTATGAAGAGGCTGAAAGGGCCCTTCGCCAAGCCATTCCTGTGATGCGCGAGCAAGGCGACCTGCACTCGCTGGCCATTGCTGACAACCATCTGGGCACCTGCCTGATTTGGCAGAAACGTAACGACGAGGCTTTCCCGTTTTTCCGCGAGGCAGCCGACCTGCTGGTCAAGATGGGTGACCCTGTCAATGAAATGTATTCCCGTCGCGGCTTGTGCCTGAGTCTGTGGGAAAGCAACCCCGACAGTGCCCGTAGCGAGTTGAACCGTTTCAATTTCCTCAAGGACTCGCTCTATACCAGCGAGTCGGCCGAGGCCTTGGCACGCCTCAATGCCGAGTTTGGCAACGACCAGTTGACGATTGAGAATGAGCAGGTGCGCAACGCCCGCACCCGCGAACGCATCATCGCCATCGCCCTGCTGCTGTTGCTTGCCCTTGTAGCGTGGTTGGTCATCAGGCATCAGCGCCATCGTCAGCAGCAGCACATCAACAAACTGATGCGCGAGATAGAGCGATTAAAAGCCGAGAGTGAAGCGGCGCGTGCGGCTATGGCCAGTAGCCAGGCCGACGATACCGATGTTGAAGAAGCGTTGCCCGATGAGCCCATACCGACGATAGTTGGTGTCACCGAGAATGAATTCCTGACACGTGTCATCGATTTCGTCAACGACCATCTTGAGCAGGGAGGCTTCGGACTGGAAGAGATGGCAGATTACTTCTCGATGAGTGTTTCCACCCTGCGCCGCCGCCTGCAGGATGCCACTGGCGTTGCGCCCAAGTCCTATATCCAGGCGATACAGATGCAACGGGCCTGCAACCTGCTCGACAGCGGCCTGCAGATTGCCGATGTGGCGATGCAATGCGGTTTCAGTGAGCCAGGCAGTTTTACCCGCACCTTCAAGCGCGTCTTGGGCCTCACTCCCACCCAGTACCGTGCCCGAGCCTGACACACTAGAGCTCTTGTAGAGACACAAGATCTTGCGTCTCTACTTTTTTAAAGAATCAGGACGGGGGGGTGCCATTATTTCAAACACCAAAAAGTAGGGAAAAAGTATATTTTTAATAAATTTCTGAGAAAAAATAGCCATTTTGGGCGTTTTTGGTCAAAAATGTTCAGTTTTTTGACCAAAAATGTTAATTGTATTCAATTAATAGTGTTGTAAATTTGCAATATCGAAAACAACAATTTTTATTAACTTTTAAAACTTATAACTATGAAAAAGTTTACACTAACACTCTTGTTTGCACTGGTGACGGTGTATGCCAGTGCTTCCTTCAAGGTGGGCGATATCTATTATCAGCCCGACGAACAAGCCGATGACGGCACTTGCTGGGTGTGCGCACACCCCAATTGGGGTGGTTATGAAGGTCTGACGGACATCACGATTCCCGGCCGTGTGACCTACAATGGCAGGACCTATCGTGTGACAGCCATTATCAACGATGCTTTCAAGAATGTGGGCTCCCTGGAGAGGGTGCGCATCGGATGGGGTGTGGAAGAGATACTTTCCAACGCCTTTGCGGGATGTACCAACCTGAAGTATGTGTATCTTCCCAGTTCCATCAAGCTTATCTCTAACTATGCGTTCCAGAGCTGTACGTCGATGATACGGTTCGGTATCGCTGCTTCGACACCGCCGACATTGGGCACGTCACCATTTCTCTACATGAAGAAATGTGAGATTGTCACGGCCCTGCGAAGCAGCACATCGGACTACAACGCTATCAGTACTTGGACCAATGCCGACAGTGACGGCTCGGTAACATACAACGGTGCTTATGCCAATGACTTTGATAGTAGCGGGCGATGCTACATTATCAATGGCTCAATCTCGTCAGATAATAATGATGCTGTGCTGGTGGGCCTTGCTTCCGGAGTCACTTATCTGCCGATAAGCTCCAGTGTCACTGACTACACCAACCAGACCTATGGCAACGGTTCCAGTTATAGTTGCAGTTTCAAAGAGATTGCGCCATATGCCGCCTACAATCATAGCACGCTACAAAAGATTGGACGCAGTGACATGGGCAGTTACTTCAGACTAACGAAAGTGGGCGATAATGCCTTCTACAACTGCCAGGCCTTGACCGAGGTCAATATCTCGGCCCGGGAAATCGGTAATTATGCCTTCTATAAGTGCTCCAACCTGGCTACCGTCAATCTGTACCTCTATGGCAATGAGAACTATGGCACGGTGTCGTTGGGGTCATTCTGTTTTGCCTACACTGGCGTTACCACGCAGTACATTCCCCAGACACTGACCTCCTACGGCAACGGCGCATTCGCTTGGTGCAGCAACTTGACCAGGTTCAACGTGTCATCATCAAACACCAGTTTCGCGACCGATTCCAACACGCCCAACTGCTTGTACAGCTCATCCAAGAGCACCCTTTATCAGATGGGTGCCGGTACCAATCCCATCCCTGGAGCATTGTCCACCTATATGCCCAACGCGCTCACCACCATCAACCCCTATTCCATGGCAGGTGCCAAGCTCGTCACGGTCGATATCCCCTACGGTGTGACTAGCATCTACGGTTATGCCTTCAGTGGAATGCCCAACGTGCAGACTATCAGGATTCCCAGTTCGGTTTCTACGATTTTTTCCACTACTTTTGGTGGATTGAGCACCACGACTCTTAGGCATGTGTACATCAATCTAAAGACCATTCCGTCGAACATGCAGGTCACCTCGTCATTCAGCTCCTTGACTACAGGCGTGACGCTGCATGTGCCCAAGTGGAGGACTTCTTATTACACGAGCGGCTCCTGGTGGTCGGGTGGCTGGGGCAATAAGTTCACTGGTGGTGTCGTCGAGGACTCCTACGACTTCACCTATGACAAGGTTGCCTCGGGCAATTATGTTGACTACATTCTGTATTATACCGTGAGCAGTAATGCGTCATACACTGACACCAAGGTGCAGAGCGCGGCTGTCGATGGCCAGCTGACAGTGGTGGGTGGCTATATCGGAGCATCCGGATACTTCAATGGTACCCTCACCTTCCCCAGCACGACGACGCACCGCGGCAAGACCTATATTACCACCGAGGTGCAGCGTGAGGTGTTCCGTGACCAGACGAGAATCACCAAGGTCACTGGCGGTTCTGGTATCAAGAAGATCGGCGCCCTCTCGTTTGCAGGCTTGACAGGCTGTACCCAGGGCTTCAATATCCCCAATCCCGTGGAATTTGGTGACTCCTCGCTGTTCAACTGCTGGACCCCGACCATCACGCTGGGTGACCGTCTGGAGCGCATTGGTAATGACGCCTTCCGCCAGAGTGCGGTCCGCCAGGTGCTCATGCCGCCCAGCGTCACCACAATCGGTGCCCGCATTGTGGCTGGCGTCCATCAGCTTGACACGATACGGCTCTCGCCCAACATCACCGAGATTCCCACCTGTGGCTTGGGATGGTGCAGTGCGCGATGGATTGTTATTCCTTATGGTGTGAAAAAGATTGGCAGCCAAGCCTTCTTTAGCGATAATTACGGTGGTGGCTTGGATGAGCCTATGCGCGAAAACGTGGTGGTTATTCCCAGTTCCGTCACTACGATTGCCTCTGATGCGTTTGCCTTGGCGCGCCACCTCGACGCCATCTTCCTGAATGTGCCCTACGGCGTGTTCACCTCTGTGAAGGGTGACTGGTTCCGCCGTCTTGACCTGGATGCTAGCAATCCCTATGACTGGAGCGGCCACAAGCTGTATGTGCCTGCAGGGCAACTTGAGCAGTACCGCAACGACCCGGGTATCAGGCAATGCTGGAGGTCCGGCGACATTCAGTGCGGCGCATTTGACTTCACGACCGACAATAACTTCTGGGGCACAATGTACCGCATGACGGTCGTTGACGCCACCAACAGGAAGGCCAAGTATGTCTATAACTGGGGCACCAACAGCACCTCTGTCTATGTGTCCAATACCAAGACCGACCACAACTCAGGCATCTCTTACACAATGGTGGAGATTGGCGACAGTTGCTGGGTGAACCGTCCTGGAGTGACTTCAGTCTCTTTCCCGACTACGAGCAACATCACCCGCATCGGTGCCTATGCTTTCAAGGATTGTACCGGAATCACGGGAGAAATCTCAGTGCCCGCTACTGTGAGCGAGATTGGCACCTATGCCTTCTGGAACTGCTCCAGTCTTACAAGCGTGTTCCTGAACCGCACCGAGAGGACCACAATAGGCAAGAATATGTTCTATCCTTCTTGCAATAACATCCTGTATGTGCCTATAAAACAATTATATGACATCTCTAACCAAGCCTACTCATGGTGGTCTAACAGAATCACCGGCCAAAATCTGTTGCCTTATATCAAGCCCACCGCCGAGTGGACAACCGTCTCAGTACCATTTTACAACGACATCCTGTTGCCTTCCAGCGGCGAGTTCTATATCGCCCCCGGTTACAATAACACCAGCCATACCCTGTTGTTATCGAAGCTCACTAACAGTCAAGGCGTCAAGGGCTATGAGGGAATGTTGTTTAAGGGCACCGAGGGAACGGTATACCGTTTCAGGAAAACGAGCTCTGTCTCCAATTACAGTTATGTTTCCCCCGAGACCAACCTTCTCAAGGGAGCTCACGGAGCATACGAGACAAGCGGTTATGAGACTTATGCTTGGTACTTCGTTCAGTCTGTCCATAAGTTCAGAAAATGGACAGACCCAAGCTCAGCCATGAAAACCTACAGCGGTGATGCTTATCTGCAGTTGTCCTATGCGCTCACTAACAACTATACTGGCGATATCTCCATCGGAGATGATGTTGACTACTACTATATCACTATTGCCGGTGTTTCCGTGACCAGTTTGAATTGCGATGACCTTTCAGTCATCGACGGTGTGAGCGGTACCATCAACTATAATCCGTCAACCAAAATTCTGACGCTCAGAAATGTTACTATCAATAGTAACGATGCTTCTGCCATCTCGAGCGCTAATACAGGATTGACGATCAGAGTCTTGGGAACCAATACATTGAATTGTGGACAATCAAATACAGCCGCTTTGAGTTTGACCAGTACCACTATAACGGGTGGAGGTACCCTCAATTGCTACCATAATAATGGTTTTTATGGTATGTCTGTCTCTAAACCAGTATCAATCAGTGGAGGTGTGAAGTTGAATGCCACTGGTTCATATGGTATCTCCCATTCAACTAATGGCACTATAACGGTGAGCGGCGCTTCTACCAAGATTACCGCTAAGGGTACAACTGCCAGCTACAGTTGTCCTACTACGTTGAACGACGGACTGGCCATTACCGAGCCTGCTGGTGCCTACTTCAATAGCTCTGGCACCGTTGTTAGTAGCAGTGGCACTGTTGTCAAAAACCAGTATGTTGTCATCAGCAAGCCCACCGTGACACGTGGCGACGTGAACGGCGATGGCAGCGTCAACATTGCTGATGTCACCAAGTTGATTGACTACCTGCTGAGTAGTAACGCTACAGGCGTTGATCTCAGTGCTTCGGACTGCAACCAGGACGGCAGCGTTAACATTTCAGACGTTACCAAGTTGATCGACTATCTCTTGGGTGGCAGTTGGTAATCTGAGCTTTTGACGTCAACGTTAATCTGAACTTCTGACGTCAGTGTTAATCTATGCCGTGACTTCTGTCACGGCCAACAAGAAAACTAAAAATCTGGCAACGCCTGTGGAGATTATTCCCCGCAGGCGTTGTTCGCTATAGATAATTGTATTATCTTCGCAGCATGGAACACCCTAAGTTCATCATCACCAGTGGAGGGCACCTGCGCCTGGGTATGGTCACTTTGCACCGTGACCTGTTGTTACCGCATGAGCAATGCCTGGGAGGCGGTTTCTATGAGTACGACTATGCGGGCAACATTTTGATTTTGTCGGGCAAGTCGTTTGATTATGGGCCGCCCCGCTGGGGCAAGGTGGACGGGCTTCAGGTGCCTGAGGCCTACCGTGGTGTTCCCATCATTTATCGTGACCATTGGGGAGAGGAGTTGAACATTACCAACGTTTTCACCATCAAGTATTATTAGTCTGTTATGAGAAGGTTCTTGAATGATATAAAGGGTATCTTGCCTGCCGACAGGGTTTACACCGACGAGTTGCGCACCCTGGCATGGGGCACCGACGCAAGTTTTTACCGCTTGACGCCACAAGTGGTCATCCGTGCCAAGGATGAGGACGAGGTGGCTGCCATCGTCAAAGTGGCTAACCGCTATGGCCTGCCGTTCACCTTCCGTGCCGCTGGCACGTCGCTGTCAGGGCAGAGCGTGAGCGACAGCATCCTGATTGTTGCAGGTAAAAACTGGGAGGACTATCGTGTTTCGTCCGATGCCGAAAGCATCACCTTGCAGCCTGGCATCGTGGGTGCAAGGGTGAACCAGATATTGAAACCGCTGGGGCGTGTGTTCCCGCCCGATCCTGCCAGTATCGGCTCGGCTATGGTGGGCGGCATCGTCGCCAACAATGCCTCGGGTATGAACTGCGGCACCCATGCTAACAGCGACCGTATGTTACTGTCGGCCCGCTTGGTGCTGCCCGACGGCACTGTGCTAGATACGGGAGATGCAGTGAGCCGGGCGGCGTTTAAAAAGTCGCATCCCGACTTTATCGCACGCATCGAGGCCCTGCGTGACCGCATCAGGGCCAACCAGCCGCTGGCTGACCGCATCCGCAAGAAATATAGCATCAAGAACGTCACGGGATTGAACTTGAGGCCTTTTATCGCCTACGACGACCCGTTTGACATCATCGCCCACTGCTTGGTGGGCAGCGAAGGCACACTGGCCTTTATCAGTCAGGTGACTATGCGCACGTTGCATGACTATCCCTGCAAGGCCAGTGCAATGCTCTACTTCTTCACAATGAAGGAGAGTTGCGAGGCTGTGGTCGCTCTCAAGCAGTTGAAATCGAGCGACGAGGATATCGCTATGAGCGAGGAGAACCTGATGGTCAAGAGTGCCGAGATGCTCGACTATCTGTCTTTGGCTTCGGTCGATGACCCCGTCTATCTGCAATACAAGCAGGATGTGGATGCGGGCAAAATCGAGGGTGTTGAGCCAGGGGATTACCATAACCTCACCGCCATCCTCACCGAGACCAAGGCCATGACCCCCGAAGACCTGCAACACCGCATCGACACGATTACTGCTTGCCTGTCGCAGTTCAAGACTTATATCCCCGTGGAATTTACCACCGACCCTGCTGTCTATGGCAAGTACTGGGCCATCCGTTCGGGCATCTTCCCCAGTGTGGGTGGCGCGCGACCCGTGGGCACCTCATGCCTGATCGAGGACGTCGCCTTTGCCGTCGAGGATCTGCCCGAGGCCACAGTCAAACTGCAAAAACTCATCGCTGACCACGGCTACAAGGATGCCTGCATCTATGGCCACGCCTTCGAGGGCAACTACCACTTTATCATCAACCAGCTCTTCAGCGACGAGAGCGAGGTGCAGCGCTATGCCGCCATGATGCGCGACGTGGCACGGCTGGTGGTTGAGGAGTATGACGGATCGTTGAAGGCCGAGCACGGCACAGGACGCAATATGGCGCCGTTCGTCAAATATGAGTGGGGCGAGGAAGCCTTTGCCGCCATGCGCGAATTGAAGGAGATTTTCGACCCCCATTATCTGCTCAACCCCGGCGTTATCTTCAACGACGATCCCGAGTGTTTCATAAAGCACTTCAAGCCGTTGCCCAAATTGAAATTGAAGGGGATGATTACACTCTCTGAGGATGATAACCGTTACAACACTACATTTGAGACCTATAAAGGAGTACTCAAGGCCAACAAATGTATCGAGTGCGGATTCTGCGAGGTGAATTGTCTGACCTGCGGCTTGACCTTATCGTCTCGCCAGCGTATCGTCATTCAGCGCGAGATATCCCACCTGCGTGAGACGGGCGAGAATCCTAAGCGCCTGGCAACCCTCGTCAAGCAATACCGCTATCAAGGCAACCAGACGTGCGCGGGAGATGGCTTGTGTGCCACCTCATGCCCGATGAAAATCAACGTGGCCGATATAACCCATCTGGTCCGTCAAGAGGCACTGCCGCAAAGCAGTCTAGGCTATAAGACGGGTGACTTCGCCGCCCGACATTTTGCTGGAATCAAGAGCGGATTACGCCTCACATTGGATGTGGCACGTTTGGGCCATAACGTCCTCGGCACTTCTGCTATGAAGGGTGTTGCAGGGGTCCTGCACAAGGCAGGTTTACCCCTATGGACACCCGCCATGCCAGGGAAAGCCCGCCAGCCCCATGCTTGTAGAGACGCAAAATCTAGTGTCTCAGAAACCTCTCAACAGCCCAATCCTGAATTAGCGCTCAAGGTCGTCTATTTCCCCTCGTGCATCAACCAGACAATGGGCTTGGCCAAGGGTGCTCCAGTAAAAAATACCCTTGTTGATGAGATGGTGCAGCTGTGCCGCAAGGCGGGCTACGAGGTCATCTTCCCCGAGGGAATGGAAAAGATGTGCTGCGGCACCATTTGGGAGTCAAAGGGTATGCTAGATATAGCCGACCAGAAGACCGCTGAACTTGACGAGGCCCTGTGGCAGGCTAGTGAGCAAGGCAAATATCCTGTCGTGTGCGACCAGAGCCCCTGCCTGCACCGCATGCGCAAGTGTATCAAGCGCATGAGACTCTATGAGCCTGTGGAGTTCATTTGGGAATACCTGCGTGACCGTCTCGACTTTACGCCCATCGACCGTCGCATCGCTCTGCATTTCACCTGCTCGACTCGCGAAATGGGGCTGGTGGACAAGATGACCAGTTTGGCACGATTGTGCAGCAACAACGTCTTCATGCCCGAGGGTGTCGGTTGCTGCGGCTTTGCAGGCGATCGCGGCTGGACATACCCCGAGGTCAACCGCTGGGCACTGCGCAAACTGCGTCGCCAACTGGAGGACAACCGCATCGAGATGGGCTACAGCAACAGCCGCACCTGTGAGGTCGGCCTGGAAACCAACGGCGGCATCCCCTACCAGAGCATCATCTACCTCGTCAACGAAGTAACCCAACCCAAACAATAAATTTAAAACTCTAAACTGATGATAATTGAAGGATTAACGCATACAAGCCAGTTGACGGTCGATGAGGCTGTCACGGCCGTGAAGATGGGGTCGGGCGACATGCCCGTGCTCGCTACTCCGGCGATGATGGCGCTTATGGAGAATGCTGCCATGCTCGCTGTAGCGGACCATTTGCCCGAGGGGTGCACCACCGTGGGCGGGCATATAGCAGCGTCTCATGTCAAGCCCAGCAAACTGGGCGATACCGTTACGGCGACCGCCACCGTTACCCGTGTTGAGGGCAAGAAAATCGAATTTAAGGTCGAAGCCCATTGTGGCGAGACCCTATTAGGAGAGGGTACCCACCTTCGTTTTATTGTTGATAAAGAAAAATTTATGTCAAGATTATAATTCACTGTTATTATGAAGAAGATATTGATTATCGTAGTGTTTGCCGTCGCACTGTTTTCACTGGCGGCTAATTCCCAGGAGCAGACCACTCCTAAGAAAGTGTATAACGAGCAGATCAACCCGCTGGAGCAGATTGACCAGGCTATCCTTCAGGCTCAGGCCGAGGGCAAGTTCGTTATCTGCCAGGTGGGTGGTAACTGGTGCCCATGGTGCTTGCGCTTTGCCGACTTTATCACCAACGACAGCACCATCAACAGCGTCATCGAGCAAAACTTTGTGTATATCCACGTCAACTATCATCCCCGCAAGGCGGGTGAAGTGGGCAAGGCCCTGATGAAACGCCTCAACAATACTGGTCGTTTTGGTTTCCCCGTGCTGGTGGTACTAGATGAGCAGGGACAGATTATCCACATTCAGGACTCGGGCCTGCTTGAGGAAGACAAGAGTTATAACCAGAAGAAGGTGCTCAGCTTCTTCCAGAACTGGACCCCCAAGGCCGTAAGAACAGAATAATATGATAGACGAGATTATTGAATACAACAGGCAGTTCGTTGACCGCAAGGGCTATGAGCAGTATGTGACCGACAAGTATCCCGACAAGAAATTGGCGGTACTGTCCTGCATGGACACGCGCCTGACCGAGCTGCTGCCTGCCGCCCTAGGTCTGAAAAACGGTGATGCCAAAATCATCAAGAATGCGGGAGGATTGGTCATTTCGCCCTTTGACTCCGCCATGCGTAGCCTGGTGGTTGCCGTTTATGAGCTTGGTGTACAGGAAATCATGGTCGTGGCTCACTCCAACTGCGGAGCCTGTCACATGAGTTATGACCACTTCCACCACGAGATGGTCAAGCGTGGCGTGACCGACGAGACGCTCGACACCATCCGCCATTGCGGCATCGACCTCGACCAGTGGCTGGAAGGCTTCAAGGACACCCCCGAATCGGTCCGCAAGACTGTCGTCACCATCAAGACCCACCCGCTGATGCCCTGCGACATCACCGTGCGCGGTTTCATCATCGACTCGGTAACCGGCGCCCTCGAGGAAATCAAGTAATAAAACCAATTGAATTATGTTACAACTCAACAAAGTACATCACATCGCATTGATTTGCTCCGATTACCAGCGGAGCCTCGATTTCTATACACGCGTCGTCGGCTGTCAGGTGGTTGCTGAGCATTGGCGCGAAGATCAACAGTCTTACTTAACCAAACTGTCGTTAAACGGCGAGTATGTCATCGAACTGTTTTCGTACCCATCACCGCCGCAACGCCTGTCTTACCCCGAGGCGGCAGGATTGCGGCATCTGGCCTTTGAGGTCGATGACATTGTGGAGCAGGTTGCTGAACTGGACCGCTTGGGCGTCGCCCACGAGTCCATTAGGACCGATGCGACAACAGGCAAACACTTCGTATTCTTCAATGACCCCGATGACCAGCCCCTTGAAATGTACGAGAAATAATCACGCAATTCGTCAAAGCTGTGAATTGGAAATTATTGTAGCCTAATTGATAAGAATGACGACATGTTTTACTTGATTATAACTCTGGCGATGGGTCTGCTGGTACCGTTCCAGATCGCTGCCAATTCCCGTTTGCGTCAAGTCGTTGGTCCAGCCTATGTTTCAACGCTTGTCTCCTTCTCGGTTTCCACGTTGGCCCTATTGCTGGTGTCGCTTGTGTCGGGTAGTCCCATTGTCCCCACTGGAGAGATGCTGAGCGAGGCGTCCTGGTGGAGTTGGTTTGCCGGACTTGTCGCTGTGGTCACCATCACCATTTCCATCCATCTGTTCAAGGAAATCGGTCCCCTGCAGGCTGTCATTATTCCGATGTTCAGCCAGCTGATTTTCAGTCTGCTGATTGACCACTTCGGGTGGTTTGGTGCCAATGTGATACCAATGGGCCTCAAGCGCATCATCGGGTCCTTATTGCTCATTGCGGGTGTGACACTCGTTGTTGTGCTGCCTAAACTTAATGCTCAACGGCAAGATGGTAGCACAGGCAAAGGCTCTAGACAGCTGTTCTGGCAGTTGTGTGCAGTTGTTTCGGGTTGTTTGTCGGCTAGCATCACGGGTGTCTATGCCCAGTTGTCGAGTGTCGTGGTCGCTCACGGCGGCAATCCCATGCAGGCAACGACAGTGGCCTTCTTCGTCGCCACGATGGTGCTGCTGCTCTTCTGCACACTCAATGGCAGTGTCCGCTTGATTGGCAAGGCCTTCTCTCGTGACTACCCGTGGTGGATGTGGACCGGTGGACTGTGTGGCGCGATCATCGTCTTTGGAAACGCATGGCTTGTCGCTCATGTCGGCGTAGGCGTCTTTGTTATGGCTCTGCTCGTCGGCCAGCTCGCTTTGAGTCAATTGATGGAGCACTACGGCTGGCTCGGAGCCCCGCGCAAACGCATCACTTGGCTCCAGATCGTCGGCATCCTGCTGATGCTTGCCGGTGTCGCCCTCATCCGCTTGTAAAACGATAATAGAATTGTGAATATGGCGAAGAAGATTTATTTTGCGGGGTCGATTAGAGGCGGGCGCGTAGACGCAGACCTTTATAACCGCATCATTACCTATATCCAGCGCACCGACGTAGTGCTCACCGAGCATGTCGGCAAGAGCAACCTGAGCCTGACGGAGCAGGGCCGTGACCGCGACGCCCACATCTACAATCAGGACACGGCATGGCTGCGCGAGAGCGACCTGCTTATCGGTGAATGTACTTGCCCCTCGCTGGGTGTGGGCTATGAGTTAGCCTATGCCGAGGCCCATGGCATCCCTTGCCACATCTTCTATGACAAGACCAAGACGCAACTGTCCGCGATGCTCACGGGCGACCCCTACTTCCACATCCACCCCTACGAGCGCGAAGAAGAAATCTACCCCCAACTCGACAAAATCTTAAATAACCAATAAGAATCATGCAACGAGGGATGATACATAGTGCGACCGAGCTGATGGACCTTATCCAGGAGGTGGGCTTCCTGCCGTTGCTTTATAGCGGCATCAGCGGCTTCTCGGCCGAGGAGGTTGTGGACAGTGATTGCCGTTATGTGGTCTATGACGACGGCGGGTGGGATTGGCCCATGTGGAAATGGAAGGGGCCCATCGTCACCGAAGGGGGCTGTGTTTATGGCAAGTTCTTTAACAAGAAGGCGGGCTACATCAGCATGGACTGGTGGCCTGACTTCATGAATTGGCGCCGCAGCACGCATCCTGACCCGCCCGAAGGCTCTATCGAGGAGGCCATCGTGATGACCCTGCGTGAGCATGGCAGCCTCATCACGCGCGACCTGCGCCGCCTGTGCGGCTTTACCATGCCCAAGACGCGCAGCCGCTTCGACGGCTACGTCACACGCTTGCAGATGGCATGCCGCATCGTCACCGAGGATTTTGTCTATCCCCGTGACAAGCATAACAATGAATATGGCTGGGGTTGGGCGTTGCTCACCACGCCCGAGCAACTGTTGGGCAAAGAGGCTTGTCACAGTGACCGTGAGCCTCAGGAGTCGCTGCAGCGAATTATCGATCACCTCAAGCATCTTCTACCCCGAGCCACCGAGAAAGAAATCCTCAAACTCATCCAATAAACCAACTGACCGATGAAACGAATCCTTATCACCCTCATCATGCTAATGGCCATCACGGCCATGTATGCCCAGAAGATCAGTCACATCGAGACTACCCGCTCGTGGGTCTATGTCTATGACGACAAGGGTAAGAAGATTTACACCTTCAGCACCACCCAGGGCGAAGTGGTGGCCTATAGTGACTCGTTTTATGTGCTCAAGAAAGGCAGTTGGATTTATACCTGCGATGCCAAGGGCAAGAAACTGCACACCTTCAGTGTGAGCAACGTAGGTGAAGTCCTGAATGCCGCGGGTGACACATTCACCAGCCGCAAGGGTAACTGGATATATACCTGGGATAAAAATGGCAAGAAACTCGCTACACGGTCAGCGCACTGACGGGTAGCGAGTTTCTTGTAAGATGCTCTGGCTAACTGGGACTTACTCGGCCACCAGTTTGCAGATCTCGATGATGGTCATCATAGCCTTCTCCATCGAGGGGATGGGCACGTACTCAAAGCGGCCATGCATGTTCATGCCACCAGCGAAGATGTTGGGGCAGGGCAGATTCTTGAACGAGAGCTGTGCACCGTCCGTACCGCCGCGAATGGGCTGCACCTTGGGCGTCACGCCGGCATTCTCCATGGCCTGCTTGGCGATGTCGATGATGTTCATCACGGGCTCAATCTTCTCGCGCATGTTATAATACTGATCCTTGATTTCGCAGGTTGCGCAATCGGGGAACTCGGCGTTGATCTTGTTGCACAGGTGCTCAATCTCGCGCTTGCGGCTCTCAAAGCGGTCGCGGTCGTGGTCGCGTATGATATAATTTAATGTGGTCTGCTCCACGCCACCTTCCATGCGGATCAGGTGATAGAAGCCCTCATAACCCTCGGTGTGCTCGGGCGTCTCCCAGCGGGGCAGCATCATTGCGAACTGCATCGCTACACGCATCGAGTTAATCATCTTGTGCTTAGCGGCTCCGGGATGCACGTTCAAACCCTTGAAGGTGATCTTGGCGCTGGCTGCATTGAAGTTCTCAAACTCCAGCTCGCCCACGGCACCACCATCCATCGTGTATGCCCAGTCGCAACCAAATTTCTCCACGTCGAAGTGGTGAGCGCCCAGACCGATTTCCTCATCGGGGTTAAAGCCCACGCGGATATTACCGTGCTTCACCTCGGGGTGCTCCTGCAGCCACTCGACAGCGCTCAGAATCTCGGCAATACCGGCCTTGTCATCAGCACCCAGCAGCGTATCGCCACTGGTGACGATGAATTCCTGGTCCATGTAATCGTTCATCTCAGGGAACTGTACTGGATCCAGCACGATGTTGTTCTCCTCGCAAAGCACGATGGGTTTGCCCTCATACTTCACGATGCGGGGTTTCACGTCGTGGCCGCTCATGTCGGGGGCAGTGTCCATGTGTGCGATAAAGCCGATGGTGGGCACAGCCTTGTCGGCATTGGCGGGCAGGGTCGCAAACAGGTAGCCGTTATCATCGAGCGAGATGTCGCTCAAGCCCATGGCGTGCAGCTCACGTTCCAATTCCTTGGCAAATACCATCTGGCCTGGTGTAGAGGGTGTTAGGTTGGTCAGTTCATCACTCTGGGTGTCGAACTTCACGTACTTCAAAAATCTGTCAACTAATTTTGTCATAGTGATATACTTCTGTTAATGGTTATTATCTTCTTTCAATCTGCAAAGGTATAAAAAAGACTTTAGACTATAGGCCTTTAGACCTCGGTTTTTCTTTTTGAGGTTGGGATTTCAATTGGACCAAAAAGGCCGCTTGAGACGTGCGGGATAGTTAAAATGTGTTAAATATTGTAGTAGAGCCATTGCTGGTTCAAAAATTGCACATATCTTTGTGATATCAAAACGATATCATTTTAATAAAACTAAATATTAACTTTTCAACTTTTATCTATTATGGAAACGAAAGAATTTAATTTCAAAGGCATGACAATGAACGGTTTCTTTATGCTGTTTGTCGCTCTCGTGTTGCCGATTCTTGGTGTTTGGAGCATTTACAGGGCTATTGTAATGTTTGATGTGCCTGGCCATGGCGCTATCCCCACCATATTGATCATTTTAGGTGTCTTGCTGCTCATTAGCGAATTGTTCATTCTGAATGGATTCTTGATGCTTGAGCCCAACACTGCCCGCGTGACCACTTGGTTCGGTAAATATAGCGGTACCTTCACCCGCACGGGCTTCTACTGGATTAACCCCTTCTATGGCACCAAGAAGGTTTCGCTGCGTGCCCGCAACCTGGATGCCGAACCCATCAAGGTCAATGACAAGGTGGGTAACCCCGTGATGATTGGTCTGGTGCTGGTGTGGAGACTGAAGGACACCTACAAGGCCCTCTTTGAGGTGGACTCACAGACAATGGCCTCGACCGACGGTACGTTGAGCGGTAACGCTAAGGGCCTGATGCGCGCCCTGGAGGACTTCGTGAGTGTCCAGAGTTATGCCGCCCTCCGTCAGGTTGCCGGCCAGTATGCCTATGACGACAACGACGAGGACACTAAGGAACTGACTCTGCGCTCGGGAGGTGACGAAATCAACGAACAGCTTGAGGGCAAACTCAACGAGCGCCTGTCACTCGCCGGCATCGAGGTGGTAGAGGCCCGCATCAACTATCTGGCTTATGCTCCCGAGATCGCTGCCGTGATGCTGCGCCGCCAGCAGGCCAGCGCCATCATCACAGCCCGTGAGAAGATTGTCGAGGGCGCTGTGAGCATGGTGAAGATGGCCCTTGATAAACTTTCAAGCGAGGAGATTGTGGAGCTTGACGATGACAAGAAGGCTTCGATGGTGAGCAACCTGTTGGTTGTCCTCTGTGCCGACGAACAGGCCCAGCCCGTCGTCAACACCGGCACCCTCAATATGTAATCGTCAAGAAAAATCAACTGAATTATCTGATTATTCTGAGGATTATCGCATCTCAGGCAATCATCAATCCAGTATTTACACAAATCAGCCCTATAAGAGATAGGCAAAAATCAGATTTCTCAGATAATTCAGTTGTTTCAATAAACATCACCTGTTTTTTAATCATCTGCAGACTATGGCAAAGAAAGCCACAAAGAGTTTTATCCTGCGTGTCGATAGCGACACGATGGATGCCATTGAAAAGTGGGCAGCCGACGAGTTCCGTTCCACCAACGGTCAGTTGCAGTGGATCATTACCGAGGCGCTGCGCAAGGCCCGCCGTCTGCCCAAGAAAAAGAAAAGTGAAACCGATAACCAGGAAGAGAGCAATGGCGATGATTGATATGGTCATGTGCGACAAGTAATTCCTTGAGTGCCAGTGATGCATTATTAACCCAGAAATAATAGAATTATGAAACTAGGTAAAAAGAAGTTAAATGTAATTATATGGGTCATCTCTATTGCATTGTTAGCCGTCTTTATAGGTTTAAGGGAGGCAGAAATCATCGGTTATGGCTGGTCATGGCTACTTCTTGTCCTCGCATTCCTTGCGGCTATAGGCGTGAAATATATTCAGAAACGAGTTGACCCTGAGTCCTACCAAGCCGGGCTCAAAGAAATGGAAGTCGAAGAGAAGGCCGAGGACGAAATCAGTCATATCAAAATCAAGCGCACGTGGGGCGGCACTATCTGTGAGTTCATCACGGCGATGTTGCTCATCGTATCCTGGATACTGATATTACACAAACACATGCTTACAGATGCTAATGATCTCAAGATTGGTATTTTGCTTACAATTCTTGCTGTCTGGTTCTTGGTTTCAGCTTATTTCCATAAGACAATGGGCTTTAAACCGGCGACTGTAAAGCAACTTCAGTTAGGAATCTACCGCAAGCGGGCTTTATCTATCGCTTGTGCTATCTTCCTGATGATTGGCAGCTTGGTACCTCATACAGAAGAATTGGGGAAAGGTGCAGAGTGGCTTCTCATTGCCTTTGGCTTAGTATTTGTCCTGCTCTTTGCATCCAAGTATGTCATCAGTTCAATCAAACAATAACCAATAATTATATCCATTGCTATGAACCGAGAAAACAAAGAAAAGTTCAACATTGAACAGGTTAAGGTGGGCCGCACTCGCGAAGGAACCACCATAGAAGTCCTTGCCAGCTTGCTGCTTGCCGTCACGTGGATTATCGGGCTGACTAAACATCGGTTTGCTGGGGCCATCGGTGAGAGTTTACTGTGGATGTGCATCGTCTTTTCCATTGTTGTAGTCCTGCTTCTCGTTGTGTGCTATTACCCTAAATTCTTTTCAAATTCACGAAGGCTTCGCAACATGCGTCAAGTCCTTTTGACAGTTCGCATGAGCCGTGTGCTGGCCATTGAGTTCGCCTTGATAAACTTGTTCATGGTCATTTCGGGCAATCTGATGAGCCCGCAAAATGAATGGTCTTGGATGCTCAACATCATCATTGTTGGCATAATACTTACCGCGCTATTATTCATGATATTAATCTATAAGGCAAAATGAAAAGAATAGTCTATTTATCAGTTATACTCTCGCTGATGTCATTAAATGGTGCCGCACAAAACATCAGCGGCTCTTGGAGAGGTGTACTTGAAGTGGAAGATGTTCAACTGCCACTAGTGTTTAACATCACTCCCGACGGTCAATGTACCATCGACAGCCCTAAAGAGATGGTAAGAAACATTCCTGGCGATGTCAATTATCTCTCTGGTGACTCAATCTCTGTCAGCACTTCGATAGGGTTTGATTATGCAGGACGGCTGCTGGACGGAGTGATTCATGGTACTTTCTCCCAAAATGGACTCTCGGTGCCGATGGACTTGAAGCTTATGGGACGTCCGCAGAGTCCACAGCCACCGTTCCCCTATCAGACCGAACTGGTGAAGTTCACCAACGCCAATGCAGGAGCAACTCTTGCCGGTACCCTGACGGTGCCCGATGGCGCGAAGTGTGTGCTGCTGATGGTGACTGGCAGCGGCTCTCAGAACCGCGACGAGGAACTCTTTGAACACAAGCCTTTTGCTGTGATAGCCGACCGCTTGGCACGACAGGGCATTGCCACACTGCGATATGATGATCGTGGCTATGGCGAGTCGGTGGGTGGTGAGGTGATGAATGCCACCACCAAGGACTTTGCCGACGATGCAGCAGCAGGCATTGAATGGCTGAGGCGTTCGGGACGGTTCCAGCAAGTGGGTATTTTGGGCCATAGCGAGGGCGGAAGCATCGCCTTCATGCTCGGCGCTCAGGGATTGGTGGATTTCATTGTTAGCCTTGCGGGACCTACAGTGCAAGGAGATAGCATCTTACTTGAGCAGAATCGCGCCCTCTTTGGAGAACGGGTTGCTGAACTCACCATCGATCATATCCGCAACAACCCGCAAATCCAACAGGTGCCTTGGTATCAGTTCTTTGTCAATTACAATCCACAGACCGATATTGCCAAGATTTCTTGTCCCGTAATGGCCATCAATGGAGAAAAAGATGTGCAGGTCATGTCTGGGATGTGCCTGGATGCCTTGCGACGCGTTTTGCCCGCCAACGAGCATCATCTTATCAAATCCTATCCTGGCTTGAACCATCTGTTCCAGCATTGCGAAACGGGAATGCCCGATGAATATGAAGGCATCGAGGAAACCATCTCTGAGGAAGTCATCAACGACATCATCTCTTGGCTCCACCAGGTTGCCAAATAATTAGACACATTGACCGTATAATGTTCACGACTATGAACAGAAATAGAAATATTTATCTTTTCATTGTTGGTATTGCTGAAGTCCTCTTCTTCACCTACACGATGGTGTTGTATAAAGGAGGAACCATCAACACGTCCGACATTCAAATGGGATGCATCTGCGCAGGAGGTATAGGAGTGCTGGCTGTTGCTCTGGCATTCAGCAAGCCCTCGTGGTTTACAAAAAAGAAAGAGGACGATTTTAACCCGGCATTGGTCGAAGTGCCCCACACCATTGAGGGAATCGTCTTTGAAGTGCTTACAGGATTGATTGTCATTGGCGCATGGATATTGGCTTTGGCCGCCGATCGGTTTTGGATTATTGACGGCTTCTTTTCTTTCCTTTCCCCCGTACTCATGTTTGTGCTGTCAATCATTGCCTTCATCTTTCTGTGGGTTGTGTATTTGCCGTGTTTTAAGCCAGTAATAAGAAAACAAACCAATTTGAAGCAGGTGGCCCTTACGATTCGCATGTACCGTGTTCTGGCTATTGGATTTGCGTTGCTGGTCCTCGCAAGCGCTCTGCCTCTAGGGGATTACTTAATAGTCCTCATCTATACGATTGGTGCTGCTTTTCTCGTCACAATCGCCATCATCCGCTATCTCATTTACAAGGCTCGGGGCAATTCTGCAGAAATCAAGCAAAGCGACGTTCAGAACGAAACTACTGACGCATTTGACATCGATAAGGTGAAAGTGCACCGCACCACATTGGGCACTGCTATTGAAGTCCTCACCGTTGTCCTTATAGTCATGGCATGGGTAGTGACTGCGATTAACGGTCTGTTTACCGAGGACGATGGCAGTTTCAGCATCAGAGAACTTGCGAACCTGCTTACCTTCACCATATTAAGCATCCTCATGCTTAGGTCTGCTTATAGGCCCAACGACTTGGAACGTGAGTTCAGGATGAGCATGACCAATCTAAAGCAAGTCAAATTGGCTGTAATCATGTATCACCTGGGCGCCGTGCTGATTGCAGCGGCATTGTTTTTATCCTCCTTCCCGAGGCTTCATAATATGGTGTGGCTATGGATTGGAGTTTTTGCTTTAGCGCTGATTATGTTTTTCATCTTCCGCATCCTTATCCGCAGGGCAAGGGATTAATCCCGTTTTCTGAGAAACAACATGAGTCATTACCATTTAAAATACCCAAGAAGTCATGAATAGAAAGAAAGCAATGATCATGTTCTCCATCATCGAGATGATAGCCTTCTTGCTCATTGAAGTGCTCTATATGATGGATAAGTTAAGCACGACAGGATACATTATCGTTTTAGCTGTTGTTATCCTGGTATCGATAGGCGTTGTCTTTACCATCAAACGCAAGACCGAGTGACACCTAATGAACAAGCACGTTGAGCGGTTGTGGCAGCGATGGGGCGACACCGTCAGGTTCCTCTTGTGGGGCCTGACGGTGGCGTTGGTATGCTTTTTGCTGTATCGCGTCATCGTGATTAATAACACTCCACATTTGGTGCCCTTGAGTGAGGGTGTGCGCGACAGTCTCATGACCGTCGGCGTGGCTCGTGGCATGAGCGACACGCTGGTGAGGTATGATGCCTTCGACGTGCACTTCAACGCCGAGCGGGGTATTGCCAATTGCGCTGTTTATGAGTTCGTTGTCAACGAACTCAACGGAACGGCTGAGCGCTCGGGTGAGTTCATGCAGGACTCTAGTGTGAAGGGCTGCCCGTCGCCACAAGACTATGCAGGTAGCGGAATGCACCGTGGTCATCTGGTGCCTGCTGCCGACCTCAAATGGAGTGACGTGGCCATGTGGCAGTCATTCCTGCTGACCAACGTGTGCCCCATGCACAGGGCGCTCAACGAGGGTGGTTGGGCCAAGTTGGAAGAGAAGGTGCGCGAGTGGACAGCACGTGATAGCGCTCTGCTTGTGTTCACGGGACCTGTCGTCAGTGATGGAGACACCACGTTGGCTAGTGGGCGGGTGAAGGTTCCAAGCAGTTATTTCAAGGTGGTGTTAGCGCCTTGCGTGAGACCTGTGCGGGCTATCGCCTTCATCTATCCTAATGGCCACAGTAGTGGCCGCTTGCAGCAATATGTCGTGAGTGTCGATGAGGTAGAGCGCAGGACAGGACTCGACTTTTTCCCCTTCCTGCCCGTCAACGATCAGCAACAGATAGAGAGTCCCGTCAATCTCGACGCTTGGCTCAATTAATGACGCAAAAGAGGAATCAATAGGGTTATAGTATGCCGTGACGCCGTCACGGCCACCAGTAAAAACAATAGCACAATGAAGCAAGTCGTAAAAATCTGGATTCTGGTAGCAGCGATGGTCATGGGCGGTGCCCTGCCACCGCAAGTGATGGGTGATAGCGCCGTCACCACGCAGTGGTCAGTCCAAGCCAAGAGCAAGAAGAAAACCAAGAAAAACAAAAAAAAGGACAAGAAATCCCGTCGCTCTGAAAAGACGCAAAATTTTGCGTCTCCCTCCCGCAATGCCAAACAGTCGAGCAAGAAAGCTGTTGCGTCTCCCCTGGTAGCTGTCCCCACCATCGGCAAGACCGTTTCGACCACTGCCGTCCCACAGCAGGGCACCAACGCCTTGCTGGCAGTAGGCATCCCCAAGGGTGTCTCCAACCAGGTCATCAATTACCAGACCATCAGGGTGAACTTCAACCCCACGTTGCGCATCCCGAATTGTGTAGCCTACGAACTCACCGCCACGATGGTCTCGATGGCCGATGCCCCTGACCATGAATCACGCAAGAACTATAACTATGCTAAGGACAGCAAAGTCAAGTCCTGCCCCGAGAATTGGGAATACCGTGGCAGTGGCTACAGCCGCGGCCACATGGCGCCCGCAATGGACATGCGTTGGGACAAGACCGCGATGGCACAATGCTTCTACATGACCAACATGTGCCCACAGGACACCAAACTCAACAACGACCACTGGCGTGTGCTGGAAGAGAAGGTGCATCATTGGGCCAAACGTGACAAACGCATCATGGTCTATACCGGCCCCATCATGGGTAAGAATCCCAAAATGATTGGCAAGAATAAGCAGAACATTGCCGTCCCTGACGCCTTCTTTAAGGTCCTGTATGCCCCCGATCAAGGCCGTTCCATCGCCTTCATCTACGACAACCGTCCCTGCCCCGGAGGAATCAGCAAGTATGCCGTCACCGTCGCCGAGGTCGAGCGCCGCACCGGCCTCACCTTCTCCAGCGCCATCCCCAAGCGCCAGTGCAACCTGGACGCCTGGCAGTAACGATAAAAGAAAGCATATTCTACACCTGCCTGCCTTTTATTGCGGCAGGGTCTTATGTGTCGTGACCCAGTTGCGGCACTTTCTTTTATCTTTACCACATCCTTTTCAAGTGATATTTGCTCTTAAGAGCAACTTTTATTAATTTTGTCGTCGATTAACAACAACGATTATGAAGAAGAAACAGAAAAAGGGCTTATATGGTGCGCTGGCAGTAGGACTGTTGGCAGTGGCCGGGTATCAAGGTTATCAGAGTGGGTTCTATAAGAGTGCTTATGACGGCAACCAGCCCATCGAACAAACTGTCATTCAACAGGACAAGCAGGAGGGTAAAGAGTATAAATCTACGGGTGATGCGTCATTGCTGGATGTGAAGCTGCCCGAGCGTTTGGATAACGAGACGGTGCACTACAAGTCTATTGTGGTGTATTTCAACAAGTATTACCGTGTGCCTAACTGTGTGGCCTATGAGTTGACCAACACCATGACATCGATGGCCGACTCACGTGATGCCGAAAACCGTGCCAACTATAAGTTCGAGCGCGACCACAACGTGAAAGGCTGCGCCGACTGGTGGGATTACAAGGATAGTGGCTATACCCGTGGTCACATGGCCCCGGCGATGGATATGCGTTGGGACAAAACGGCGATGGCACAATGCTTCCTGATGACCAACATCTGCCCGCAACTCGACGAGATGAACGACGGCGAGTGGCGTCACGTCGAGGAAGCGGTGCACAATTGGTCCCGCAAGGCTGGGCGCCTCGTTGTAATCACTGGCCCCATCTTCTCGAACAATATGGAACGCATTGGCAAACATGGCGACATTGCTGTGCCCGGGCGTTTCTTCAAAGTCGTGTATTCGCCCAACCAGAATCGCGCGATCGCCTTCGTGATGGAAAACAAGAAGATGCCCAACAGCTGGACCAACTATGCCACCACCATCGACAAGGTGGAGGCCTTGACGGGATATGACTTCCTTGCATCGCTGGAAGACAATGTGGAGGATGTCATTGAGAGTAAGCAGAATATTAAGGACTGGCCCGCATATTACCCCCGCCGATGAATCCGATTGACTTGACAGGTATTGGCAGCGACACCATTTGTGCAATCTCTACACCGCAGGGTAGGGGAGGCATCGCTGTTATCCGTGTGAGCGGTCCCCAAGCGTTGGAAATTGTGCAGCAGCGTTGGCAGGGCAAGCCGCTTGCCGACATGGCATCACACACCGTCCATTTGGGGCACTTGACCGACACCACGGGCGACGTGCTCGACCAGGTTGTGTTGACCGTCTATCGAGCCCCCAACTCGTTCACGGGCGAGGACGTGGTGGAACTGGCCTGCCACGGTTCGACATGGATTCAGCAACAAGCCATTCAGACGCTCATCGACGCGGGCTGCCGCCATGCCACGGCGGGCGAATTTACGCGCCGCGCCTTTGCCAACGGACGTATGGACCTGTCGCAGGCCGAGGCCGTTGCCGACGTCATCGAGGCGCAGTCCCGTGCCGCCCATCATGTGGCGCTTACACAGATGCGTGGCCGCTATAGCGATGAGTTGAAGGGATTGCGGGACAAGTTGCTGCACTTCGTGTCACTCATTGAATTGGAGCTGGACTTTAGCGAGGAGGATGTTACCTTTGCCGACCGTGGCGAGGTGACCGCCCTGGCATGCGAAATCTATAATCTCATCAGCCGCCTTGCCGATAGTTACCGTGAAGGTAACGCTATCCGCAATGGTATGCCCGTTGCCATCGTCGGTCAGACCAATGCAGGAAAATCCACGCTGCTCAACGCATTGTTGCGTGACGATCGTGCCCTGGTGAGCGACATCCACGGTACCACGCGCGACACGATTGAGGATACTATAGTCATTAGCGGCACATTGTTCCGCTTCATTGACACAGCAGGCATCCGTCAGTCCACCGACGCTGTCGAGCGGATGGGAATTGAGCGCTCTTGGCAAGCCATTGACAAGGCAAACGTCGTGCTCTGGGTTGTTGACGTCACCAGCGCCGATACCAGCATGATCCGTAACATCCTAGCCCACTGCGACGGCAAAGCCCTTATCGTTGTGCTCAACAAAACCGACCTTGACGACGATTATGCTGCAAGGAGTGAGCTGAATGACCTCCTGCCCGAAGGCACACCAGTCATTGCCATCAGTGCCAAGAGTGAGAGTGACATAGACTCCCTGCGCGATCTCATTGTCAAGACCGCCGCTCTGCCCGATGTGGACAGTGATGCCGTCATCGTCACCAACGCCCGCCACTACCAAGCTCTGACCCACGCCCGCGATGCCATCGCCCGCGCCATCCACGGCCTAACCGTTGGCCTCAGCGGCGACCTCCTCGACCAAGACATCCGCGAATGCCTCCACTGGCTCGGCGAAATTACCGGCGAAATCACCACCGACAACATCCTCGCCGAAATCTTCACCCACTTCTGCATCGGAAAATAGAGCCTTAGAAACAACTCTGAACAACTTTGAACGACTTGAAGTAAACCGCTACAAATTAGCGGTTTATTCGTTTTTAACACTTCAGGTTGCATATTTTTTTCTTCAACTTTCTCGTACTATTTT
>JAEEGL010510017.1_pt1 | contig 89014 bp, 89 predicted proteins | sample 9134231 | NCBI WGS metagenome assembly JAEEGL01 (sample SAMN16246548, study PRJNA631951) | gut metagenome | biome: gut microbiome; feature: rumen; material: fiber-attached | host: Bos | place: Iran: Karaj | collected 2018-10 | reverse complement strand
GTATAGTGGCTTTTTAACAATACCAGGGGAAGAAAATTTGATTGAATTTAGTTTGGGATTCTATTATACTGGAAATTTAATCTATTACACAAAAGAATGATTATAATAATTGTAATTTGAATTATTTCGGAATATTTTGATATTCCGAGCAAACAAGTCGAGAGTAAAATCTCGATTTTTTATGGTAAAATAGATATGGTGATTGATATGAAAGAAAAGAGATTTAGCAGTTGTAATTATAACTATCTTAGGGGCAGCAATATTTTTAATTTTATATAATATAGCCAATAATAAACCAATAACAAATAATAATATATTAAAAATATCATATAGTAGCAGCGGGGGATTAATGTCATATTCAGATTATTTAGCTTGTCCAAATATAGAAATATCAAACGATTTAACAGTTACATTAAAACCGGGATCTGGAGAAGAAAAAGATTATAATTTTAAAACATATAAAATAAGCGAAGAAAACTTCAAAAATATAGCAAGTGCACTAAAAGAATATAATTTTATGTCATTACCAAACAATATTGAAGAAAAAGGATGTATGGATGGAGGAAGTGCTACAATAAATGTAACAACTAAAGAAAAAGAGAAAAAAGTCCATATATATTGTAGACAAAACGATAGATTTGATAAAGTTAGAGATGCAATAATTAAGAATATTGATGAGAAAAAAGAATATACAAACTACTATAAAGAAATAAGAGAAACATATAAAGAAAGATAAAAATTAATGAAATACACAATAAATGTTGCAAAACGCGAACATATGTGCTATAATAAGCAGCAATTAAAGGGGATTAGGGGGAATTGCTATGGAATTAAAAGTAATCGAAATGTTAAAAAATGATTTATTAAAAGCAATTAAAGAACATAATATATCAAAAATAGAAGAAATAACAAGAATATTAAGCATTCCAGAAGAACAAACAAAGTACTTTGAAAAAGGATTAACAGGATATCCTTCAATAGATAAAGTATGGCTTGATAAGTACGCTCCTGGAGCTGAAGATAGAGCAAATGATATACCATTAGATAAAACTGTTTGGGATGTAATCGAAGAAAAATTACTCGAATACTACGATATCCCAGCATTAGAATATTTTAAAAGACTATTTTCAAGACAAGATTTCATTGATTCATGTTATAAATGGGCAAGAACTTTTAGAGCTATGGGGATAAATGAAGACGAAGTTGTACCTGTATATGGCCCAGTTGTATCAGAAATTTGGGCAATGTTCTTTGGTTTAAATATGATTGGTGCATGTCCATATTTCTTAAAACTTGCAATTAGTCCTGAAGCTCTAGCAGAAGAAACAAAAGATGCAAGAATCGCAATTGTATATGATGGAATGTGGCAAAACGTAGCAGAAGAATTTACAAAAGATAAATATAAAAAAGTTATAGTAGCTACAGCAGCTGCGGACATGCCAAGCCCTAAAAAAGAAATAGTATCATTCTTAAGTTATATCAATTCTAAAAAACAAAAATCAAGAATACCAGATGATGATAAATATATTTGGACAGATAAAGCTCTTGATATTTCTAATTATTATATAGGAGATGTTAAGGTACCATTTAAGAAAGATAGAAATGCAGCTATATCATCATCAAGTGGGACAACAATTAATGGTATAGTAAAAGGAACCGTAGCAACAAACGAATCAATACTATCGCAATTATATAGTGGTACTGAATCAGAAATCCCATATAATCCAGGATATAGAGTATTAAATCACTTCCCATTCACAGCATCAACATCAATGAATTCATTATTTATGTTAGCATTATTGAATGGTATGACAGTCGTAGTAGATCCAAGAGTATCTGAAAAAGATTTTTATAATCAATTAACAACCCTTAAACCAAATATTGCATTAACGACAGGAAGCTCATGGGAAGCATTTTTCAATAGAATTGCTCAAGAAATTGAAAGCGGTAAAAAATTCGATTTTGAATTTGCAAAAGGATGGACAATAGGTGGAGAAGGAATAGACGTCCAAAAATACCAAAAATGGAATGAAATAATGAGAAAATGTGGTGCCAAAGGAATATATAGTGGGTATGGTTTGTCAGAAACATTCTCTGCAGTAAGCGTTGAGAAAGTCGACGCAAGATATGATTGTTCTAAAATTATAATGAGCGTAGGTTTACCACAAGCTGGAATGATATGCGGAATATTTGACAAAGATGGAAAAGAACTAAGCTATGATCAAAGAGGAGAACTTTGGGTAAAAACAACCGCAAGTATGAAAGAATATTATAATAAACCAGAATTAACTGCTCAAACATTAGTTGATGGTTGGGTACGTACAGGTGATATTGGGTCAATTGATAAAAACGGATTCTTATATATTTGGGGAAGAGAAAAAGACCATATTAAATTAGAAAACGAAACTAAAATTTATCTATTTGATATAGCAAACATGTTAAAAGAAGAAAATTGTATAGACGATGCAATGGCAATACCAATGCCAACAGAAACATGTAAAAATAGTTTAGCAATACATATTGTATGGAATAGAGAATTAGTAGATGAAAATAACAAAGCTGAATATTTAAGATTAATAAATGAAAAATTAAGAAATAACTTGCCTCAAGAAATTCAAATATCAGCATTTGCAGAACATGAAGTAATGCTACCTTATTCGCCAACAACTCTTAAAAAAGATAAAAATAAAATGGCTAATCAAACAACAGGTTTTATTCAATTAATTGGAGAAAACATTGAAAATATAGAATTCGAAAAAAAAGAAAATGGAACATTTGAAATAAAACTAGCTAATAAAGAAAAAATAAGAAAAAGAAAAAAGAAAAAAAATTAGAATTAATCTAATTTTTTTTATATATGCAAAAAATTATGATATACTTTAAGAAGAATAAAAAGTATAACGAGGTGCATTTTATGTGGAATTTAATTTTTTTGTATACAGGATTAATATTTACTATATTTATTGTAGTAATATTTTTTAGTAAAAAAATAATATTTTCTTATGAAAATAGTGTTTTTAAAGCTATATTAATTTCAAGTATTATAGCTTATGTAATAGAAATACCATTACAACATTTAGTTAGATCTTATGGCGTAGAAAACTTATTTGTAGATATCTTTGTAAGAGCGTTTTTAGTAGAACACATCGTTTTTTATTCATTTTTTACGTTATATGTATTTGTTATATGTTTCAACAAAAAAAATATAGATAATTATCGAAAAAAAATAAAAACTTCTCAACTAATAGTTGCCGCAGTTGGTTTAATTAACACAATATTAATAATTATATTACCACTTAGTAAAGTATATGACGAACAAAGAATGTTTATTAGTGGAATGGGACTAAATGCAATAAAAATAATAATCGTCTCATATATAGTTGTTTGGCTAATATTATTAATTAAAAATTATAAAGAATTGTATGACAAAAAATATTTACCAATATATTTTGTAATAATTTCAGTTGCAATAAGTACAATAATTCAATTTATTGATCCAAGCATTCTAATTTCTTCAATGATTGCAACTTTTGTATGCTATTCAATGTATTTTTCAATCGAAAATCCCGATTTAAAAATGCTAAGTGCAATGACTTTAGCAAAAGATCAAGCAGAAAAAGCTAACCATGCAAAAAGTGATTTTCTATCAAGTATGTCGCACGAAATTAGAACCCCATTAAATGCCATTGTAGGTTTATCAGAAGATAACTTATCATATACAGACAAATGCCCTCCAGAAGTAATAGAAAACTCTAAAGACATAATAACTGCAAGTCAAACATTATTGGAGATCGTAGGAAATATTCTAGATATAAATAAAATAGAAGCAAATAAAATGGAAATAATTGAAAATCCATATAACTTCAAAGAGGAAGTAGCTGGTATGTGTAAAATTACTCAAACACGTATTGGAGAAAAAAACATTAAGTTTAATTTAAATATTGCAGAAGATATACCTTATGAATTAATAGGCGATAAAGGAAAAGTAAAAGAAATAATTAATAATCTTCTAACTAATGCAATAAAATACACAGATCAAGGAGAAATTAATTTAACAATTAAATGCATAAATAATATTCAAAAAAGCATATCACAAATAATGATAACATGCCAAGATACAGGAAAAGGAATAAAAGAAGAAAATATAAGTAGACTATTTAACAAATTTGATAGATTAGACGTTGAAAGAAATACAACCACTGAAGGAACCGGATTAGGTCTTGCCATTACAAAAGCATTAATCGAAATGATGGGCGGAAATATAAATGTTCAATCTCAATTTGGAAAAGGATCAATGTTTGTAGTAAATATTCCTCAAAAAATAAGCAAATTGACCAAACCAATAACAGAGCAAGAACTTATGAATAATACTTCTAGATTATATATTATCAATCCAAACCAAATTCAACAACAAGCAACTACACAGCAAGGTATTCAGCCAGCACAATATGCGGGAAAAAGAGTATTAGTAGTAGATGATAATAAATTAAATATCAAAGTTGCTAGAAGAGCATTAGCAGACTTCAACTTTGTACTAGATGAATGTTATGATGGTCAAGAATGTTTAGATAAGATTAAAGTAGGAAATGAATATGATCTAATCTTAATGGACATAATGATGCCAAATATGAGTGGAGAAACAGCTCTAGAAAAATTAAAAGAAAATCCAAACTTTAACATACCAACTATAGCACTAACTGCAGATGCTATTGTGGGTTCAAAAGAAAAATATATAGGTGAAGGCTTTGTAGATTATATTGCTAAACCATTTAGTAAAGATCAAATAAAAGAAAAACTAGACAGAGTATTTAAAGACGCAAAACCACAAGGTGCAGTTCCAATTGCATCAGTACAAGCACCTGTACAACCACAACCTACACAAAATGTTGAATCAAATGTGGTTACAACACAAAATGTATCAGTTCAACCGGTTGTACAGCAACCTGTTCAAACAGTAGTTCAAAACACTACATCAGTGCAACCTACACCGGTAAATCCGATTCCATCTGTTCAACCAACACAAATTGTAAATAGTGAAACAAACAATAATTAAAAGACTAGAAATCTAGTCTTTTTTCTTTTCATAAAATATATATTGACAAGTATAAAAAATAAAGATACAATGTCATTGTATTAAGAGAGTAATACAATGAGGTGATAAAATGGATTTTACTTTTGACAACAATATTCCTATTTATATTCAATTATTAGACTATCTAAAAATATATTTAATATCGGGAGTCTTTAAATGCGGCGATAAACTACCATCAGTAAGAGAGTTTGCAGTAACATTTAAAGTCAACCCAAATACAATGCAAAAAGCACTCGCAGAACTAGAAGAAATGAATCTAATCTATACTGAAAGAACTAATGGTAAATATGTAACTCAAGATGAAAAACTAATTGAAAAATTAAAAGATGAATATGCAATGACACTTGCCAAAAGTTATTTTCAAGGAATGAAAAGAATAGGATTAGGAAAAGCTGACTCAATTAAATATTTAGAAAGGATAGATAAATAATATGGAATTATTAGAAATTAAAAACTTATCAAAAAAATATGAAAAGAAAAAAGCATTAGATAATGTAAATATTAAAATATCTAATGGAAAAATAATTGGTTTATTAGGTAAAAATGGAGCAGGTAAATCAACATTAATAAAACTAATAAATGACTTGCTTACACCAACAAGTGGTGAAATACTAGTTCATGGTAAAAAAATAGGAGTAGAAAGTAAAAAAGTAATATCTTATTTACCAGAAAAAACTTATTTAAACCAACAAATGAAAGTATCAGAAGTAATTAAATATTTTGAAGACTTCTATGATAATTTTGATTCAAAAAAAGCAAAGAAATTATTAAAAGATTTAGACCTAGATATAGAACAAAAATTAGCTAAGATGAGTAAAGGTATGCAAGAAAAAGTACAACTAGTATTAGTGATGTCTAGAAATGCAGACCTATATATTCTAGATGAACCTCTAGGTGGTGTTGATCCCGCAACAAGAGATTATATACTTGATACAATTCTTTCTAATTTTAACGAAAATGCATCAGTAATAATATCTACTCATTTAATATCTGACATAGAAAGAATACTTGATGAAGTAATATTTATTGATAAAGGTAAAATTATATTACAAAGTGATGCTGATAAACTTAGAAAAAAAGAAAATGGATCAATTGATGAAATCTTTAGGAGGATGTTCAAATGCTAATAAAGTTATTAAAATACGATTTAAAGTATATGATTAAAAATATGTCAGTATTCTATATACTAGCAATATTTTTTGCAATATTAGTAAGAATTCTAGGCTTATTTAATAGTACGACAATCCTTACAATATTAAATGGTATTTGTAAGGGAACAATGATTGCAATGATAGTAAATATCATAATTAATACCATGATTAGGAGCTGGGTAAGATATAACATTTCAATATATAAAGATGAAGCCTATCTAACTCATACATTACCAGTAACAAAAAATGATATATATAATTCAAAGTTTATACAAACATTAATATTTTATATAGTAGGATTCTTAATAATATTATTATGTTTATTTATAGCATTTTATTCAAAAGAAAACTGGGCATTATTAAGAACAGTCATGGATAGCATTACTGTAAATTTAGAAATGTCTACATTCTGGTTTGTAGTATGTATGCTTATAATAATATTCTTAGAAATATTTAATGCAATACAATGCGGATTCTTTGGACTAACACTTGGAAATAGAAAAGAAAATGGTAAAATTGCCTGGTCAGTATTATTTGGATTTATTGCTTATTTAGTAGCACAATCATTAGTACTAGCTATTACCGCTATAGAAGGACTATTTGATAGCAGTATTATGGATTTATTTAAAAATAATATTGTATTGAATGGGAATGCATTCATAAAATTATATGGAATAGCTACAATAATATATATAATAATAATATTTATAATGAGTATCATATGTAAAAAATTATTAAATAAAGGCGTAAATATTGAATAAAAGCTAAGTAATAAACTTAGTTTTTATTTACAAGTAATAATGATATAATACTAGTAGGTGATAAGATATGAATAAGAAAACAGACGAATTACAAGTTGAACTAGCTCGTCAAGATGAACTAAAAAACAAAAAACTGATGACTAATATGTGGGTATTGCTATGTACTACTTCAATATTCTATATTGGAATAATATATTTAGCGATATTCGCTCTAAAAGAAGGCCCACTACTAGGAACAATAGTAGGAGTATCTACAGTAATATTTGTAATAGTGGCATTCTATGCATTAAAACTAGAAGTAGAAGCTGGATATTATAAATGTAATAATTGTGGTCATAGATTCATTCCAACATATTGGGCAGCACTATGGGCCCCACATTTTCATACAACAAGATATTTAAAATGCCCAGAATGTAACAATAGATCTTGGGCAAAAAAAGTAATGACAAAAGAAGACTAAAAGAGATTAAAAAATCTCTTTTTATGTGCTATAATTTTTTATATGAAAGGATGTATTAAATAAATGAAATACATAAAAAAGATATTTGGAGAAATAAATCTATCTTGGCCAAAACTAATAATTATGGCAATTGTCATAGGAATTTATTGCGGAGTAGTAGCAATGCTACCAATAACTGCAGACACATCATTTCATGATATAGCAGAAACATTCGAAGTATGGATATTCTTTGGAATATTTATAATAATGAATTCCAAATCAAACAAAGATGCAGCATTAAAATGTTTTATATTCTTTTTAATAAGCCAACCATTAGTATATTTGGTACAAGTCCCATTTAGTATATTAGGATGGCAATTATTTATTTATTATAAATATTGGTTTATTTGGACAATACTTACAATTCCAATGGGATTTATAGGCTATTATATGAAAAAAGATAAATGGTGGACAGTAATAATCCTTGCACCAATGCTATTATTTCTAGCATATCATTACATGGGATTCTTAGGACAAACACTATATTGGTTCCCAAGACATTTATTAACAACAATCTATTGCATAGCAGCATTATTTATATTCCCACTAATACTTGAAAATAAAACAGCTCGTTTAATTGCCTATATAATATCAGGATTAGTATTTATAGTAACAACATCAATATCATTATTTAATCCATATGTATATGAAACAAGTCTTGGATCAAGTGGTGGTACTAGATTTGAATATTTTGATAATACATACAAAGCATACTTTGAAGATAAAAATATTGGAGATGTTAAAATAGAATATAACGAGCATATTGATGACTATCTTCTTACAGTGAAATTAAAACACGGAGGAAAAACAAAATTAATAATAGAATCACCTGATAAGAAAAAGAAAATATATAAGGTAGATGTTAGATACAGAAAATATACTATAGAAGAAATTAAAGAAGGAAAGTAAAGGAGGAAAAAATGTACACGTACAAATCAGAAGTAATTGATACTGAACTTAAATGGGGATTTAAAGATAGTGCAAGTCCAAAAGACGTAGAAAAGCTTGATGAACTAATTAACAAAAGAGCTGAAGAAGGCTGGGAATTAGTAGAATACTCTTATATGTCAAATTCTTTTGGCTTTAGAAGTGCTATATTAATCACATTTAAAAAGAAAAAAGAAAAGAGCAAATAACACTCTTTTTTTATGTATACTAACTGTAAAAATATTAAATCATAATAAAAATATAATAAATATATATTATAATTAAAATACAAAAAGAAAAGAGAGGATAAAAAAATGGAAGAAAATACCAAAAAAAATTATACAAAGATTATACTTATAGTAGCAATTGCATTACTATTAATAGTAGCATGTCTTTTATTAGTATTTAAAGACAAAATATTTAATAAGAAACCAAACAAAGGAGGAACAGAGACTATTATTACATATCCACTAAAATCAGAATTGAAAATGGCTGACAATTCAATAAATGATTTTGATTTATATTTCTTACAATTAGAAAATAAACCTCAAAATAAAATTTACAGTCCAATTTCAATAAAATATGCACTTGCAATGTTAAACGAAGGTGCATCTGGAGAAACAAAAAAACAAATAGATACAATCATAGGTGACTATACTGCAAGAAGTTATACAAATAGCGCAAATATGTCATTCGCAAATGCTTTATTTGTTAAAGATTCATTTCAAAGTAAAATAAAAGAATCATATATAACAACATTACAAAATCAATATGATGCCGAAGTAAAATATGATTCATTCTCATCACCAGATAATATTAATAATTGGGTTAGCGAAAAAACATTTAACTTAATTCAAAAACCTTTAGAAGATGTTACAGGTTTAAAATATGCCATAATTAATGCCTTAGCAATTGATATGGAATGGCAAAATGAAATACAAAACGAATGGCAGGATTATTCACTGGATTATAAACATGAACGTGCAGTTGAAGGGGATAAGACAATTAATCATGTAAATATATGTTCTCTAAACGAATGCGGATATTCATCATTACCATTAAATAATAAAGAAGCAAAAGCAGTTCATTTTGCTGCCTATGCTAATAAATATGATATTATGAATGAATTAGGTGAAGATCAAATTAGAGAAACACTTAATACAGAATATGAAAAATGGTACGAAGAAAACAAGGACAGAGGATTTAATTTAAAAGAATTTAACATAGATGAATATATTTCAGAATTAAGTAACAATTATAATAAATACAGTAGTTCAACAGATTTCTTATTCTATGATGATAGTAATATTAAAGCATTTGCAAAAGATTTAAAAACATACGATGGTGTAACTTTAGAATACGTTGGAATTATGCCAAAACAAACTGAATTAACAGAGTATGTTAAAAATATAAATGCTAATAAAGTAAAAGAAGTTATTAATAATTTAAAACCAATTGATCCTGAAACATTTGAAGAAGGATATTTAACAATCATAGAAGGTTACTTACCATTATTCGATTATGATTACGATTTAAATTTCAAAGAAGATTTACAAAAGATTGGTATAGTAGATGTATTTGATATGGGTAAGGCAGATTTATCAAATCTATCTACAGCAGATACATACATAGATAAAGCACTTCATAAAGCAAAAATAGAATTTTCAAATAAAGGCATAAAAGCAGCTGCTGTTACAATTTTTGGGGGAGTTGAATCAGCAATGGTATTAGAAGATTTAGAATTCACATATGCATTTGATGTACCAGCAAAATATATCGATTTAACATTTAATAAACCATATATGTATATAATAAGAGATAAAGAATCTGGAGAAGTATGGTTTACTGGAACAGTATATGAAGGTTCTGCTTTCTCTTGGAACAGCTAAATAAAAACGAATGAATAATTCGTTTTTTTATTGAAATAATTAAATACATTATATATAATAAACTCCTGAAAAATCAATTAAACACGAATTGCAATCAGGAGGGTTTATGGAAAGATATATAGGAATAGTACAAATTAATAAAAAAATCGAAACAGGGATAACTATTGATTTCAAATATAGAGACTTTTATAGCGACGAAAAAAGAATAATGAGAAAATGGTTTTCATTATATCCAAAGTGTAAAACACAAGATTTAGAAGTAAAACATGTAATATTGCCATACACTAAAGATTTAGAGGAAATGTTTGGAATATATAGAGATTTCACACCATTAACTAAAGAAGAAAAAGAAAAAGAAGTCAGAATTGCAAAAAGAAAAGAATTATTATTACATAATGAAGAATTATATAAACAAGTTTATGATGGAACAATTACTCTAGATGAAGCATATAATCAACATATGGCAAATAAAAGAGTAAGAGAAAGAAAAGAAACAAATTAGTTTAGAGGTCATTATGTATTTAAAATATTACTTAGAACAATTAGATTATCAAAATATGCCACTAGAACTTAAAAAATATTTATATACGCCATCATTAGACCGTCTAAAACAAATTGGATACTTTTGTGGTATGGATTATGCATCAAAAGAAATCTATAATTTTAGAGAACAAATTAGCAGATTTGATCACTCTTTATGTGTAGCATTAATGGTCTATAAATTAACTCAAGATAGAGATATGGCACTAGCGGGCCTTTATCACGATGTTGCAACACCATGCTTTTCTCATGTAATAGATTACATGAAAAAAGACTATGAAAAACAAGAAGCAACAGAAGAAAAGACAGAAAAAATAATCAGATCAGATGAAAGATTAATGAGCATGCTTGCAAAAGATGGCATAAATCCAAATGCTGTAATTGATTTTAAAAGATATCCAATCGTAGATAACGAAAGACCAAAAGTATGTGCAGATAGATTAGATGGAGTTATTCTAACAGGAATAGGATGGACTAAAAATATAACTAAAGTTGATATAAATAGTATAGTTACCGATATGCATGTTAGCACAAATGAATTTGGTGAACCTGAAATAAGTTTTTTAAGAAAACCAGTTGTAGATAAAATAATTCAAACAAATGCAAGTATAGACCAAATGTGTCATTCAAATGAAGATAATTATATGATGGAATTACTTGCAGCAATAACAAGATATGCAATTGAAAAAGGGTATATTTTCTATGACGATTTATTTGTTTTTTCAGAACAAAATTTATTTAGTTATTTATATCAAATTGATGATCCACATTTAAGAGAAATGCTAAATGAATTTAGATATAAAAGAAAAAATGAAATAGAAATATTGAATTTACCAAATGTAAAAGTTAGAAGTATTAAACCATTACTAAATGGAAAAAGAGTAGCATAATAAAAAGATGAATTATATTCATCTTTTTTATTTTAATTATGATATACTAAACATATATATTAATTAGAAAGTATGGAGGTGAATAATGACAACAATAATACCGGCAAAATTGATATTCGCATTAGTAATAGCAATACCAATAATAGTTTTAATAATAATAAATATAAGGAATACTAAAAAACTTCAAGATGAAGGAATCTTAGCAGAAGCAACAATACTTGATATAAAAATTGAAGAGTATGTAGATGAAGATGGTACAAAAACAACTATCAAAACATATTTTATAACGTTTAGAAACGAAAGAGGCGAATGGATTGAAACAAAACTAATAGATGCTAATCAAAATTTTGAAAAGAATCAAAAAATAATGATTAAGTACCTAGATTCCAATCCAAAAAAAGTAATAGTTGCAAAAGAAAATAATTAAAAAATACTATAAATTATTTTACACATCAACATTTATAGTAAGGTAAAAGAATTGACAATAATAATGAAATTACCATATAATTAGCATAGATAATAGAAGGAGAGAATAATGAAAAAATTAAAATTAGTAATTATATTTATTTTAATAATATTACCATTAAACGTATTAGCTAATGAGCAAGAAATAAATGAGCTCTATAGTAAAATCATTCCAAGCAACGGAAAAGTTGTTTTAAAATCAATTGTACCTAAAGACGGAATTGATAGCGAATCAATTACAACAGTATTAATAAACGAAATGATAAATAGTGACAAATATGAAGCAACTGCATACTGTGAAGATAATAAAAAAATCGCATCATGCAAAATGAGAATTTATTGCAAAAAGATTACAGATGATTGCAGCGAGACATATATCACAAGCGAAGATCATGATTTTACAGCAGAATTTGACGAACCATCAAGCGAAACACAAGGAATAGTTAATAATCTAATATCTAATTTACCACATACAATGGTGCCCCCAGAAAACAAAGAAGAATGGTATAGATTAGAAGATTTATCAATTCTAAATTATTATTCAACAGTTAAAGTAGAAGATAAATGGAACGATGCTAGTATAGCAATTAAATTTTCTACAATAAATAATATAGTAAAAGGCGCAAATTTTTCATATGTTTTTCTTCCAATGGAAGGGGATGCAAATCTTGAAGGTTTGGGCTTTTATGCAGACGGATTTGTTATAATAAAATATATGGATTATGTATATGCAACTTCAACAGCTGCATTATATGCAAAAAATGTAATATATATTCCAGAAAACACAGATAATACAAGAGAAGCATATATTACTGCAGTTCAAAAAAGACTTAATGAATATTTTGGAAATAATACGAATGTAACCGTATCATACGGAGGTTTAATATCAAACCTTGACGAAGATTTGCTATATGACCCAGTAGATACTTATAATACAGATGGGAATTATTACAATATAACAATAGCAAATAGATCTTACAAATTTTATGTTGTAAAAGCAGATGATTCAAAATTAAAACAACCTGTTTATATAGGATCAAATTTAGAAAATGACATAACAATTCAAAGTAATGATTCATCCATACCATTAGATACAAAAGTAAATGTTGAAGCAATTAGCAATGATACAATAAAAGAAATAGTTAAAACAGATAATTATATAGCTTTCAACATTAGTCTATACTCAAAAAATAAAGAAACAAATATAGCAAAATTAGATAATGGAGAATTTTCAATTAGAATACCAATTCCAACATCGTTAAAAGATAAAAAATTAAAAGTATTTTATATTCAAGAAAATAACGAAGCGCCAGAACAATTTGAAGTTGTAAAAGAAAATGGATATGCTACGTTTAAAACAAATCACTTCAGTACTTATGCATTAGCAGAAGAAAATGAAGAAAATCAAACTGTAACGACTCAACCAGAAAATACGGTACCAGATGAGAATCAAACAGAAACTGAAAAGCCAATAGATAATCCAAAAACTGGAATACAACTATCAATAATGGTGGGAATAACGATAATAACAATTGCGTGGGCTATAGCATACATTTCACAAAAAAAGAAAATTATAAAAAAGATATAGATTAATATCTATATTTTTTTATGCAATAGAATAAATTATTTCATAAAAAATTAACAAGAAAATAATAATATGTTATAATTTAATAAGGTGATAATATTTGCAAATAAATATTAATCATAAAGAAAATATACATTTTCAGAAAGGACGATTTAAATGAAATATACAAAAGAATTAGAAGATATGTGTATTGTAAAAAAAGGTGTAGATCATAAATCTGCTCCAATTCCTGAAGAAGGAAAATGGGTTAATGCCAAAGAAATAAAAGATATTTCTGGTTTAACTCACGGAATTGGCTGGTGCGCTCCTCAACAAGGTGCATGCAAGCTAACATTAAATGTAAAAGATGGAATCATTCAAGAAGCATTAGTGGAAACAATTGGATGCTCTGGTATGACTCATAGTGCCGCAATGGCTGGAGAAATACTACCAGGAAAAACATTATTAGAAGCATTAAATACTGACTTAGTATGTGATGCAATTAATGTTGCAATGAGAGAATTATTCTTACAAATTGTTTATGGTAGAACACAAACTGCTTTCTCAGAAGACGGATTACCAATTGGTTCAGGTATGGAAGACTTAGGAAAAGGTAAAACTAGTCAAATTGGTACTATTTATAGTACAACAGTTAAAGGACCTAGATACCTAGAATTAACTCAAGGATATATCCTAGAACAAGCATTAGATAAAGATAATCAAATAATTGGTTTCAAATATGTTCATACAGGAAAAATGATGGAAAATATTAAGAAAGGAATGGATCCAAAAGAAGCTATTGAAAAAGCAACAGGAACATTCGGAAGATACGATGAAGCTGTTAAATATATAGATCCAAGAGAGGAATAGATTATGGCAGTTACTTTTGAAAATTATGAAAGAAGAATAGATCAAATTAAGCCAGTAATGGATAAATATGGAATTAAAGATTTTGATGATGCATTAAAGATTTGTACTGATAAAGGATTTAATCCATTTGAAATTACTAAAGGTATTCAATCAATTTGTTTTGATAATGCAGCTTGGGCTTATACATTAGGCGCTGCAATAGCAATAAAAAAAGGATGTACAAAAGCTAGTGATGCTGCAACAGCAATTGGAGAAGGATTACAAGCATTTTGTATTCCAGGTTCAGTTGCGGATGATCGTAAAGTGGGATTAGGACACGGAAATCTAGGAGCTATGCTTTTATCAGAAGACACAAAATGTTTTGCATTTACTGCAGGACATGAAAGTTTTGCTGCTGCAGAAGGTGCAATTGGTATTGCAACATCAGCAAATAAAGTTAGAAAGAATCCTTTAAGAGTTATTCTTAACGGATTAGGAAAAGATGCTGCACAAATCATTTCAAGAATAAATGGATTTACTTATGTAAGAACTCAATTTGATTATTTTACAGGTAAATTAGAAATTGTCGAAGAAATACCATACTCAACTGGAGAAAGATCTAAAGTTAAATGCTATGGTGCAGATGATGTTAGAGAAGGTGTTGCAATCATGTGGCATGAAGATGTAGATGTTGCAATCACTGGTAACTCTACAAACCCAACTAGATTCCAACATCCAGTCATGGGTACATATAAGAAAGAAAGATTTGAAGCAGGAAAGAAATTCTTCTCAGTTGCATCCGGTGGTGGAACAGGAAGAACATTACATCCAGATAATATGGCTGCAGGACCAGCTTCATATGGTATGACAGATACTATGGGAAGAATGCATAGTGATGCTCAATTTGCCGGTTCTTCATCAGTTCCAGCACATGTAGAAATGATGGGACTAATTGGAATGGGTAATAACCCAATGGTTGGTGCAACAGTTGCAGTTAGTGTAGCAGTTCAAGAAGCTATGAATAAATAAAGATTAAACTCTTCCGTTTAATCTTTTTTATGTTATAATAAATCCTATATTTTTATTGAAGGAGAAATTATGGACAATATTGATTATGAAGGATTAAGACAGGATTTAATGAATTTCTATGAAGGAGGTTTTCATGTTGCAGGCTATGGTGCTGCAGCATTAACAGTTGAAGATATAAAAATTGCTTCAAATGAAGAATTAATTATTGAAGCAGAAAAATTAGGAGTAGATTTAAATAATTATATTAGAATAGAAAGATCATAAAAATATTGTAAATATACGCAAATTATGGTATATTACAGTTGGAAACTTAGTACCTTGATTAGTTGAGAGGGTGTAGCTTATAATATATAATGTTCCCCAAACTAGTAATTAATATTGGTATTCAAGTTTCCACTTATTTATAAAAAAATAAAAACAGGGGGAGGAATAAAAAATGGGAAGCAATTTTCAAAAAATAAACAGTGATGGAATTTGTGAATGCATCGATTTAACAAAAGTATTCGATATAGTTCCAAGTTTTTTTGAAACAATGGATTTAAATCCAATGGGAAAGTGTCTTGTTTATTCTAGAATGATAAACGGAAAAAGTGAAATTGGTATACAATTATGTGACGGAGACGCTAATTCAAGAGATAATTACATCTTTTGGAATTGTAACGCATTAAAGTCATGTAATTCAGAAGGAGTAGATGAAGTTTCTTGCAACGTACATGTACAACCTGTTACACACATACGAGTAGCAATTCCAGCATGTAAATTATCTCCAGAACAAATTCTAGCTTTTAGAGAATTCTTTGAATCCACAGAACAAGAACTACTAAATAATGGTTTATTTGATGAGGCTGTATCTGTCAGAATTTCTTTAGATTATCTTGCATTAGACGATCAACAACAAGATGAAGAGTATCAAAGAAAAGTAAGATTTGGTCAAAGAATAAGAACAATATTTAAAAGAAGAAAGAAATAGACTAAGATTTAAATATCTTAGTTTTTTATTGACAAAAAAGAGCAAAAGTAATAATATCGAATGTGAAAAAGATTTTCAAATTGAAAGGGGTATTTATATGAAAAGAAATACTTATTCTACAAAACAAAAAGAAAGATTACTAGAAGTTATTAGAAATTATAATTCGGACTTTGCTATTAATGATATATATAATGTATTAAATAAAGAAATAGGCTTAACAACTATATATAGATATTTAGATGAATTAATTAAAGAAGAAAGAGTAAAAAAATTTACTAAGAATAAAAAAGTTATATATCATTATATTGAGGAATGTAATCACGATAACCATTTTTATTTAAAATGTAATAAATGTGGAAAAATGATTCATATAGATTGTGATTGTATAAATGAATTTATAGATATAGTCAAGAATAATCATAACTTTTATATAAATACAAAAAACATTATTATAGATGGAACTTGTAATAAATGTTATAAAGAGAACTAAAAGGGGGGAGATATAATGAAAAAACTTATTGAAGTAAGTAATCTTACATTAGGATACGAAGGAAGAAAAATAATAGATAAGTTAAGCTTTGATTTATATGAAAATGACTTTCTATGTGTAGTAGGAGAAAACGGTTCAGGTAAATCTACTCTTATTAAAGGCATTTTAGGGCTTATTAAACCAATGAATGGAAAAATTCAGTATAATGATCTTAAACAAAAGAATATTGGCTATATACCGCAAGAAACAACTGTTAGTAAGCATTTCCCAGCATCAGTATATGAAATAGTACTATCAGGCACTTTAAACAGTGTGGGGTTACTATCTTTTTATAATAATGAACAAAAAGAAAAAGCTGATAACGCATTAAAAAAACTTAAAATATATAATTTAAAAGATAAATCATTCGCAGATCTATCTGGTGGGCAAAGACAAAAAGTACTTATAGCGAGAGCTTTATGTGCAACATCTAAACTATTAATTCTAGATGAACCATCAAATAACCTAGATTATAATTCAAGGAAAAAACTATATGAAATATTAAAAGAACTAAACGAAATAGATTGCATATCTATTATCATGGTTACTCATGATTTAGATCATTCAAATTTAATTGGTAAACACTTATTATCAATAAAAGAAGATGACTTCTATTATGGCACAGTAGAAAACTATGTAAAGGTGATTCATCATGATAGATAGTATTATAGAAATGTTTTCGTACACATTTATGCAAAGAGCATTTATAGTTGGTATATTAATATCACTATGTGCTGCTTTAGTAGGTGTATCACTTGTTTTAAGAAGATATTCAATGATTGGTGATGGTTTATCACACGTTGCTTTTGGAAGTGTAGCACTTGCAACTATCTTAGGTATAGCTCCAATTGAATTTTCAATACCTCTAGTTATTATTGTTTCTTTTTTAGTATTAAAAATAAATAATAATTCAAAGATTTCAGGAGATTCTCTAATAGCAATAATATCAGCATCATCACTAGCAATTGGAACATTCTTAGTTTCCATCAAAGGCGTAAATATAGATATAAATAGTTATTTATTTGGAAGCATCTTATCACTTGATAAAAGCGATATGATTTTTTCCGTCATATTATCATTGTTTGTAATTATATTGTATATAATTTCATATAACAAAATATTTGCTATTACATTCGATGATACATTTGCAAAATCAATAGGTATTAATGTAAATCTATATAACATGATATTTTCAACATTATGTTCAATAATTGTAGTATTAGGAATGAGATTAGTTGGATCATTATTAATTAGTTCATTAATAATATTCCCAACACTTACATCGATAAATATATTTAAAAAATTTAAAACAGTAGTAATATCATCAGTTATTATATCCATTATTACATTTACTACTGGATTAACATTATCATATTATATAGCAACACCAACAGGTGCAACAATTGTTATAGTAAACCTAATAGCATTTATAATAAGTTATATATATTCCATACTTTTTCAAAAAAAGAAATAAGCATGTAAAGTGATTAAATCAAGATTTGTATCTTGATTTTTTTATGATACAATCTTAATTGAGTAAAATAAAAACAATTTACTCAATTAAAAGTTAATGCTATAATGAAAAAGTAGGAGAGTGAAAAATGAGAAACGTAGGAACAATCGTTAGGGGAATAAGAACACCAATCATTAAAGAAGGTGACGATCTTGCTAACATAGTAGTTAATTCAGTACTAAAAGCAAGCAAGAGTGAAAAATTTCAATTAGAAAATAAAGACGTAATAGCAATTACTGAAGCAGTTGTAGGTATTAGTGAAGGAAACTTTGCAACATTAGATCAAATTGCAAAAGATATTAAAAACAAATTAAAAAATTCAAATCATATTGGTATAGTATTTCCAATTTTAAGTAGAAATAGATTTGCCGTATTATTATCAGCAATGGCTAGATCTACAAAGAAGATAACAATTTTATCAAGTTATCCTTCTGATGAAGTTGGAAATGACATTATGTTTGTAGATGATTTAGTAAAATATAATGTTAATCCATCAAAAGATTTAATTAGTGATGAAGATTACAAAAAGAAATTTGGTCATTTTAAACATATCTTTACTGGTGTAAATTACTATGATATTTATAAAGATATCGTTAAAAAAGAAGGTGCAGAATGCCAAATGGTATTCTCAAACAATCCTGAAGATATTTTAAAATATACTAAAGATGTAATTGTATGTGATATTCACACTAGAGAAAACACAAAAAAGAAAATACTTGCTAAAGATAAAAATGCAAATGTATTAATGATGAGTGATATTCTAAATAAGAGTGTAGATGGAAGCGGATTCTCTGAATATGGTTTATTAGGAAGTAACCGTTCTACAGAGGAAAGAGTTAAATTGTTCCCAAGAAGTGGTAACGAATTAGTAAATAAAATTCAAAAAATCTTAAAAGAAAAGACAGGAAAAACTATCGAAGTAATGGTATATGGAGACGGAGCATTTAAAGATCCAGTTGGAAAAATATGGGAATTAGCTGATCCAGTAGTAAGCCCAGCATATACTAAAGGATTAGAGGGAAGTCCTAACGAAATCAAGCTTAAATACTTTAGTGAAAACAAATTTAAAGATTTACATGGTAATGAATTAAAACAAGCCATGATAAACGAAATTAAATCTAAAGATTCTGCATTAAAAGGAACTATGGCTTCTCAAGGAACAACTCCAAGAAGATATACAGATTTAATTGGAAGTCTATGCGATTTAACTAGTGGAAGTGGAGATAAAGGAACTCCAGTAGTATTAATTCAAAGATATTTCACAAACTATAGTAATGACTAATAAAGAGCTAAGATGTAAATCTTAGTTTTTTTATGCAATCAAATCACATAAATATGTTATACTAAAAAGGTAAGGTAGGGAAAATAAATATGAACAATAAAAATATAGTTATAGCAGGTGGAGGAGTATTAGGAAGCCAAATAGCTTTTCAATCAGCTTATTGTGGTTATAATGTAACAATATGGTCTCTTTCAGAAGATGCTAAAAATATAGCAATAGATAAGATTAACAAATTAAAAGCAACATATATAGACACAATTAATAAGATGGATACACCAGAAGGAAAGAATCCAACAGTATGGGCTCAAGGAATATCATCGTTTGAAGAATTCAATAGAGAAACATGTTTAACAAAAGTAGAAAATGCCATGAATTTAATTCATCACGAAGTAGATATGAATGAAGCATTTAAAAATGCCGATATTATTGTTGAATCAATCGTAGAGAATTTAAAAATTAAAAATGATTTCTTCAAAAAAATATCAACAATAATTCCAGCTCAAACAATAGTAGTAACAAACTCATCTACATTATTACCATCAAAAATGGCATCCTTTACTGGAAGACCAGATAAATTTTTGGCATTGCACTTCGCTAATTCCATATGGAGAAATAATACAGCTGAAGTAATGGCACAAAGTAAAACAAGCGAAGAATCATTTAATACAATCATGGAATTTGCAAATAATATTAAAATGATTGCTTTACCATTACATAAAGAAAAAAATGGATATTTACTGAACTCAATGTTAGTTCCATTCTTATTTGCAGGACTAGATTTATATGTAAATGGAATTTCTGATCCAGAAAACATAGATAAAGCATGGACAATTGGAACGGGAGCTCCACACGGACCTTTTAGAATATTAGATACAGTTGGGCTTAGAACAGCATATAATATTGTATTAATGTATGTTAAAGTTCCTTCATTCTTAGCTCCATATAATTTCAAAGGAATGGAAAAACTTTTAAAGAAATATATTGATGAAGGAAAATTAGGAAAAGAAACAGGGGAAGGATTTTACAAATATTAAAATTAAACATAACAATGTTTAATTTTTTTATATTTACACATTTAAAATACTTATTTACAAAATGTTGATATAACGTTTTTATGCGGTATAAAAAAGGTTTACACTAGCAAAAAAATAAAAAATGTAAAGTTTTTTAAAAAAAATTGCAAAAAAGTATTTACAAATTAATAATACTATACTATAATGTAATTACTTAATAGAACAGACATACTTAAAAGTGTGTTACTGATATAATTTTGATCATAGAGATATGTGTCTATTATATCATTTAGGTAATCCGCTTGTATGTCGCCGTGGTATTCGGTATATTATATTTTGCAGAACAAGTGTAAAATCGTAATATATCAGTTCTCATGATGATTTATAATATCTTGAAAAATAGATATTCTTATTCGCTATTAAGTTATATGCATATAGAGAAAGAAAACTCACTGAATAAGCATATTGTTATCTTGACCGATTAGCAATATGAAAAAACTAGAAATCAGATCCAGTCAATCTGATTTTTTTGTGCTTACTAATATTAGATTTCCCAGTAATAAAAGGGAATAAAAGAAAAATTGTAAATTAAATAAAAATTTATTTTAAAACTATTTACAAACAAAAAATACTATATTATAATGAAATTACTTAATAGATATGACATACGGAGAAGTGTGTTACTGATATGATATTTGCAATAGGGATATTGGTTAATCGTATCATATCGATCTTTTGTAACAGCTTGTATGTCGCCGTAGTATTTGGTATATAATTGTTTGGCAAAAAAAGTGCTAACGATAATATATTGATTCTTACGATGTATATTATAGTATCTTGAAAAATAGATATTCTTATTCGCTATTAAGTTATATGCATGTAGAGAAAGAAAACTCATTGAATAAGCATATTGCTATCGTGACTGATCGGTAATATGAACAAACTAGAAATAACATCCAGTCAATGTTATTTTTTTTATGCAATTTTACACAATAAAAAAGCAGATTTACAAAATCGAGAATCAGCGGTTTTATGGGCAATAGAGAGGGTTTACAAAATCAGCATTTAGAAAAATGTAAAGTTTTTTAAAAAAATTTACAAAAAAGTATTTACAAATTAATAATAATATATTACAATTAAATTACCTAATAGATATGGTATACATAAAGGGTATATTATTATATATTATATTATAGAGATATAATAAAATATATAGTTAAAGAATAATATGCCTGTATACCGCCGTGGTGTTTGGTATATAATTATTGTGCAGAACAAGTGTATAATAATAATATATCAGTTCTCATGATGTATTATAGTATCTTGAAAAATAGATATTCTTATTCGCTATTAGGTTGTATGCATATAGAGAAAGAAAACTCACTGAATAAGCATATTGTTATCTTGACCGATTAGCAATATGAAAAAACTAGAAATCAGATCCAGTCAATCTGATTTTTTTATTGCATTTTTTTACAAATATGTATATAATAACCCTCAATCAGGGGAGATGATATAAATGAAGAATTATTTTGAACTATGTCCAGTAGTGAGCTTCGATCAATTAGGAGAATTAATATACGCAGCTGAAGGGGAAAATAGAGAATTAAAAATCCATTTCAAAAGATATGATAAAGTTATGTGTGTATTAGTATGTGGCGATAGCTCAAAGACAGAAGGACAATATAAAACTTATAAATTAGAAGATAGTAATCCATTAGATGTATGTAATAATCTTTATTGCTACCTAAGAGATAACTATGGCTCTTATTTCACACACAAGAAAAATGTTGAAGGAAAAGAAAGATTTATTTGGCAACTTGGTCCAGTAACTGTATGTTTCCCAGCAGAAGCAGAATGCCAAGAATGGATTGCTGAAAGAATTGCAGAAATACAAGAAAGATAAACAAAAGGCTTAGTAAAGCCTTTTTTTAATGTTATAATATTAACGGAGATAAATTAATGAAAAAGAAAACAAAGCAAAAATTATTAAAAGTATTAATTATTATAATTGTTTTAGCCTTTGTAACTGCAGTAACTATATATATGCTTCCTATTATTAAAGGGCTAGCAACAGTTGAAGGGCAAATAAAGTTTAGAGAAATAAGTAATAGATCATGGTTACTAGGTATAATTGTTCTTTTTCTATTACAATTATCACAAATAATTGTAGCTATACTACCAGGTGAACCAATCGAAGTGCTAGCAGGTATGTTATATGGCTACATGGGTGGAACAATTATTATACTAATCTACAACTTTATAATATCTGCCTTTATTTTTTGGCTAACAAGAAAATATGGTAAAAAAGTAATATATTTTTTCTTTAATCGCAAAAAGGTAGATAAATTTCTAGAATCAAAAATATTTAAAAACACAAAAAGAATTGAAACAATACTATTCTTCTTATTTTTAATACCAGGAACACCAAAGGATCTACTTATATATGTGGGAGGATTATTACCTGTATCACCAATAAAATTTCTATTATTATCAAACATAGCAAGATTCCCATCAATAATATCATCTACAATTGTGGGTACTAATATAGTTAATGGTAATTGGAAAATATGTGCAATTGTATATTTAATTACTTTTATATTTATATGTACTATATATATAATGATTAAAATTTTTGATAAAAATAACGAAATTGAAAATTCAATTAATAAATAATATTGTTGAACTTAGATATTTTATGTTATAATTTATATGTTAGCTAGAGGGTGAAAAAATGGAATCAGACGGAGCAAGATTACTAATAAAGATATTAAAGATTACATTAGCTATTATTATAGCTTTAATAACAATTGATATCCTTTGTGCAATCATCTTTAAAAGGCCACTAATAGCCACCAAAATGAAAGATAGAGATGGATATTCAGGTGTGTTATTTGATGTATATCATTGTCCCGATAATTCTTCTAAAATAGTTAATAAAGGTGCTGAATATAACTGCCCAAGTGGAAACAATTCAATTTTAAATATTATTGATGTTGCTGAAAATAATGGAGATTCAGTATGTACTCCTGAAAGAGAATTATTCTATGAAGATAAAGAATATAAATATTATTTCCCAGTAACATGCTATGGATATGCAATGGTTAGATTTAAAAATCAAACAGAAGAAACATTACAAGATGCATTAAAAGATGGAAAAATACAAATACAAGATTTAGATACATACAAGATATCTTATATAAAAGAAAAGAAGAGTTAAAAAAACTCTTTTTAAATTAAAAAATTTAAGTCTCATTTAAGAATTGGGTGTATAATTGAATATAGGTGATAAAAATGAATGATGAAGAAATAAATAAAAAAGAAAGTTCAAAAGAAAGAAATATTAGAGCTTTTGCCATATTGGTTGGCGTACTGGCAATAGCAATACTTGGTTATATTGCATATAATGCAAACATAATTAAAAAGAACAGTAAAAACAATGTGGTTACCAATGAGAAAGTAGAATTACAACATACAACCGTAAATACTGAAGTTAAAGAAGGAGTATATATAACTGATGTATCTGAAGTAGTAGAAAATGTAATGCCTTCAATTGTGGCAATAACATCAAAAAAATTAATTGCAACAACTAATCCATTCTCATTCTGGGGATTTCAAGATAATACCGAAAAATATTCAGAAGGTGCTGGATCAGGAATAATAATTAGTCAAACAAAAGAAGACGTGTATATCCTAACTAATAACCATGTTGTATCAGGAGCAACTGAATTAAGTGTTCAATTTATTGATGGTAAAAGTGTAGATGCAATTGTAAAAGGAACTTCAACAGCAAAAGATATTGCTGTATTAGTAGTTAAAATAAAAGATATTGAAGAAAGCACTCTTGAAAGTATTAAGATTGCAACTTTAGGTAATAGTAATGATCTTAAAGTTGGAAACGGAATAATTGCAATCGGTAATGCTCTAGGATATGGGCAATCAGTTACAACAGGTGTAATTAGTGCTTTAAATAGAATCTTAGCAAGTGATAGTTATAGCAACAAAATGATTCAAATTGATGCTGCAATAAATGGTGGAAATTCAGGTGGAGCATTATTAAATAGCAAAGGTGAAGTTGTTGGAATAAATTCAGCTAAATATTCATCAAATGCTTTATCTTCATCAGCAAGCATTGAAGGAATGGGGTTTGCTATTCCAATTAGTGACGTTGAAGAAATAATAACAGCATTAATGAATGGAAAAAAACCTGAAGAAGGAATCAAATTAGGAATTGAAGGATATATGACAACAGATCCACAAATAGCTATGTATAACTTCCCAGAGGGATTCTATGTTGCAAATATCATTAAAGATAGTAATGCATATAATTCAGAATTAGAAATAGGAAACATCATTACAGAAGTAGATGGTAAGAAAGTAGAAAGTGTAGAAACTATTTCTGGTGTATTAGCAAGCAAGAAAAAAGGGGATAAAGTTAAATTAAAAGTAAAATATATTAGTAATAGAGAATATAAAGAAAAAGAAATTTCTATAAAACTATCATAAGAGGATAATAATCCTCTTTTTTAATATCAATTTTTATTATATAATTAATATGATAGAAATGAGGGAATCATGGAAGAGAAAAAAAATGATATTGAAGAATTAGAACCATCAGCAAAAAAAGAAATTCAAGATATTGAAGAATTAGAAACTCCAAAAGAAGAAAAAAATAATGACGTTAATTATGTAAAAAAAATAACTAAATATTTAGACGATGTTCCAGATTATACAAAAGACTATGGATGGAAAGAAATGGAAGACGGACAAATAATGAGTATTCTATGTTACTTATGTTTTCTAGTATTTGTCCCAATACTAACCAAAAACAAAAATAATTATGTTCAATTTAATATTAAACAAGGATTAAACCTATTTATATTAGAAGTAATCGCAGCCGCCATATTAAGTATATTAGGAGCAATATTCATATATACAATAACTTGGGTTGTTACAGTACTATCTATAATAGTAACCTTATGTTTCTTCTCTTTATCTGTAATTGGAATATTTAATGTCTATCATGAAGATGCAAAAGAATTACCATTTATAGGCAAATTTAAAATAATAAAATAATTATATTTATTGAATAAATTAACTGAATGATTTATAATCGTAGATAGGATAAAAGGTGTGTTTATGAAAAACAGAGATTTAGCAATTTTATTTATAATTTACATTGGAATGATGGCAAATTTAATATTATGGTATTTTAATGCCGTAAGTGAAATGTTCTTCTATATTTTTACTGCTTTAGCACTTGCAGCACTATTTGTTTTAACACTAACTATAATATTATCAAGAACAACAGATGATACATTAGCAAATTTAAAATATAATTATATGAGTTCAACAAAAAGTGTATTAGTAGAATTAGATATAAATAATTTTAGAATGCTTACACTAGTATATGGTGTAGAAAAAATGAATGAAGTTGTTTCTCAACTTAAACAAAGTATTTTATATATATTCCCAGATGCAACACTATATACAAAATATACAGATCATTTTATTTTTTGTACTCATGTAACAGATAAAAAAGATATTAAAAATGCCTTTACAGAAATCCAAAGAAAAATAAAAGAAAATGAAGTAGATAATATCTTCTCAATTGGCTTAAGTTGTGGTGTATATTATCCAAACTATAAAGAAGATTTTGAACAAGCTTTAGATAATGTATATCTTGCATTTAAAAATAGCAAACAAAGTATTAAAAACTCAATTTCTTTCTATGAACCAAACAAATTAGAAGGATTAATTGAAGAAAATAAAAATATTAAAGAGACTATTAATCATATTCTAAACAAAAATTTCCAAATATATTATCAACCAAAATATGATACAAAAACCAAAAACATAATTGGTAGTGAAGCTTTAATAAGATTAGTAGCAGAAACAGGGGAGGTTATTTCTCCAAGTGTATTTATTCCTATCGCAGAAAAAAATGGCTTAGTAACATATATTGATAGATACGTAATTAAACAAGTATGTATATTTATTAATAAACTAAAAAAAGAAAATATAAAATTTGGAACAATTTCAGTTAACTTATCAAGAGCATCATTAACAGATGATGACCTAATTGATTTCCTAGAAAAGCTATTTGCAAGATATGGAATCGAGAAAAATGATATTGAACTAGAAATAACTGAAGGTGCAGAAGGACAAGGAAACAACTTTGTTCAAGACTTCATTGAAGTATTTGGTAATAAATATAGAATTGCAATAGATGACTTTGGAACAGGATATTCATCATTAGAATTTTTAAAAGCATCCGCAGTTAAAACAATTAAAATAGATAAATCTTTCATTGATGACAAATCTGCATCAGGAAGAAAGATTCTAACAAATCTAATAGAACTTGCTAAAGAACTTAAATATGAAACTATCTGTGAAGGAGTAGAAAAACAAGAAGATTACGATTTCCTAAAGAAAATTAATTGTGATTATATCCAAGGATTCTATTTTTCTAAACCATTACAGGAAAATGAATATATTGAATTATTAAAGAAATAGAAAAGAGTTAAATCTTTTCTTTTTTATGCCTATTTATATGTATAAAAATAATGTTTTACTTTTTAAAAATAATATGTTAAAATACTTGTGACATTTTAAGTGGGCAGCAATTCCCACTTTTGTTATTTTATTGGAGGTGTTTCGTGGAAACTAAATGGTTTAAATTAATCAAGGAAGAATTGCAAAAAAGTCTTAACGATTTAGAAATAATCGTTGATGAAGTTACATATTATGAGCAAGGAAAAAATAAGTTTCTAACAGTTGTATTAGACAAAATAGGTGGAATAGATCTAGATACAATTGTCGAAGCAACTCATATTATTAACCCAATAATCGATAAATTGGATTTACCTATTGAAGACTATATTTTAGATTGTATAAGTAAGGAGAGATAAAATGAATACAGAATTAGTAAAAGCAATAGACTTGATTGTAGAAGAAAAAGGAATTTCAAAAGACTTTATATATGATGCATTAGAAAGTGCATTAGCTAGTGCCTATAAAAAGAATTTTGAATCAAAAACAAATGTAAAAATTAATATTGATCGTGAAACTGGAGATATTAAAGTTTATTCATATATGGTTGTTGTAGATGACTATGATGATGGAACTGAAACAGTTGATGAAGAAGGTAACAAAGTAGTTATTCCTCCTGAAATCAATCCAGATGCACAAATATTACTTGAAGAAGCTAAAGAATATAAGAAAGATGCTAAAATTGGTGATGAAATTGAAATCGAAGTTACACCAACTGATTTTGGTAGATTAGCAGCTAGTACAGCAAAACAAGTTATTAAACAAAAATTAAGAGAAGCTGAAAAAGAAATAGTAAATGAAGAATTTAGAGATAAACAATATGAATTAATGATTGGTATGGTTGCTCTAGAAGATGCATACAACTATTATATTGATCTAGGTAAAGCAAGAGGAATTTTACCAAAGGATGATATTATTCCTGGTGAAACAATTGAAATGGGATCTAATATCAAAGTATATATTACAAAGATTACTGAAGGACCTAAAGGACCAATTATCAAATTATCAAGAAAACAATTTGGTTTTGTTAAAAGATTATTTGAACATGAAATTCCAGAAATTCAATCTGGTGATGTTCTAGTATATGGCGTAGCAAGAGAAGCTGGTGTAAGAAGTAAAGTAGCTATCTACTCTGAAAACGAAAGAATCGACGCAATAGGGGCTTGCATTGGTGAAAAAGGTTCAAGAATTGCTGGAATTTTAAAAGAATTAAATGGTGAAAAGATTGATTTAGTTCTATATAGCAAAAATCCAGAAGAATTTATTAAGAATGCTTTAGCTCCAGCAAAAGACGTAATTGTTTCAATTGTAGATGATAAACATGCTGTATGTTTCGTAAATAATGATAACTTAAAACTTGCCATTGGTAAGAAATGGAGCAATGTTCGTTTAGCAAGTAAGTTAACTAAATATGAACTAGAAATCAAATCATTAGAGGAAGAAACACAAAAAGGAAATCTATAATGAATCATATAAAAAAAATACCTATGAGAATGTGTATAGTTACTCGTGAAAGATTTCCAAAAAAAGAATTACTTAGAATAGTAAAAACAGAAGAGGGAATAGTACCAGATTTAACAGGTAAAGTTAATGGACATGGTTGCTATATAAAAAAAGACTTAGGTGTTTTAGAAAAATTAGAAAAGAATAAAATATTAAATAGTGTGTTTGAATGTGAAATTGATCCTAGCGTATACGATAATATTAGGAGTGCGATTGAAAATGGATAGACCAACATGGGAAGAACACTTAATGAATGAAGCTGTTTTAGCTAGCGAAATGAGTACATGTGAATCAAGAAAAGTTGGAGCTGTAATAGCTAAAGATACACATATTATTTCAAAAGGCTTCAATGGCCCAGCTGCAGGACTAGAACACTGTGGTGAAATAGGTGGCTGTGCTAGAAGAAAAATGCCAGACTATGAAAGTGGAAAATATCTAGACAAATGTAGAGCAGTACACGCTGAACAAAATGCAATAAACTTTGCGGCTAGATACGGAATATCAACTGAAGGAGCAACATTATATGTAAACACATGCCCTTGTAATCAATGCATGGGTTCTATAATAAATGCTGGAATAAAAGAAGTTGTTTATGAAGGATCTTATAATAGCAATTCAATAGAAATGGCACAACAAGCTGGAATTGCAATGAAACAGTATGTAAGAACAAGGAAAAAATAAATAAACTAATACGAAAGGTGGAATATTATGTTAGTAAAAGATTATGCGAAAGATGTTAATTTATCTGTTGCGGAAATATTAAAGAAATGTAAAGAATTAGGAATTAATGCAACAGATGCAGAATATATGCTTGATGATGACGATATAATTATGCTAGATAACACTATCAATATAATTAGTGCTAATGAAGAAACTACTTTAGAAGAAGAAGACGAAATTGATGAAAAAGTAGATGAAATTATTAGTATTGAAAATATTCAAAGAGATATAGTAAACGCAACATCTAAACAAAAATTAAAAAAGAAAGATAATATTAAGAATAATAGTGAATTTAATACATTAAAGAAACAAATGTATAAAAATAAGAGTAAGTTAAAAACAAATAGCGTTGTAGAAGATGTTATTCTTTATGATGAAGGAATGACTCTATATGAACTTGCTCAAAAAATGCAAGTAAACCCAGCTGAATTAATTAAGAAATTAATTGGTTTAGGTATGATGATCACAATGAACGATAAAATTGATTATGATACAGCTGAAATACTTGTTTCAGATTACAGTAAAACTCTAAAAAGAGCGGAAACTCAAGATGTAACTGATTTTGATAATTATGAGGTAATAGATAATGAAAATGATTTGGTGTCTCGTCCACCTATTGTAACTATTATGGGACACGTAGACCATGGTAAAACATCATTACTTGATTATATCCGTGAAACACATGTTGTTGAAGGAGAAGCTGGTGGTATTACTCAAGCTATTGGCGCATATCAAATAGAATATAACGATAAAAAGATTACATTCATTGATACTCCAGGCCATGCTGCATTTACCGCTATGAGAGCAAGAGGAGCTAGTGTAACAGATATTGCTATTATTATAGTTGCTGCAGATGATGGTGTAATGCCTCAAACTAAAGAAGCAGTAGATCATGCATTAAATGCCAATGTTCCAATCATTGTAGCTGTAAATAAAATAGATAAGCCTGATTCAAATCCAGATAGAGTTATGACGGAAATGGCCGAAATAAATGTAACACCAGAAGCATGGGGAGGAAATGTACCATTCATTAACATTTCTGCTAAAACAGGTGAAGGAGTGCCTCTACTACTTGACACAATCTTAGCAATTGCAGAAGTTAATGATTATAAGGCTAATCCAAATAGATATGCAGTTGGTGCTGTAATCGAGTCAAAATTAGATAAAAACGTTGGTGGAATAGCATCATTCTTAATTAAAAATGGAACATTAAGAATTGGTGACCCAGTTGTAGTTGGAACAAGTTATGCTAAGGTTAGAACAATGAAAAATGACTTGGGTATAAATATTCTAGAAGCTGGTCCATCTACTCCAGTAGAAATTACAGGCTTAACTGATAACCCATCAGCAGGTGATAAATTCATGGCTTTTGAAACAGAAGCCGAAGCTAAGAAAGTAGCTGAAAAACGTAGATTAGCAGAAGAAGAACAAAAGAATAAGAAAGAAGTAGTTTCTTTAGACGACTTATTTGCAAGAATCCAAGGCGGACAAAAAGAAATTAATGTTATCCTAAAATGTGATGTACGTGGTTCAGAAGAAGCTGTTAAACAAGCCTTAGAGAAAATTGAAGTTGGCGACGTTAGAGTTAGAGTTATAAGAAGTGGTATTGGTACTATTACTGAATCAGATGTAGTACTAGCTAATGCTGGAAATGCCATAATAATTGGATTTAATGTAGTACCTAGTCATATAACTAAAGAAATAGCTAAAGAATATTCAGTTGATATAAGATTATATTCAATTATCTATAAATTAGTTGAAGATATGGAAGCGGCTATGAAAGGTATGTTAGAACCAGAATTTGAAGAAAAAGTAATTGGTTCAGCAGAAATTAGAAAAATATTTAAATTCTCTAAAGTTGGAAATATTGCTGGTTCATATGTAACAGATGGAATTGTAAAAGTAGGATCTAAAGTTAGAATCATAAGAGATGGTATTATTATCGCAGAAGATGTAATCAATAGTGTTCAAAGAGAAAAAGACTCTGTAAAAGAAGTTAAAAAAGGCTTTGAATGTGGTATTACACTAGAATCATATAATGATATAAAAGTTGGCGACTCTTTAGAACTATATGAATTAGTTGAGGTTAAAAATGTCTAGTCATAAATTAGATAGAATTGCATCTGATATGCAAAAGTATATTTCACAAATATTACTTGAAGAAGCAAGAGATGAGTTTTTAAAAACTATTACAATTACATCTTGTAAAATATCAAGTGATTTAGGATATGCTAAAATATATTTCACATCTATTCTTGATAGAGATAAAAAAGAATTAGAAAAAGAAATGAATGAAGCAAGCAGCTTTATTCGTGGAAGATTAAGTGAAAAATTAGATATAAGAAATACTCCTGAACTAACATTTGTATTTGACGACTCAATTGAATATGGTAAAAGAATTGAGGATTTAATCGAAAAAATACACAGTAAAACAGATGATGAATAAAATAATTATCGTAAATAAAGAATCTGGTATGACCAGTAGAGATGTCGTAAATAAATTAAACAAAATACTTGGAACTAAGAAAATTGGCCATACTGGTACCCTTGATCCAATTGCATCTGGTGTATTAGTCATATGCGTAGGAAAATATACTAAATTAGTAGATCATATTGTTAGTTTAGATAAAGAATATATTGCTACAGTAAAACTTGGAATCTTAACAGATACCCTTGATATAACAGGTAATGTTCTAGATAAAAAAGATTACCATACAACAGAATCTCAAATAAAAGAAGTCTTTAATAGTTTTATAGGTAGTTACTTACAAGAAGTTCCTAAATATTCTGCAGTTAAAATAAATGGAAAAAAACTATACGAATATGCTAGAGAAAATATTGAAATAAATCTCCCAAAAAGAGAAGTATCAATATATGAACTAGAATTATTAGAGTTTAATAAAGATGGTTTTAAATTTAGAACTAAAGTCTCTAAAGGAACTTATATTAGAAGTTTAATAAATGATATATGTAATAAACTAAACACCTATGGAACAATGGCTGATCTAATAAGAACAAAACAAGGAAAGTTTAGTATCGAAGAAGCTTATTCTCTTGAAGATATAGAAAATAATAACTATAAGTCATTAAACATCGAAGAAGTACTTGATTTAAAGGTATTAAATTTAAACGATAGCAATGCAAAATTAGTTATGAATGGAAATAAACTTAACTTAGATATCGAAGATGGGGATTATTTAATAAAAATAAATAATCAAGATGAAGCAATATATAGTTTTCTAAATAAAGAGGGTAAAATAAAAATTAAGTTTTAAAAAAAGATTGTATTATACAATCTTTTTATTTTTCTACAAATATTGGTTTATTCTGTTTTTCAAAATCAAATGAACTAGTATTCATTACAATATCATATATAAATGCCGCATTATATTCCAATTTATATTGAACACTATCAAAATCTTTCTTAATAGGCAATGTAATATCTTTCTTAATAGAATTTAAATATTTCTTACCAGCTTTATTAAACCCTAAAATAGTCATATATTTTAAATCTTCTTTAGCATCTTCCTTAGTTATACCAAGAAGAATATGTGTTAACATTCTACTAATTTTATTATAGGTATATCTTTTTGATTTAACATTATCTATTAATTCTTTTAATGAATCAGACTTTAAAATTTGCTCTTTTAGTAAATAATCAATTCCTTCAGAAACATCTAAATAATTAGATATATTATTATTTAAAACAATATGATATTTAAGTAAATTAAATAACTCATCTTCATCACATTTCTTTAATAATTTATATGATTCAATAGGTAAATATTTCTTAATATCTTCATTATTATTAAACTTATTTCTAATATTAGAAGCACTAATAATATCACTAGTACTATCTAAATCATGGTATTCACTAGTTCTTTTAATACAAACAGGTTCTATTTCATAATTATTAGCCTTTATAGCTTTAATATAAGATATTCCTAGTAAATCATTAGGATTATATTCAAAATCAATTCCTATAGCCTTAGAAAGGGCAGTAGGGTAATTTAATCCTGTTTTTAAATACTCTTTAACTTTATCGTTAAAACTATCATCATTTAATTGTTTATCTGCAATATCTTCTAGTTTCTTTATATCATCTATTTCGCTACCAAACACAATCTTTTTTACCTTTAATTCATTTAATAATCTAATTGATGTATTAGCAAATGTATCTGCACTTTGAGTACCAAATAGGGCAGGTAATTCAATAACTAGATCAACACCATTATCTAAAGCTATTCTTATCTTATCTTCTTTAGATAACAAAGATATTTCTCCACGTTCCATAAAGTAACCATTTAATACTAAAACTAATAATGAATCAGGATATAATTCTTTTATTTTATTAATATGATAAGTATGCCCATTATGAAAAGGATTATATTCCGCAACTAAACCAATTATTTCCATATGTTACCTCGCAAGTCCCATAATATCATATTTAATTTACTTTTTCAAAAATATTTGGTATTATTCACTCGTGAGACATCTAAAAGAGGTGATATAAATGATTTTAGCTATCGTTGGTCCAACTGGTGTAGGTAAAACTAAACTAAGCGTTAAACTAGCTCAAAAGTATGATGCTGTTATTGTAAACTGTGATGCCGTGCAAGTATATAGAAAACTAGATATTGGTAGTGCAAAACCAACTGAAGAAGAAAAAGAAAATGTAGAACATTTACTATTTGATATTAAAGATGTAACAGAAGATTACACAGTTAAAGATTATCAAAAAGACTTAAGAGAAATACTTGATAAATATAAAGATAGAAATATAGTAATTGTTGGTGGTACAGGTCTATATCTATGTGCTGGACTATTTGATTATGAATTCTTTGAAGATGAGAAAAAAGACTTTAGTAAATTTACAAATGAAGAACTATATAACATGGCTAAAGAAAAAAATCCTGATATGGAAATTCATATGAATAATAGAATTAGATTAGAAAGATATCTAACTAAAACAAATGAAAGTCATAACGAAGATAAACAATTATACCCATGTACCTTTATAGGTTTAACTTTACCTAGAGATATTTTATATGAAAGAATTAATAAAAGAGTAGATAAGATGTTTGAAGATGGTTTACTTGAAGAAGTTAAATCATTATATAACTTAAAAGATAAAGCAAGAGTCTTATCTAGTGCAATTGGTTATAAAGAAGTAATGGATTATCTAGATGGCAAAATAACTCTAGATGAAACTAAAGACTTAATAAAGAAGAATTCTAGACATTATGCTAAAAGACAATATACTTGGTTTAATAATAAGATGGATGTTAAATGGTTTGATGTTAACCTAAATAATTTTAATGAAACTATTGATTCCGTAATAAATTATATTGAAAGCAAATAAAAAAAGAATATTTTAAATATTCTTTTTATTTTGAACTTAATAATAATTCAATTAGTTTTTCAGGATCAACTTCATTATATACAATATCGTATAACATTTCTATTAATGGTAAATGAACTCTTTTTCTTTGTAATAATTGATATACAACATTTAATGCATGATATCCTTCAACAGTGGTATCCATTAAATACTTTTGGGCTTTTTTCTTATCCTCTGCAAGTAATTTACCAAAACTATAATTTCTTGATTTAATACTAGTACATGTAAGAATTAAATCACCAATTCCTGCATAAGATAATACAGTCTTTTTACTACCACCCATATAATAAATAATATCTTTCATATCATGAATAGCTTCGGTAATTAAAAATGCTTGAGTTGAATTTGAATAACCAAGTCCATCAAGTATACCAGAACCTATGGCATAAACATTTTTTACACAACCACATATTTGTAAACCAATTATATCGCTACTTTCTCTAATCTTTATTTGACTTCCCATTAGAGCATTCATAACTATCTTTTTAGTCTTTCTACAATAACTAGCAAGAGCTAAAGATCCAATTTGTCCGGTTAGTAAATCTTTTGCAAAAGTGGGACCAGATAATACCGCAATATTTCTTGTATTAAGTATTTTTTTAACAACCTCACTTAATAATTCACCGGTTGTATCTTCTAAACCTTTAGAAGCAATACAAATAGGGGTACCTTTATAATATTCTTTCATGTTTCTAGCAGTAATATCAACATATTTAGAAGCTGTAACAATAATAATTAAATCAGCATCTTCCATAACATATTCTAAATCATTACTAACGCTAATTCTTTTTAATTCAATATCATAAATAGACTTAAGCATTCCTGTATCTTTATATTCTTTAGCAACATCAGGATTCTCAGTCCACATTTTAATTGTATTTCCATTTTTTCTAGCTACATTAGCTAAAGCTAAACCATAAACCCCAGTTCCAATTATACTTATATTCATTTTGTTATCTCCTTATAAACTTTATATAAATTTCCTTCAACGCCATTATTCTTTGGCCTATAATATACTTTTCCTTTTAATTTACTAGGCATATACTCTTGTTTAACATATGCATTTGGATAATCATGAGGATACTTGTAAGTTTTTGTATCTATTCTAATATTATCGGGTACATCACCAAAATCACCTTTATGAATATCATTTATTGCCATATCAAATGCAACATGTGAAGTATTACTCTTAGGCGATATAGCCATTTCTGTAACAATTTGCCCAATAGGTATTCTAGCCTCAGGCATTCCAACTCTTTCAGCAGCATTTATTGCAGCATCTAATCTAGGCCCAATTCCGGGATTAGCCATACCTATATCTTCATAAGCAATAACACTTAATCTTCTAAATAACGATTCTAAATCACCTTGTTCAACAAGTCTTGCTGCATAATGTAAAGCAGCATCGGGATCACTACCACGAATAGACTTTTGTAAAGCACTTAATAAATCATAATGACCAGTTTCATTTTGATCAACAAAGAATGCCGGCTTAGAATTAATTTCACTAACATGTTTTAATGTAATATGTTTTGAATTAGAAGAGTAATAAGAAACTTCTAATAAATTTAAAGCAAATCTTAAATCGCCATTAGCTAACTTAGCAATATATTCTTTAGCATCATCATCTAACTTAATTTTAGGTAAACTACTCTTAGCTTTATCAATACCCAGTTTAATATCATCAGTTGTTAAACTTTTAAGTTCAAATATCTGACATCTACTTCTAATCGCAGGATTAATTTTATGATAGGGATTAGCAGTAGTTAAACCAATTAATATTATTTTTCCATTTTCTATATAGGGCAAAAGAATATCTTGCTTATCTTTATTCATTCTATGAATTTCATCTACAATAAGAATAATTTCTCCAGAAAATATTGCCTCATTAATAACCATATCAAAATCTTCTTTTTTATTAATTACAGCATTTAAAAAACGATATGGACAATCAAGTTCACAGGCTATAGCATTAGCAATAGATGTTTTACCAATCCCAGGATTACCATATAAAATCATTGAAAATAACTTTTTATTTTTAACTAAGTTATATATTATTTTATTTTTACCTAATAAATGTTGCTGACCAATAACATCTTCAATTTTTGTTGGTCTTAAAATATTTGCAAGTATTTCCATTTAAATCACAAAAATATTATACCTTAATCAAAGAATTATTACAAACATTTAGGCATATTATTATTGAAATATTTTAAGCTAAAGTGTATAATCAACTTGTAATTTATTTATTTGACGGAGTAGTATCTAACTATTTTATAGAGAGCTAGTGTTTGGTGAAAACTAGTAAATAAGTTAAATATGAAGATAGCAAATTATAGTAAATCGCTTAACGGCGTTATAGTTTAAAGAGCATAAGAATTTATGAATTAAGGTGGCACCGCGGAATAACCGTCCTTAAATTAGTAAGTTCTTTTTTGTTGAAAGGAGAATTTTTATGAAAAAAATTATGAACAATTCATTAAACATTAAAAATGTCGGTGAAAATGTAGAAGTGTATGGATGGGTACAAAAGAAAAGAGACTTAGGTGGCTTAATATTTATTGACCTAAGAGATAGATCCGGAATAGTACAAATTGTTGTTAGACCTGAAAATAAATACTATGAAGTAGCAAATGGTTTAAAGAATGAATATGTCTTAAAAGTAACTGGTAAAGTATCTGAAAGAGAAAGCAAAAATAAAAATATTGCTACTGGAGATATCGAAATAGAGGTAGATGAATTAGAAGTATTAAATACTTGTGATGAATTACCATTTACAATAGATGATAATACTAATGCCTTAGAAGATACTCGTTTAAAATATAGATATTTAGATATCAGAAGAAATAAACTAAAAAACAACTTATTCTTAAGAAGTGAAATTCTAAATTATTTAAGAAATAAAATGCATGATTTAGGATTCATTGAAGTACAAACTCCAATTTTGACAGCATCAAGTCCAGAGGGTGCAAGAGACTTTGTTGTTCCATCAAGATTATTTAAAGGAAAGTTCTATGCTTTACCACAAGCTCCTCAAATCTATAAAGAATTGCTTATGGTAGGTGGATTCGAAAAATATTTCCAAATAGCACCATGCTTTAGAGATGAAGATGCTAGAGCGGACCGTACATTAGAATTCTATCAATTAGACTTAGAAATGTCTTTTGCTGAAGAAGATGAAATACTTAATGTTGGTGAAGAAATCTTCTATGATACATTTACAAAATTTTCAAATAAGAAGGTATCTCCAAGACCATTTAGAAGAATTGCTTATAGAGATGCAATTGATCTATATGGAACAGATAAACCAGACTTAAGATATGATATGACTATTTCAGATGTAACTGATGTATTCAAAAACAGTGAATTTGTTGTATTTAAAACTGTTCTAGAGCAAAATGGAATCATTAATGCAATTGTTGCAAAGAATTGTGCTGATAAATATTCTCGTAAAGATTTAGATAACTTAACTGATTTTGCTAAATCTAAAAAAGCATCTGGTTTAGCATACTTAAAATTTAATGAAGAGATAACTGGAAGTATTGCTAAAGTAGTTACAGAAGATGAACTTATCGCCTTAAAGAAAACATTAAAAATTGAAAATAATGACTTAGTTCTAATTATTTCTGGAAACAAAAAAATTGTAAAATCAGCATTAGGACAAGTAAGAATCAAAGTTGCTGAAGATATGAACATGATTGATAAAGATAGACTAGAACTATGCATAATCAATGACTTCCCAATGTTTGAATGGGATGAATATCTAAATAAATGGGATTTCTGTCATAATCCATTTAGTTTACCTCATGGTGGAATTGATGATTATAAGAATAAGAAAACAGAAGATATCCTAGCTTATCAATTTGACTTTGTATGTAATGGTAACGAAATGGCTAGTGGTGCAATAAGAAACCATGACTTAGATAGTTTAGCAAAAGGCTTCGAAGTAGTGGGTTATGGAAGGGAAGAAGTAGAACAAAGATTTAAATCAATCTTCACATCATTTAAATATGGATGTCCTCCACATGGTGGAATGGCACCTGGAATTGATAGATTAATTATGTTAATTCAAGATGAACCAAACTTAAGAGAAGTTCAAGCATTCCCACCATCAGCAAGTGGGCAAGACTTAATGATGGGTTCTCCAAGTGAACTTACTGATATTCAACTAAAAGAATTAGGACTTATAATTAAGAAAGAAGATTAAAAATACCGGTTTATTTAACCGGTTTTTAATTGATAAAAAAGTAATATTTTGATACAATTAATTTGATGATTTATGAAAAAACTAATACGTATAGACAAACCAAAAGATATCGTTGTACCAACTGAAAAAAAAGAATTATATGATGTAGATTATATATATATTCCTTTGCATAAAAATTTTAAACCTTTAGTGGATATTGGCGATAGTGTTTCTATGAGCCAAAAAGTCGCTACAAATGGCGATGTTTATTTGTATTCAAGTATATCTGGTAAAGTTGTATCTATATGTGAAGGTTTATATCATAATAACAAGAAGATTAAAGCAATTAGAATAGAAAATAACTTTAAAGAAAAAAAGGTTAGATTTGATGTTCGTGAAATAAAAAAACTAGATGATTTAAATAGACTATTAAACAATATTGATGATGAACAATTATCTAAAAGATTTGTTGTAGGAAAAGTTGACACTTTAATTTTAAATCTATTTGTAGATGAGCCATTTATAATGAATGAAACATTCTACTTTATAAATAATAGTGCTGAAATATTAGATACACTTGATTTAGTAGGTAAAGTTTATAAAGCATCAAAAATTCTTATAACTGTTAAGAATGTTGATTCATCTAACATAACATCATTAATAGACTTTAATGGTATGTATCCAAATATCCAAATTAAATTATTAGATGACTTATATTTATTAGAACGAAAAGATTTCCTATGTGCCCATATGGGACTAGATAAGAATAGAACTCTAGTTGTAAAACCTAGTGATTTATACAAGATTTATTATGCAATGAAATATAAAAGAAAACCTAATACTAAATATGTTACTATTGTAGGTAATAACACTAGTACACCAATAGTAAAAGATATAAAATTATATTCACTAGCATTAGATTTAATGAATGGAATTAAATATGAAACAGGTAGTCAATTTATTAAAAACGGTTTAATGACCGGATCAAAAATAACCTCATTTAACGAAATAATCGACGGTAATACTGAAGCTTTATTTATTATGAAAAAAGAAGAGGTTAAAGAACAAAAATGTCTTTACTGTGGTGCATGCTTAGAAGTTTGCCCAATGAGAATAGATCCTAAAAGACTAATGGATCATAAAATAACAAGCAAAAGATGTATTGATTGTGGTTTATGCAGTTATGTATGTCCAAGTTTTATAAACCTAAGAAAATACTTAAAAGGTGATAAAAATGAATAAAGTATTTAATCATACAAGAAAAAATATTAATCGAATTACTCTAATATATTTATTAAGTTTAATACCTTTAGTATTATATGGCACATATAAAAATGGAGTATTGTTATATCTAAATAAATATGTTCCTTTTTATGGAATATTTAGACCAATACTATTTTGCATAATACCATTTGCTATATATATGCTATATTCACTTATTAAAGAAAGAAAATTAAAACTTAATATTGATGCATTTTACTATACCGCGATTGGTATATTTATGCCTCCAGAAACAAGTTTATTGAAATACTCTGTTGCATTATTAGTTCTAATTCCAATTATAGATTTAATACCATTAGAATTTAATAAAGGTAGTTTAATTAAACTAATACTTGTATTAGCCCTATATTATATAGGTAGTTATTCATATTGGAATCTTCAAGAAGCAAATCATTTATATGACTTTTCCTTCGTTGACTTAGCAATGGGAAGAAGTATCGGGGGAATGTCTGCAACAAGCTTATTATGTGCTTTTATAACATTTATAATACTATGTTTATCAGGAAATTATAAAAAAAGCATAGCAATTATTTCTACATCATTATATTCAATATGCATTTTTACAATTTATTTTATAGAAAAAGATTCAACAATATTTATTAATTTTGCGGGTACAATTGCCGCCTTCATAATATTTGGAGCAAGTTTTAAACATTCTTCATATACAAGAATAGGCAAAATATTCTATTGTATCTTCTTAGTATTTTTAGCAATATTCCTAAATAGTATATTCCCATATGAAGGAGCATTTATTTCAATACTAAGTTGTTCCATTATAAGTAGGGCTATAGATAGAATATTTACAAGAAAGAAAAATAAATCAAAAATTATTCCAAAAGAATAATTTTTTTTAATGCAATACAAATCAAAAAATGATATACTTTAAAAGTAGGATGTGAAAATATGAGTAGCAATAGTAGTGAATCAAAAAATAAAGATTCATCAAAACTAAATGCAGCAGATGCAAAAATATTATTATGGGTTATAATTATAACAGTAATAATAACTTTATTATTGATTTTAATTTTTGGATTAAGTCCATCACAAAAGGCGGACCCCCCTCAAACAAAGCCGGATATGAGTACTGTAATTACAGAAAAAGAAACATTATTTTGCCCATTTTATAATGAATATATTGGCTTTTGGCAAAGCAGCCCACTTTTCAACACTATATATGAATATAGCTGTGCAAGAGTTCCAGAAGGTTTTTGCTTCAATTATGATGTAAACGATCCAAAGCAAGTAGAAGAGGAAGAAGCCTTTGTCGACATAAGAGAAGAACATCATTTATGCCCAACATATATCAGAGTAAGTTACCCTGTGGACGAAGAAGACGCAAAAAAATATTGGAATAAAAAATTCCTTGGAGAATTCATAATGCGATCAATATATGAACATGGTGAAGTACATGGTTATATTTGTGAGGATGATGTTAAATTTTTTGAACATTGTGAAGCAGATACCGAAGGAATAAACTTGGACGAATTATTTAATGATTGTGAATGTTCTAATGGATGCGGTTGGACAGATGTTGATGCATTCACTGATTTAGAAATTCAAAAAAAGAGCGACCACGATGATACATGGGCAAACACTTTATGGAAACATTCAGAAAATCCTGCAGACGAAATCGTTCAAGTTTCAGGATGCTCATTATTAGCAGTTGTTAATGCCTGTCATATGCTTGAAGTTGAAGCAACAGTTAAAGGAACAGCAGATTGGACCTACAATATAGCTAGATTCGAAGGTAATGCAGACTGGAATAAAACAGAAGAAATGATTGATCATTATAATTTAAAAAAAGTACCTTTATTTGATAATAATGACCCTAAACATTTTACATCAGCACCAACAGCTAAAGATGATGATGAAAAAATCCAATATGTCAAACAAGCTTTAGCAAGTGGTTATGCAGTAATTGCAAGCGGTAAAAGAGGAGATGATGGCTGTGAAGAAAATACAGGAACTTGTACTTTTACCAATTTTGGGCACTATGTTACAATAGTAGCAGCATATGAAGATAACACTTTTACTGTTGCAAATGCTATGGTAAGTAGAAGCGGAACAAATGGATGGCGCATGGATGCACACGATGTTGTTAAATATATGTATGTCGCCGTAGCAGTCGGAAAAGAAGACGCTAGAGATCTAATGGAATGTAGTACTCAAGGAGAAGAAGACCCAGAACATAACATAGTTAGAATTCAAGCCATTGAAGATAAAGTAAACGTAAGAAAAGAAATGAAAGTAAGCCAAACAGAAATATGCGGAAGAAAAGTGCATCTTAAAGAAATAATAAAAGTAGAAAATAAACTAGAACCAGATACATCTGGAGAATGTCAAAAAGGATGGTATAAAGTAGAGGATAATAAGGATGCTTATTGGCCAGGATGTTATGTATGTGCAGACTTTTTCGGAGAATATACTGAAGAAGAATGTACTGAAAGCGTAAAAAAATATACTAATAATAAAGAAGTAAGAGTTCGTGAACAACCAGCTACAAGTGGCAAAAGAATTGCCGAATTAGATTGTGGAACTGAAATAGAAGTTTGTAAAACTCCATTACATGATTCATCTAGTTCAGCCTGTACAGATGGATGGGTAAAAATAACTGGCGGAAAATATAATGGGTATTATATGTGTTCAAATTATTTAAACAGCACAAAGCCAGGAAATGAAGTATGCAACCCACCTGGTGGAGAAGACCCACCTGGAGAAGATCCACCATCACCAGGACCAACATCTACAAGCGGAAAATTAGGATCACAGAGTTCAAGCGGATACTGGTCTTCATGCCAAGATACTATAAAAAATATAAAATGGAGAATATATAAAGCTGGAAAAGATGAAACAATTTGTGGATCAGGCTGCTCACTAGTTGCCGTAGCAAACTCAGCAAAAAAACTTGGAAAAACAAGTGGAAATACTCCGCAAAATCTTGCTTCATGGTCTAATACAAGAATAACATATGAACAAACAGGATGGACATCAGTCACAAAAATTTTAGAACATGCAGGATTAAAGCAAAGTGGGGGATGGTTATGGCAAAATTACAAAACATCTACATCTGATAAAATAGCAGCAATACGAAAGACTCTTGCTGCCGGTAACGTTGTAATAGCTGGTGGCGATAGGCAAAATGGAAATCCATATAGTGAATATTACGGGTTAACATGCAATGGGAATCCTTCACTTCAAAGAAAAGGATTTTGTGTGTTTAGTAACAACGGACATTTTGTGACAATTATAGGAATTACAGCAGATGATAAATTAATAATTGCAGGCGCTTCTGTTGGAAAAAACGGTTCATCATCAAACGATGGATTACCAGCAGATGCAGTTCTAAAGCCTTCAAATAAAGCTATTGCGGTTACAAAATAAAAGCATAATAAAAAAGAAAGGAATAAATATGAAAAAAGTCAAAATAATTATTCTATTATTCAGCATATTTCTATTATGCGGATGTAATTCAAAAATGGTTTTAGAAATAAATAATTCGTCAATAAATGAAACACTATCATTTGAAGGCGAAACACCAAATAAAGATGATGTTAAATTATATAAATATATACTCGAATCAGACTATGGCTATGAGATAAATGAAGAAGAAAACAAATTTACCAAATCTTTTTCATTTGAAGAATATCAAAATGATACAAAAATAACTGAAAATAGTATTATAGACAACTGCTTTAGATATGCCAAAATATTAAAAGATGAAGACAACGAAGCCTATACTTTTATGATTGGAAATTTTAGATGTGAAGAAGAATTAGAACAAATCGATAAATTGGATTTTATAATCAAAACAGATGGCATAATAATCAATAGTAATAAAGCGGTAGAAGATAATGGCGAACTTATTTGGACATTCACAAAAGACAATTATAAAGATCAATACATTTATTTTACAATTAGTCATAAAGAACAGCCACAAAGCACTGAAGAGGCAACTGGCCCAGAAGATGCTGGATACTATCAAAGAGAAGATGGCGATTGGGTAAATATAGAAGAAGAAAAGAAACAAAAAGAAATGGAAGAAAAATCAAAACAACAATTACTACTTCTTGCAGGTATTGTCGGAGGATTCGTATTAATTGTTCTTGTTGCTTTCTTCATAAGTATATTTAAAGCAAATAAAAATAAATAATAAACAAAAGGAACATTAAAAATGAAAAATATAAAATTAGTAATCATATTAATGGGAATAATATTGTTATGCGGATGCACAACAGAATCAGTTTTAGAAATAGATGAAGCAACTGTCAATGAAGTACTAACCTTTGATGGAGAAACAAAAGACAAAGACTTCACAAAAGAATATATTGCTTTAGCAAATTTAGTGGGGGTAAAAGAGGAGTATAAAATAGACAAATTATCAAACGGATATAGATATAGTGCCTCATTTAATATTGATGAATTTTCGAAAGATAGTATTACAGCACATTGTTTTAAAAACATTAAAATAGAAGCTGATAAAAAAAGTCAGAATTATATAATCGAAATGGAAAATTTTGATTGCAAAGAAGAATTAGAACAAGCCGATAAATTCACATTAAAAATCAAAGCAGATGGAGAAATTAAAGAATGTAATAATTTTAGTACATCTGGTGATTATCTTGTTTGGGTTTTTACGGAAGACAATATTCCAAATGTAAATTGTAAAATAAGCTATGGTGAAGGGGAGGAACCAACAGAAGACCCAATTGAAGAACCAGTTCCTGTTGAGGAAGATCCAAAACCAGAAATAGAGGAAAAGCCTGAATTACCACCAAAACCAGAAATACCAAGAGACGAACAAATTAAAAATACACTGATTGGAAGTTCTATTGCGGTGGGCTTCGTACTAGTAATTGCAATCGGAATGATAGTAAGCGCAAAAGCAGCTAATAAGAATAGATAAAAAGTATGAATTTCATACTTTTTTATTTGCATTATCTATTTAATTTTTAGCAATAATTTTGTATAATGTAATCAAATGACTTGAAAGGAATAAGAAGTATGCGCAACGAAGAAATAGAAGCAATTAGACAAGCCGCTAATATTGTAGATATTATTTCCGATTACATTCCTCTAACAAAAAAAGGAAATAATTATGTAGCACCTTGTCCTTTTCATAAAAGTGGTCAAGAAAGAACCCCAAGCTTTACAGTATCAAAAGATAAACAAATATTTAATTGTTTTGCATGTAATAAAGGTGGAAATGTCTTTAGTTTTATCATGGATTATCAAGGGGTTGGATTTCTTGAGGCAGTTAAAACTGTCGCAGATAAAGTAGGAATAGATTTTAAATATAATAATAAAAATGCTAAATCAGAAACATATAAAAAAGAATTTGAAACAATGGATTTAGCCTGCAAATTCTACTTAAACAATCTTAATACCAAGAATGGGGTAGAAGCAAAGAAATATTTATTAGATCGTGGCATAGATGATGAAATAATTAAAGAATTTGAAATAGGTTTATCTACTCAAAATAGAACATCTTTATATGATTTTTTAACTAAACAAGGAGTAGACTTGCAAACCATTGATAATATAGGTTTAGTTAATAAAAATGGGGTGGATGTTTACGACACATTCTTAAATAGAATAATGATTCCTATAAAAAACATTAATGGTCAAGTAGTAGGTTTTACAGGAAGAATATATCACAATGAAGATCAAGCAAAATATGTTAATTCAAAAGAAACAGTAATATTCAAAAAAAGCGAAATAATCTTTAACTTTGATAAAGCAAAAAACTATGCAAAACAAGAAAAACAAATTATTGTCGTAGAAGGAAATATGGACGCAATAAAGATGTTTGCTAGTGGCATTAAAAACGTTGTAGCATTACAAGGTACAAGTCTAACCAAATTCCATTTAGATGTCTTTAAAAAATTAAATATACCCGTAATAGTTATGCTAGATAATGATGCAGCAGGATTAAATGCCACACTAAAAAATGGTGAATTATTACATAATTATGGCATAGAAACAAAAGTTGTAAGATTAACTGGATATAAAGATCCAGATGAGTATATAAGAGGCAATGGGGTAGAAGCATTAATAAGTAATATAAATAATGCCACCACTTTTGTAGACTTTAAAATAAACTATTTAATTAGCAACACTAACTTCAATAGTTCAATTGATGTTGCCGATTTTATTAAAGAAGTAGCTAAACTTCTTAAATCAGTAGATGCTGTTACACAAGATGTTATCCTATCTAAATTAGAAAATAACACCACTGTAAGTGTCGAAATAATTAAAAATGAATTAAGAAATAATTTAGTATCTGAAAAAAGAATAGATTCTTTAGATCAAAAAAGGCGAACGAATATTTCAAAAAAACGTAGTAAATATGACATTTTATGCAAAAAAATCTTGTTTTATTTGCTAAATGGTGTAAAATATATTAATGTTTTTAGACAAGAAATTGGGTACTTTGAAGAAAAGAAGGAAAGGGAGCTCTTTAATGAGATAAATTATTTTTACAAGAATAATCAAGATGTTTTTTTGGCAGATTTTATTACTCACATAAATGGTAATCAAGAGTTATCCGAGATGGTAAATGAATGTTTAAATGAAAATAATGATGAAGAACTTAATTATGATTCATTTATTGAGTACATTTCTCTTATGAAAAAAGAAATGAACAAAATCGAACTAGAAAAGACCAAGAAACAAGTAAAATCCGAAATGGATATTGATGCCAAAGTAAAATTAATTGAAAAATTGGCTAAATTAAAAAAAGGATGTGTGGATAATGAAAAAGGCGACTAAAAAAGAAACAAATATAGAAGAATCAACTATCGAAGAACTAGTTGTAGAAAAACCAAAGAAAAAAACAAAAAAGAAAAATAAAGAAGAAATAAAAGAAGTAGAGAAAAAAGAAACAAAAAAGAAAACTACTAAGAAAAAAATAGAAGAAACTCCAACTGAAGAGACAATTGAAGATTTAGATTTAGAAATTAATGATGTAGAAGCAAGTGAAATAAATGATAACAGTCAATTAGATGATATTAAAAACGAGTTATTAGAAACTGGTAAAAAAGACGGATATATTACATTTGAATACTTAGCGGATACATTAAAAAAATACAATATAGATAATGATTTACTAAATGACGTATTAGGTAATTTATATAATTTCTTAATGGAAAATAATATTCCAGCAATAAATGAAAGTGATAAGAATTTATCTGAAGAACCAAACCTTAGTGATTTAGAAGAACCTACATTGCTAAGTGATGAAGATATAACTAAAGACGTAAATATTAACGATCCAGTAAGAATGTACTTAAAAGAGATAGGTAAAATTCCTCTTCTAACAATGGAAGAAGAAATGAATTTAAGTATTCGTTCTGCACAAGGCGATGAAGAAGCAAAAAGATTACTTGCTGAATCAAACCTACGTCTTGTAGTATCAATTGCTAAAAGATACGTTGGACGTGGATTATTATTCCTTGATTTAATTCAAGAAGGTAACATTGGTTTAATGAAAGCCGTAGATAAATTTGATTATTACAAAGGATATAAATTTTCTACATATGCAACATGGTGGATTAGACAAGCAATTACTCGTGCACTAGCAGACCAAGCTAGAACAATTCGTGTACCAGTTCACATGGTAGAAACAATTAATAAAATGGCTAGAATTCAAAGACAATTAACTCTTGAATTAAATAGAGAACCAACTGAAGAAGAAATAGCTAAGAAAATGGGTATTGGTGTAGATAAAGTTAGAGATGTAATGAAAATAAGTCAAGATCCAGTATCTCTAGAAACTCCAATTGGTGAAGAAGATGATTCACATTTAGGTGAATTCTTAAAAGATGAATCAAGTTTATCTCCAGAAGAGTATACTGAAAATGAAATATTAAAAGAAGAAATAAAAGAAGTATTAGCATCATTACAACCAAGAGAACAAGAAGTTCTAGAATTAAGATTTGGTTTAAAAGATGGTACTTGTCATACTCTTGAAGAAGTTGGAAAGAAATTTAATGTAACAAGAGAAAGAATTAGACAAATTGAAGCAAAAGCCTTGAGAAAATTGAGACATCCTTCTAGAGCAAAAAAATTAAAAGACTTCATGGAGGGATAATGGCTTTAAAAAGAATTGAAGCTATTGCATCATTAGTTCCTAATGATGCTTTTGTTTTAGATATAGGTACTGATCATGCATATTTACCAATATACTTAATAAAAAACAAAATTGCTAAATATGTATATGCATCAGACATTGCAGAAGGGGCAATTCTTCAAGCAATATCAAACATCAATAAATATAGCTTATCAGGTAAAATAAAAACCTTTTTGACAGATGGAATAAAAGATATTCCCAAAGATTATAATGTAATAACGATCTCAGGAATGGGAACAGAAACCATAAAAAAAATCTTAAATAAAAATTTATTCTTAGATACATATATTATTCAATCAAACAATGATTTATATGAATTAAGAAAATTTTTTAATGATAATGGTTACAAAATTGAAAAAGAAATAATCGTTTATGAAGGTAAAATTTATTATTCAATTATCAAATTTGTAAAAGGAAATCAAATATTAAATGATTCAGAATTGCACTTTGGAATTTCTTACGATAAATCTTACTTAAACCATTTAAAAACAAAGTTTGAAAAAATAATAAAAAATGTTCCAGAAGATAAAAATAACGAAATAAAAAGACAACTAAATCAAATAAATGATTTACTAAAGAAATGTTAAGTTAGTATTAAATATAGTACTAACTTTTTTTATTATTAAAAAGTAGTAATTTTAATGTAAAAATTTTAATTAATAAATTGAATTTACGTTTAATATATATTATAATGTATAAGAAGATATTAAAAGTAGAAAAGGTGATTTTGTGGATACAGCAAAGAAAACTATAATGGATTTTTTCCCGTTAGCACTTGGTAAATACTTAGTTACTGGGGCAAAGTTCGTCTTTTTTGAAATGTGGATTGCACTATTCTTAGTAACAAAAGCCAAAATTAAAGATGGAATAAGTTATTATAATAGTCACATTGATGATAGCGAATTCATGTATGAAGCTATTAGAGGAAAACAAAAAGAGGTTAAGCCTCAAAAAATTAATGCTACTAAGATGAAAGAGTTGGAACAACAACAAGCGGCATTAGTTCAAGACTTAAAAGGTGCTGGAGCGCTAAGAACTGCAGAACCGCATACATTCCAGTTTAGGGCTTTAAATCCACAAGGTAAATTAATAACAGGATCCATTAAAGGAACATCAAAAGTTGATATTAATACATTCCTAGTTAGTGAAGGATATAAAGTATTCTCAATTGAGACATCTAAACAAATCGAATTCGTATATGGTAAAGTATTTGCTCCAAGATTAAAGACAAAAGAATTAATCTTCTGGTTAACACAGTTAACTACTTATTTAAGAGCAGGTATTACATTAAACGAAGGAGTTAGAATCTTAACAACTCAAATGAGAACAAATAAAGCTGTAGAAAACGCATTTAAGAGTTTAAGTTATGAGTTATCAATTGGTGAAACTTTCTCAGAAGCCATGAAGAAACAAGGGGATATGTTCCCACCATTGTTAATTAATATGGTTAAGGCTGCAGAAGCCAGTGGTACTTTGGAAGAAACACTAGAAGATATGTCAAATTACTACACAGAATTAAATGATACTAAGAAAGCTATGATTAGTGCTATTACATATCCAGCATTAATATCTGTATTTGCAATAGGTGTATCAGTATTCATCTGTGTATATGTAGTTCCTCAATTTAGAGGTATTTATGATGGAAACGGAATGGAAATTGGAGGTCTTACTAAAGTAGTATTTGACGCCAGTGACTTCCTGAAAGCCAATTGGTTCTATATAATAGCGATAATTGGTGTAATAGTTGGTATATTTGTTTCATTATATAAATACATCAAAGGATTTAAGGTAATGGTACAAATGGGATTAATGCATTTACCATTATTTAAAAACGTATTAATCTATAACGAATTAACAATTTTCTCAAAAACATTTGCATCTTTGTTAAAGAATAACGTATATATTACAGAGAGTGTAGATATTTTGAGTAAGATTACTACAAACGAAGTATATAAAGCAATATTATTTAAAACAATTAATAATATCATTAAAGGTGATAAGATATCTGAAGCGTTTAGAAATCACTGGGCTGTTCCTGATATAGCATATTATATGATTGTAACAGGTGAGTCTACTGGTCAATTAGCTACAATGATGGCTAAGGTTTCGGATTACTATTCAAAAGAACACAAAGCAATTGTTGGAAACTTAAAAACATTCCTAGAACCAGTTATTATCGTATTCTTAACTATAATAGTTGGTATAATTGTATTAGCAATCCTAGTTCCAATGTTTGAAATGTACAACAACGTTAATATGTAATAGGAGGTTTGAGATGTTGATATCTATGATGATTATATTGTTCTATTTTGGAGCAATAATGGGATCATTTTATCTCGTTATTGCAACAAGATTACCAAAGAATGAAGACGTATTAGTATCAAGATCTCACTGCGACAATTGTAAAGCAATATTAAAGTGGTATCAGTTGATACCACTTTTTTCTTATTTATTCTTAAGAAAATGCCCAATATGTAAATGCAAAATACCATCAATTAATTTCTTAATAGAAATGTTTACTGGTATAATATTTGCCTTTATATATTATTCATTCTATAATCCTGCAACTACATTAGGTTTTACTACAAATACTTTCATAGGATTAATAATAGCTAGTTTAGTAGTAATTATCTTTATAACTGACTTTAAATACTTAATGATTCTTGATTCACCATTAGTAATATCATCAATATTAGTATTTATAATTAAATGGTATAGTTTAGGCTTTATTGGGGCTTTAAAATCAGTTGGAACAGGTTTATTAATATTTGCAATAATGTACATCTTTGGGACTGTATGTTCTAAGATATTTAAAAAAGAAGCCCTTGGTGGAGGAGATATAAAGTTTTCCTTTGTATTAGGTATGATACTTGGCATTAAAATGTCATTTATTGCCATAATATTATCTGCTTTCCTAGCTCTTCCAGTTTCTGTAGCTTCACTTTTAATCACAAAAAATAACGAAGTACCATTCGGTCCATTCTTAGTAGGGGCCTTATTTATAGTCTTCGTTTATTTTGAAAAATTTAATAATATTTTAATACTATTGTTTTCTATCTAGTATTAACATAATAAGCAATTATTGTACCAATAGAACTTACTATAAATAATAATAGACATAACCATACAAACACTTTACCAGCTATTTTTTTCTTCTTTGATTTTGACATTACAATCACCACTTTCAATGAAACTAATTTACCATATTTTTACTTCTTATTCAAGTGGTATAACATCAAATATTTTACGCTAAATCTTAATATTAAATTTAAGATTTTTTTTATTTGTGATAAAATTAAAAAGGAGGCAAAAATGATTACCATAAAAAGTGAAGAAGAAATAGAATTAATGAGAAAAGCTGGTATGCTTGTATCATTAATGCATAAATATATAAAACCATTTATTAAAGAAGGAATAACAACAAAAGAGTTAGATAAACTATGTGAAGATTTCATCATAGAAAATGGCGGGGTTCCTACATGTAAAGGATACGAAGGATTTCCATGCGCTTTATGTACAAGTGTTAATAATCAAGTTGTTCACGGAATACCTGGCAAAACTAAATTAAAAAATGGCGATATTATTACCATAGATGTTGTAATAGGTTATAAAGGATATCAAGGAGATGCAGCCTGGACATATGCTGTAGGAGAAATAGATGAAGATAAGAAATATCTAATGGAACATACAGAAAAAGCACTATATGAAGGATTAAAGATGGTTAAGCCAGGTAATAGAGTGGGTGATATCTCTAATGCCATAGAAAAATACGCTAAAAAACATAATTTAGGAATAGTAAGAGAATTATGTGGACATGGAATAGGTACAGAAATGCATGAAGAACCAGATGTACCTAACTTTGGTAGTAAAAATTCTGGGCCTAGATTAAAGCCAGGAATGGTTATATGTATTGAACCCATGTTAACCTTCGGGGGAGAAAAAGTATATCTATTAAGTGATGGTTGGACAGTTATCACAGCGGATGGTCTAGATGCTGCGCATTATGAACACACAGTACTAGTTACAGATACTGGATATGAAATACTAACTCCAAGATTAGATGATTAAATAGTTTATTAATTTAAACTATTTTTTTATTAAATATAGACTTTACTTTAGTAATTATATAAAATAATAACGTAATGAGGAAATTAATATGAAATTAAGGATACAAAATGGTGCTGTTGAAATAGATGGCAATGATATATTAGAAAATGTTAATTTTGAAATAAATGATAACGATCATATAGCAATCGTTGGTAAAAATGGGGCTGGTAAAACAACTCTTTTAAATGCCATTATTAATAATACTTTTAGAGAAGGTATTGGGGATTTGCCATTTGAAATACAAAAGATTGGTAATTTTAAAATAGGCTATTTAGAACAAGTTAAAATTGATGATAATAAGACATTGTATGAGGAACTAATTGAAGCCTTTAGTGAATTATTAACTCTAGAAAAAAAGATTGAAAAATTATCTTTAGATTTAACAAATGACAATAACATTAAAGAATATTCAAAATTAATGGAGCGTTTCGAAAATAGTGGGGGATATAGCTATAAGAAAACCATCGAAGTAATGATAAATAAGTTTGGATTCTCCACTCTTGATAAATCTAAACTAATTAAAAATTTCTCTGGTGGAGAAAAAATGAAAATATCTTTTATGAAATTATTATTATCTAATCCAGATTTATTAATTCTTGATGAACCTACAAATCACTTAGATATTAATACTATTGAATGGCTAGAAGAATATTTAAATAAATATAAAGGCTCATTCATAGTGGTATCTCACGATAGAATGTTTTTAGATAATATAGTTAATGTCATATATGATATTGAATATGGTGAAACAATTAGGTATGTAGGTAATTATACAAAGTATGTAGAATTAAAAGAAGAAAGATATAATAAACTATTAAAAGACTATAAATTCCAACAAGAAGAGATTAAAAGATTAACAGCTCTATATGAAAGATTTAGATCTAAGCCAAAGAAGGCCAAAATGGCACTTTCTAGACTCAAAATGATTGAGAGAATGCAAATTATCGACAAACCCAGAAAAAGCGATTCTAGAACCTTTAAAACCGATAATAAGAACATATCTAAGTCAGGTAAAGATGTACTAAGTGTTAAAGACTTAGAATTTGGTTATGATAAATCTTTAGGTAATATTAGTTTTAATCTTGATAGAGGTAAAAAACTAGGTATAATTGGCCCAAATGGAATAGGTAAGTCTACACTACTAAAAACTCTAAGTAAGATAATTAAGCCACTTAAAGGAACAGTCAGTTATGGATATAATGTTAACTATGCTTATTTTGATCAGAATCTTGAATTTGAAACTGATGGAACTATTCTAGAAGAATTTAGATATAAATATCCTGATCTAACTATTGAAGAAGCTAAAAGTGCACTTGGAGCCTTTCTATTCACAGGCATGGATAGTGATAAAGAATTAAAAGTATTATCAGGCGGAGAAAAAGTAAGATTATTATTATGTGAAATATTCTTTGCTAAACCTAATTTAATATTCTTAGATGAACCAACTAATCACTTAGATATTTTAAATAAAGAAAAACTAGAAAAAATATTAAAAGATTATCCAGAAACTATAGTATTTGTAAGTCATGATAGATACTTTGTTAGCCAACTAGCAGATGAACTACTTGTTATTGAAAATAATAATATAGAGCATTTTCGACATGGTTATTCTGAATATATAGAGAAAAAGAAAAATACTAAAGAAATAGATACTATTAAAGCAAACAAACCTATAAAAAAAGAATCTATTAAACAAGATAATAATTCAATTAAAAAAATAGAAAAAGAAATGGAAAAAGTATCTAATAGAATAAAGGAAATAAATGAAGAACTATATAGCCAAGATAACTATAATGAATATGAAAAAATAAATAATCTAAATAAAGAATTAGAGGATTTAACTAGTAAATTAAATGAATTAGAAAGCAATTGGTATCAATTAACAGAAAACAATAACTAGAATGCTCTAATTAGTTGTTTTTAAGCGATTTAAGGCATCATATAAATAAATGTATGCAATTAATAGAGAAGGGGAGTTACTCTTCAAAATAGATTAATAATAAATATAAATATGATTAATATAAAAACAAAATCCATTACTAAACAGTAATGGATTTTTAAATACAATAAAGAAATTTAAAAAAATTAAATAAAAAATTAAAACTTGATTTATAAAAATTATAAATTAATGATTATAATTCATAAATATATAAATAAAAATATAGAGAGAGAAAAAGAAAAGAGAATAGATAATTACTTATATATTTCTAATTAAATGGAAATATTTCCCAGAACAAAGTTAACATAATATTAATTATTAGTAGTTGAATATCATCTTAAAAAGATGCATTAATATGCTTAGATAACTCGAATGTCATGCCTCATTACTTGAGCATCACTTCTGTCATGAATGTGTGTATGAAATGCATAATACAGACAACACAAAAATTCAAATTCATAATTTAAATTTGATTATGTATATTATAACCTTATTATATATATAAATAAGGATATATACGCGTACGTAATAAATACCTTATATTTATAAGGTAATAATACATGTGCGCGTAATATATATAACGCACATAACAAGAGGGGTTACTCTCCCACTTTCGAAGATGTCGGTACGAAAGGGGGCTTTAGAAATTTAACTATCTTATTAAAAATATGTATTTTTAGTTAAATTTAACCATTATTACCTACCAACTAAAAGAGGGGTTATCATAAATACTATATTTATATATGGTATATATAAAAGAACACCCCATTTTTTTAAACTCCCCCACTAAATTCTATAAAAAAGAGATTAAATCTTTCTAGATTCAATCTCCGCCATCTTCTCTAATACTTCTTGATAATTCTTTGAATTAACTTCACTATATCCAAGTTCTCTTAAAGCTTGAATCTTTGTTGTAGTTAATTGCTCAGTTCTACCAAGTATTTCTTCCTTCTTTTGTTCGATTTCTTGTTCAAAACGTTTATGTCTTTCAATTATCTTACTCTTAGAAGATCCCCCACTGCTATATAGTGTAAACGCAGAATATAAAATTGCTTCAAATAAGAATTGTTTTTCTTCGCTAAATACATAAACATCTGGCTTAACAAATCCATTAGACTTAGCCATATATCCAAGAATATACTTAATCTCAGGGATATTATCCATTGATTGAAGGAAGTAGTACAAATACTTAACCTCATAAAGGTTTTCTTTAGTCTTATCATCCCCTAGCTTATCTCTTAATAGATTAGTTATATCACTAAGTAATTGTTTAGATTCTTTATTTAATCCCTTAAAATCTATAACAGACTCATTACAATTAGAAGATTTCAAAGAATTATTAAGTTTTTGTTCAACCTGAATCATATAGTTTGAATCAACCTTAATAGCCTTAATGTCTTTCTCAGTAATATCATTAACATCTAATAATTGCATTAATAATATTTTCTTCTCCTTTGGCCATTTATCTACTGAATCAAATGTCAAATAGTTATATATCATTTGTCTAGAAACGCCTAGATATTTTGCTAATTTAACTTTTGTAATTCCCAAATCTTGTAATAAATTATTTAAATATTTCATATTAAGCCTTCTTTCTTTCTCGACTTTACATAATAATTATACATAAACAAATACTTTACTGTCAAGCAATAACAACTGTTATTCTAAGAAATTATTACGATGATATAATAAAAGATTAGATAACTAAAAAAGACTAGTTTTTTAACTAGCCTTCAAATGTATTTGTTTCAATTGTAAAATCAATATTCTTTCCTACTAATTCATTAAATACAGAATCTAAACTAATGTAACCAAATGCAATTTTTCCATCTTTCAAATCATTTCTAGGAACAGCTGGCAATGTATTGCCCAGTGTTACTATTTTATCTCCAGATCTCATAAAATCACTATTAACAACAACCCCATAATAAGTTTTGTTTTCCCCATCTATCTTATAAGTAATACTATATATATCATACAAAATATTATGTTGCATACGTGAAGATGTTTCATTTCTTACTAAGAAATAACTTCCTACATATTCCCAGCTATTTACAATTTTAGGCATGAAATGTTCTACATAGAAATTAATAGTATTATCAAGAGCATTAATTCCCCCTTCACGATTTAAATCAATTAAATCCTGTCCAATTTCACTATACTTAGTTAAGTAATTAGAATCCTTTTCAGTATTATTCTTTGTACCTCCATTATTAATTATAGGCTGAGGGTTATTATTTATCTTATTATTCTTTATATTATTAAACATAGCAACAGAAATACCGACTATCATGAACAAGGCTATACCAAAAATAACAAAATGCATTCCGGACATAATTCCCATAGTATTATTTATTAATTTAAAACTTTCTACGTCAAATACTCCTTCCGGATTATCATTCTCTATAATAAAACTTTTTCTACAATACCCACATGTTACTTCTTTATCGTCCTTTTTAAAAGACATTTGAGCACCACAATTAGGGCATTTCTTTTCAAATAATTTCATATCATCACCAATAATATAATATCACAAAATAAATAAAAAAATAGATATTTCTATCTATTTTAATCTTCGCTTGGATTTAAATACCAAAGTGGTTCATTATTTTTATAAACTTTATTGATGAACCCACATCCTAAGCACACATCTCCATCATATAATACACATGCTTGACCAGGAGTAACTGATTTAACAGTATTGCTTGGATATTTAACTAATAATTTACCATCATCTAAATATTCTATCTCAACCGGATAATCCTCTCCACGATATCTAAATTTAGCAGTACATTTCTTAGGCAATTCCTGATCATTAATAATATTAACATTATCTAGAGTACATGAATCAGAATATAAATATTCAGAGTCTCCAAAAGCAACATATAAGACATTCTTTTTAACATCTTTACCACATACATAATGTCTTTCTAAATTACCACTTATACCAACATTTCTTCTCTGACCAATTGTGTAATTCATTAATCCTTTATGTTGTCCTATAACTTCTTTAGTTTCAACATCAATAATATCTCCAGGATTAGGCTTTAAATAATTACTAATAAACTTTTGATAATTTCTTTCACCAATAAAACATATACCTGTAGAATCTTTCTTTTCCGCTACATATAAATTATTATCTTTAGCTATTTGTCTAACTTCAGGCTTTGTATAATCGCCAACCGGAAATAATACATTCTTAAGTTGTTCTTCTTTTAAATCTGCTAGAAAGTATGATTGATCTTTATTTAAATCTTTAGCTCTTAATAAATGTTTACCATCAAACTTGGCATAATGACCAGTTGCAATATAATCAGCACCCAGTTTTAATGCTTCCTTTTTAAAATAATCAAATTTTATAAACTTATTACATAAAAGATCTGGATTTGGAGTTCTTCCCTTTTTTAATTCCTCCAAGAAGTATTTAAATACATAATCCCAATACTCTTTAATAAAATCCACTCTATGTAAAGGAATACCAAGATTTTTACATACCTCTAAAGCATCATTATAGTCTTTTTCTTGAGGGCATATATCATCAAAGTTTTCATTATTTAACTCATTATTTAAGGAACTATCCCAGTTTCTCATAAATAATCCTTCTACTTCATATCCTTCGTTTTTAAGTAGATATGCCGCAACAGCAGAATCTACTCCACCAGACATTCCTATAATTACTTTAGCCATTTTTCTTCACTTCCTTTTTTTCCTTTATTATTCTTAAATTTGGAAATTTCTTCTTCATATAATCATTGTCATATTTCTCATCAATTATTTTTAAAACACTATTTGTTGTAGGTATTTTATGAACCCTATTAGAATATTGAATAATAGCAATTGAAGTTAACACCCCATCTATAAGTAATAAAATATTAATAATTAAAGCGAGCACAAACGGCGTCTTTAATATTATTTTTTCTATTTTAGGATATAATAACTTAATAAATAAAATAAATAATAACCCCCATACAAAACAATACGGAATATAAACTTTTCCCCCAATATTCATGTTAAATGAAGCATATGTCCATGAGTAGGCATTTAATAGTTTTTCTTCTATAACAGCCATTAAATATTCAAAAACTCCACCAAAGATAAAGCCAATAACAAATAATAATATTGATTTTACATCTTTAAGTAAATAATATAATCCAGCCATCGCAGAGAACCCCAAACCATATATTGGCTTAAGCGGGCCATACAATAAACCAGGTTTACCCATGAGTATTCCATGTTTTACTAAGTACCATACTAATTCAATTGCATAACCAAGCAAGCAGCCTAGTAAAAAAGTCATAGTAAATACTATTATAAATTTTTTGAATTTTTCCATAATATCACACAATTTCGTTTAACGAATAAATATTAACATTTTTATAGTTTATAGTCAACAAATAGGCATAAATACTAGGCATGCGGATGATTTTGATAATCATCTTTTATCTTTGCATTCTCTAAATGAGTATATATTTCTGTAGTGACTAAATTCTCATGGCCTAATAACTCTTGAACAACCCTTAAATCTGCCCCATTATTAAGCATATGTGTTGCAAATGAGTGTCTTAAAGTATGTGGGGATATTTCCTTAGTTATTCCTGCATCTTTTGCTAACGCCTTTAATATTTTAAAAAATCCTTGTCTAGAAATATTAGATCCCATATTATTTATAAATAAATACTCACTTGATTTAGTCTTAAGCAAAAAATTTCTATGATTATAAACATATTCTTTCAAGCATCTAATAGAATAATTATTTAAAGGTATAATTCTTTCTTTTTTACCCTTCCCCATTACTCTAACTAATTCTTCTTGAAAATCTATTTGTTCCATTTTCAAATTAATTAATTCAGATATACGAAGACCAGAACCATATAATAGTTCTAACATAGCTTTATTACGATAATCATTTGGTTTAGTAAGTTTTATATCAAGTAATTTATCAACCTCATCAATAGTTAGATAATTTGGCAATTTTTTATCTAATTTAGGCATTTTAATTGAAGCAACAGGGTTCTTTTCAATTACTTTTTCTCTAACCAAAAAATTATAATAAGAGTTAATTACTGTTAAATAATGAGCTTTGGATTTACTATTTAAATCTAGTTTATAAAAGAACTCTCTTAATTCATCTTCACTAAATGTAGAAGTATCTCTAATAGAATCTTTATTTTTATTAAAATATTCACTAAGTTTATATAAATTATCTAAATATGATTTATAGGTATTTTCACTTAATTTACGTTCATATTTTAAATAATCTAAATACTTATTAATATTATCATCTAATAAACTATAATCTTTCTGTATTTTCATAATATCCTCTTGAATATATTATACAATATTACATAAAAAAATAACTAGCAATTACTAGTTATTTTTATTAATTTCTAAACATATTGTTACAGGTCCATCTGCTGTAAAAGTTATTTTCATATCTGCACCAAATATACCCGTTTCTGTATGTACTATTTGGTTAATTTCTTCATTAAACTTATCATATAACTTACTTGATTGTTCTCCTGGCATTGCATGAACATAACTTGGTCTATTTCCCTTTGTTGCATCTGCATATAAAGTAAATTGACTAATTGATAATATTTCGCCACCAGCATCAAGAATAGATTTATTCATAACACCATTTTCATCATCAAATATTCTTAAGTTAACTATTTTCTTAACCATCTTAGGAATAACAGTTTCATCATCTTCATGAGTAAACCCAACAAGTAGAACTAAACCATTAGATATTTTACCAACTGCCTTTCCATCTACTTTAACACATGCTTCTTGTGATCTTTGTACAATAACTCTCATTATTTAAACTCCCTTGTAACTTCTTTAACATGAGCAAGTCTTGAAATAGCATTTATTACATTTTGTAAATCATCTACATTCTTTACTCTAACAACAATTTCATAAATAGTTTTATTATTCATATCAATTGTATTAAATGAAGGGACATAAATATTTTGTTTAGAAACTATTTCAATTATATCTGAAAGAATATTTTCTTCTTTATTAACATGTACATATAAATTAGTTAAATAGAAATTATCTGACGCATCATTCCATGTAACATCTACTTTTCTTTCAGTAATTTCTTGCATATTTATACAATTTGCTTTATGAATTGATATTCCTGAAGTCTTAGTGATATAGCCAACAATTGGATCCCCCTTAATAGGTTTACAACATTTAGCTATATTAACTAAAATATTATCTATACCATCTACTAGAATAGCTCCCTTATGATCTATCTTCTTAGTATTTTCTTTCTTCTTATCAATAAATGGATCTACAGCATCTTTATTATCTTCTGTAGCAAGATTAATTATAAATCCTGCAGTATATCTAAATGAACCAATGGATAAATATAAATCTTCTTCATCTTTAAACTTTAATTCATTTATTACTTTATTAATTGAATCAGTATTAAATACATCCGCAAAAGCAAGATGTCTCTTTCTTAATTCTTTTTCTAAATAATCTTTACCTTTATTTACATATTCTTCATGATCTTTTTTACTAAAATAAGATTTAATCTTTGAAATAGCTTGTGTAGTTTTTACTATATTTAGCCAATCTTTATTTGGTGCTGATGAAGCATTTGTCTTAATTTTAACTACATCACCATCTTGCAATTCATAACTAAATGGAACAATTAAATCATTAACTATAGCGCCAACTGCAGTATTACCAACATTAGTATGAATACGATAAGCAAAATCTATTGGTGTAGAACCTTTAGGGAGTTCCATAACGTCTCCCTTTGGAGTATATACATAAATCATATCGGAAATAATCTCTTCTTCATAATTAACATCTTCTTTATCTTTATTAGAATCAATTATATTACGATATATTTCTAACTTTTGCTCCATAGCATTTTGAATCTTCTTAGTTCCTTTTTCTTTATAAGACCAGTGAGATGCTATACCTTTTTCCGCAATTTCATCCATTTCATATGTTCTAACTTGAATCTCAAATATCTTACCATCTACACCATAAACAGTTGTATGTAAGCTTTGATACATATTTTCTTTAGGCTGAGCAATATAATCCTTAAATCTCTTAGGAACAGGTTTAAACTTAGAATGAATTAATCCAATCGCAGCATAACAATCACTTACCTTTTCAACGTAAATTCTTAAGGCTAGGATATCATAAATATCATTCCATTTTTTTCCATTATTAAGTTTATTATAAATACTATATACGCTTTTAACTCTTCCTTTAATTTCAAACTTAATATCATTTTCATTCATTAAATCAATTAATGAAGTTTTCATATCATTTAAAGAATCATTTAATTCTAGTACAGAACTATTTAACTTTTCCAAAATATCATTGTAAACATCTGGTTTTAAATAGAATAAACATAAGTTTTCTAGTTCAGATTTGATTGAGTTAATACCTAAACGATGAGCAATTGGAATTAAAATATCCATTGTTTCGCGAGCTTTTTGCTTTTGTTTAACTGGATTAACTGCCCAGTTTGTTCGCATATTATGAAGTCTATCAGCTAATTTTATATATAAAACTCTAACATCTTCACTCATACCTACAAGTATTTTTCTTAAATATATTTTACTAGATTCAGAATCATCTGGTAATTCTAGCTTATTTATTCTACTTACAGATTCAACAATCTTAGCAACTTCCTCACCAAATTCTTCTTCTAACTCTTCTTTGGTTACATTACCATTATTGATTGTTTCATGTAATAATGCTGACACAATTGTTGTTACATCAACATTCAAATCCATTACTATATTAGCCACTTCTAGTGGATGTGTTATATAATCATCTTTTGTTAATCTTTTCATTCCCTTATGAACTTTTTCAGCGAATTCATAAGCTTTTTTGACTTGTTCTTTATCTTCTTCAGAATTTAACTTCTTCAACAAATCATCTATAGTAACCATTAATTATCACTCCTATTATTCTTGATATAAAAATATATATCGTCATTTTTAGTATTAAGAATATCTTCAATAATATCTCCTAGTGTTAAATCTACAGTTTCTTTCCATATTCTGTTTCGCATATATTGCCATATTTCAATTTCTTTCACATTACATTTAAACTCAAGATTAATCTCGTCTTTCTTGGTTTTAAGCGCAGGAAATACTCTTTGATAAAGTTCAGTTGCATTATTGAAATATTCTTCTTCTTTCATTTTAACCACAACTAAATCATACCATAATATTTAATAAATTTATATCGTTTTCTGTCAAAAAACTCTCTATTGTATTTAAATAAAACAATTTGATATACTTATAAATAGATGAGGTTTATTATGAAGTTAATTAATACATATGAACTAATTATTAAAAAATCAAAATTTATTGCTTATTACTATGAAGTAACGACTCAAGATGAGGTTAAAGAAGTAATAAATAATTTAAAAGAAGAACATAAAAAAGCAAAACATATACCATATGCTTATAAACTAACTAATACTGCTGGAAGATCAGATGATAAAGAACCATCCGGGACTGCAGGAACACCAATTTATAACATCATGGAATATAATAACTTAGAAAACAAATTTATTGCAGTAGTAAGGTATTTTGGTGGTACTAAGCTAGGAGCTGGTAACTTACTAAGAGCATATATGAATAGCGCAAAAGAAGTAATAAAAAAACAAGACTAATTATCTTGTTTTTCTTTATCTTCTTTTCTCATAAGTAGGTATTTCTTTAAATTATTAGCTACTTCTTCTGGAAGTATTTCTTTTAATTCCTCAACACTAGTTTCTTCAATTCTTTTTATGGAGCCATACTTTTTAATTAGTTCTTTCTTTCTAGCAGAACCTATTCCTGTAACATTATCTAGAACTGATGCTATAGCGCCTTTACTTCTAATTTGTTTATGATAATTAATTGTATATCTATGTACTTCATCTTGAATTCTCGTTAAATATAAGAATACTTTATCATCAGGTTCCATTTCAATTACTTTTAAAGTATCACCATCAATTAAATCGTTAGTTCTATGTTTATCATTCTTTCTTAATCCGCATACTTTAATAGGTAAATTTAAAGCTTCTAGTATTTCTTTACAAGCATTTATTTGATTTAATCCGCCATCTACCAGTATTAAATCAGGTATTTCTTGTTTTTCTAATAAAACTCGATAATAACGGCGATAAATAACCTCTTTCATCATTGCATAATCATCATTCTTATCTTGTTCAATTTTATACTTGCGATATTCTTTCTTTGCAGGTAATCCATTTATGAATACTACCATACCACTTACAGAATATGTTCCAAATAGGTTAGAGTTATCAAAAGCATCTATTCTATGAATATTTGGTAAACCTAAGATATTAGCCAATCTTTCATTAGCATTAACACTTTTTTCTTCGCTTCTAAGAATGGAACCATACTCATTTTCAATAGCTATTTTTGCATTCTCAATTGCCATATTAACTAAATTCTTCTTTATACCTTTTTGTGGTATTAGTACTTTAGTATCCACAATTGAGGATAATATATCACCATTTATATGATTACTAATTAATATTTCTTTTGGTTTTTCATGAGTTTCATAAAAAGAAATTAAATAAGACGTAACTTCATCTGTAACATCGCTTACAACATAGAAGATATTATTATTCCCTCCAAGTAGTTTACCATTTCTTAAGAATAATATTTGAATACCAACCATTCCTTTATCCTGGTAAATACCAATAATATCTCTATCTACAAAATCATTTAAATCAATCTTCTGTTTATTTAAAACAATATCAATATGTTTTAATTCATTAGTTAATTCTAATGCCGCCTCATAATTTAAGGAATTACTATAATATTCTATTTTTTCCATAACTTTATTCTTTAAAATAGAATCATTTCCCTTTAAGAATCCTAATATTTCATCTTCCATATTTTTTAACTTATCTTGATCAACATTTTTAGTACAATATCCTAAACATTCTCCAATTGAATAATATAAACAGGTTTCTTTAGGCATTCCCTCACATTTTTTAAGTGGATATAATCTATTTATAAGATTAACTATAGACTTAGCTGCATATGCATTTGTATAAGGCCCAAATAACTCTTTTTTATCACTTTTCTTAATATTTGTATATCTTGATACTTTAAGCCTTGGAAAAGGCTTAGAAATGTATTCTATGTATGGATATGTTTTATCATCCTTTAATAAAATATTATATTTAGGATTATATTTTTTAATTAAGTTTATTTCCAATAAGAAGGCTTCTGTTTCCGTATCAGTAATAGTATATGTTAAATCACATATTTCGCTTACTAATTTAGCTGTTTTACCAAACTGGGGCCTATTAAAATAACTATGAACACGTTTATTTAAATCTTTTGCCTTACCAACATAAATAATCTTACCAGTCTTATCATAATATTGATAAGAACCAGGTTTATGAGGAATTAAACTAAGCTTTTCTTGCATTTTTACCTCTCTTAGACTTAATAAAGTTAGGTAATATATTTAGTAATACACTACCTATTAAAAGTCTTGCAGTTCCGTATATAAGTAAATTAGGTGCCAATATTTTCATCATTTGTTCTTTTGGTGTAAATAATCCATGTTTAATAATCATTCTTCTTTGAGGCGATAATACTTTTAACATCTTTAAATCTTTATACTCTACCATATCATATCTACTAGTTACTTCACTACAATTAAATAGCTTGCAAGCAACTGATTTAGATGTACAGCCTTTATTACTTACATACTTACAATATCTACAACAACCATTAACTTGGTTTTTCTTTTTTAATCTTTGAATAAAACATTTGCAATCTTTAAAACCACATATGTTTTCTCTTTTATGTTTATTATCTATAAAATCACATGCTGAATCAATAATAAAGCTAATTCTATCTTTACTATTCTTTATATTTAAAGCCTTAATACATTCATTTACTTGAAAATCTTTAATTTTACTAATAAACTTAGTGTTTTTATAAATAAATGATCTATATAGCCAAATCTTTGAATAAAACTTCTTTTCATCATTTATTATTAATTCACGCATATATACCTCTTTTTAACAAAAAAACATAGCATTAAGCTATGTTTACAATAGTTACTTCGTATCCACCATTAGGACTTTCAACCATAACTTTATCGCCCTTTTTATGATTAAAGATAGCTTTTCCTAAAGGAGAGTCATTAGAAATTTTATTATTAAATATATCAGCTTCTGTAGCTCCCACTAATTTAAAATCTTCAGTATCATCTTCAGCATAAGCTATTGTTACTGTACATCCAATAGAAACTTTACCAGCAGTCTTTTTATTATCTGCGATAATAGCATGTTCTAATTGATATTCTAATTCTTTAATTTGAGCTTCAACTTTAGCTTGATCATTTCTTGCTGCATCATAATCAGCATTCTCTGATAAATCACCTTGAGCACGAGCTTCTTTTAATGCTCTAATAATTTCAGGGCGGCGAACATTTTTAAGTTCATTTAACTCTTGTTCTAACTCTAAATAACCCTCTGGCGTTAATACTATACTATCTGTCATTTTATATACAATTTCTCCTTTTTTAAAAAAACATATAACGCTTAAAAGTGTACTATAATTATGCTATTTTGTCAAACACTTTTAAACGAATTATATCATCTTTATAAACTTTATTTATGATTTCTAGTTTTACAATCATTTGAGGGTGATTTGCAACCTCAATTTCATTCATTTCTTCATCATAAATTTTACCAATTGTATAGTCAAAAGTATCTATTTCAGGTCCAAATATTTGTGCTACAGTACCTGGTTCAAAATAATTTCTTTGCTCTATAGTAGCTATATGTGTTTCTTCATCATAATCTAGTACAATACCAAGAAAATCTTTATTAGTTACTTCATTTCTTCCTAACCAATATTCATCTTCTTCCGTTGTAGGATTATTATAAAACTGTGGTTTAGAATCTCTATTAGCACATCTATTTAAAACATTTAAATAATACTTGGTTTCGTCTTCCGTTAAAGTGCCATTCATTACCTTATCAATCATTTTTCTATAAGCAAGAATAACAGTTGCAATATAATAACTTGAACGCATTCTTCCTTCAACTTTAAATGAAGCTACCCCTAGTTCAATCATATCTTTTATATTAGATACCATATTTAAATCTTTACTAGTCATAGTAAACTCTGGATTATCTTTATTTTTAAAACACCAACGACATGCTTGAACACATCCACCACGATTAGAATCTCTATTAGTTAAATAGTTTGATAATACACATTTACCACTTATTGAAGTACACATAGCTCCATGAATAAATGTTTCTACTTCTATACCAGTTTCATCAATAATTCTCTTAACATCTTCTCTAGATGCTTCTCTTGCTAAAACTACCCTTTTTACTCCTAAAGACTTCCAGAACATAACTGCTCCATAATTTAAAGTACTTGATTGAGTAGATAATACAACATTTAAATTTAGATTTAGTTCTCTAATCTTCTTTATAACTACGATATCACTTGAAATAACACCAGTTATACCAATCGTATCTAAATACTTTAAATACTCGTCTAAGCCCTCTAAATCATCGTTATGGAATAATATATTAACTGTTATATATAATGACTTATTTAATGTTCTAGCTATGTATGCAGCCTCTTTTAACTCTTCATTAGTTAAGTTCTTAGCATTAGCTCTTAATGAAAACTTCTTTCCACCTAAGTAAACAGCATCTGCTCCGTAGTGAAAAGCCATTTTTAATCTTTCTAAATCTCCAGCAGGAGCAAGTAATTCTACATTTTTCATTACTTTTCCTCCTTTATCTTGAAGATTGTCTTAGTTTTAGTAAAACCTTCATTAGTCTCGAAATTAATTTTACCATTCTTAATAAATTCTAATACATCTTCATCACTTAATAATGCTGTATTAATAAACTTATAAAGAATATTCTTATGATCTAATCCATTATATAAAGGAAGTGAATCATAAAAATAAGTACCATATTGGTTTTCTACTGCGATTAATTTCTTATCTTCAACTTCTAAGTCTATTCTATCCTCATCATCTAAATCATAATGAGTATGATAATTCTTAATTAGATTTCTTCTAGAATACATAATATTAACATATCCTAAAGTATAAATAACTAACTTTTTATCAGCTTTATCTAATATTTCTTTTGCTTCTTCATTAGTTATATCAGTAGATATTAATAATGAATCAACATATTTTAAATATTCATTAACAGATTCATAATTTGTTAATTGATGGTTTTGGAACAATATTTTTTCTATTGATAAAGACTTAGTTATTTCAATTACCCCTAAATCCTCAAATATTATTCCTTTTTGATTAACATTCTTTAATACTTCTTTTAATTTATCTAAAGATTCACAGTCTAATACTCTATTTACATAAATGTAAGCATCTGTTGGAATTTCTTCAAGTAAAAAAGTATTGTTAAAACCAACACAAAAGTCCTTAAGTGGATAAGCTAGTGTTACACCATTTTGAACTAATTGATCCGCAATACTCTTATTTTGAATTAAGACTAAATAATTATTTTTCATTTTTCCAAACGCTGACAGCTAAACCATCACCGTAATCATAGAATTTTGTATCAAATTCAGGATTTGTCTTTAAAAATTCTACATATTCTTCAATTTTTTCAACTAGACTCTTTAAATTAGACTTATCTAGCATTTTAGATTCTCCAACATAACCATGAAAATTAATATTATCTGTTATTATTGCACCATCATCAGTTAAGAAATATTTAAACTTCTCGAAAAATTTTGTATTTTGTGCTTTAGCAGCATCAATAAATATTAAATCATATTTAACTTCATTTGGTAAATTAACCTCTAAAGCATCTTGATATACAACGTTAATCTTTTTATCTAATCCACATTTTTTTACATTCTTAAGGCATTCCATATAACGAGATTCATCTCTTTCAATTGTAGTAACTGTTACATCAGCACTACTTGATGCCATAAGTATCGCAGAATATCCAATTGCTGATCCTATTTCTAAAACACTTTTAATCCCATTAGTTTTAATAAACTTCATTATAAAAGCTATAGAATCTTTCTCTATAATGGGAACGTTATTCTCAAGAGCATATTCTTCCATTTCTAATAATTGTTGTTTCATTTAAAAACACCTAACCTTCTCTTATGAATTGTAAAAATTCGCTATAATTTGCAGTAAACTTAATTTCCCCAGTTTTACTTGCATAAAAATATATATAATCTGTATCACTTGGATTTAATGTTGCAATAATAGATTCCATTGATGGACTACAAATTGGTCCAACAGGTAATCCCAAATAGCTCATTAATCTAGTATTATACTTACTTGTTGATGCTAGATCTTGTTTAGTTAATGGTTCCTTCATTTCTTTTTGCACAGCATAATAAGTTGTAACATCCATTCCTAAGTTCATACCTATAGATAATCTCTTATAGATTACTTGTGACACTTTTGCTCTATTTGTAGCATTAGTACCTTCCATTTCCACAATAGATGCCGCACTTAACAATTCATGATATGTTAATCCTCTATCTTCAATATTTTGATTATATTTACTTAGTTTTTGCTCCATTGTAGTAACTAGCTTCTCTATAATATCTTCTAGAGTTGCATCTGTAAAAAATGAATATGTATCAGGATATAAATATCCTTCAAGAGGATAATATATTTCAGAATCCAATATTTCATCATCTAATATACTATGACTTGCAATTAACTTTTTAGCATAATCTCTATCTTTAAATTTAGCTAATACTTCTTCATATGTATAGTTTGGGAATTTCTCAGAAATTACTTTAGCGTAATCAGGAATTCTCTTACCTTCAATGAAAGTTACTTTAATTTCCTCTTTCTTTTTAACTTCACCTTCATGAATGTGATTTAGTATTTCTTCAAGCGATTGTGACTTAGATATGTGATATTCTCCAGCTTGTAGATTTAAATTATTAACATATACATAAGCTATACCCACTATTTCGTTTTTAATAAATCCATCATTCACTAATTTTTTTACTATATCTACTCTACTTGTTCCAGCGTTTATAACAATTAATTCTTTATCAGAACTATTGCTATCAACTACAGTTTTTATTTCACTAGAATAATAAATGTATCCCCCTATTGCAGTAGCAACAAGTATAAGTAATATACCTACTAATATTCTTTTTATTTTCATATTTAAATATTCCTATCCATTTTATCTAAAATTGATTCAATCAATTTATCTTCTTTTTTTGTTAAATCATAAAATTTTTTGCCATCTTTAGATTTTGATGCATAAACAACTAAAGCATCATCAATATATTCCTTTTTTGTAAAAATGTAATACGAACAATCGTTTGCTTCGATTGTATATAAGCATTTGAAGTTTTCTTGCCCTTCGCTATGCTTGACTATCATCTTGTTTTTCATTTTTTAAACTCCTTAGATAAGTATCTAGAATAATATTTGCTGATACAGAGTCAATAACCTTTTTACCATCTTTTGCAGTCTTACCCGTAAAATGTAAAACACTCAAAGCTTCAACAGAAGTAAGTCTCTCATCTATAAAATGAACTTTTACATTTAATTCTTTTAAAAGATTAGCAAAATTAATACTTCTTTCAGCAGCAAATCCCATAGATCCATCCATGTTCTTAGGAAGTCCTATAACAACATCTGTAATCTCATTTTCTTCTATCATAGGTTTTAATTCTTCTAACAACTTATCATATTCTTCATGGTTGAAAAAAATAGGACTCTTTGGAGTACATATTGTATTAGTTTTATCAGTTATAGCTATTCCACAACTTCTTGTACCTAAATCTAATCCTAAATATCTCATTATTCTCCTCTATAATATTTTAAAAGAGCCGCTAATATTTCTACTCTATCATATTTTTTTATCTTTTGTCTTGATCTATCATGACTAGTTATATAAGTTAAATCCCCTGTTGTTAAATAGCCAACTATTTGAGATGTAGCATTATAACCATTCTTTTCAAGAGATTCTATTACTTCATCAAGAGTATTTAATAATAGTCCATTTCTTAAATCTTTTAAACTAAAAATACTTGTTTTATCGTTCATAAAAATCACCTCAAACGACGTTTCTATTTTAACATTTTTGAATCTTAATATCAATAGAGCGAAGAAAAAAGCACACCAATGGTATGCTTTTTAAAATATGACAGTGCTTTAATAACTGAGCTAATAAAATAACTCTTATATTAATTAATAAGTTATTAGAGGCTTGTATGTCACAATTACTATTTTAATTATTAATATATATATTTCAAGACAATTAATACCCTTTAATTCGACATTATTGTTCAATATCTAAAATATCATTTATAACATAATATGCCATATATATACCAGCAGTTGCAGGAACCATTATCATTGAAGAAATGTGTTTATCTCTTTTAATTGGTAGTGCACTAGAACAAACTACAGGAATATTTAAAGGAACATTCTCATCTTTAAGAAGATTTCTTAACTTCTTAGCAAGAGGATCATTAATTGTTCTATTTAACTTAGTTATTTCAATATTTCTGGGATCAATTCTATTTCCCATCCCCATTGAGGATATAATCTTTATATTCTTTTCTAGAGCATATTTGATTAATAAGACTTTAGTTTTAACTGTATCACAAGCATCAATTATATAATCATAATCGCCTAACATATCTATATTAGATTTGTCCAAAAATATTGGTAAATCTGTTATGTCTAAATTAGGATTAATATCTAACATTCTATTTTTTGCAATCAATACTTTATTTTGCCCAAGATTACTTTCTAAAGAAAGTATCTGTCTATTTAAATTTGATTTTTCAAAAGTATCATGATCAACAATGGTAATATGTCCTATTCCACATCTAACAAGTGTTTCAAGAGCAATGCCCCCAACACCACCTAAACCTACTAATAAAATATTAGTTTTCCTAAGTTTTTCTACTTCGGTTTCTCCAATTAATTCTAAAATTCTTTCAAACATATTTTTACTCCAAAAAAAATCTAAAGTAACCTATGCTGATAAAAATCCCGCTCGCTCGCAGGTGGTAGGACACATAATAAACTTTAGGATTCTTATTCACTTATTGGATAAGCTTTCAACATCATTTACTAATTAGTCCCCCTAAATTTATCCATAGTCGGTTTTTATAATACACGATCACTTTAGACAATTAAATTATACCAAAAGTCAAGGTAGAAATCAAGGTCATTGACAGTTCTTTGACAATACATTACTCTACAAAAAAAGGTTAACAATTACTTGTTAACCCCATATTATTGCATCCTCTCTATAAGTTTAATAACATCATCTTTATTATTTACAACTATATAATTTTCAGATACATCTTTTTCAGTAAATTTTTCCGAATAGATTTGTTCCATTAGTTTTATCCAATTATCATAGAAACCACAACAATTAAATACAATCATTGGCTTATTAAACTCATTACAACTCTTGCTTTTTAATGATCTAAAGAGTTCATACATTGTACCAATTCCACCAGGTAAGAAAAGAATAACATCGCTCTCATTAATAAGCTCATCTGTTCTACCGGCAACAGTGTATGTTGTTATTTCTTTAGTACATTTCAACCTTTTTAAATCATCTTTTTCAGCTTCTGTACATACACCAATGACACTTCTACCATTCTTTAGAGCAATATCATGAGACATACCCATTAAACCATCGTAATAAGCTCCAAAGACTAAGTCGTTCTTTTTTAGAATTCTTTCAAGAACATATCTAGATTCTTCTAAATACTTTTGAGGAATATTATTACTTGCAGAGCAAGCAACAAATATTTTCATAATAATGCCTCCTATATTATTTCTTTAAAACATATCCTTCAATATAAACTGAACTAATAGTGTTATTTGTAGAATTATAATCTAAATCAAAACTCTTAAGTATTATTTTTGTATTTTCGTCTACAATATATTCATAATTATCAGAAAAATAACGGTTTAAATTATCTTTATGATCAATGTATCTTTCAACAAGAGGATAAATATTATAACTTTCATTATTAAATTGAATTTCCTTAAAATATTTATCTATACTAGTTCCTCTTGAATCATAGCCATTTATATTCATTTCATACATTTTACTATAACCATCAACATCAATAGTTAAACCATAACTAGAACGACTAGCATGTAAATATACTAAATCTTTATAATCATCATAATAATAAGTAGATTTTTCTATCTTTGCCTTTTCTTCAGCAGTTAAATATTTATTAATATATGCAACTCCATCTTCACTATGAAGTAAATATGAATAAGCAGATTTAAAACGACTCATTTCTTCTGAACTATAATTGGCATTCATATCATAATCTTTAATTACCAAACTTTGAGAATAATTTGATAAAGAATTAGCATTTATAAATGGAATAATTGTACTTACAACAACAATAGCAACTAAAACTAAGAATGTCTTATCAGCTTTCTTTAGACTATATAAAACAATATATGCTACTTCAACTACAATAAGCATTAAACCTAAATATCTTGAAGTCGTTAAACCATAAGAAAACACTCTTAACATCATTGCATATGTTTGCAAACCAATAAATGGAGCAAATAAATATGGCATTATGTTATTAGTTTTATCTAAGAAAACTAACTTCTTTTGATTATATGATTGAGCCATTGTCCATACTGGTAAACCTACTGCAAATAAGAATGATATAATTGAGAATATTTCATTTGACGGTAAATCACCAGAAAATATAATCTTAATGATATATAGATAAATTACTACAAAGTATATTAATACAAGAATATTTAATACATATTTAATTAAAATCTTAAAGAATCCTTCTGTTTCATTATCAGGAATAAATATAGAATAAATTATACTAGGTCCATAATAAGCCCCTAAAATAAATAATTCTATTCTTTCTAAGAAATCAATTGTATCCAAATCTTCTAATAATAAGTAATTAACAAGTAAATAAATAATTAAAACCCCAATTGATATAACTCCATATATAACTGATAATTTGCATATACTTACAAATGCTCCTGTTACATAATTTTGTAAGTCTTTATTACTAGCTTTATATCTAAAATAGACACCTAATATTGAAGCTACACTACCATAACATATGGCATACATTCCAGTCCAAAAACCTGGACCACCTTCTTTGTTAAATAATATTGTAAATATCAAAGCAATTACTGAAGATAAAGAATATCCAATAATTTTTTGCTTATTTAATGATTCCGTTAAAAATGAACCAATAGTTAAAAATATAAGAAATACAACTACATAATCTGTTACCTTATTAAAGTTGTCAAAACAAATAACTGTAATGATTGTTAGAACAAGCATACTAATAATAGTAACTGGTGCTATTTGATATACTTTCTTGATTTTTCCAACAATATCATTAAATACATTTTTTATAAATTTCATCATTTCACCTCTATTAAATAGTATCATATTTTTAAATTAAGATAAAGAAAAAAATAGGTCACCCTATTTCATTTCTAACAATTCTTTAAAGCTATAAACTGTACTTTCCTGATACTTTTCTAAGTTACGATTAACATTAACCACCCATGTTGGACTAGCCTTTTTGACTCCATCCACTACGACTGGATTATATTTGTAACCTATCTTTTCCACACTCGTGAGTCCCTTTTTAAAATACAAATCATTTAGTAGCTTAATATACCTAAGTATACCATAGTTTATATTTCTATAAACTATCAACCCCTTGCTACTCATACCCCCAAAAATATTATTCTTTTTTAACATATGGCTGCTTTTAAATCCTGACTCCACTTTTGCAATAGACTTAGCTATTGAAGCATCAACATCTGGATATATGCTTGAAAAATAATCAATAAGCGCCAACATGTATTCTTTTGAGCACGTACATGGAGTAACTTCGGTACTAAATAAGTCCTTATTACTCTTCTCTAGATCCATAAGGAAACCAATTACAGCTTGGTCCTTATTGGCATATTCATTCCCAGTATTGAATATATCAATCTCGTCAAATGAATTCACGTTACGATTTCTAAGAAGTTCTTCTAAATAACTCTCTTCAATTTGAAAAGTATCGGCATAAAATTTTAAAAAATATTGATTGGAGTTAATGAAGTTATTAACAATATCTTCATTCGTCAATACGGCTACAGTATTAGCAGATTCGGGAATTGTTTTATTTCTAAAAAATACACCTCTTAGACTAATTGTAATTATTACCACTACGGTTAATACACTGATGATAGTCAACCCACCAAATAATTTTAGCGAGTGGCCTAGTTGCAGATTTTTCAACTTTTTTCTTCCTTTCTCAAAAAGAACGGCTTTATAATAACAAAAAACGAACAAATTGTCAATTTTTTTGTTTGCTTTTTGTTCGTTTTATTAATTATTCTTTAAATTTTAGTATTCGCAGCTACCTGGAGTTCTTGGATAAGGGATAACATCTCTTATATTTTCTATACCTGTTAGATACATTATAAGTCTTTCAAATCCCATTCCAAATCCTGAATGATAACATCCTCCAAACTTACGTAAATTTAAGTACCATTCAATTTGTTCTCTATCAACATTATGTTTTTTTACTAATTCATCAAGTTTAGCAGGATCAACTTCTCTTTCAGAGCCGCCCATTAATTCTCCAGAACCTAATACTTCCAAGTCTACAGCAGCAACTGTTTTTCCATCATCATTAAGTTTCATATACCAGGCTTTAATATCTTTTGGCCAGTTATAAATAAATACTGGAGCATTAAAGTGTTCTGTAATCCATTTTTCATGTTCTTTTGCAATATCATCTTCATAACTTGGAGTAAACTCAAATTTTTCTCCTGAGTTAATTAATAATTCTATTGCATCATGATGAGTAATTCTAACAAATTTATCGCTAACTAATTTCTTTAATTTATCAATTAATCCATTAGAAACAAATTTATCTAAGAAAGCAAGCTCATCACCACATGTATCTAGAACTTTAGAAACAACACTCTTTAGCATTTCTTCTTCAACATTCATTAAATCATCTAAATGCATGAAAGCCATTTCTGGTTCAATCATCCAGAACTCATTTGCATGTGTCTTAGTATTTGAATTTTCAGTTCTAAATGTAGGTCCAAAAGTATATATCTTTTTAAATGCCATAGCAAATGTTTCACCATGTAATTGCCCAGACCCAGTTATATATGTTTGTTTACCAAATAAATCTTCAGAAAAGTCAGCTTTACCATCCTTCTTAGGAACATTATTCATATCTAAAGTAGTAACTTTAAACATTTGGTCAGAACCTTCACAATCAGCAGTAGTTAAAAGTGGAGTATGAACATATACATAGTTATTACTTTGAAAATATTCATGAATAGCTTGAGCAGCCACACTTCTAATTTTAAATACTGCTTGGAATAAATTTGTTCTAGGTCTTAAATAAGCTTGTTCTCTTAAGAATTCCCTAGTAGGTCTTCCCTTAGCTTGTAAAGGATAATCATCATCACAATCACCTTCTAGCTTTATACTACTTACCTTTAATTCATAAGCCTGTCCAGCGCCTTCAGACTTAACTATCTTACCCATAACAGTAATAGCGCTTCCTAAGCGTAATTTTTGTATTTCATCAAATGAATCTAATTTATTATCATATACAAGTTGTAAGTGTTCAAAACTTGTTCCATCAGAAAACTCTATAAAACCAAATTCCTTTTGCTTTCTATGAGATCTAATCCAACCTTGAAGTGTTACATCTTTATCCAAATAAGATTCAATATCTTTTAATAAATCTCTTAAATCCATATATATCACCTATATAATTCCAGAGATGTAATCAACTATTTCTGATTCATCTACTTTCTTTTCTTCTTTTGTTTGATTATCTTTAACATTAACTAATCCCTTAGCTAAATCCTCACTATTTAAAATAATTAGTTGTTTAGCGCCCAATTTATCTGCTTGTTTGAATTGACCTTTAAAACTCAAATTTGCAGAATTTATCTCACAAGAAATATTATTTAATCTTAATTCTTGAGATATTTTAAGTGCATAGATGTTTTCTTCTTCATTAACACTCATAATAAAGACATCAATGTTCTTTTCTAGTGTTTGATCTTTAACTTTATTTTTAACTAGAGCAATTAGTCTATCAACTCCAAAAGCAAATCCTACTGCAGGTACACTAGGGCCTCCTAAAGACTCAACTAATCCATTATATCTACCACCTGCACCTAAGGCTAAAGATCCATCAACTAGTTCGTATTCCCAAACATCATGATCATAATAATCTAATCCTCTAACGATTTTAGGATCTACTACAAATTCTACACCCATTCCCATTAGAGCATTTTTTAAATCAGTAAATCTCTTCTTAGATTCATCATTTAAATAATCTTGAATCTTAGGAACATTTTTTAATACTTCACTATCAGCATCAACTTTACAATCTAATATTCTTAATGGATTCTTTTCTAATCTATTACGACAATCTTCACATAATGAATCAATATGTGGTTTTAAATACTCTACAAGAGCCTTCTTATAGTTTAGTCTTGATTCGGTATCACCAAGTGTATTTAACTTAACTACAGCCTCTAACCCTAACTCTCTTAATATATTGTAACCTATACTAATTACTTCAGCATCAATCATAACTGAGTCACTATTAAATGCCTCAATACCAATTTGTGTTAATTCTCTAAATCTTCCTGCTTGAGGTCTTTCATAACGATACATTGTACCATTGTAATATAGTTTTATAGCATCGCTTCTATTACCATACATTTTATTTTCAATAAAACTTCTTACAACACCAGCAGTTCCTTCAGGACGTAATGTTACACTTCTTCCACTTCTATCTTGGAAGTCATAAGTTTCTTTTGTAACAATATCGCTAGTTTCTCCTACCCCACGATGAAATAATTCTGAATCCTCAAAAATAGGTGTACGAATTTTATCATAATTATAATTAATCATATAGTCATCTACAATATTTGTAATATAACTATATATTTTTTCATCTACACCATATAAATCATATGTTCCTTTTGGTTTTACTATCATAATTATTTCTCCTTTTTTTATCTAACTATTTTAATTCTTTATCACTTTTTAGTCAACACTGAGTACTATTAAAGAAGCATCAATAGCAACATTAAATCTTGTTTTATTCATCTCAGTATCAGACATCTGACTTTGTTTCAATTCCATAAAGATATCGTTATATTTTTCTTTATCAATTAATTCAACCATTTCATTTCTAGAATATATATGCATTATTTCATATATTTCTTTAAATCCATTAGACATTAACATTATTTTCTTAATATTATCTTTTTCTAGTTTAACTATATTAATATCTATATGTGAATTAATATCTAATAGGTTATATTCGTTAGGCCTATTTTTTTTATCTCTTAGTTCCTTTAAGTCATTATTTTTGACCTTTTCTATAGCCTCTTTCTTAGGCATTTCTTTACTTAATTCATCTATTCTATTAATTAATGCCCTTTTATGCATAATAAACTTTTCATCACCATTTAAGACTTGAGTTGTATTATCATTATTTAGAATAATGATTGGTAAATCCCCAATTTGGCATACTTCAAAATAATCGCCCTTATCTCTAACAAAAGACATAGAAGCACATGGTATTTCATAATTACAACTAATACCATTATTAATAAGCATTTTTCTTAAGAAGTTAATAGTAATCTTTATAGATTGTTCTAGATCATCATCTAATACATCGTTAAATACTTTAACGAAATTATTAACATACCATCTAGAATTGAATTTGCTATTAACAATATCATCTTCGCCATCTATAACAAAGGCATACGAAGAATCAGCATAAACAAAGTCTGCGTCGTCTTCAATACCTTTAATTGTCTTCTTAAAAACTACCTTCATTTTATTCTTTCCTAACATAACAATTATACAACATTAATGCAAATTAAAAAACAGAAAATTTAATTTCTCTGTCTTGTTCTAACTCTTATATAGCTCACAATATTATCTACTACTTCTTCATTGCATAAATTAATATTGTAATACTTTAATAACTGATCAATTGTTAATCCTCCTGTACCAATTGCCTTAAATCTTTTCCTTAAATTTTTTTCGTCTTCTTGATACATCATTAATAAATTAAACGCATAAACTGTAGAAAGAAAATATTTGCAAAGTTTAAGCGTTTCTGTAATATAACGTTCATGTTCTTTTGCTAATTCTGGAGAAGGATTATTTCCAACAAAATAAACATATGATAGATCTCTAAACGATTTTTTTAGTCTTACATCTACAGCAATTCTAGTATCTATTGAACTAAGCATTGCTGAATAATTCTTAGAATTTGCAAAATGCATATCACAATAATAACTGTATAGCATTTCAATAAATATACTAGGCAACTCATTATATAATAGATTATTGCACATTTTAGGATTTTTAGTATATCTCAAATAATGCATAAATTCGTGTAATTGCGTTGCTGCATCGTCAATAGTTGTTATAATTGGTATCTCTATTTTATCGACTCTATTATGCTTCCTCGAATTATTGCTTGAAATAATTTCACTTCTTGCATTTGGAACAAATATTGCTCTTTCTAAAAATTTTAGATATTCTTGAGTAAAATCTTTTCCAAAAACTTCATGTAAAAAATTTAAAATTGATTGAGTCATTATAGCAGTATCCACTTCAATATCCACTATGAATGGTTTAAAATCTAAAGACACAGTTCTAATATATTCAGCATTTTCCATACTCTCTGGATACAAATCTCTTAATTCTACATATTTATATAAAGTTCTACTTGTCATATCTTATTCTACTCCTTATTATTTCTGAACATATAGCAACAATGCAAATTAAAAAAACAATTTATCTTTTTACTTGCAATGATCTTGTCCTCATATACCCCATGACATTATCTACTGTAGCATCGTCATGTAGACTAATATTGTTTTCCCTTAAAACCTGATCAATTGAAACCCCACCGAGTGCTATTGCCTTTAATTGCTTTCGAATAGCCATTTCATTTAATAAGAATAAAGATAAAAGTCTTATTGCATAAACGCTTGAAAAGAAATATTTACACGCAGGAAGAGTCTTTTCCTTAAAACTAGTATATTGTTCTATCTGTTCAGAGGTCGGATTAGGAGGTAATTTATGCAAACTAGACATATCATCAAATGATGTTGCTCTAGCCAAGTCTTCATTAATCCTAGAATCTACCTCGGATAGCATCATAGATAAATCTCCAAATTTAAGCTCTCCATATATATCACAAAAATGCCCGTATAATAATTGTGAAAAAACACTCAATACCTCATCATTCATATTATTAAGACACATTTTAGGAAATTTAGTAAATCTTAAATAATGCATAAATTCATGTATATATGTAGATGCATCGTTAATAGTTTTAATATAAGGGAGTTCTACCCTATTAACTCTTTTTCTTATGGAAGACTCTGTTGGCGCATAAACTCTACTATAAGCATTACTAATAGTTATATGTTCCTTGTCTTCGTCGTCATCCCAATGATCGTCCACATCATCATTCTTCTTGTTAGGTTTTGGAAGAAGAACTGATTTTTTAAGAAACTTATAATACTCCTGAGAAAAATCTTTTCCAAAAGCCCACTTTAAAAAGCCTAGATTTACATTTGTCATCATATCTGTATTAGGAACCATTATATTGAATCTATGTGGTTCATACTTAATTGCTTCTTTACGAATCATTTCTGCATTATTAATACTTCTAACGTAGAAATCATCCAAAATTACTTCTCTATATATTTTCCTACTGATCATATCTATGTCTACTCCTGATTCTTTGAATGGTAGGTTCATATGTATCATACTTGTGAACATCAATGCCATAATAAGCCAAAACATCTTCAATATAATTACCACCACAAAAAACGCTTCTCATTAATTTTGACGCAACCTTAGGGTCGTCTTTATAATATTGTAGCATTTTATAAGCTGCAATATGAGATAACCTATATGTATAATCCTCTAAATTGTCTGGATCAAGTATAATAACTCTGTCTTTAAATACATTCTCAATTCCATTCTTAGAAACATTATCAATAAATTCTTCTGGAATATCAACGCTTAATACAGTTTCTTCATCATCTTCCGGTTCTGTGCAATCTACGACTGTTGGAAGCACGAAATCCTGTGCTTCTCTTACGGATGTATGATAAGCTTCCATTTCGCCTTGGAGACTAAAACTATGTTCACAATCATATAAATATGAAGCTAAAAAAGTCGAATAAATGCTCATAAATTCATAAAAATGAGCATAATAAAACATTTTTGGATTTTTACGATAGAAATAATAATGAGTAAATTCATGAATATGAGTTAGTGCATTTTCAAAATTAACTAATTTAGATACCCCAACAAATTTAATTATTTGATTATGTGTTACACAACTAACTCGATGATCTTCAAGTTCTTCACCATAAGTAGCTCTTCTTAAAAAATCATTATAGTCCATAGTTAAATCTTTACCAGTTAATTTTTTAAAAAATTCAATTACAGCTTGCTTTAAAATTTTTTCATCTATTTTTTTCAATTTAAATGGTTCAGGAGTACTTTGACATATTTCCCCAAGATATAAAAACATATCAAAAATAAACTGATCATCAAAAACTGAGTCATCTACATTTTTACCAGTTGATCTACTTATCATATATTCAACTTCTTTCTAAATATATTTCACAAGTTAATCCCATATTATTCCTTAATTAAATTTCTTTGCTTGTTATTATATCATCAATATAAAAAAATAAAAGAATTTCTTCTTTTATTTCACAATTGATTCGAATACTTTTAAACCATCGATAGCACTCGAAGTAATTCCTCCAGCATAACCTGCACCTTCACCACAAGGATATATACCTTTTATATTGCTTTCTAAATATTCATCTCTATTAATTCTTATTGGAGATGATGTTCTAGATTCTACTCCTAGTAATAGCACATCATCTGCATCATATCCTTTTATTTTATTGTCAAAGTCTTTAAATGCCTCAATAATATCATTACATAGATATTCTGGCAAAACATTCCTTAAATTACCAAATACATAGTTTCCTTTAATGATTGGTTTAATATTCCCTATTTTGGTAGTCTTAACATTATTTTTAAAATCTATGTTTTTTTGTACAGGTATATTTCCGTTTCCTTCTTTATAACAAAGTTTTTCTAACTTTTCTTGAAAACTTATACCATCAAATAATTCATCACCATATTCTTTATTTGTAACAGTAACAATTATGGCACTATTGGCATTTTCAGATTCTCTAGCTTTGTTACTCATTCCGTTTACAACAGTTTGTCCTTCAATACTTGATGAATTAACAACATATCCACCAGGGCACATACAAAACGAATAAACACCACGTCCACTTTCGGCAGTATAGGTTAATTTATAATCTGCAGGTGGCAAATATTTAGCATATTTTCCATACTGATTTTCATTTATTAAACTTTGCTTATGTTCCACCCTAAGGCCAACCGCAAATGGCTTTGAATTCATAGAAACATGATGATCATTCAACATATAAAATGTTTCTCTAGCACTATGACCTATAGCTAAAATTAAGCAATTAGTTTTAATATATTCCGAATCATTAATGGTAATACCTTGTAATTCATTATTCTCTATTCTAATATCAGTTAATTTACTATTAAAATGTACCTCTCCACCCCATGATATTATTTTTTCTCTCATATTTTTAACAATTGTTCTTAAATTATCAGTTCCCAAGTGAGGTTTATTTGTATACATAATACTTTCATCAGCACCATTTTTTACAAATACACTTAATACTTCATGTTTACGATGTTCTTTATCTTTTATCATCGTGTTTAATTTGCCATCTGAAAATGTTCCTGCTCCACCTTCACCAAATTGAACATTACATTCTGTATCTAATGCTCCAGTTTTCCAAAATTCCTCAACCTTTTTAATTCTTGTTTCAACATCACATCCACGTTCATAAACAATTGGCTTAAACCCATGTTTTGCAAACTCATATGCCGCAAACATTCCTGCTGGACCAAAGCCAATTATAACTGGTCTATCAATTATTTTCTTATTTATTATAGGTTTATATACTTCTTCTTCAGTATCCAAAATATTATTTGTTCTTTTAATAATACTTTCATTTTTTAAATTAACATTGATCTCATATATATAATAAACGCTATCTTTTCTCCTAGCATCTATCGATTTTTTATATATTTTATATTCAATAATATCCTCTTGTTTAACATTTAATCTTTTTCTAATTGATAATTCTAAATTATCTTTAGTGTCTTCACTTACTAATATTTTTATTTGATTTAATCTTAACATGATTCACCAGCCTTTAACGCGCTGATAAAACAGATAGATAAATTATATCCACCACAATCACCATTTATATCTAATACTTCACCAATAAAATATAAATTATTAACAAATTTTGATTCAAAGTTTTTATTTAATTCTTCTAAACTTACACCACCAATTGTAATTTGAGCATAATCATAATCTTTTGTTTTAATTGGCTTAACTTCAAAATTAATCAAATTATTTAGTAAAACATCTAAATTTTTAATTTCACTTATTTTTAAATTACTATTAATATGCGTATAATCCAAAATCACATTTGCAAGTTTTGAATTCAACATATTATGTAGTAACTGTCTGATACTTAGATTACCTTGTCTTAATAAATATTGTCTTAGTTCTCTTAAGTCTTCAAACATTGGTAAGAAGTTAATAAATATTTTCTTGTTATCACTCTCATAATAGTTAAATAAACTGCTTATTTGCATTGTAACTATTCCTGATATTCCATCATTAGTAAGTTGAATTTCTCCAACATCAACCTTTGTTAATTTATCATCAACATATAGCTTTACTGCAGCATCAGTCCTAATTCCTGCCCAATCTTTTAAATAATATCCATCACATTCAATTTGAACTAATCCAGGTGATAATTTTCTTATATTATGTTTAAAGTTTTTTGCAAAAGTATAACCATCACCAGTAGAACCAGTTTTAGGTGCAGCTAACCCTCCTGTTGCAACAATTAAAAATTCGCTTTCATAATTATTGTCATTAGTCTTAACTTTAAATATTCCATCTACCCTAGTAACTTCTACTACATTTTGATTATTAATTATCCTAACCCCTAATTCTTTTGCTTTACTTATTAAAGCATCGCAAACAGTTTTTGCTTGATTAGAATTAGGATATAAATATCCGTTTTTATTCTTTAAAAGGACTCCTAAATCTTCATAAAATTCTTCTAAATATTTTTCTTTATCTTCAAAATAATTTTCTAAAATATCATTATTTGTTGAATGATAATGACTTATATCTTGATCTTCATTTCCAAGATTACATCTACCATTTCCTGTTAATAATAATTTCTTACAACATGTTTCATTTTTTTCCAATACTGTTACATCAAGGTTATTTTTTCTTAAACGAATTGCACAAGCTAAACCTGATGGGCCAGCGCCAATAATAATTGCTCTTTTCAAAACATATCACCTGTTGTAATTATATCTTATATTTAATCTATTTCATAGAAAAAAAGACTTGGTTGTCGTTTATTCTTTCTTAGTCTCTAAATCAATATCTAGTATGTCATTAATTAATATTTTAGTACCTATAGTAAGTTCTAAATATATATTTAAATCATCAATCTTTTTAACATTTCCCAGTACTGTTATATATTCTCCTCCCTCTTTTCTTTCATCAGGCAAAAAATATGTAATCATCACTTCTGGCTTATTCTTTATATTACTTTTTATAATGTTTAGTTTTCTATTTAGAATTACCTTTTCTTCTTCATCAAGCTCAATTCTATTACCCACAATTCTTCCCGTTTCACTAACTGAATCACTATATCCAGTAAGGGCCGCAAAAGGAGAAAACTGACCAGCTCTGGCATCCATACTCATCCAGTTATGGCGTTTTGACTTGTTATATGGAAGATTAATAATATCATCATAATTTTTCATCCTTTATGTCCCCCAACTTGCCCGTTTCTTTCTCTCATCGTAGCCCCTTCTTCAAAATTCATTCCTTTTAATATCGCATTTTTACCATATTTTTTCTTTATATTTAATAAAGTAGATGCTAATTTTCTTTCTTCAATTTCATCTTTATGTTCTTTGTCTTGCGTTTCTTTATAATCTTTAAAATCAGTAAATAAATCTATTTGCTTAATATGAGGCTCTTCTTTTACAGATGATTCATCTACAACATTACAAGCAACAATATTTAGTTTTCTAACAAGTAAATTAGGATCAATAATCCTATCATATAACTCTACTGCTTTAGCAATAATTATCTTTGCAGATGAAGTTTTATGATCAATATTAATAGTTCCATGTGCATGTTTAGGTATCTTTCTTGAATATCTATCTAAAACTACTTCTCCATCATAGGAATCATCATTTTCTAAATTACTAACATCATAAGTAATAGTTAACACTATTTGATTTGTTACCAGATGTTTTGCTACTAAATCTAACACAAGTGAGTCTGCCATTTCTTTAACAATAATCTTAGTTTTATCATAATTATATGGATGTTGTAATACTTGGCCTAATGAAATACTATTAACTGATGGTCTAAAAGCTTTAATATCCTTTATTTCTACCGGTTCATAACCCCAAGCATGGTCAATCATTAATTCAGCATTTACCCCAAATACTTTATACAGCTTATCTTCATTTATTAAAGAGGCTCTTGCTAAATCTCCCATAGTGTATATTCCCATTTTTTCGAGTCTTTTCGATAATCCTGGACCTGTTCTCCAAAAAGATGTTAAAGGTCTATGATTCCACAACAATCTTCTATATGACATTTCATCTAAAGATGCTAATCTTACTCCAAATGAATTGGGTTCTGCATGTTTTGCAACAATATCCATAGCAATTTTAGCTAAATATAAGTTTGTTCCAATTCCAGCAGTTGCCGTTATACCTGTTGTATCATAAACATCCTTTATAATCTTTGTAACTAAATCTTCTTTGGACAATTTATAATAATTCATATAATCTGTAATATCACAAAATACCTCATCTATTGAATAAACATATATGTCATCTTTAGATAAATATTTTAAATATACTTTATATATGTCATTACTATATTTCATGTAATATCTCATTCTTGGTCTAGCAACAATATAATCAAGTTCTAAATCTTTATTCTCTTCTAACTCTTTTTCATCATAAGATTTGCCAACAAATTTCCCAGTAGTGGTATGCTTTCTTCTTTCTCTATTTATTTCTCGTACCTTTTGTACAACTTCAAATAATCTTGCCCTTCCAGGAATTCCATACTTTTTTAATGAAGGGCTAACAGCAAGACAAATAGTTTTTTCTGTTCTTGAAGAATCAGCAACAACCAGATTAGTAGTTAATGGATCTAGCTTTCTTTCTACGCATTCTACAGAAGCATAAAAACTTTTTAAATCTATACACATATATATCTTATCCAATTGTTACTCGCCTCTTTCTAATATATTTTTCTTCTCTAAATAAATTATAATACACGAACGAGTGTTTGTAAAATAAAAAAGTTGGAATTAACCAACTTTTTCTTATTTTCTTATTCTTGTAAATGGTTGGGTTTCTGTTAATGAACCTACACCATTTTCCATAGCTTTCATATACTGTCTTAAGAAATAAACTTTATCTAAATTATTATCAAATACAATATCAGCAAATTCTAAAGCAGCATCCATATCCAATTGATCATATTCAGTTACTCTGAAACCACCACGTGCAATTAATCGAAGTCTATTCATTACAACTGATTCACTAAAGTCAGGTGATTGAGCAGCCTTTAACATCTTAATAAATAAATTAATATTATTTTGCCATATAATTTCATTTAAAGTACCATTAGGTGCTCTAAACTCAAATGTATCGATTTTATCAGGATTCTCTGAAGTTCTAATATTTTTAAAATTAAGTCCATGATATTTATTTGTTGCCAACATAGTAACAATTTCATCTATACTACAATTGTTTTGACTTAATTTAGCAATATCTTCAAATAATTCTATTGAAATTGGAGTAGCATATTCATCGATACCTTTTCTACCAGTAGAATATTCTCCGTATCCAAATCTATAAATAACTTTTTCATATGCAGCCCAAAGTTTAAGAAAGTTTAACCAAGCTTGTCTATCATTACCTAAAGCCTGTCTACCAATATGAACATGTCCACCACATCTATCATTAATAATAGCATTTGGTCTTATGATACCACATACTTGTTCAACTTGACTCCAATCAGTTCCATTATCACTTAGGATTGGAGAAGCTATTTCACCACCATGAGACAATGAATTATCAGGTTTAATTTCCCATCTATAATCTAGACGTGAACTGTGAAGTTTTCTATTAATCTGTCCTTTATCAGCATTATCAAACTCTATTTCAATTCCAAATGTATCTAATCCACTTAATCCTAATGAAGATCTATAATCAAGAATATACTTGGAAATATATTGTAATAAAAATTGACGATCAGTTCTAGGTAAATATGTTAATATTTCATTATCATCACTACCTATGTAATCGAAAATCGTAGATGTATCTAATCTAGGTTTTTCTTTTTTAACTAATTCCCCCATTTTTATCCCCCTCTTTTCTTCTTATGCAAAGAATTTTACTACAATTTTGGACATTTGTCAAGTAAAAAGCAAACATTTTATCGTTTTTAATGCTATATATACATAAGGAAAAGTAACAAATAGCAGAATAGGCACTGAATTCCAGGCAAAATTTGAAAAAACTTGACAAAAAAGCGAACATATGTTATTATTTACTTAGCAACAGGTTTAAAAACTTTAAAGTTGTAATATTTAGGGGGAAAAATAAAATGGAAAAAAGAAAGATTATAAAAAAAGCAGGTGCAATAATTTTAGGCTTTGCAATTGGCGGTGGAATAGGACTAATAATTGGTGAAAACGATGTGGATCATACTTCAAGAGTATGTTTGGTTACAAGGATATTAAACCTAATACCAAGCCCTATAAAAACAGAAGAAGGATATACAATTCCGACTGGGGTTGCATTGCATCAATGGAAAGAAATGGAAAAAGACTTTAAGGAAAAACGCGGAATTAATGATGCAAAAATATCATATGGAAAAATACAGGAAAAATTTCAAAAGTCGATATTAATTGAACCATCAGTACATGTAAACGAAGATGGAACAATAGTATATTTTGCACCATCAGGATACGATTTGGTTAAAATAAACGGAAAAGTAATGTGCCAAAAAATCTCATACGAATATGGTAAAAGCGGATATGGACTAAAAGCCGATTGGGGAATAGTTAAAGATACAAATGGTAATGAATACAATGGATGTGTAGACACATTAATAGTAACAAGATAATAAAGGAGAATAAAATGGAAAGTATGCAATTCGAAATTACAAATAGTGAAGGTAAAATGATAATTTGTGAAACAATTGCAACTTATCACGATGAAGATTCAAATAAAGACTTTATTGTTTATACAGACGGAACATTAAATGAAGAAAAAAAATTAAAATTGTTTTATTCATTATATAAAATAAAAGATAATACAATTCAATTAATTAAAACCATGAATAAGGAAGATAAAAAATTAGGATTAGAATTAATAAAAGAATTAATAACTGATTTAAAATCTTAATAAAAAAAGATGATTGGAATACAATCATCTTTTTTTGTAAATGAAATAATTTATTACAACGTAAATAAAAAAACTAACTATTTCTAGTTAGTTATTTTAATATGGTGCGGGTAAAGGGACTTGAACCCCCACGGATAAACCATTAGATCCTAAGTCTAACGCGTCTGCCAATTTCGCCATACCCGCATGATTGGTGGACCTCATAGGACTCGAACCTATGACAACCCGGTTATGAGCCGGGGGCTCTAACCAACTGAGCTAGAGGTCCATCGCCTTTTAAATATAACATATTTAAATGTGTTTTTCAATAATTTTTAGGCGTTTTTGCCGAAAAATAAAACGAACTGATGGTTAATCATCATGTTCGTTTAAAATTACTACCGTTTCTCCCAAATTCCACCCATTCAAGTAATACTTATTAACCATTTTGTTTTTAGAAAGCGTTTTATTTACTTCCTTAGTCAAAATATTAGTACTTTTACCATGAATAATACATACTACTTTCTTTTTCATCAAATAATTATCTTTAAT
>JAEEGL015157820.1_pt1 | contig 89015 bp, 66 predicted proteins | sample 9134231 | NCBI WGS metagenome assembly JAEEGL01 (sample SAMN16246548, study PRJNA631951) | gut metagenome | biome: gut microbiome; feature: rumen; material: fiber-attached | host: Bos | place: Iran: Karaj | collected 2018-10 | reverse complement strand
CTTGAAATATGATTCCAGAATGGCATCGTAGGTGGCACGCTCCTCCTCCAGGGGCAGGTTCACCACATTGATAGCCACTTGAGGAAAATGGTCGTGCATGTAATGGCGGAAGCCCACCTCGCGGTTGTCTTGCTGTTTGCTTGCCACACGGCCGTTCACCATCTGTTTCATCACCATGATTTCCTTGCTTTCTCGGGCGATGAGCATCAGCATCTTCGCGGCGAAGAAGCCGCTGCTGAAGGAATCTTGGCCATAGAAGGAGAGCGGGCGGAGGTCGGGCATATAAGAGTCGAGCAGCACAAAGGGAATCTCACGCTCATGCAGTTGGTCGGTAAACTGACGTGTGATTTCCAGTTGGGCGGGCACGATAATCACGCCCTCGGGAGAATGTAAGAGACATTCCTTGGAAGCCTCGAGAAACGTGTCGTCGTCGAAACGCTGGTAGTAGAGCATCTTCACGTCGACATGGAAGTCGCGGAGCGCTTCGCAGGCACGGCGTGCGCCTTCCTCTATCTCCTCCCAATAGGCCTCGGAGGCATGTTTGGGCATGATGCAATAGAAGGTGTAACTGCGGTTGTAGGCAAGGGCACTTGCATACATATTGGGCTCGTAATCCATCTCTGCAAGGGCTTTTTCCACTTTCTCACGTGCAGGTGCCGATACGTTCGGACGGTTATGGAGCACACGGTCCACAGTGCCCACCGACACTCCGGCACGGGCAGCAATGTCTTTGATTCTGATTTTCTGACTCATCTTCTATTGTTGTTCTTGGACTGGAGAAAAGGTGCCGATGGCATCCACTACTCTTTTCCCGTTGCAAATTTAGTTAAAAAATTGGGATTTATTTGTCAGTCGCAATAAAAATGTAAGCAAATTGCCCGGAATTGTATGGTTTGACATGCAAAGGCGGGGAATTAGATGTTGGGCGTATCCCAAATCTTGGTTTGAGAGCAGGTCGTGCCCACTGTCTGGTTGCCGACTTTTATGATGAAGTCTCCTTCTTCGAGCGCCCATCTGCCGTCAGCACCGACGAAAGCCAGATTCTTGGCTGGCAACTGGAAGGTCACAGTCTTTGTCTCTCCTGGCTGCAGTTCGATTTTCGTGAAGTCGCGCAGGCGACGGTTGTCAGGCACTATGGAGGCTACAAGGTCGCTCGTGTACAACAGGACGGCTTCTTTTCCATATCGGCCGCCATTGTTCTTCACATCTACGGTCACGGTCAGCAGGTCATCTGCCGTAAACTGCTGCTTGTCAACTTTCAGGTTGGAATACTCGAAGGTGGTGTAACTCATCCCATAGCCGAACGGCCATTGGAGTGATACTTTGGCATCGTAATTGTAGGCTCCCGACATGGTGCCCACTTCCTCGCTCACCTTGTAGTCGTAGTTGTTGAGGGAGTTGATTTCACGAGGATAGGTGTATGGCATCTTGGCAGAGAAATTGGTGTCGCCGGCAAGCAGGTTGGCAAGAGCGTCGCCTCCATAATTGCCCGGGATGAGAATGTCGATAACTGCTTTGGCTAGGGGCTCGATGTCTGCAATCAGGCGCGGACGGCCTTCATTCAGCACGAGGATGATGGGCTTGCCAGTCTTCGACAGTTCCTTGACGAGTGTGCGTTGGTTGGACGAGAGCCAAAGGTCGGAGAGGTTGCCGGGCGTCTCAGTGTAGGAATTCTCACCTATGCAGGCAATGATGATGTCGGCACTTGATGCGGCCGCTACGGCTTTATCAATCTGAGGCTCATTCTCATCAAAATATGCGCCATCTTCATTATAGGTCACACCCTGTTCAAGAATGATGTTTTCTTTACCGTATTTGTTGCACAACGCCTCATAGATGGTATTGTATTTCTCGGAAAGGTCTTCTGCTTTCGAACCCTGCCAAGTGTAACTCCAACCACCGTTGAGACAGCGCATCTGGTGGGCATTCGGACCGGTAAGCAGTATCTTCTTGCCTTTTGCCATGGGCAGGATGCCCCCTTCGTTTTTCAGAAGAACTTCTGACTCTTCGGCTGCCAGCAACGACTGTCGTGCAAACTCTTCGGAGCCGAATTTCTCGTACCCCTTGCCGCCGGTGTTGGGCTGGTCAAACAGTCCGAGTCGATATTTCACTCGCAGGATTCGGCGCACAGCATCGTCAATACGCGACATGGGCACCTTTCCTTCTTCCACCAATTCCTTCAGTAATATGCAGAACTCTATGCTGTAGGGGTCCATCGACATGTCGATGCCGGCGTTGATGGCGATTCTGATAGCGTCTTTCTTGTCTTTTGCCACATGTTCACGAGAGAAAAGATTGTTGATGTCGGCCCAGTCGGTGACGAGCATTCCGTCCCACTGTAGATCTTCCTTAAGCCATTTCGTAAGATACTCGTAACTGGCATGTACAGGCACGCCATTGATGGAAGCGGAGTTCACCATCATCGTCAGGGTGCCGGCAAGGGCTGCGGCTTTGAATGGCTCAAAGTATTTCTCACGCAGTAATTGTATTGGCAGGTATGCTGGAGTGCGGTCTTTTCCTGTCCAGGGAGCACCGTATGCAAAATAGTGCTTCGTGCTCGTACCTACATGATATTTGTCGATGTGGTTGGGGTCATCACCTTGATAGCCTTTTATTTCGGCTGTTACCATTTTGCTGTTCACTATGGCATCCTCGCCGAAACTTTCATAGATTCGGGGCCAACGGGGATCCCTGCCCAGGTCTACAACGGGATTGTATACCCATGGGCAATTGCCCGAACGGCTCTCGTATGCTGTTATCTCAGCACCGACACGAGCCAGTTCTGTGTTGAAGGTTGCGCCGATGTTGATAGGCTGTGGGAAGAGGGTTCCGCCTTGGGTGTAGGTCACTCCATGGTTGTGGTCGAGGCCATAGATATCGGGAATACCGATATATTTCATCGACTTCTTCTGGATAAGCCCAATCCACTCTTGCCATTGTGCCACTGTTGCGGCTCGAGAGGGTGCATTAAGCACCGAACCGACTTTCCATTTGGATATCAGGGTGTCGAGTATTGCTTCATTGAGTTTCCACGCGCGTTTGGTTTCACCTTGGTAAATGTCGATGGGATAACTGCCCAGCCTGTCGATAATCTGCTGGTCTGTCAGTTTCAACAATTCGTCGGTCTCCTTTTGGGGAGTACCGTATTGTTGCATGACCTGACGCACTTTCTCCCTGTCTATCTTGGCGTTCTCAACAGTCATATTGCCCATGACGTCAAGGTTCAGTTCCAACATTTGGCCTATTTTCTCATCGAGTGTCATCTTCGATAATGTCTTCTCGATTTTAGCCTCCAACGCCAAGTCTTTTGGTATGGCAGGGGTGTTGTTCTGAGCATTATTTGATGATACAAAGGCAAATAATGCGAAAATTGTAAACAAATGTTTTCTCATCGTTTTATATTATTTTCTAGTTAAAATACTGCTGATATACGACGGATACGCTTCGGTTTCTTCAAGAACAATGTAACTGTCATATTGGTGCAAAGTTAATATTTTATTTTGGTGTTCGCAAATATGATAACAATTATTTTGCATAATGGGCGGTATGGGTAATATGGGTGATGAAAGACAATTTCTTTTTGTCAACAGGCTTGTAAATCATTTTTTTTATCTAAATTTGCCAAAAATATAAAACCATACCTTAAATATGAAAAAAATATTCTTTGCCTTCTCCCTGCTTTTCACCATGAGTTTGTCGTGCGCTGCAGGTTGCCTGGTGGAGGTGCGTCAGATGCCTTGTACGCTCCTTCCCGACGTGAAACAACGTGACTATGTAGTCTGTCTGCCCGATGGGTACGACTCTTCCGACAGACTCTATCCCGTGCTTTATCTGCTCCATGGTGGCGGTTGTCCCAGTAAGCAGTGGATAGAAGACGGCAGGTTGCAACAGGTGGTCGACAACCTCACCGCCACCGGTGAGATGACTCCCATGATTATCATCTGTGCCGAAGCCAATGAGGGCGGGAGGATGATATGGTTCAACGACCCCCAGTGGCCCTATGAAGACTATTTTTTCAAGGAGTTGATACCCTATGTGGAGTCCAACTACAAGGTAGACTGCCGACGTTCGATGCGCTCCGTGGCAGGATTCTCCATGGGTGGCGGCGGTGCCGTGGGCTATGGGCTGCGTCATCCGGAGATGTTCAACGTGGTATATGCCATGAGCGCATACCTGCGCCGCCAACCCCTCGATTTCCTCAAGAATGACCCGCGTGGCGAGTGGAGGCAGCAGAATGTGGAGCGCAACAATCCTATCAATATCGTGGAAAGAGCCTCCGACAGCGACATCTGGCGCTGGAAACAGATAGGATGGTATATCGACTGCGGTGACCAGGACTTCACCCTCGAAGCCAATATGGACTTCGTGAAAGCCTTGCGAGAGAAACAGATACCTTACGAGATGAGGGTGCTCAGTGGCGACCACAACTGGGACTATTGGAGACGAGGACTTGCCGACGCCCTGAAATATGTGTCATCAGAAATCCGCAGCACCGTCATCAATCCCATGGCTTGGGCCGACCTGCCCGACCCTGATGTGATTCGCGTGGGTGAGTATTATTATCTGGTAACCACCACCATGCACCTCATGCCCGGTGCCCCGGTGATGCGGTCGAAAGACCTCGTAAACTGGGAGACGGTGAGTTATCTCTTCGATTCTCTCACCGACTCGCCAAAATACGACCTCGACGGAGGACCAGAAGGTGCGGGAACCGTCTATGGCCGCGGTCAGTGGGCAACATCGATAAAATACCATAAAGGGAAATTCTATGCCCTGCTCGCCCCCAATGAGATGGGTTCGATGGGCGACACCTATATCTTCACCACCGAAGACCCCACGGGCAAATGGACCCTCCTCTCACGTATGCGCCATTTCCACGACTGCTCGCTCTTCTTCGACGACGACGACCGCGTGTATGTTGTCTATGGCACGGGTGAGTTGATGGAACTCAAGCCCGACCTGTCTGACGTCATCGAAGGCTCCCACATGAAGATTTTTGAGCGTGAGGAAGACGAGAAAGGACTGCTCGAAGGGTCGAGGATGATCAAGCACGACGGCAAGTATTACCTCCTGATGATATCCCACGTCTACGCTCCCGGGAAATACCGTCGTGAGGTGTGCTACAGGGCCGACGATATTCATGGTCCATACAAGAAGAATGTCATCCTTCAGTCTGATTTCGGTGGCTTCTCCCATGAGGCTCAAGGCACCATCGTCGACAGTCAGAACGGCGACTGGTATGGCGTCATCTTCCAAGACCGTGGCGGGGTGGGACGTGTGCTCACCGTCATGCCATGCCACTGGATAGATGGATGGCCTATGCTGGGCGACCGCCAGGGGAAAGTGCCCTCCAGGATGAAGAAACCCGTGGCATGCGAGCCCTCCGCACCCTTGGTGAGGAGTGATGAATTCGATAGCCCCACGCTTGGCCTTTACTGGCAGTGGAACCATAACCCCGTGAATGAGGCCTGGTCGCTCGCCGAGCGCCCCGGGGCGCTGAGGCTGAAGACCAGTAGGGTGGTGCCCAACCTCTATCTGGCACCCAATACCCTCACCCAACGCATGGAGGGGCCGCAGTGCAGCGGTGCCGTACAACTCGACCTCTCCCACATGCAGGACGGCGACTGCGCCGGTCTCGCAGCCTTCAACAGCGACAGTGGTGTGCTCACCATGAGGAAGAAAGGCCGCAACTACGTTCTGACCATGTCGGAACAGAAGGTTACCCTTGACGGCAGAAACAAACACGTGGAGAATGTGGAGGAGACAGTGGTGGAGACGGTGACGCTGAAGAGTCCGGTGGTGTGGCTCCGTGTCGACGGCGACTTCATGCCCCGGACCGACATGGCTACCTTCTACTACAGCATCGATGGTAAGGAATGGCTGAGTATCGGCAAGTCCTACAAGATGCGGTTCGACTGGCAGCGCTTCTTCATGGGCACCAAGTTCGGCATCTTCAATTACGCCACGAAGAAAATGGGCGGTTATGTGGATGTGCTGAAGTTTGAGTATAAGAACAAGTGATATTCATCTTCAATAAGCATATACATCATGAAAGCACTCCTTGCTATCGATTCGTTCAAGGGCTGTGTGTCGTCACTACAGGCCAATAGGGCTGCCGCCGATGGTGTTGTGGCCAGTGGCTGTGGCGCCGACACGCTGACCGTGCCCGTGAGCGATGGAGGAGAAGGGTGGATTGAGGCGTTCCGGGAGGCAATGGGTGGCCACTTGGTGGAAGTGGATACTTTCGACCCGATGATGAGGCGAATCAAGGCTTGTTACCTGATGCTCAACGATACTGCTGTGGTGGAGATAGCCCAGGCGAGTGGTCTTACCCTCTTGAAAAAAGAAGAGCGCAACCCGCTGCGGGCTACCAGTTATGGCACTGGCATCCTTGTCGCCGATGCCATCAAGAAAGGTGCACGCCGGCTCATCGTCGGTCTGGGAGGCAGCGCTACGAGCGATGTGGGGATAGGGATGCTGAAGGCTGTTGTCGATGTGCTCGCTCCCCAACAACGCTGGGATGATATCGCTCTGCTGCACGACCTCGATGTCACGATAGCCTGCGATGTGAACAACCCCCTCTGTGGTCCAATGGGGGCGGCTCATGTCTTCGGCCCGCAGAAGGGTGCCACTCCCGAGATGGTGGCGGTTCTTGACGAGCGTGCCCAGCGCTTCGCCCTTCACTCTTCAAATCATTTCGGATACGACCGCAGCGAGACGCCTGGCGCCGGTGCTGCCGGTGGACTGGGCTATGCTTTCATGCAGTATTTCGGTGCGAGACAGCAATCGGGCATCGACCTGTTGCTCGACACCATCGGTTTCGACGACATGCTCGAGGCCGCCGATGTGGTGGTTACCGGTGAGGGCGCTTCCGATGCGCAGACACTGATGGGGAAGTTGCCTGTGGGTATCCTCCGCCGATGTCAGAGGCATGGGGTGCCCGTTGCCCTTATTGCCGGACAGGTGAGAGACCGCCAGCAACTGCTCGATGCAGGCTTCTCCATGGTGAGGTGTATCAATCCCGAAGGGGTCGACATGCATGACGCCATGAATCCCGTGGTGGCACTGGGCAGGATCAAGCAAACAGTCATGGATATCACAAGAGCCATGTTGTCTAACCCTTCAACTCCACCTTCGCATGCGCACGCTTGAATCGCTTGAAAAGCCCTCCTTCCCATCCTTGCTTCAAGTGATGGGGAAGTTGATGTTCGTGATGTTGGCATGGGTTTCGATGTTGGCATGTTCTGGTTCCGATGAACTCCTGGATGATATTGACGACCCGTCGAAGGTGCCGCTCGACAAACCCTTGCGTGTGTTGGTGCTGGGCAACAGTTTCTCAGTAGACGGCCTGGCATACCTCGACGAGTTGGCAAGGGCTGCCAACATCAACCTTTCGCAGTTTGGTATCTACAATGGCATGATTAATGGTGGCGGACTGGCAGATTGGATAGCCGTCTACCAGAAGGGCTCCTCTTACTCTTTCTCCCGGGCTTCCGGCAAACTTGGCATGAAAGATCATGGGGCATTGAAGGAGGTGCTCAGTCAGAACTGGGATATCGTTGTGCTGTTGCAGGCGAGCGACAAGTCCTATCAATGGGAGAACTTCGAGTCTGCTCTGCCCACTATGATAGAAATCGTGCGAAGCCATTGCACCAATCCTGACCTGAAACTCGCCTATGCCATCCCCTGGGGGCATACCGTGTCCTCCACCCCCAGGGAAATGGAAGGCAATGTGGCCTGCGCGAGGCGACTCGCCGAAGAATACGGCATCGACCTGGTCATCCCCGTGGGGGTGGCGGTACAGAACGCCCGTCAGACACGGCTTAACAACGACACGTATCTCACGCGCGACAACTGGCACCTCTGCTATGGGGTGGGGAGGTATGTTGCCGCCTGCACATGGTATGCCGCACTGCTCACTCCGAGGACAGGACTGCCTGTGGTGGGGAATGCCGCTCTCCATCCCCTTTCGAGCAGTGAGCGCGGAAGCAAAGGAGCCGTTGCCGTCGACGAGTCCAACAGACTGTTGTGCCAGCAGTGTGCTTTCCTGGCCGTAAGCCATCCTTATGAGGTGTCGCAAATCCCCGAGTGAGGCACCTAAAAGCCGATTTTATCTCCAAACTTGCTCGTATCTTGTTTTTTTTGAGTAATTTTGCAGCCAAATTGCTCAAAAGTCAGAAATATGGACATTATCAAAACAGATATAGAAGGCGTCGTCGTGTTGAAACCGCGTGTTTTCGAGGACGACAGAGGCTATTTTTATGAGTCGTATTCTAAAAGAGAATTCGACAAGTTGGTTAGGCCGGTGGATTTCGTGCAAGACAACCAGAGCAAGTCGAGTTATGGCGTGCTTCGTGGGTTGCACTATCAGAAATGGCCTTTCTGCCAAAGCAAACTCGTGAGGGTGATAAAGGGCAAAGTGCTCGACGTGGCAGTGGACATCAGGAAAAACTCTCCCACTTTTGGGAAGAGTGTCGCTGTGGAACTCTCTGCCGAGAACCGTCTGATGCTCTTCATCCCCAGGGGATTCGCCCATGGTTTCAGCGTGCTCTCCGAAGAAGCCGTCTTCCAATACAAGTGCGATGAGTTCTACCATCCTGAGAGTGAGGGTGGTATAGCGTGGAATGACCCTGCGCTCAATATCGACTGGAAATTGCCAGCCGATAGCATCATTCTGTCGGAGAAAGACAAGGCCAACCCCTTGTTGGGTGATTCGCATACGCCATTCGACTATAATATCGACCTTTATCAATAATTCATTCAATATTTCATGGCATTTGCCAGACAATTTTAACTGATTAAATATGAATATAGCAGTAGTAGGTACGGGATATGTGGGTCTCGTCAGTGGTGCTTGCTTTGCCGACATGGGAGTTCATGTGACTTGTGTCGACATCGACGAGCGGAAAATCGATAACTTGAAAAATGGAGTAGTGCCCATCTACGAGCCAGGACTCGACGTTATGGTACGCCGCAATGTGGAAGCAGGACGCCTGAAGTTCACTACCAGTCTGAAAGACGTCATAGATGAGGTGTCTATCGTGTTCAGCGCTGTGGGAACCCCTCCCGATGAGGATGGCTCTGCCGACTTGAAATATGTGGTCAATGTGGCGAGGGAGTTCGGACAGCATATCAAACGCTATACGGTGCTTGTCACCAAGTCAACCGTTCCCGTGGGAACGGCGAAGAAGGTCAAGGCTGTGATTCAGGAAGAGTTGGATAAGAGAGGCGCCGACATCCCCTTCGACGTGGCTTCCAACCCCGAGTTCCTCAAGGAAGGTGCCGCCATCAAGGATTTTACCAGTCCCGACAGGGTGATTGTAGGTGTGGAGTCGGAGAGGGCACGTTCGCTCATGACGCGTCTCTACCGTCCGCTCATGCTCAACAACTTCAGGGTGATTTTCACTGATATCCCCTCTGCCGAGATGATAAAGTATGCAGCCAACTCCATGTTGGCCACACGTATCAGTTTCATGAACGACATCGCCAATCTCTGCGAGATTGTAGGGGCCGACGTGGAGATGGTGCGTCAGGGTATCGGTGCCGACACGCGCATCGGCAGGAAATTCCTTTATCCTGGTTGTGGCTACGGAGGAAGTTGTTTCCCCAAGGATGTGAAGGCGCTCATCAAGACTGCCGAGAAGAACGGTTATGACATGCAAGTGCTCAAGGCCGTGGAAGACGTGAACGAGCGCCAGAAAAAAGTGGTGTTCGGCAAACTGAAGACATATTACAAGGGCGACCTGAAAGGGAAGACCATCGCAGTGTGGGGACTGGCGTTCAAGCCTGATACCGACGACATGCGTGAGGCTACCTCATTGGTCACCATCCAGTTGCTGCTCGATGCCGGCTGCCGTGTGCGGGTCTTTGACCCCGTGGCCATGGAGGAGTGCAAGCGCAGGATTGGCGACAAGGTAGAGTATGCCAAGGATATGTATGATGCCGTTCTTGATGCCGATGCCATGTTGCTGCTCACGGAATGGAAACAATTCCGCCTTCCGAGTTGGGGCGTGATGAAGAAGACCATGAAGAACGCCCTGGTCATCGACGGTCGCAATATCTACGACAAAGAAGAACTCGAAGAATACGGCTTCGAGTATCACTGTATAGGAAAATAATTTCGGCAAAGCAGATTGACAATTACTGCTTAGCGGCGAGTGCCTGCCGAATCTGAAATGTCGTGCAAGTTTAGAGTAAGGTTTTTTTGCTCTTGACTTGCACGACTTTTTGTAATCTACGGACTAATTTTCAATTTTCAATCTTCAATTTTCAATTTTCAATCTTCAATTTCATTCCACCGTTACGCTCTTGGCAAGATTGCGGGGCTGGTCTACATTCAGGCCCTTGACCACTGCCACATGATAGGCAATCAGTTGCAAGGGGATGACGGAGAGCAATGGTGCCAGTGTACCCAGTGTTTCGGGTATTTCTATGACAAACGACGAGAGGCGCTTCACCTCTTGGTCGCCTTCAGTGACAATGGAGATGATTCTTCCGTTGCGAGCAATCACTTCCTGGATATTGCTGATGACTTTCTTGTAAAGGCGATGGTGGGTTGCCACGAAAATCACAGGCATGTTCTCATCGACTAGTGCGATGGGACCGTGCTTCATCTCGGCGGCGGGATACCCCTCGGCATGTATGTAACTGATTTCCTTCAGTTTCAAGGCACCCTCCATGGCAACGGGGTAGTTCATACCCCTACCCATATAGAGGGTGTTGCGGGCGTAGGTGAGCGTGCGGGCGATGTCGCGGATATGGTCGTTCTGGGCGAGGATGCGCTCTATCTTCTCTGGAATGTGCGACAATTCCTCGATATTCTCCTCGTATTGACTTTGGTCAAGGGTTCCACGCTCATGGCCAAGTGCCAGGGCAAACAGCGTGAGCACCGTCACCTGTCCAGTAAACGCCTTCGTCGATGCCACGCCAATCTCCGGGCCTACGTGGATGTAGATTCCCGTGTCGGAAGCCCTGGCGATGCTCGATCCAACGGAGTTGACAATGCCGAAGCACAGCGCTCCATTAGCCTTTGCCAGGTTGAAGGCCGCCAGTGTGTCGGCTGTCTCGCCACTCTGCGAGATGGCTATCACGATGTCGTCGCGGTGGATGACGGGGTTGCGGTAGCGGAATTCACTGGCATATTCTACCTGTACGGGTATCTTGCAGAACTCCTCTATCAACTGTTTGCCGATGAGTCCGGCGTGCCATGATGTGCCGCATGCCACGATGATGAATCTGTTAGCCTTCATCAGTTGCTCTTTGTGAAGGTTGATGGCGCTGAGCACGATTTTCTTCTCTGCCGGCAGCAGGCGGCCACGCATGCAGTCGGCGATGCAGCGGGGCTGTTCGAAGATTTCCTTCAGCATATAGTGAGGATAGCCACCCTTCTCCAGTTTGTCGAGGTCGATGTCCACGTCGTGAACATTGGGAGCCACTACCTCGCGAGAGTTGGACAGGTTCTTGATGGTTATCGATTCCCCACATCTTATTTCTGCCACCTCTTCGTCGTTGAGGTAGACGATGTGCTTGGTGTAGCCGATGATGGGCAACGCATCCGACGCGAGGAAGAACTCGGATTGGTTCTCACCGATGCCTACTACCAGCGGACTGCTCTTACGCGCGCAGATGATGACATCGGGATGCTCGCGGTCGAGAACGGCGATGGCGTATGCGCCAACCACCCGACGGAGGGCGTAGAGCACTGCCAGTCCAAGGTTGAGATGGAAGCGCTGTTGTACGAACTCAATGAGTTGCACGAGCACTTCGGTGTCGGTGCTGCTCTTAAAGTGGTAGCCCTTGCCGATGAGATACTCCTTGATGTTGGCGTAGTTCTCGATGATGCCATTGTGCACGAGGGCGAGTCGTCCGCTCTCAGAGAGATGGGGGTGGGCATTCACCGAAGACGGTTCACCATGGGTTGCCCAACGCGTATGGGCGATGCCGATATGTCCGGAGATGTCGTGCGAAGCGACATACTCTTCCAGGTTCGATACTTTACCTTTCTCTTTATATACATTGAGATGTGACGACGCATCTATCAGCGCCACTCCGGCGGAGTCATATCCCCGGTATTCCAGCCGTTTCAGGCCGGCTATCAGCACGGGGTATGCATCGCGTGTACCTATATATCCTACTATTCCACACATATATATTAATGTATTCAAGTTTAACTTATGGAAGGGGTGTTAATGGATTCCCATCCTGCTGAATTGAGTGATAATACATTTCATAAACACACGATATTGTTGAATTATTGTTTTAAAGGCCAAAAAAAATCTACTTTTTGTTGCAATGTGTCAATCTGTGCTAAAAATGACCAAAAAATAAACAAATGTCAACTAAATGTCCTATTTTTGCAGTTGCAATTGATGATTGGTCACTTCGACGTGATGTGGGAAATCCATTGTGGCTTGTTTCGTTGAAGTGCTTTTGTAGTGAAAAATGACGAAATTGTAGAACTCAAATACTATTGTTATGAAAAAGATGTTAGGTTTCTCTCTTCTTCTCACCCTTCTCCTGTTCGCTTCTTGTGGGAAAAGGTCGGCAGAGGAGATTTTCGAGGAACAGAAGAGTGGTGTGGTGCTTGTGCTCAATCGTTTCTATTACCAGGTGGTCATGCCTGGTGGAAAACGCTTGTTCTTCACAGGTATCGACAGCAACGGCAATCTCCGGGGATTTACCAGCGATGAGCAGGAGGCAAGGCGTAATGCCCAGATGCTCAACGGGACGGGCTTCTTCGTAAGCGACGATGGTAAGTTTGTCACCAACAGGCATGTAGCCCTCACCGATATCGACCAGGACCAGTTGCGGGCCAATCTCGCCAACATCCTCAGGGCCACGCTGATGCAGTGTGCGGTAACCGCTCGTCAGGTATTGTCGAAATACAACATGCTCGAAGCCCAGAAGGCACAGTTCATGGAGTATGATTTCTTCGGGAATGTGATTGCCGGCGATGAGGCGCAATTGTCGCAAATCATTGCTGAGCAAAACAGACTCAAGCAAGTCTACGAGCAGTTGTCGGAGACAGCGCGGGGCATTCAAACCACCAACTTGAACAACATCCAGGTGAGTCCGGTGTGCGAGATAGGCATCTCGTATGATGGGGAGAAGGTGAATAGCCCTGCCGACTTCCTGGTGAAGAACCCCTGCAAGATTATCAAGGTTTCCGACAAGGAGAATGCCGACCTCGCGTTGCTGCAGTTGGATAGCAAGAAAACTCCAAAAGGTGCTTACGTATATCAGTTTGCCGGCAAGGGTAATAAGGCCTATTTCAATGGCGACGACAGCGAGGCGAAACTTAAGATCGACCAGCAACTCTATATGATAGGCTACAATGCCGGTCTTGCGCTGGCGAGCACCCAGAAGGGCATCAGTGTGCAGATGACCAGCGGCAGGGTCACTCAGACACCCGACGGTGAGCGGGTGACCTATAGCATTCCCACCGTGCAGGGTTCAAGTGGAAGTCCCATCGTTGATGAAAAGGGCAATGTGGTGGCGGTGAATTTCGCCAAACTTGCAGGAAGCGACAATTTCAATTTCGGTATCCCGTTGGAGCAAATCCGGGAATTCCTGAAGTGATGCTTTGAGGGGGAGTTAAAGAGGAGTTGAACCAAAATGTGCCCTTTATCCCCCTTTCCGTAAAGATGATAAAAACGATAACGGGCTGTCCTTTTGGGCAGCCCGTTTGATATATGTTCTCTTTATCTACTTTCTTTCTACTTTCAGGATATTAAAGCAGTTTGATGCGGTATCCTACTGTCAGCATGAAAACATTCTCTTTGGCATCGCGCAGCGCGCGTTTTCCTGCCTCCGAACCACTTTTCCTCAGGCGGCTGATGGGGAAGCAATAATAACCTTCGATATTCAGTTTGTCGAGTTCATAACCAAAGCCACCGATTATGTGACCGGCGCGACGGCGCAGGCTGCCCTTGATGTCCGTCGACTTGCCGTCGAGGGTACACGATGCGTTGATGTGTACGCCAAACTTGAATCCAAGATACATATTCAGTCGGCGGGTAGGGTAGTAGCGCAGTTTGTAAATGGTGTTGATGTAGTCCATATTGTAGTTGTATGGACCTCTTTCCCTGTGGCCTAACACTTCTCCCTCAGAATTGGTAATGGCCAATTCCTCATCGGTGAGGAAGTTGGCCCATGCGTCACGTGTACCCTCCCTGGAGTAGTTCAGTTCGAAACTCATACCGAAGTGGTTGCAGAAGTAGGTCTGTATGAAACCGCCGATGACAGGACCGAACTTATAACTGCCATCGTATTCGGTCATATTCGATGCTGCCACACCAACGGTGGGTCCGAAGACAATGTCGAATGGGTCGTGGTAACGGTTCTCGTCACGCCATTCCTGGGCGTGGAGCATACCGAACGACGCTGCCAATAACAGGCTGATAATGATTCTTTTCATGTCAGAAGATTTTGCGCATGGCGTCATGCCACACGAAATTTTTTGCAAAGATACTGCAAACAAAGTGAAAAAAAAAGTATTTATCCGTTTTTTTTCATCTTCGCTGATGAGATAAAAGAAAGATAAAAGGGTGTTAACTCTGGGCTTCGCCCGATGGAATATGGAAAATAAAAGATTGAAAATAACGGATGTCTTCGGCTTTCACTGTCTTTGTCGTTTCATGACGATGTTTCTTGCATTAGGCGACGAAAACAAAAACTGTGTATTTTGTTTTGCATTACGCTCACTTAATCGTACCTTTGCCATGCGTTAGGATAAGTCCTTGGAAAATGACATTGACAAGGACTGTTGATTTATGCAGGCAATGATTAGGTTTGTTGATTTGGAGAAACGGATGCAGATGCATGGCGAGGAGATTCGTCACGCCGTGGAGGATGTGGTGAACTCGGGCTGGTATCTGCTTGGAAATGAACTCAGGCTGTTTGAGGAGGCATACGCCCAGTATGTGGGTACACGCTTCTGTATCGGTGTGGGCAATGGGCTCGACGCCCTCACCCTCATTTATCGTGCATATATCGAGATGGGACTCCTGCATCCCGGCGATGAGGTCATCGTGCCCGCCAATACTTATATCGCGTCCATCCTCGCCATTTCCGAAAATGGGTTGGTTCCCCGTCTGGTGGAGCCCTCGCCGGAAACCTTTCAGATAGACGATAAGAAAATCGAAGCGTGCATCACCGACAAGACGAAATCCATCCTCCTCGTCCATCTCTACGGCAGGTGTGCCTATACCGATAGGGTTGGCGCGCTGACGAGGAAATACGGACTGTTGCTCGTCGAGGACAACGCCCAGGCCCATGGCTGCCGCTTCGGTACCCAACTCACGGGTTCGCTGGGACAGGCTGCCGGACATAGTTTCTATCCTACGAAGAATCTCGGAGCCTTGGGTGATGCCGGGGCTGTCACTACCAATGACCAGGCTTTGGCCGACTGCCTGACTATGTTGCGCAACTATGGTTCTTCGCGGAAATATGTTTTCGATTGCAAGGGACGAAACAGCCGAATGGACGAGATACAGGCTGCCGTGCTAAGGGTGCGGCTGAAGTATCTCGACGAGGACAACCGCAGGAGGCGTGACATCGCTGAATACTACCATCGCCATATCCACAACCCATATGTCACCCTCCCTCTGTCTACGTCTGGAGAAGATAATGTGTGGCATCAGTATCCGTTGCTGTGCGAGGACCGCGACTGCCTGCAAGACTATCTGGCACAGCAGGGCATAGAAACCCAGGTGCATTATCCCATCCCTCCCCATCAACAGAAGTGTTATGCCGAGTGGGCTCATTGTTCGCTACCCGTAACAGAATATATCCACCAACATGAGTTGAGCCTTCCCATCGGTCCGGAACTGACAAATGACGAAGTTGCCGCCGTTGCAGAGGCTATATCGGGTTTTAAACTAATTTAACAAAAGAGAGACGAAAATAGTCTTTGGTGAAGTAGGGGCGTTATCGAAAAAAGCAGTACCTTCGCAGCCTTAAATTAACGACTGATTGGTAAAATGATTATCACGTTCATCCATAATACCCTTTTTAACAACAGGCACTGGCGGATTTTCCTGCTTGTGCTTGTTACGACGTTGCTGCCATTTCGGGGATGGACTCAACAATACGCAGGTTTCATCGACGATGTGAGAAACGGCACTTCCGATTCGTTGATGAACATCAATGGCGTGGAATATTACCTGTTGTTTGAGGATTACGAAAACGTGCATTTCCTCTCCCTGCTGTCGGAGAAAAGGGAGGTGCTTGTGCTCGGACCCGCCACACCGTCGGATACGCTCTATCAAGAGGGCGAGTTGTGTGTACGGCTCGGGATAGAGGACATCAGGAAACGGCTGTCGGAAATGGAGAACCACGACATGATAGTGGAAAACAAGTTTCCAGACCTCTTTACAAGATGTGAGTCGGTGTCGCCCTGCAATTTCAAGGCTTGCGACACCAACAACTTCGGATACAAGATTGTGGTGGATTTCCCTTCAGCAGAAGGGGCACAGTGGGACTTCCTCCGGTTCTGGCTCATCAACTACATCGACAATTTCACCAACCTCGACATGCTGTATTACGACGATGTGTATCTTCAGCAAAACATCAGTCAGAACACACTGCCCACAGCGGTGCTGAAGCGTGAACACCCCGAGGCTTTCGAGATTGAGGACATCATGGATGGACAGGCCATTGTTGATCATTTCCGCGACATCTACATGCGACAGGTGTATTATCTGAAGAATATGGACTTCTCATTCCCTATGTGTTACCTGCGTATCTTCATCACACCGCGTTTTGTCAGCAAACGGTACATCACCTTCTTTATTTCCACCAACTATTATTCTTATGGTGCCCATGATCTGCCCCTCGAGAGGTATATCACTTTCGACATGCAGAAACAGGAGGTTGTCAACAACGTCAACTTCTTCAAGCCTGGGGTCTTGGGTGAGGTGAGGAACATCTTGGCAGGTGTTGTGGCAGAGAAAGGCAATGACATCGAGGACAACGATTTACCGCAAGTCTCGGTCTTCGGCAACAACTTGATTTTCAGTTTCCAACCCTACCAAATCGGTTCCTACTCCGACGGCATCTCCCACTTTGTCATCGACAAGGAGCGGCTGAAGAGGTATATACAGAAGGGAAAAATGTGGTAAAACGAATCATGGGACGGAGTTTTTGATTCGTTTTTTGAATCCTAATAGGGGCAGGGTACGCCTTGCGTAAGCCACTTATTTTATTTCGTAGCGTATCGTGCCTTTCAGGGCTTGCGACTTGATGGTCAGGATGATGCGGTACATCTTTTCGCCCCAAATGCCTTTCAGAAGTGGGTCGAGGAGGGGTGAGATGTCTTCGTAGTCGGCGCTGACAGCGGAAGAGGGGAAGGTGATGCGATGGCTGCCCAACGACACGACTCCGTCGCCAATGACTGGTAGGGTGGTGGTTATCAGATGGATAGACGAAGGGGCTGAATATGCCGACAACTCATAACTCTCGGCGACGGTGACACCACGAGAGCGGTGGATGCACACCGTGCGCTGCCATTTCTTTACTTGAGCCTCAGCAGGGTATGCACCAGAGATATCCATGCTCAATATGCCTTTTTTGTAAGTCACGCTACTGGCGGCAAACGACTTGCCGGCAGACTGGTCGCAGCCGTTAATGCGGGGAAGGTTGTGGTAGCACGACTGCATGGTCCAGATGTCGTAGCGCGACGCGCCGAAGGTCTTTGCCGTATACTCGCCCACACCGGGGTCGATGAGCAAGGGCTCGCCATCGGTATAGACGATGAAACTGCCTACATCGTTGTGGTTGTGGCTCTCGTCGTTATGCCCGCCTTTCATCGCCAAATAGAGACCACCATGGCCACGGGTAGCCATGACCTGCAGATTGGGGAACCACACATCGGGGAGCAATGGCTCCTGCGCACGTTGTTGCCCGAACTCATCGTAGTGGGAGAGGAAAAGCAGTTCCCTGCCAAGGGTGGGGAAGTTGCCCGACTTGGAATAGGCCGCTGCGGCCCTTGCATCGCCCTGCCAGAGGTATTTGGCAAACGCCTTCATCGTATCATCGTGGAGATAGATACCGAAGGGATAGAGGACGTTGACATGAAACAACGACTTGTTGTCATGGGAGTCGGCAAAATTGGTGCAATAGCCGTTCTGGATGTAGGTCTTGTAGGCATAACTGCCCATCGCCTGCAGTTTGGGATAGTTGCTGATGTCGATGCTGCCGCCACTCGCCAGGGAGAGCAAGTGCAGGGCGTCGAAGAGCGATGCTGCCGCCCTTTCCCAGTAGCCGGGGCCTTCGTCGCATCCTCCGTCGTCGGGATACGACGAGATGAAGGTGTCGAGCGACTGGAGAATGTCACGGATGGCAGCGAGTTGACGGGTGCGGTCTGACTCACAGAAGAGCACGCAGGTCAGCCAGTTGCTGCAAATCCAGGGGTTCCAGTTCATGCCGGCATGTTTCCACCAATAGTCGGTGGAGAGGGCAGGTTGGAGGATGCGCCGGGAAATCTCTTCGCACACTCGTTGGCGGATGATGGGGGAGCGTGCGTCGAGACTGTCGGAGAGGACGAAGGTGGTCCATGCTATCAGACTGGCAGTCTCGGCATTGAAGAGGTCTACGGTCTGGTCGGCAGGGGTGGGGTAGGGCGTGGCATAGTGTGCAGGGATGCCCCACCAGGTCTCCTCAAGATGACTCCACAGACCATCGACTATCATGTCGAGAAATCGTCCCTTGCCCTCTGCCAATTCCGCCATCACAAGTTCTGCCAACATCGTCCGCTTGGCGAAACAGGCCGACTCATAGCGCACACGGTTGCCCGTGGTTTTGAAGTCGGCGAAAAGCGAGGCGGGAAGGGTTGGCCAGGGTTGGCCAAGGTGGCGTTCTCCCAAGGCGATATAACTCTCGCGCATGGCATCGGGGAGCGTGGCACGCCATGAAGGAGATGACGCAAGGGGAAGCGGGGAGAACAGGAGCGGCGCCACAATGCCGTCAAGTACCGCGTCGGAGCAGCGCGATGCCAAAATCCCCTCACCCTTGACGAGCGAAGGTAAAGTCAGGCATAAGCCGAGGCAGAGCAGGAGCCGACGGAGCATACTTGTTAGAGTTGGGTAGGATGATTACTTCAGGTAGTCTTTCATCTCCTCTTTCCAGTTGATGGCATTGTCGAGGTCGATGAAGTTGTCGATGAACCAGTCGCCACGCTCACGCACCATCTCCAGCCGCACTTTGGTAATGCTGCCGCAGTTGTGGAGATTGATCTCCACGATGGCTTTGTCGCCCTTTTCTTCCACCAAATTGAAGTCACTGGCGGAGAGATCTTGGGAATCCTGGCCCATTACCCAATAGTCGGCATCGAAGAATCCGATTTCATCGGGGTTGTTGGTGGAATCGAAGTCAACGACCTTGGCTACGAGGCCTTTCCACTCGTCGGAACAGAAACGGTCGTCGAGGCCGTCATCGTCCATCGACTCGAAATCCTCGTCGTATTTCGCGTATTCCGCTGCTACTTCCTTGTAGATTTGCTCGACCCTGTGGAGCACATTGCCGTCGGATTTCGGAGTCACGGCAGAGGCTGTGGGGTTTGATTCTTGGCTCTCGGATGTTTGACTTGGTGTGTCGGATGACTTGGCACCACAGCCAGCCATCAACAATGCCACTAAAATGACCAAAATACTTTTTTCCATATCAATCATTTGTTTTGTTTTTTTCCTTTCGCTAACGAATGTGGAGCAGTTTGTTCAGCCCTTTCCTTCGCTAACGATTGTGATACTGTTTATTTGCGGCGAAATTAGCGAAAAAAAGGCAAGATGCAAAATTTTTTTTCTTGTTTCTGTGATTTTTCATCAAGTAGGCATATTTTGCCACATCCCTCTCTTGATAGGGCCAACGAGGTGTGTGCAGGACTGTTGTCCGAACTCCAGAAATCCTTGCGACATGAAAAGAGGAGTTATCCTATGCTCTTCATGGCCTCGTGGAATGCACGGCGTGTGTAGGTGCCATTGCCAAGAAGTTTGGAAAAGTTGATGGCATTCGACTTCAGGCTTGAATAAGTCTCATCCGGCATCTTGACCAAAAGGTCTTTCAGTTCACGTATGGAATGAATGGCTATGCCTATGCCGTGCTCCAGGATAAAGGGAGCCATTGCCGACTCCGCCCACACGATGACAGGGATGCCGGCACGCAAATAAAACGAGGTCTTGTGGGGATTGTTCACCAGAAGGTAGCGCCCCCATTCGCCGTCGCATTCGTCGAGCGAACTGCCGTCCCATACCAGTCCGAAATCTGCTTCGCATTGAGCGACGAAGTCACCGGGCGAAATCATGTTGTGGTTGTGAAGATTGGGATTGTTGTCGTGCGACTCGTCGAAGCCTTTGCCATATGCCTCCAAAGTCCATGTGGTGGTCTCTTCTTCCAAATGGTAGAGGAATTCGTTGCGCCACCGGGCCAAGTTGCCGGCGAACGCCACCTTGCACGGCTGATTCCTTTTTCGGATGGTATGCGAGGATTCTGTTTCCGTGAGATAGTCGAATATGCCGAGAGTGATGATGGATTGCTTGCACCCATTTGCCAATAGGTGCTCTTTCATGCGCTCATTATGCACGATGATGACGTCGGAGTTGGCCAGCCGGCGGTTCTCTTGCTCTATGGTGAGTTTGTGGCGGCGGAACGCCCCAAGGTCGTGGACGATGGTGATGACTTTCGCTCCCTTGGCATGGGTGAGTCTGCATGCCGGAGTGAAGAACTTTTTCATCGGATACTGAAGGCAAAGCACGTCTCCTTTGTGAAGGGTGAACAATATCTTGCTTACGGCAATCAGCCTCAGGATGAAACGCATGATAGCATTGCCGCTGTTGTTATTGGGAGTGAGGTTCTTGTATCCCATGTCCCTGAACAGCACATCAATGTCTATCTTTGCTTTGTTGCGGCTTCTTATTTGTATGTAGTAGTTCATCTCCTTGTTGAATGGGTTGTGTTTGGATGAGAAAATCTTGTCGAACCTTCCCAGATTTCACGTATGGTGGGTTGTGCCGATTTCCCAAGTTTCTTGTAGTGGTAAGGGCATTATCGGAACGGGTTGGCTGATGTGGGGATTTCCATGCTAAGCACCTTCTCAAGGATAGGTGCCATGTCGTAATACTTGTATTCGGCCAGCCGGCCGCCAAAGATGACATGGGGCTCATTTTCCGACAATTTCTTGTATTGTTGGTAAAGACGGTTGTTGCGGTCATCGTTCACGGGATAATAAGGCTCCATGCCTGATTTCCACTCTGTGGAATATTCCCGGGAAATTACAGTGTGGGGAATGTCGTAGACGGCCTGCCCAAATGATTCGAAATGCTTGTGCTCGATGATACGGGTGTAGGGCACCGATGTATCGGTGTAGTTGACCACGGCATTTCCCTGATAGTTGGGCATGTTCAAATCCTCTGTCTCAAATCTTACCGTACGGTATTCCAGGGCTCCGTGGCAATAATTGAAATACTCGTCTATGCAGCCGGTGAAGACGATGTAGTGGCAGCGTGTGTCGATGCCAGGGCCCGTCAGGTGGTAGGTGCTGGACTCTGGGTCCCAGATGCGGTGGCAGTGCAGAAAGTCGATGCCGGTAATGGTGTCGGCATCCTTCAGCATGATGTCTGTAAGACGGTTGTAGCCTCCGATGGGAATGCCCTGGTATGTGTCGTTGAAATAGTTGTTGTCGAACACCATCCGCACTGGGAGACGGCGGATGATGAATGCAGGCAGTTCGGTGCATCGCCTCCCCCATTGCTTTTCTGAATAGCCTTTGATCAGGCGTTCGTAAATGTCGCGGCCAATGAGTAGCAAGGCTTGCTCTTCCAGGTTGCGTGGCTCTTCCACTCCAGCCTTGCGCATCGCTTCGTGTGCTTCCCTGCGCTGCTCATCCAAACGTCGCTGGGCTTCTTCCGGTGTCCGGACTCCCCACATCTGGTAGAAGGTGTTCATGTTGAACGGAAGATTATACAACTTGCCTTCGAAACAGGCCAGGGGTGAGTTCGTATAGCGGTTGAATGGGGTGATGGCGTTGACGAAATCCCACACTTCTTTGTTGCTCGTATGGAAAATGTGCGCGCCATATTTGTGCACATGAATGCCCCCGGCTTCTTGGCAATAGAGGTTGCCGCCAGTATGTTGCCGGCGGTCAAGCACAAGACATCGGCAACCTTTCTGCGACGCCTTGTATGCAAAGGCTGCCCCAAAAAGACCTGCTCCAACAATGATATAATCGTATTCGTTTTTTATTGCTTCAGGAAGCATGTAGTTGGTTTTGCAAATTTGTTGCAAATATAACGAAAATATGTGGGATGTGTGCACTTTGTGGTCATTATTTGTTTCTGCATGGCTATTTGTGGATAAATATATTAGTCGACGAGTACTGCTTTTGTTGGTTGGTAACTTGATGTAGATGGGTGCAGGACTAAATTCCACTAAGTTTTTCATTATTTTCTCTCGCTTATTCTGCAATTTATGCAACAATTGTTTATCTTTGCACGGAATTCATGGAATAGGGCAGGGAAGAAAGAATACTTCTTTGAATAATTCCTCTCCACAGGAAACAACGGCCTGTTGGGGCAAATGACGACAAATGATTTAATAATACAAATACAACGACAATGATTCTAACAACAACACCAACTATTGAAGGACATCCCATAAGGAATTATATTGGGGTGGTGAACAGTGAGACAATTATCGGCGCAAATTTCGTGAAGGATTTCAAGGCATCGCTCACCGACCTCTTCGGTGGACGGAGCGGTACGTATGAGAGAACGCTGAGAGAGGCCAAAGACACCGCACTGGCTGAGTTGCAGCAAAGGGCAATGGCCATGGGGGCAAATGGAATCGTAGGAATAGACTTCGATTATGAGACCATAGGAGCCAATGGGTCGATGCTGATGGTTTCGTGCAGCGGGACAGCGGTGCAATTTTAAGATAGAAAAGCGATTTCCGGGCTTCGCCCGATGAAAATCTTGGCATTTAATATTTTTTAAGAAATGATGGCGCAAGATTTCCATAACTTGATTGTTTAAGGAAGTACTATCATTTCTACGTAATACTTTATATAAACGGGCGCGGCGCCGGATGGCGACACGCCCGTTAGCCATTTTTGAGCGATGCTCAATCTTTATTTTTTCTCATACCTATCCAACTTATTGGTGAAGTATGTTCTGAAGTCTGTCCAGCGGTAGTAGGGACCGGTGACGGCGGGGAATGGCAGGCGCGCCTCGTTCTCGTTGAGGAGCACTTTGAGCAGGATGTCGCCGCTGCCCTCGGTGGGGCGGTAGAATATCAGTTGGATGTTGCATGCCATGGGGAAGATTTTGTAGCATGCCCACCCTTCGTCGTCAAGGTCTTCAAGGTCGAGTATAGACTTGCCGAAATCGTCGAGTTCGAGGAGGCATGTCAGGGGCATCACGCACACCTCATGGCCATAGCGGAGCGTAGCGCCGGGATGGGGTAGTTGCAGACAACTGTCGGCCTCGGCAATCATCACCCTGAGGAGGTTGCGCTGTGAATAGGGCGCGATGCCGTTGTTGAGCGGACTCGGTCCGTAGTTGATATACCACCAGGCGTTGGTCTGGAGCCACATGTCGTAGAGTTCTTCTTCGGTGAATACATCGTAGAGGCTGATGTCGCGGCGGAGTTCCGAACTCTGGATGTTGGAAGCCAGTTTGAAGATATGGTAAGCCAGGTCTTGCGCGTTGACCTCGTGCTGCCAGTAGTTGTCGTCGTTGAACAGCGCTTTCATGATGCGGGTGTTGTTCTGGTGGCTGGCGCAGAATTCATCGTAGGTCTTCTCCACGCTTTCGGGGAAGACTTTCTTCTTCAACTCCTTGTCGTTGAAATTCATGTACCACATGTCGTGCTCGCTGGCATCGTGGCGTATCTGGAGGTCGGGGTTCACGCGGAGGAGGGCATGGAGGGCGTTTTCCATCGACAGGATGCAACGAATCACCACCGTACTCTTGGCATCGATGGTGGTCTTGCCCTCGAACACCTCAGGGAAACGCTCTATCATACGCCTACCAATGGCTTGATGCTGTTCGGCACCGCGGAGCGTCAGTTCGCCATGGCGGAGATAGGCCTCGTCGCGCAGGAGGGCGACACGGCGCAGCACGTCCTTGCCATACGATGTGAGTTTGCCCAAGGAGTCGGCTCTTCCCAGAGTCTTGAAGGCCTTGTCGTAGTCGCTGTCATTGATGAGGTAGCGAGAGCCATGACGTCCGTAATGACTAATATAATAAGGTGTGTAGTTATGGGGTGCCGGTGTGAGCGATTCTTGCAGCGGCCCGGGGTAGGCATAATAGTTGCTGCCCGAACGGAAAATGTTTTCCTTGATTTCTTGCCTGGGCAACTGAGCGAATGTCAGTGAGGCGAATAAGAAGATAAATGATGTGATGAGGAGTTTTTTCATATGGCAATAGGGTTGCGGTGTGTAGGAAAATGGTGGGGGTGTAACTGAAAGGTACAAAAAAACCAGGATAATATCCTGGCTCGATTGTAGGAACGATCGGGCTCGAACCGATGACCTCTTCAATGTGACTGAAGCGCTCTAAACCAACTGAGCTACGCTCCTATTTCTAATTACGGATGCAAAAGTAGCAAAAAAAATTGATATGGCAAATATTTCGGGCGTTTTTTTCCGGGTGTCGTGAAAAATTGGCAAGATGCGGGGCTTGTGACTATCATCCAACTACCAGCCATCGAAGAGTTCAAAGCCCAGTTTGCATCCGAAACTGTCGTATTGGCCTTTCTTGAACGAGACGAAACACCCCATGGAGAAGAGACGGTTGGTAAACCCATAACCCAGTTCGATGTAGTTGTTGATCTTGTTGGCTTTCAGTGTGCTCAGATAGAAGCGCTCCTTCTCGATGGCATATCCTATGACGGGGACCCATGACAACAGCAGCATGGGCGACTCGTAGGTGGCATTCATTCGCACATAGTATTTCGACGCATTGTAGTAGTTGCGGTGCAGCAACTCGAACTCACCGCTCCACTCGTCGTTCCAACCGCCGGGGATGTTGTTCTCCCTGAAGTTGGTATAGTCGAGGAAGTAGACACCCGTAGTTCCTGTGGAATAGAACCCGCCTCCCAGGCGCATGGATATCGACCGCATACCGGGCAGGTCTTTCAGGTAGGAGCCGTCAAACTCCCACCGCTCATAATTCATGTGGTCTTTGCTCTGGCCCTGGAGGGTGCGTTCGTAGTCGATAGTGAAAATGGGGCCCTTCATACCTAGTGGCCTGAAGGTGAGTTCGGTGAGTATGGATGTGGAACGGTATTTTTGTGGCTTGTCGGTAAGCACGAACCCCTGGTTTTTCCATGGCGTCCAACGGTTTCTCAATATGCCCGCCTCGGCACTGAAGAGCGTGCAGAAGTCGTAGTGGACAAGGAAATGAAATTGTTGGTGATTGAAATACTGGAGGTTGAGTTGGTCCCAGTCAACGGAGTCGCCACGCTCTTCCTTCAGAATGTCGATGACGGTGGAATTGGTCATGGGGTTGCCGTCTTTGTAGGAAAACTTGATAATCCCATCGTGCTTCTTGTCAAACGTGTAGGCTATAGGGAGTTCATAGAACATTTGTCGGAGTTTGAAGGAATAACCCAACTTGGCGTTGATGGAAATATCGCTGTTGGTCCCCAGGCGGTAACTGCCGTTCATCTTCAGGCGGTAGGTGAGGCCACGATGGCCGGAATAGGAGAAATACAAAGGATTGAGGAGAGGGGAGATGCGGTAGACACCGCGGTCGTCGGTGCCAAACTTCCCCTTGATGCGGTGGAGGAGGTTCTCACCAAAGATGTCCCAAAGCACGTCTTTGGCAAAATCTTTCTTGCGCACGCGTGGAGGGGCGTTGCGGCGAACTTCCTGCACGGAGTCGTGGGCAGCCAGGATTCTCGACTCTACATCGGTAAGCGTGTCGGGGCGGTGCGATTCTACGAAGGCTCGTTCGATATCGGCATCGTCGAGGACCTCATAGCCGGTGGGATCGGGAAGGAAATACGTGGCACTGTAGTCGGCTTCGATACGGTTGCCCATAAACGAGAAGCGGGCATGCATATCGCTGGTTTTTGGCAAGAGCGAATACACCCCGTCGGTCCCCATTGTTATCTCGAGTTCAAATCGTATCAGGTCGAACTCTCCTTCAAGGCAGCAACTGTCGATACGGCCTGTGGCTACCTGCACGATGGCATGGCCCTTCAAGGTCTGGGTGTTGCGCATGCGCGGTCGAAAGGAGATGCGCGCTACGCTGTCGGAAAGGTATGCCACGTTGTATTTGTAATAGCGGCGATTGAGCCGATGGAAAGGCGACAGAATATCGTTGTGGATGATGGTAGGCTTGTAGATTTGTGGGGTGAGGTAATCCTGGAGATTGGGAAGGACGGAGTGGCGGCGCCGTATGGTGCTCACCTTGGCGATGTTGACAGATTCGTCCTCGCGCTTTTCATGGAAGGTCTGGCGGTCGAACTGCTCGCCGAAAAATGTCCTGTTGTCGCCTTTGGCAATGTTGTAGAGCCGTGGTATGCAAAACATCAGCGGGTTGCGCTGGTTGGTGGTAATCATATACTTGAAATAGGAGAGCGAGGTGGTGCCTTCGATGCTATCGCTTACCGTCAGACTGTAGTCATACACGCGGCTGATGACAAGAAGGTCCTTCTTGTCGTTGCCACCTGCCATGACTACATACGGCATGATGAGCATGAGCGTGATGAGGATAAAGCGATATGATGCACGAAACATTTCGCAAAAATACAGCAAACTGACTAAAAAGCCAAACCGAGCCATGACAAAAATCTACACATGTCTGATTTTGCTTACAAAAAACGCTCCCCCTTCGATGAAAAGGGGGAGCGTGGTATGTGACGGATAACGGATAGACTATCCGAGATACTTCATCAAGATCTTGGCGTTGCCGCTGTCGCGGAGTTTGGCAATGCTCTTCTCGCGAATCTGGCGAACACGTTCGCGGGTGAGACCCAGACGGTCGCCGATTTCTTCCAGGCCCTTTTCGGGCTGTCCTATGCCAAAGCACTCGCGGATGATGGTAATCTCACGGTCTTTGAGCACCTTGTTGAGCACGGAATCGAGTTCAAGGGCCATCGACTCGTGGTCGACATAGCGGTCGGTACGACTGTCGTCGCCACTTGGCATCACATCGAGCATGCAGTTGTCTTCGCCGTCCTGGAAAGGAGCGTCGATAGACACATGGTGACCGTCGGCCATCAGGCTTTGAGCAATCTTCTCCTCGTCGACATTGGTGGCATCCGACAACTCGGAAACAGAGGGATGGCGCATGTTTTCTTGCTCAAACTTGTTGATCTCATGATTGATCTTGTTGAGCGAACCTACTTGGTTCAGGGGTAAGCGCACGATGCGGCTCTGTTCGGCAATAGCCTGAAGGATGCTTTGGCGAATCCACCATACAGCATAGGAAATGAATTTGAAGCCACGGGTTTCATCAAACTTCTGCGCGGCTTTTATCAAGCCAATGTTGCCCTCGTCGATAAGGTCGGTCAGCGTTAAGCCCTGATGCTGGTATTGTTTGGCAACTGATACCACAAAACGAAGGTTGGCCGTAACCAACTTGTCTTTTGCGCGCTCTCCTTCTGGTCCTCCCTTTTTAATCTTCTGGGCCAATTCAATCTCCTCGTCGATCGAAATCAACGGAGCACGGCCAATCTCCACAAGGTATTTGTCTAAAGCCTCGCTGGAACGGTTGGTAATGCTCTTTACAATCTTTAATTGTCTCATTCTACCTTAAATTACTCTAACAGCTTGATTAACAAATCTTTAACTTTCAATCCTTTAATTCGCGCTGCAAAATTAATAAAAAAAGCAATACGTTGCTCTACGGGCAGTGAAAAATTTACTTAAAAAAAGTTAATCCAAACTGCTCATTTACTTGATTTTAAATAATTTGTGTCGCTCTTATATCACAGCAAAAAATATGCCAAATCATTCATCCGGAACGATATGTATGCCCACATGGGTGGATGTGCCAAATTTTCCTTTCAGCAGGTTTTCGATGTTGAGGGCGTGACGATGGGCCTCCTCGATGGACAGTTGCCTGGGCATGGAGACCTGCAGTTCGATAGCGGTAGATTGTCCTACGCGGCGGCTCAGCACTTGTTTCACTTCTGTCACCTCAGGTTCGGATAGTGCCAGTTGGGTGATTTCTGCCTCAATCTGGTCGGAAAGGCTGTGCTCAAGCAAATCTCTGACCGAGTCGGAGAGCAACAGCCATGAGATGCGCAGGATAAACACGCTTACCACCACAGAGGTGATAGGGTCGATGATGCGCCATTTCACACCGAAGAACATGGCTGCAGAAATGCCCAGGAACGTGCCGATAGAGGAGAGGGCGTCGCTGCGGTGGTGCCAGGCATTGCCATGGAGTATGCTCGATTTCGTTTCCTCGGCAACTGGACGGGTGACGCGGTACAGCCATTCTTTTACGATTATGCTCACCAGGGCGGCGATGAGCGCTATCAGTCCGGGACGTTCCAACACTTCGCCACGGATAGCCCTGATGGCAAGGGTAACGCCATGATGGCATAGCCATAGTGCCAGGATGCCTATCACCACGCCTACTGCCAGGGCGGTGAGGGTGCCCAGTTTGCCGCGACCGTAGTCGTGGTGAGCATCACGGGGCGCACGGCCAATTCGGACGAAGAGCAGGACGATGAAGTCGGTGACCAGGTCGGACAACGAGTGTGCGGCGTCTGCCAACATGGCAGCCGAATGTCCTAAGATGGCGGCAGTGAATTTGAATGCCGTGAGGATGGTGTTGACGAGAACACCTTTCATGGTAACGGCATATATCCGGGAATCGTCACTTTTTGTGTGCATAACACTACTTACCTTACTTGTGAAAGTTGGGGCTCTTATTATCTCAGATTGCAAAAATACGACGGAAATTTCATTTGAGCAAATTTTTTTTTATTCTTGTTGGCGATATCATGGATTATTATTTATACTTTTGCATTCGTAATTGGATAGTGGTATCGTAATAGGCAACATGTCTGCCATCTATCTTTAACGGCTAATTGAATTTGGAAATGTCTGGAAAAAAGAAAAACACGGGTAAACCCGCAAAGGTCAATGCGGAGGCAGCACCGGCTCCCCGCAAGAAAACTTCATGGAAAAGGGTGGTGCTGTGCTTATGCGCGATAGTCGTGGTGGCAGCGCTGGCATGGATGGGGTTCATCTTGTTTGGCAACAATTACAAGAAGAATGCTACGGAGATGAAGGTCAACACGTTGGTTGCCCAGCGCCTGGCGCTGGCCATGCTCAACGACTACCAGGAAAACTGGCTCAGGGTGGAGACAGAGAAACTCGGGAAGAACGAGAAGGGAGAATGGGTGTCGACCGACAACCCCAAGCAGTTGATAGCCTGGCGGCAGCAATACTTCAAGAACAACGGCGGTGAAAAGGCCTTGCAGCAACTGTTGCAGGAGATTGACGCCAACTTGGAGGACATGCGTCTCACGCCAGCCAAATACCGCGATACGAAAGACAACTTCAGACAGGCTGCCACGGCAGTGAAGAAGTTGGCACAACTCACCGTCAGTCCGGGCGACTCCCTGATAGACATGTGTGCGAACATGGGCAAGTTGTCCTCGGAGATAGACCAGGCACTCGAACCTACGGATTTCAATTTCTGGGTGACCCTCGATGAGGTAAAGGCAAAGACCGACCTCGTGGTTCAGGGCATCACCGACAAGGATGTGGTAGAGGCGATGGATAAGGCATCGAATGGCGAGCAGAACAATGCCGTCAACGTGCTCAAATACAAGAAGATGGGATTCACCGAGTTGCCCGGCGGGAATGGCGTGCTCTACCGGGAAGTCAAGGCGGGCAAAGGTCAGCATCCCAAGGACGATACCAAGTTGCTTGTGCACTATGAGGGGAAACTCATGGACGGCACGGTGTTCGACAGCAGTTATGATAGGGGGCAGCCGGCCTCGATGCGTCCAAGCCAGACCGTTCCCGGCTTCTGGCATTCGCTCGTGAAGATGAAGGAAGGATCGAAATGGGAGGTATATATCCCTTATTCACAAGCCTACGGCAATAGGTCGGCAGGAGCGGTAAAGCCCTATTCCGACTTGTTCTTTACACTTGAAATCATTAAAATAGACGAATAGATGAGCGACTTCAGTAAGACCAAAGGCCATCTGGCCATTTTTTCAGCCAATGTGATTTTCGGACTTGGTGTGCCCGTGACCAAGCTGCTGCTCGACGACTGGGTGACGCCGATGGGCTATATGGCTTCGCGGTGTGTGTTTGCTGCCCTTATCTTCTGGGTTATCGCGTGTTTCTTGCCCAAGGAGCATGTGGAGAAACGCGACTTGGTGGTCATCCTCCTGGGCGGATTGCTCGGCTTCGTGATTTCGCAGACCCTGACAGCAGAAGCCCTCGATTACACCACGCCGGTGTATTTCTCGCTTGTGGCTGCCCTCACGCCAGTGTCGGTGATGATCCTGGCTGCCATCTTCTTGAAAGAGAAGATTACCAGTGTGAAGTTGTTGGGTGTGGCGCTCGGCATAGCAGGAGCATTGCTCATGCTCTATACATCATGGACAAGTGGTACGGGGAAGAACGACTTGCTCGGCATCACGTTGGCAGTGCTCAGCGTGCTGACATGGGCTGTATACCTCATCATCACCCGCAAGATTTCCGCGAAGTATACGGCGGTGACACAGATGAAGTATTTCTTCCTCATCTCGGCGGTAGTGATGCTGCCCATTGTGCTGTTTACCGAACCTCAACAGAAACTGTATTCCTCGGCATGGGAGTGGAGTGGGGTGATAGAGATGGCGTTCATCGTGTTGTTTGCCACGGTTCTGGGCTATTTCCTCATCCCCTACGCCATGAAATACCTGAAGGCCACCACGGTGAGCATCTATACTAATATACAGCCGGTGGTGGCATCGTTTGTGGCTATCTCCATCGGTCAGGACATTTTTACTTGGGACAAGCCGCTGGCGGGCTTTTTAGTGCTTCTTGGCGCATATATCGTGACCATGCCCGAGAAGCAGGAGAAATAGTCTTGGTGTCTCTTACCTGATGACATCATCGAAGAACCGCCGCACCCATACGCTGTCCTTCGGTATGACTTCAGGGTGGATGATGGAAACCAGGTCTTTCAGTACGGCATCGGGCGACACGGTGGCAGTCTCCTCGAAGTCGCTTATGCCTTGCCTGTATCCGATGCGAAGGGGAACCGACCCTTTAGGTGCCTGCTGGCCGAGTGCCCCGGCATCAGTGGCGAATGTCTCCGTAAAATACTTTTTCCCCAGTTCTTTCCAAGAGCCGTTCTCGTTGACAGCCAGACGTATAGGTGGTCTGGACCTCACTTCGAGAGTCGACACCTTGGCATCGTTGTAGTTCTGTTCTGTCATGCCGAAGAAGTCGCTGCCGCCATCCTCCTTTCCTATAAGGATAGCGATGAGTTTTATCCATTCTGCCTGAGCCAGGGGATGGCTTTCATAAGCACTGTAAATGGGGATGAGCATGAGCCGGTTGTCACGGACCGACTTGTTGTTGAAAAACTCTGGTGTTGCCAGCACCACATCTGGAGAGAGGCGTTGGATGAGTGAAATGTCGGGTGACGTTTCCGTTCCGATGATTTCCATGTTGCCGTCTTCAATCCTTTTCCTTACCGTTTCTGAATGTTGCTCCCTTGTCCCCGTTATGCCTTTGATGATGTCGAGAGAATCCAGTCCGACGAAAAAAGACACTTGGCTGGCTGACGTGCACACGGCACTGTTAATGGGAACGCTCAGCCTGTGATAGCCCTCTGGGATGTCGGGATGGTGGGATGGCCGTACAAGGGCCAGCCTGAACGTATCGGCAGCCGTCCCGTCAGCCTGAGGGTTGACAATATCGACGAGGGGTGTGCCGTCGGAGAGGTATGTCACTTTGAATCCCTTGGCATAGGCAGGTGTCATATCGGTAATGGAGTCGAATACCGTGGTGGGTGGAAACTCAGGAATGGTGTAGGTGCTGTTTCCTTTCCTGCATGAGTAGAGTAGGGAAACACCCACGGCAATGATGAAGAACGGCAACAGGTATTCGGCTTTTCTCATGACTTTCAGAAATGGCGGTTGTTCACAATCACGTAGATGATGACGGGGGCACCCAGCAGTGGCGTGACAGCATTGAGTGGTATCACGCCGTTCTCGCCTGGTAGATAGCAGATGAGGTTGCAGAGCAGTGCCACCGCAGCGCCTGTGAGGATAGTGGCAGGCAACAGTTGCCGGTGGTTCTCGGTGGTGAGGAGCATACGGGCGATATGCGGTACGGCGAGTCCGATGAATGATACCGGTCCGCAGAATGCCGTGGTGACGGCAGTGAGCAGTCCGGTGACGATAAGGAGCCAGTTGCGCACCCTCAGGGTGTTGATGCCCAGGTTCTCGGCATATTGCTCACCCAGGAGCAGGGCATTGAGGGGCTTGATGAGCAACAGAGAGGCTCCCAGGCACAACAGGATGGTGATGGAGAAGACGGGGATATGTGTCATCGGCACGCCTCCGAAATTTCCCATCCCCCATACGGCATAGGATTTCACGCCCTCTTCGGTGGCGAAGAAGTTGAGCAGTGAGATGACGGACGACGACACGAATCCTATCATCACGCCGATGATGAGCAGCATCACGTTGTTTCTCACCATCGTGGAGAAGAGGAAGATGAGCATTGTCACCGCCATGGCACCGATGAAAGCGCCAAGAATGACGGCCATGAAACCTGTGGCTTGGAATACCCCCGAGGTAATGGTGCCGCCCATGAGCAGCATCACCAGCGCTACGCCGAGGCTCGCACCACCGCTGATGCCGAAGATGGAAGGGCCTGCCAGAGGGTTCTTGAAAGCAGTCTGGAGCATCAGTCCGCTGACGGCGAGTGCTCCTCCGCACAGGCAGGCGGTAATGGCTTGCGGCAGACGGGTTTCCATGACGATGTAGCGCCATGACTCTTTGGGCGACTCTCCTTGGAAGAGTATCGCCAGCACGTCGGCAGCGGGTATCTTAATGGAGCCAATCAGCAGGTTGAGCAAGAACAGGATGGCAATGGCAATGGCCATCAGTATGCAGTATCTTATGCCTTTCATCTTTTTCTTTATTCTGCCACTGGCGTGTAGTATTTGGGTTGCCCTAATCCCATTTCGGGATGGAGAAGGCAGAGGTAGTCGCGGAGAAGGAAGTCGGGCCGGAATGGCACCTCCTCGAAATACTTCACCTTTTGTGTGTCTACATACCAGGTATTGTGTTCCTTGAATGCTTTCATTTGCTTGTAGCCGGGATATTCTGCGGCCAAACGCGCATAGGTGAGACGTCCTGACCCGAAATGGTTGAAAATCCATACATCGGAGTCGCCTGCCTTGTCGAGCACGGTCTCAAAGGTCATCGAAAGACTGCCGCCATGGGGGTCGTCGGCCCATGCGTAGGTGCCGTTGGCATCGGCTATCAGTTGGCCAACCGTACTCTTTCCACCTGCCACATACCATGTGGACCCCGTGAGTTTCTCGGTGATGATGGAACGTCCCTTGGGCATTTCCTGCGCGCGTGCTTTAAGGCCGTTGTATGACTCCAGCACCACGTTGAACAATGAGTCGGCTTCTTGTTCCTTGCCGAAGAGCATGCCATACAACTTCATCCACTCTGCCCTGCCCAGAGCCGAGGTTTCCATATAGTCGGCACACTCCATCAAAGGGATATGGATGTCTTCCAGTTGCCCGTATCCACCAGAGTTCTCGAAGGGTGAGAGCATCATGAGGTCGGGCTGCAGGTCGATGATTTTCTCGATGACGGGATTCATGCCGTCTCCGCAGTCGGCAATGACGCCTTGCTTCACCCCTTCGTGCACCCATGGCAGCGACATGTATTTCAAGTCGGCCACTCCAGCCAGTTGCTTTTCTGCATGCAGCCATTCCATGAGTTGGCTATGGGAAGCAGTGAAGACCACGGCTTTCTCAATGGGTATGCGCACCACCGTTCCCTCCGGCAGAGAAGCAGGGAGGTCTTTTGTCTTGTCTACAAGCACATATTGGTGGAGCGAGGTGCCTTCTTTCCATGGGTTGGCTATCGACACGGTGGTGTAGCCGTCGTATTTCACTATGGTGAGTAGTGAGGCATACTTCATGGTTATGGTGTCGCCCACGGCCACTGAATTGTCGCCTGTTGGGCGGCGGCAGTTGGTGTGGAACAGAATTGCCCCCAGTAGGCAGAGGATGGCAAAAATCTCTTTAGTATGGTTTTTCATCATGGTTGTGTTGGTGAGATGGCTCAGTTGTGTCCGTTGAATGGCTCCATGGTGAAGCCGTTGGTATTGCCTTCCTGGTTGATACCATCGCGGGCAAACACCTTCTTGAGCGTGATGAGCACTATTTTCACGTCGACGAGAAACGACAGGTGGTCGACATACCAGACATCGTACTCGAATTTCTGCGCCCAGGTGAGGGTGTTGCGGCCGTGGCACTGCGCCCAACCGGAGATGCCCGGCTTCACCTCATGCCGCCGCATCTGTTCCGGGGAGTAGAGTGGAAGGTACTCCGGGAGTAGGGGTCTGGGGCCGAGCAATGACATCTCACCCTTGAGCACATTGATGAGTTGGGGCAGTTCGTCGAGCGACGACGCCCTGACGATTTTCCCTGCCCGTGTGATACGATGGGCATCGGGGAGCAGTTCGCCATTGGTGCCGCGCTCGTCGGTCATGGTCTTAAACTTGATGACCTTGAACAGTTTGCCGTCTTTTCCGGGTCTTTCCTGGAAGAAGAAGGCGCCGGCTCCTTTGTTGGATATGGTGAGCCAGATATAGACCACGAGCAGCACTGGTGAGAAGATGATAAGTACCAGTAGCGAAAAAACAATGTCGATAACGCGTTTGAAGAAATGTTTGTACATAAAAATACTAATTTTTCATATTCAAGTTTCGCATTTGTACACTTTTACTGCCATTATGCATCCCGTCCTTGCCGTTTTTGCTTGGTGGGGTGACAGTGGGCATCAGTCGCCGAAGAGTAACTTGCGGTCGCGCTCAATGGCAGGCTTCGCCCATTCTTCGGGCACGAAGCGCCAGTTGTGGTGAGGCTGGGGATTCATGATACCGGCTTTCTCTATCTCTTTCATCAGGTAGTAGCGCTGGTCTTTCTCGCTCTGGTAGATGGTGCGTTGTGGCAGTTCGTCCTTGGGGATGCCTGCACCGCGTGTCACCAGTTCACCGCCACCATTGCCCCTGTAACTGTTCATCGCCACTTTATACCATTTGTGTTCGTCGAAAGGTTCGCCGTTGCTCATCCTCAGAATGCGCACTTTCTCTCCGTCGGGTTTGGTCACGTCGACTTCATAGTCGATGCCGGCGGCACTGTCGAAATTGAATGCCAGGTTCTTGAACATATAGCGTTGCTTGTCGTCGGTGCTGCCATCGTTGAGCAACATGATGTGGTCATCGGGCGACTTCATGGTGTTCACCCAAAGGTCGTAACTCATCTCGAGATACTTCCTCACCTCTTCGCCTGTCATCTTCAGTACATAGAGTTGGTTCTCGAAGCGGTAGAGGTTGAACATGTCGCTCACGAACACGTCGCCGGCCTTGATGGACGTGTTGAACGACAAAGGCGCGTTCATGGAAATGTCGGCATCGGTGAGCGACAGTTGCAGGTCGTGGATGAAATCGGTGAAGGCCGCGTTGCCGAAATAGCAGTCGCGGGTGTAGATGGAGTTTTCGAACACTCCGATTTTCCTGTTCACGAAGGCGTTGATGCTGTCGATGTCGGCTTGGAAGTGGTTCACGTAGTCTTGGTCGATGTCGCAGCCTTTTACGCTGACGACACTTCCCGAAACCTCTTTCTCCACCCTGCCGCGCGACCGTTTCTTGACGGAGATGGTGGCATCGGCTACCATCAGCGCGTTGCACGAGGGGTCAAGACAGAGCACCTCTTTCCCCTCAGTGTTGGTCACCTTTCCGGCAAATTGTGAGTGGTCGTGGCCGTAGAGGATGAGGTCGAACCCCGGCACTTCGCGTGCCACGCGGAGAGAAGTGTTTTCCTCATAGGTGTCGGTGGTGATGCCGCCTTCCTTTCCAGAGTGGAAGAGTCCGATAATCACGTCGGGATGCTCGTTGGCCTTCAGGTATGCTATCCATTTGCGGGCGGAAGCAACCATCTCGTCGAACCGCAGGCCGCTCCACAGATGCTCGTTGAGCCAGTTGGGGATGGCGGGGGTGAGCATTCCGAGGATGGCCACGCGCACCCCTTCGCGCTCGATGATGGTATAGGGCTTCACATAGGGCTGTCCGGTAGCAGTATCGATGATGTTTGCGCCCAGCATCGGGCAGTTGACCTCTTTTATCCATTTATCGTAGACGGCGTGGCCAGTTTCTACGTCGTGGTTGCCCATGGTCTGGGCGTCATATCGCAGGTAGTTGATGACCGAGGCAGCCACATTGGGGATGTCGGTCTTCACGAAGTTGCAGTAGTAGCAGGAGGGCTGGCCTTGGAGGATATCGCCGTTGTCGACGAGGATGAGGTTATTGCCATAGGTCTTTCTCAGTTGGCTGACATAGGTCGATACCCGGGCAAGTGTGCCCTCAAGGGGCTTCCGGTTGATGAAGTCGTAAGGGAAAAAGCAACCATGCACGTCGCTGGTTTGGATGATGCGTAGAGTCACTGTTTTCTTCTTTGCTTCCATTTGAACGGGTGTGATTAAGATTAAAGCCATCAAGGCGATGATAAAGTGTTTCATGTTATTTTTGTTTTGGTTTTTTCTCTTTTCTCTTGATACCAAGCAGTTCGCGCCATCCGTTGAAGTCTTTCTTCATGATGAGTCCCACGCCCTGCGTGTTGAGGCTGTTCTTGATGAAGTAGCGGTCGTTGGCCTGGTTGTACACCTTTACTGCCAGGTTGCCGTTGGGGAAGAGCAGGTAGCGGATGTCGAAGTCGCCGATGAAACTGGTGGTGGCATTGGGGTTGTCGCGGTATCCAAACTGTCCGTTGATGAGCAGTCGGTTATTGAGCAGCCGTCCGCTGAGCAAACCTTCATACTCGGCATTGTTGAATCCTTCGTTTCCGGTCGAGATATTGGCACCGAAGTTCCAGTTGCTGGTCTTGATGAAATTCTTCAGCGCATTGTTGATTTGCTGGCTGATTGTTCCGCTGAGCAGGCTCTGCATGGCGAGGCTGGTCTGGCTTTGTCCCTCTTCGCCCATATTGTTCGCTCTCTGGTTATAGAAACGTCCGATGGCGAGCAGGTAGATCATCTGCTGGTTGAGTTCCTCCTCGCTGTTGATGAGGCTGCGCACCATCTGCTCGGCATCGCTGCTCACTGTGGGCAGTTCCATGTCGAAGTCGACGAGTGGCTGTTCGGGTGTGCCGGTGATGTTCATGATGCAGTTGACGCGGATATTGTTGGTGCTGAAACTCTGTCCCAGGTTCAGGTCGGAGAGGGGAACGCCATTCACTACATAGAGGGCTTTTAGGTTGAGCGCGGCATCGTAGGGATTGCCACCGAAGGCGATGGTACTGCCTTGCTGGAACTCGAAAGTCTTCTTGATGACATTCTGTATGGTGAGTTCATACACGCCGTGGTCGACTACGTAATTGCCGTAAAGGTTGAAGGTGCCTTTGTCGAAATAAGAAGCGCGGAGTGCACCGTTGCCGTTCAGTGCGATATAGTCGCCGCTCTCCGCGTCCATCAGCAGTCGGAGCGTGCAGTCGGGCGTGGCGTTGATGCGGAAGTTCATCCTGAGGTCTGACGAAATCACGGGCGTAGTGACCACCTCTCTTGTTGCCTTGATGGTAGGACGCGTGCCCGGTTCGCTGGCAGAGGGCAAGCCGGTGAAGTCGAGGGCTTCGGGAGTCACGTCATTCCATGTGATGAAGTCTTGGTTGCTGAGTGCCTCCGGACTCGCGGCATTGTAATAGAATACGGTGTTGGCGTTGGGAGTGGCGTCGACATCGATGACCACGCCGTCGTCTTCGCTCTTGATATGGCAGTTGCCTGTGGCGTAAACGGTGCCGCAGAAGGTGTCGTCGCCAAACTCCTTGAAGTCGTATGACAGCAGGTTTTCTGCCTGCACGTTGATATCGAAGGTGAAGTTGCTGAGAAAGTCGTGGTCGACGCTGCCCGTGACAATGCCGTGGTGGTTGTTTCTGTCGTAGATGGTGTCGCTGCAGAAGATGATATGGTTGGGTACGAGCAGCACGGTGTCGTTTCTCATCTCGTAGTGAGTGTTGAGGCTCTTCAGGAAGAAAGGTCCGTTGGCCACTACCTTTCCCTCAAGGTTGATGTCGCTCAGAGGACCGAAGAGGCGTAGGGCACCGTCGACACGTGTGTCGATGTCGCCCATGAAACTGGAGGTGAATTTCTCGAGAAACTCAACGGAGGTGCCATGAGGGAGAATGTTGAGATTGATTTCGCCCGGTGAGAGGGCGATGAAACCGTCGACATCGGTAGTGCCCGCATCGTCGTCGGTGGCGTGGCCGGATATCTCGATGCGGTTGTCGTGGCTGTTCCATCCTGCGTCTAACGCCATTTCACCTATCCTTCCGTCGGAGAACCTGAAGTCGTTGATAAACAGGTGGGCCAAGGCTTTGGGTGTATCGTACACTGAAGTGACGAAGGCATCGCCAGAGATTTTGCCTCCGAAGTCCACCCCGTTGACGTTGAGGATGTTCGACAGGAACGCAGCGTCGAGGTCGTTGAGGTCGACGTGTATGGTGTCGGTGGGATTGTTGGTCACCATGCCCGACACCTTGACGTGCTGGTCGCCGTTTTCTATGGAGAACTGGTCGATGACGATGTTGTTCTTCGATAAAACGAGGTCGGAAGGTTCAACGCTCCATGGTGTATCATTGAGGAAAATCTCTGATGGCATGAAATGCACGTGTGCGGTTTCGTGGTTGCTGGCATCGAGGAAGAATTCGCTCACTGCGCTGATGGTGCCATGCAATATCTGGTTCTCCTCATCGTCGTTGTTGAAGGTAATGTCGCTGTGGAGCAAGTTGTCGGCAGCCCTGGCGATGAGGCCTAGTTTGAGCCGTTTGTCGTTGTCGAGCAATTTGGTGAGTTCGGCCTTTGCCCTTAGTGCATTTCCCTCGGTGGTCAGCAGCAGGGAGATGTTTCTGAAGTCAGACTCGTCGTAAATGACGGCAGGGGCAAGAAGGGAAAGGTCGAGCGATGAGTCGCTTTCGCTCATCGTGCCCTCCAGGGTTATCGGAGCGTTGAGGGTGAGGTCGAGGCCAAGCAGGTCTTTCGCCAGCCGGCTGTCGGTGATGAGTGCAGAGATGCGCAGGTCATCGCCATGAGAGGAGGTGGCGGGTGGCAGATAGGGCAGGGTGGGCAGTTTGCTCCTGATGATGTTGGTGAGGCTCTTCAGGAGTGTCTCGTAGTGGTAGTTGCCCTCCAGTCTCAGATGCCCGAAGTCGGTATTGATGGACAACTGTTTTTCGTGACCGTCGACATCTGATGACAGTTGGAGTTGTTCCAAATGGTAGGATTGCTTCGGCGTCTGGATGTTCAGGTCGGTGAGTTTGGCGTTTCCGAGGAGATTGGAGATGTCGTTTCCTGTCATGTCGGTCTCCAGGTCGAAGTCGAAGACGTAGCCCTTGAGGTTGTCGGCAAGTCCCATCGCCTCGGGATTGAAATGCCGTGCCGAGGCAATGATGTTGAGAGAAGGCAGGTCGCCCGAGATGTCGACATGACCGTTGAGGGCAATCTCGCCGTGTGGGTCGTCGATGCCGAAGATGCCGTCAAATTGCCCGTTGGCGTAGTTTCCGTCGACCTGGATGTTGTTGTATGGACGATGCTGGTATTCGAGCAGGGAGATGAGACCCCTTGCCTCCATCGTCATTTCCTTGGAGATGGGTAACTGTCCTTGAAGGTCGATGGTAGTGGCAATCCTTCCGAACTTGTCGTCGTTGAGAATGCGTTGGAGATTGATACCTTCGGTCTCCAGGTGTGCGGTAAATGACTTGTCCTTCACGCCTCCTGATGCCGACAAGTTACCGGCTTCGGTATCCACATGTCCACGGAACGCGATTTCGTTGTCTTTGCAGCCTACCTCGCCCTGGCATGCCACACTTCCGAGACGCAGTACCTCATCGGGTATCTTGACCATGTTTTCAAACCGTTGGGCTATTTTTGCGATGACTGGGGCTTGTGCCTCGAAGTTGCCTATCTGGGCGAACCATTGAGTGGATTTTCCAGATGTGTCGTAATAGCCGCTTGCCGCCAGTTTGAGTTTTTCTCTGGCGTTCACGTTCAAGTAATCGCATTTCAGACTCGACGTCGTGCCCGAGAACCTGGTGGAGAGTGCTATTGGGGTGTTGATCTCTCGCAGTTGTGGCAGGAAAGCCTTTAGGTCGCTGGGTGTCACTTCTGCTTGGGTAACTGTGCCAGAGAACTTGAGCGACTGAGGGTTGAGTTCTCCATCGGAGAAAAGATATTCTGCCTTGAGGGTGTCGGAGGAGAGATGACTGTGGGGCAGGGCAATGTCGAAGTCAGTAAGAAGGGCGCTGTTCTTGTCGGCAACCAGGTGGAACGAAAGGCCTTCGAGTTTCAGCCTCGTCTTCTCGGCAAATGACAGCCGCTTCACCCGCAGGTCAATGTCATTGTCGGTGAGGTGGTTCAGGATGAGGTGTCCACTCAGGTTGTGCAAGTGCAGGTGCTTAGGGGTAAACACGTCGTCATTCTCCGGGATGTCAAGTTGGTGGTAGGCGAGGTCGCCGTTGCGTATGATGACGGAGCGGATGCTGAGGTCGAGAGGCTGTTTGGCACTGTCGTCTTTAGAAGCAAGAGAGTCGAGCGCAAACTGGTAGTTGGGCTGAGCATCGGCAGAAGTCTTATAGAGGTTGGCTTTCAGTCCGAAGAGTTGTGCCGAGGAAATGGAGATGCGTCCATGAAACAAGGGTGATATCTCGAATTTGGCAGACAGCCGCGAAGCGCCCAGCATGTGTTTCCCCGACTGGTCATAGATCAACACGTCGTCGATGACGATGCGGTTGAGCAGTCCCAGGTCTACATGGCCTACTTCTACCTTGGTGCCGAGTTTTTCGCCCACGGCATCAGCCACCTGCTTGCCGATGAACGATTGTACGGCAGGCACGTGCAACATGATATAAAGCAGTAGTATGGCACTGAAAAGAAACCATAATACTGCATTAATGACGCGACGTAACTTTTTGATGCCTAAATAATTACTTTAATACCATTAATATAGTTTCGCATTCGCTCAACTTACTGTAACCCTTTTGATGCCATCATTACCTTACGGTTGTGAAGCATTGAGTAGCATTATTCTTCGGCTACAAATTTACGAAGATTTCGTTATTCCGCCAACAATTTCCCCCAAAAAAGAGGGGTTGTAGGGGACTGTGGTTACTGAGGGATATAGGCAATAGAATGATATCCGAGGGAAAAACACGGCCTAAGGAAAATGAAGACCCAAAATGCTGCTCCCGACTTTTATGTATCAAAGACGGATAAAAATGAAGTGCCGGCTCTTTCCTGCCAGCACTTCATTTAGTTCATATCAATGTTCTTTAACTCTTTAGCTTACAGGTAGTTAAAGTGACTTATGTTTTGAGTTTTATATGCTTCAATCCTCAATTTTTAATCTTTAATTTTTAATTTTTAATCTTCTTCGTCGTGCACTCGTTGACCAAATAGACGATGCTCATATAAGGAATGCCGGTGTTGGTCTGCAAGCCTATCTCGCAGGTGCGGCTGTTGGAATAGCCCACCTCGATCTTGTTTGCTTCTATTTGAGGACGGAGTTTGCGGAGAGCATATTTGTTCATCTCAGGGAAGGTGAAACCACGGTCGCCCGCGAATCCGCAACAGCCCACACCTTCAGGCAGATAGACATTGTTGGAACACAATTTAGCCAGTGCTATCAGGTCGTCGGCAACTCCCATCTCACGTGTGGAGCAGGTGATGTGAAGCGCGATGCGGCGGTCGATGGGATGGAAGTCGAGACGGTCTTTCAGGTAAGTCATGATAAACTCGGCAGGCTCGTAAAGTTTGAAACGCTTCATCACTTTCTTCATGCGGTGGAGGCATGGACTCTGCGCACAGAGTATGGGATAACGTCCTTCCTCGCTCGCTTTCCACAATGCTTCTTCCAATTCGCCACTCTTGCGGTCGGCGATGTCGAGCATGCCCTTGCTCTCCCAGATTTGTCCACAGCACATCCTGTGCATGTTCTCCGGGAAGATGACCTCGTAGCCGGCCTTGTTGAGCAGACTGCACACCTCGTCGACAAGAGGCAGTTCCACGGGCGCACCCTTGGCGAGTCCCATCGTCTGGTTGATGCAACTGGGGAAGTAGACCACTTTCAGGTCTTCCGCCTCTGCCTTTCCCACGTGTGAGCCAGGTTTCGGCTGTTTCTTCTTCTTGGGCATGGCGGTAGTCCAAAGTGGCAAGCCCATCTTGTTCATCGTGCGGCATACGCCGGTCATTGCCTTCGGACCCAGGGTGATGTGTCCGAGATGAGCCACGTCGAGCACCACGCGAAGCCCCGACTTGATACCTCCCATGTGGTTGGCGGCAAACTCGCCTAACTTATACCCCATCTTGTTGTGGAGCATGTCCATCTGCCGGATGAGGTGGGTCAGTTCGCCGGTGTTGATTTTCATCGGGCATGAGGTGGAGCAGAGACCGTCGGTGGCACAAGTCTGGTCACCATAATATTTGTACTGCTTGCGCAGGCGGGCGGCACGCTCAGGGTCGGAGCCGGTGGCCTCCAACTCTCGGATTTCGCGTTGCACGGCGATACGCATACGCGAAGAGAGGGTGAGTCCGCACGACATACAGTTGACCTCGCAGAAACCACACTCGATGCATTTGTTGGCACGTTTCACGGCTTCTATCGTCTCCTTGGAAGTGGAAATCTTTCCGCCTTCAAGTTTCAGATACACACCACCATCCGGCACTTTATTAAAGTCATAGTCGAGCACGGGTAGAGGCTTCAGGCATTTGATGAAACACTCTGGGTCGTCGTTGAAGATAACCCCCTGGTTGAGTAACCCTTCGGGGTCGAAGATCGACTTCAGTTCCTTCATCGCCTCATAGGCCTTGTCTTTCCACTCATATTTCACGAAGGGAGCCATGTTGCGTCCTGTACCATGCTCCGCCTTCAACGACCCGTCGTATTCCTCGACCACCAGTCGTGCCACGTCGCGCATCATCTCCTCATAGCGCTTCACTTCGCTCTCGCTCTTGAAACTCTGGTTGAGGATGAAGTGGTAGTTGCCCTCGAAGGCATGGCCGTAGATACAGGCATCATCGTAGCCGTGGTCGGCAATGAGTTTCTGCAGTTTCACCGTGGCTTCAGGCAGGTCGTCGATATGGAACGCGACATCCTCGATGAGGCATGACGTGCCAATCGGGCGTGTTCCGCCTACCGAGGGGAAGATGCCGGAGCGGATGGCCCAGTATTTGCCATACACGGCGGGGTCTTCGGTAAACTCAGCGGGGATATACAGGTTGAACTGCTTCAGGCAATCCTTGATGGTGGCTATCTTCTCGAGCAGTTGCTCATGCGTGATGCCTTTCGTTTCGGTGAGGATGGCTGTGAGGTTGTGGTAGTCGCCGGGCTCCACGCCAGGTATCTTCCCGGCATCAACGTCTTTCTTGTATTGCAGGAACACCGGGTCGTCGACCGACGACAACGACTTGTAGTCGAGCATCTCGGCACTCTTTACCACCAGGTTCTCGGCACTCATCTTCAGGTCTTCCTCGCCCGACTTCAGTTTCTTCATCGCTACAACGGCCTCGCAACTCTCCTTCATGGTGAGGAAATAGACCATGGCAGAGGCCTTGTACTTGTAGTCGTGGAGGGTCTTCATCGTCACTTCGGAAAGGAAGGCAAGGGTGCCCTCCGAACCCACCATCGAATGCGCCATGATGTCGAACGGGTCATCGTAGGCCAGCAACGGACGAAGGTTGAGGCCCGTCACGTTCTTGATGCTGTATTTCAGTCGGATGCGGTCCGACAGTTCCTTGTCGGCACGCACACGGTCGCGCAATGCCTCAATCTTCTGGATAAACTCGGGATGACTCTTGCGGAATTCCTCCTTGCTCTTCTCGTTGCCAGTATCGACAATGGTGCCGTCGGCCAATATCAGGCGGGCGCTCACCATCATCCTGTCGCTGTTGGCATGCACACCACAGTTCATGCCCGAGGCATTGTTTATCACAATACCGCCAACCATGGCGCTGCCGATGGAAGCAGGGTCGGGCGGGAACACACGGCCATAGGGCTTCAGGATTTCGTTCACCCGGGAGCCAACAATGCCAGGTTGCAGTTTGATGGTGTCCTGGTTGGGACCCAGTTCGTATTTCTCCCAATACTTTCCTGCCACGATAAGTACGGAGTCAGTACAACTCTGCCCCGACAGTGAAGTGCCGGCGGCGCGGAAAGTGAATGGCAGGTGGTATTTTGAACAGAGACGGATGATGAGCGACATTTCTTCCTCACCGTCGCTTCGGACGACGATTTTGGGGATTTGGCGGTAGAAACTGGCATCGGTACCCCAGCCCAGGGTGCGGAGTTCATCAGTGTAGATACGTTTGTCGGAAACAAACTGCTTGATCTCGGCAAGGAATTCATCGTATCGATGTTGATTTCCATTTGTCTTTGAATCGATGGATTGGGTCATAGTATAAGTTAATTGAGGTTGATAGTCTTTTAAGATGGGTTAATGTGCTTTCCTGTTTTCAGGCTTGTTTCTGCAAAAATACAAAAACTTCTGGTATTTGCAAATATCAGTGCTCTTTTTTCTCTGTGTTTTTTCATTTTTTGTATCATTTCTTGCTTCACCGGCACTGATTCTTCAATCTTTTTGCCTCGTTTTCTTTATGATTAAAAAAAAATCTTTATCTTTGCAAATAAATAGCAAGGATTGACCATAAGCATAGAACAATTGTTCCAAGACATATTACCAAAACATCAACTATAGTTATTTTTATGGCAAATGTGATTAAGTTACGCAAAGGCTTGAACATCAACCTCAAAGGGAAAGCCTCTACGAAGCGAATGGCCGTGAAGGCTGACGGCGATTTCGCGCTCGTGCCAGAGGACTTCCCCGGAATGATGCCCAAAGTGGTTGTCAAGGAGGGAGATAAGGTTAAAGCCGGCGACCCCTTGTTTGTTGACAAGAAGGCGACCGACGTAAGGTTCGCGTCGCCTGTCAGCGGCACGGTGACGACTGTGCTCAGGGGAGATCGCAGAAAACTGCTTTGTGTCAAGGTGAAACCCGACGAGAAGCAGGAGTATCATGATTTCGGGGTGAAAGACCCGGCAAAACTCGATGGGCAGGCGGTGGTGCAGCAGTTGCTCCAGGCCGGCCTTTTCGGCTACATCAACCAGTTGCCTTATGCTGTTTCGGCCAACCCCGCCGACAGCCCCAAGGCTATCTTCGTCAGTGCTTTCAGAGACATGCCATTGGCTGCTGATTTCAGCGTAGAACTTGAAGGCAACGAGAATGCATTCCAGGCCGGCCTCACCGCGCTCTCTAAGGTTGCCAAGACCTATCTTGGTATCAGCAGCGAGCAGAGTGGCGGTGCGCTCGCGAGTATGGGCAACGTGGAGACAACGGTCTTCGATGGTCCTTGTCCGGCAGGCAATGTAGGTGTGCAAGTGAATCACCTTGACCCAGTCAACAAAGGCGAGGTGGTGTGGACGGTAGACCCTACGGCTGTCATCTTCTTCGGCCGACTTTTCCTCAACGGAAAAGTTGACCTGAGGCGTACTGTCGCCGTGGCTGGCAGTGAGGTGAAAGAGCCTTACTACGCCGACGTGATGGTGGGACAGTCGATAAGCAGCCTGCTCAAAGGCCAACTCGACGAAAGTCATCATGTGCGACTCATCAACGGCAATCCGCTCACGGGCAGAAAATGCTCACTCGAGGACTACGTGGGTGGCCATACCTCGGAAATCACTGCTATTCCTGAGGGTGATGACCGCGACGAGATGCTGGGATGGATTATGCCCCGCATGAAAGAGTTCTCTGCCAACAGGAGTTATTTCTCATGGCTTGCAGGGAAATCCAAGGAATATGTGCTTGATGCCCGTGTGAAAGGTGGCGAGCGCCACATGATTATGAGCGGCGAGTACGACAATGTGCTGCCCATGGACATCTATGCCGAATATCTCATCAAGGCCATCATTGCCGGTGATATCGACAAGATGGAGCAGTTGGGCATCTATGAAGTGGCACCCGAGGACTTCGCGGTGGCTGAGTTTGTTGACTCCTCGAAACTCGAACTCCAGCGCATTGTCCGCGAGGGGTTGGACATGCTCAGGAAGGAGAACGCTTAATTGTCACCTAAACGTATCAAGACTATGTCATTAAGAAATTATCTCAATAAAGTGAAACCTTCTTTCGAAGAAGGTGGAAAACTGCATGCTTTCAGAAGCGTGTTCGACGGTTTCGAGACATTCCTCTATGTGCCCAATACCACGGCGAAGAGTGGGGCACATATCCATGATGCCATCGACTCGAAGCGTATCATGAGCATCGTAGTCATCGCGCTGTTGCCTGCATTGCTCTTCGGAATGTATAATGTTGGATACCAGAACTATGCAGCGGCAGGAACGCTTGAAAATGCTGGCTTCTTCAGCATCTTCTTCTACGGATTCCTCGCAGTGTTGCCCAAGATTCTCGTCAGTTATATCGTTGGATTGGCCATTGAATTTGCTTGGGCACAATGGAAAGGCGAGGAGATACAGGAGGGATACCTCGTTTCGGGCATCATCATACCGATGATCGTGCCGGTGGGATGTCCGTTGTGGATTCTTGCCATCGCATGCGCCTTCGCCGTGATTTTCGCCAAGGAAATCTTCGGCGGTACGGGAATGAATATCTTCAACGTGGCTCTCGTTACCCGTGCGTTCCTCTTCTTCTCCTATCCACAGAAGATGAGCGGCGACTCGGTGTGGGTGGCTACCGACAAGATTTTCGGTCTGGGCAATACGCTGCCCGACGGATTCACCGCTGCCACACCGCTGGCAGAGGTCGGACAGGGGGCCAATGCCTCGGCATCGCTCTGCGACATGATTACGGGTTTCATCCCTGGTTCGATAGGCGAGACCAGCATCATCGCCATCGCCATTGGTGCCGTCATCTTGCTCGTTACGGGCATCGCCTCATGGAAGACCATGCTCAGCGTCTTCGTAGGAGGTGCTGCCATGGCCCTCATCTTCTCGGCTGCCGGGAAGACCACCATCCCGTTCTACGAGCATCTCGTATTGGGCGGTTTTGCTTTCGGTGCCGTGTTTATGGCCACCGACCCTGTGACCAGTGCCCGTACCGAATGCGGCAAGTATATCTACGGCTTGCTCATTGGTGCCATGGCCATCATCATCCGTGTCATGAACCCCGGCTATCCCGAGGGCATGATGCTTGCTATCCTGCTCATGAATATGTTCGCCCCACTCATCGACTATTGTGTGGTACAGCGCAACATCTCACACCGCATGAAACGTCTTAACCCAAATAAATAATACAGACTATGGCAAATGAGAACAAAAAGGGTTTGAACACCAATTCAAACACCTATACCATTATCTATTCCATCATTCTCGTCGTAGTCGTGGCGTTCTTGCTGGCTTTCGTGTTTCAGGCACTTAAGGAAAGGCAGGATGCCAATGTGGCACTCGACAAGAAAAAGCAAATACTGTATTCGCTGAATATCCGTGGCCTTGGCGATGAGGAGGCTGCTGCCAAATATAAAGAGGTGGTAATCTCCGACGATGTCATTGCCGACAATGGCGAGGTATTGCCTTCCGAGGCAAAGGACAACGAGAGCAACGGTTTCAAACTGGGCTCCGCCGACTACAAGGAAGGAAAACTCGCCCTCTTCACCTGTAAGGTTGACGGGAATACCAAATACGTCATCCCTGTATATGGCATGGGCCTTTGGGGTCCCATCAGCGGGTACATCGCCCTTGATGACGACTGTGCAACCGTCTTTGGTGCCTATTTCAACCACGACAGTGAGACTGCCGGACTGGGAGCCGAAATCAAGGACTCCAAGGAATGGCAGGAGAAATTCATCGGCAAGAAACTCTTCGACGGTGACAACGGCGAAGTGGCCCTCTCTGTGGAGAAGAATGTGACCAATCCTGCCACACAGGTGGATGCCGTCACAGGAGCAACACTCACATCCAACGGTGTGAGGGATATGCTCAAGGAGGGTCTTGGCAAGTATATCGCGTTTTTCAAAGCAAAAAAATAAGGAGGAACTAAGATATGAGTAAACTCTTTTCAAAACAGAATAAAGAGGCTTTCGGCAATCCGCTCAACCTCGACCATCCCATCCTCGTGCAGGTGTTGGGCATCTGTTCGGCGCTGGCTGTCACCTCGCAACTCAAACCGGCTATTGTCATGGGACTCGCCGTGACGGTTATCACAGCCTTCGCCAATGTCATCATCTCATTGCTCCGCAACACCATCCCCAACCGCATACGTATCATCGTGCAACTGGTGGTGGTGGCAGCGTTGGTAACCATTGTCAGTCAGATTCTCAAGGCATTCGTCTACGACGTGAGCGTGCAACTCTCTGTCTACGTAGGACTGATTATCACCAACTGTATCCTCATGGGACGCCTGGAGGCTTTCGCCATGATGAACAAGCCATGGCCCAGTTTCCTCGATGGCGTGGGCAACGGACTGGCCTACGCCCTCATCCTCGTCATCGTGGGTGGCGTGCGTGAACTGCTCGGACGTGGCTCCCTGCTTGGTTTCCAACTTATCCCGCAGTCGGTCTACGACGCCGGTTACATCAATAATGGCATGATGACCATGCCTGCTATGGCACTCATCCTTCTGGGATGCGTGATTTGGGTTCACAGGGCATATTTTTATAAGGAGGAGAAATAATTATGGATCATCTGATTAGTCTATTCTTCAGGTCGATTTTCGTCGACAACATGATATTCGCGTTCTTCCTCGGCATGTGTTCTTTCCTTGCCGTGTCGAAAAACGTGAAGACCTCGTTGGGTCTGGGACTGGCAGTGACTTTCGTGTTGCTTGTCACCGTACCCGTGGATTATATCCTCCAGACCAAAGTGCTCGGCCCCGACTGCCTCGTCGAGGGTGTTGACCTCTCATACCTCAGTTTCATCCTCTTTATCGCCGTCATCGCCGGCATGGTGCAACTGGTGGAGATGATAGTGGAGAGATATTCCCCGTCGCTGTATGCGGCACTGGGTATCTTCCTGCCGCTCATCGCCGTCAACTGTGCCATCATGGGTGCTTCGCTCTTCATGCAGCAGCGCATCAACCTCGACCCGTCGAACTCGCAGTATATCGGCAGCATCGTCGATGCTCTCGTCTATGCGTTGGGCAGCGGTATCGGATGGACCCTCGCCATTGTGGCCATGGGTGCCATCAGGGAGAAAATGCAGTACAGCGACGTGCCTGAGCCCCTCAAGGGACTTGGCATCACGTTTATCACAGTGGGACTGATGGCCATGGCCATGATGTGTTTCTCTGGACTTAACATCTAATCATAAAAGGAGATTTTCATATATGGGACAATTTATTATTGCAAGTATAGGAGTATTCCTCGTGACAATTCTCCTTTTGGTGATTCTGCTGCTCGTGGCGAAGAAGTATCTCTCGCCAAGCGGCAATGTGAATATCCTCATCAATGGCGACAAGACCATCTCTGTGGCACAGGGCAGCAGCCTGATGACCACGCTCAATGAGAATGGCATCTTCTTGCCTTCGGCCTGTGGTGGAAAGGCTTCGTGCGGACAGTGCAAGGTGCAGGTGCTTGAGGGTGGGGGAGAAATCCTCGACTCAGAGAAACCTCACTTCACCCGCAAGGAAATCAAGGACCATTGGCGTCTTGGATGTCAGTGCAAGGTGAAGGGTGACCTGAAAATCAAGGTGCCCGAGAGCGTGCTCGGCGTGAAAGAGTGGGAGTGCACGGTGATTTCCAACAAGAACGTGTCGTCGTTTATCAAAGAGTTTATCGTTGCCCTGCCCCCGGGAGAGCACATGGACTTCATCCCAGGTTCGTATGCACAGATCAAGATTCCCGCATACGACTGCATCGACTACGACAAGGACTTCGACAAGGACGATATCGGACCGGAATACATCTCGTCGTGGGAGCGGTTCAATATCTTCTCGCTCAAGGCCCACAACCCCGAAGACACCATCCGTGCCTACTCCATGGCCAATTACCCGGCCGAGGGCGACCGCATCACCCTCACCGTGCGTATCGCCACTACGCCGTTCAAGCCCAAACCCGAAGTGGGATTCATGGACGTGCCCACCGGCATCGCCTCATCGTATATCTTCTCGCGCAAACCCGGCGACAAGGTCATCATGAGCGGTCCTTACGGTGATTTCCATCCCATCTTCGACTCCAAGAAGGAGATGATATGGGTGGGCGGTGGCGCCGGTATGGCTCCTCTGCGCGCGCAGATCATGCACATGACCAAGACCCTTAACACGCGCGACCGCGAGATGCACTTCTTCTACGGCGCAAGGGCGTTGGTCGAGGCTTTCTTCGTCGAAGACTTCCTCGAACTCGAGAAGGAGTTCCCCAACTTCCACTTCCATCTCGCCCTCGACCGTCCCGACCCGGCAGCCGATGAGGCAGGCGTGAAGTACACCCCGGGATTCGTGCATCAGGTGATGTATGAGACCTACCTCAAAGACCATGAGGCACCCGAGGACATTGAGTACTACATGTGCGGTCCGGGCCCGATGTCGAAGGCTGTGCAAGGCATGCTCGACTCTCTTGGCGTTGACCCCGAGAGCATCATGTTCGACAATTTCGGATAAGCGTCAAGACCATATCGCAAAAATACTTGCGGCATCACCAGTCATTGTGATGCCGCAAGTTTTTTATGTTGCCAATGCTTCAATCTTCGCTTTTCTTGGTATTGATGAGTTCCAAGATGGCTTTTACACTCTTCATCTCAGCGATTTCTTCGGGCTCGAATTCCACATCGAATTCATCCTCCAATTCGCTGACGAGGTTGAGGTGGCGCAGGGAGTTCCAGTTCTCCAAACTGTCTTGAGTGCTGTCGATGTTGATATCCTGTTCGTCGAGAACATCCTTCATGATCTCAATAATTGTTTCTTCCATATCGTTATTTAATATAAATGTTGTAAAAATCTTTTATGGGCAACTCGTCGGAGAGTTCCAGCATATAGTTCTTGTTTTCAGAATCAGAAATGAGTTTGAATCCCAGTTTGTCGTAAAACTCCGAAGTCTGGCCGTTCTTCTTGCTGGGGACATACTGTGCGGTGACTTCTTTTATCCCGTTATTACGAATTCTGTTGAGGATGGAAGAGACAAAGGCCTGTTCTATCCCCTTGCCAAGGATACGGCAACTCAGCAACAGATTGTCGATGTGGTGGTCGGGGGAGATGAAAATAGCACCGGTAATGCCATTGTCGCCGAATTTGTCGCTTACGCTGAGACAGTAGATTTCCCATCCTCTGTCAATCTGTTCCCGTATGTCCTGCTCGGTGAGCCTTTGGGTAGTGAGATTAAATTGGTTGGTCTTCTGCGTCATCTGTGCTATGCGGCTGAGGTTAAATTCATCGACAGGCATGACAGTCATCTCTATCTGAAGACTTTCCAGGTATGAGTCCATGTCAACAAACTTGCTCCGTTCGGCGGTCCTCATGGCGTTGGCCTTGTATTGCCTTGTCTTTTCACGGTCTTCTTCGGTGATGGAGTAGACGCGGAAGTATTTGTTGACCAGTTCCTGGAAGAAGGTCATCAATCCATATGGTTTATCTGGAAAGTCGGGAACGGTGACAGAGGGCAACATCTGACGGATGAGCGCCCTTTCCGTGGGGTTGTCGTCAATGAACACCATGCTGTCGAGTCCAATATTCAACTCCTTTGCCAGTTCCTGTATATTGGTGGCCTTGTCCTGCCAGTTGATTCTCCACGCGCTGAAGTTGTCTTTTCCCAGCACCATGAAAGGATTCTTCTCCCATGCCTCCATGACGTCGGGCTCATTGTTCTTGCTGCAAACAGTGAGTATAACCCCTGTCTTGCTCAGTTCAAGGAGCGCTTGTTGCCAGTAGAGGAAAGCCTTGCCGGGGTAGTCGCCGCCAATCTTGATACCGGCAACACCGTCTTCGCCGAGAATGCCTCCCCAGAGTGTGTTGTCGAGGTCGAGAACGAGGCATTTCTTCCTTTTTAGTGCCAATTCCTCCTCTTTTCTCGAAAACCACAGCGCGAAGTCCTTGGAAAGTTTTGTGCTCAACTGAGTCTGTGAGATGAAATAGAATTTCCAGTTCACCAGTTGCTCTGCGGTATATGTAGAGGTGAATTCAGAGAAGTCGATGATGCGGAGATTCTTGTTCTCATGCGACAACTGAGACACACCTTCGTTGAACTGTCCGATGACGTCGTCGACCAGTGTCTCGTTTCCCACGAGGCGGCACCTAAACAGGTTGACCAGGGAGAAAACCCACATCTCGCGGCCCCCAGTCTGGGCAAGCACCAGTTTCAGTTTGTCGAAATATGTGGCTACCTCATTCGACAGCTGCTGACTATTGGAGTTGAAGGGAACCTGATAGAACCAGATGAACCGCTCCGCATCGGAGGGAATCGTGCTGATGTCGTCATAGCCGGAATAGCCAATGTCCTCTTCACAGAAAAATGGTTCTACGGTCTGGTTCCTAAAAATAAAATATTTCATAGTTTCTTTGATTCTACTAGTTCAATGAGTCCAACATCCTTCCTGAACATGAAGGCGACACGGCGGTCGTTGATGGCGCATGCTGGTGCGGGCTTGCTTACACGGACAAACTTTTCCTCCTTACGCAGATACTTCATGAAAGCCTCTAGGTCGTCTACCTCATAGCAAAGATGATAGGGTGTTACTCCCTGAGACTGCAGGATTCGGTTTACTGGACTGTTCTCGTCGATTGGGGCCAGTAGTTCAATCCTTGGCATCCCCTCCTTGTCAAGGAAACTGATGCGGATATCTTGGATGGGGTCATCTACCGTTTCCGATGCTTTATAGCCCATCCGCTCATAAAAGGCCTTGCTCTCATCGATGTCAAAACAGGCAATGCCAATATGGTGGTATCTCAATTTATCCAGCATGGTTTGGCGGTTTTAGCACATCAGTATTCAATCACAGGCGACAGGTGGCAGTCTTTCATACTCATCACAGCCGTACCCCAACTCAGTCCGGCCCCAAAACCACTCATCACCACCACGTCGCCGTCATGCAGTTTGTCGTGGAGTTCCGAGACAATAGTCAGTGGAACGGAGGTGGAACTGGTATTGCCATATTTTTGGATGCAGTATGGAACTTTCATGGCATCGAACTTCAGTTTCTTGATGAAGAAGTCGGTCATGAACTTGTTGGCCTGGTGGAAGACCAGCCAGTCTACATCGTCCTTGGTCATGCCTGATGTTTCCAAAATCTCCTTAATGCTCTTGGGAACACGTTTCATGGCGAAGTTGAAAACCGCCATGCCATCCATGAAAATTTCCATGCCGGTGCGGATGTTTCCGTCTTCCTCCTCTCTTTCCACGCACGACTCGGGTGTAATTCTGTTTCTCATGCCGTCGCGGATGATGACGGCGTCTTTTCCGGAGCCGTCAGACCTAAGTATGAAAGTCGACTTGCCGAAATCCCCCTTTTCCACCAATGTGGCAGTTGCGCCGTCGCCGTATAAGGGCCAGTCCACTTTGTCGCGCTTGTTGACGATCTTAGAGAACGTCTCTCCGTCGAGGAGCAGCACGCGGTTCACACCCTCCATCGACGCATAGGCATATGCTGTGGATAGCGCGAACACGAATCCCGAGCATCCAAGAGTCAAGTCAAGACACAGCGTGTCGACCGACAGACCCAGACGGTGCTGCAGGATGGGTGCCGTTGCCGGTATGCGGTAGTCGGAAGTCTGGCTCATGAACAGCAGTACGTCGATGCTGCTGGGGTCAATCTGGTTGTCCTCAAAAAGTTTCATGGCAGCCTTGTAGCAGAGGTCCGACGCGCACACGTCGTCATCCACGACACGCCGCTCTACAACCCCGATGTTGCTGATTGTTTTCTCGATTTCCTCTTCGGGGATAAGATAGCCCAAATCCTTGTTGTATACTATCTTAGACGGGACACAAGCCGACATGGCCCGTATTCCGACATCATTGAATTTTATTGTAGCCATAATAATCCAAGGTTGTTCAATAAATACTTGTTGTCACCTTATCCGAGTGTGAAACCGCCGTCCATCACCATGCATTGGCCGGTGAGCCATCTGCTGGCATCAGAAAGATGGAACAGGACAGCGCTCCCCACATCTTCGGGTGTGCCGAGTCCTAAGGGATACTGAACCTCTTGCTTGACAAATGTCTCTTCATCAATGTTCGTGCCAGAGAGCATTTCAGTCCTCACGATTCCGGGACAGATAGCATTGACACGTATCCTCTGACCGGCCAGCTCGGAAGCCAGTACCCTCACAGCAGAATTGACGGCACCCTTAGATGACGCGTAAAGGAGCGTTCCCGGAACACCCATCAAGGAAGACACCGATGAAATGAATACAATCGACGCACCCTTGTTCACCAGTTTCTTCTTCAAGACCATTTGCAGGAGAATCAGGTTGGAAAAATAGTTGGTCTGGAATATCCTGTCAATCTTCTCTTGCTTGATGAACTTTACCGGAACATAGTCATTTATACCCGCACACAGCACGATACCATCTAGTTTCTCCATTTGGCCGACCATGTCCTTGAGCATGTTCTCGTCGGTGATGTCGCAAACAAACTTGCAGTGCCCTTCGCCTTCAAGGGATGACAGAGTCTGTTCTAGCCGTTCTTCGTTACGTGCGAGTAGGGACAATATACCACCTTGTGCGGCAATCATTCTTGCAAATACCCTCCCCATGCCGGATGATGCGCCAGTGACGAGGATGTGCTTGCCTTGGAGTGACAGAAGATTATCCATTATTCGAGATGTGACTTGGTGGAATTGAACAAATCCTCTATTGTTTGCGCATTGCGCATCTCGTCTGCTGTCAGTTCCACATCGTATTCCTCGCTTACCATGGCCATAGTGGAGAGAGCAAGCATCGACGTCCATTCGTCCAATTCACGGAATTCGGTTTCAGGGGTGAATGTGGAAGTATCTGTATCGTCAAAAAGATCTGCAAAGTTTTCAATAAATTCGGTAATATTCATGTCTTTAAGTTTAGTATTCAATTTTCTTAGCAGGATTTCCTACGTATGTGCAGCCATCCTTAGTCTTCCTCATGATGACGCTGCCTGCACCGATGACGGTGTCGTGGCCTATCTTCAGGGATTGGAGTATAATGGACGAAACCCCAAGGAAGTTGCAGTTTCCAATGGTCACGTTTCCCGACAGGCGCACGGCAGGCATGATAGAGTTGAATGTCCCGATCTTGTCGTCATGGCCAACGGTAATATAATTGTTGAATATGTTGAAGTCACCCACACTGACATTGCAACTGAACAGGCAATGTGAGCAGACGATGTTGCCTTTCCCAAAGACAACGCTTTTCTTGTCGTAAAAGGTAATATCAGGAGTAATGAGGTTGGGGTAGGAGATATTGGGATTTGTTACCTTTTCTGCTATCTGTTTCCGGTTTTGTGGATTGCTTGTGGATATGGCAACAGACAATGGAGTGGGCCATTTGTTGAGGTCTTCAGTGTTTCCCAACACAGGGCCGAAACCTGTTTCGCACCCCTTTTCTTTAACATCGTCAAAGAAACCGATTAAATGCCATCTTTGATCATCTTCGAGATGCTCATTGATGGAGTTAATTAAGCATGCGACTTCTCTTCCGAATCCACCTGCTCCAAAGATTGCAATATCCTTCATTGATTACATCAATTATATTACGTTCTTACGAAGGCAAAAAGAGGAAAGCCTCATCACTACTATTTAAGAACCTTATTGTCAATGGATATGTCAAAATGGCTCCTTGCTTTTCCTATGATGCACATTGCATTGCCAAAAGGCCACAAGTCTCCGATATTAGAGATATGTTTGTTTGCTATAACTCTTTTGCCTTAATGGAATTAATTGGTTGCAAAGTTAGTCATTTCTTGGGACTAACCAAAATATTTGCTGAAAAAATGAGAATCAATCTCAATAGTATGAAAATAGCACATGAAAAGTGGATAGTGTATGGGAATCCTTTTGCTCTTATAAATGTCGTACGTTCCTAACCATTGCCCTCACCTTAATTAATCTCGTTAATGTTTTGTGGATACGCTGCAATTACATGTTTATCGGCTTCTAAGCCTGCCGTCAATCTTAAATGTATTTAAAGAAAATAGTTTTTATGACTTTTCTTTTGGCTGTTTCTTTGAAAATGCGTACCTTTAGCGGCAATTTACGGAATCATATTCACTTAAACTGAAATAACATTCACTTAAATCTATAATTTTTATGAGAGTCTATCAGACAAACGAGATCAAAAACATCGCGCTCATTGGCAGTGCGGGTAGCGGCAAGACTACTCTTGCCGAAGCCATGCTCTTTGAAGCAGGCATCATCAAACGCCGTGGTACAGTAGAAGGAAAGAACACCGTGAGTGACTATTTCCCCGTAGAGCAGGAATACGGCTATTCCGTGTTTTCCACCGTCATGCACGTGGAGTGGAACAACAAGAAACTCAACATCATCGATTGCCCGGGTTCCGACGACTTCGTGGGTGGTGCCATCACCGCGCTCAACGTCACCGACCAGGCCGTCATCCTTGTCAACGGACAGTATGGCCCTGAAGTGGGTACGATGAACAGTTTCCGCCTGACGGAGAAATTCAACAAGCCAGTGATTTTCCTTGTCAACCAACTCGACCGCGACAACTGTGATTTCGAATCCATCATGAACAATATGCGTGAGACCTACGGCAAGAAATGTGTCGAGGTGCAGTATCCTATTGCCACAGGTGCTGGTTTCAATGCCGTCATCGATGTGCTCATGATGAAAAAATATTCTTGGAAGCCCGAGGGTGGTGCTCCCATCATCGAGGATATTCCCGCCGAGGAGATGGACAAAGCCGAGGAGTTGCATGCCGCTCTCGTAGAGGCTGCAGCCGAGAACGACGAGGCCTTGATGGAGAAATTCTTCGAGACCATGGAACTTGACCAGGAGGAGATTCGTGAAGGTATCCGCAAGGGCCTTATTGCCAGGTCTATTTTCCCCGTTTTCTGCGTATGCGCAAGCAGGGATATGGGTGTGCGCCGACTGATGGAGTTCTTGGGCAACGTGGTGCCTTTCGTCAACGAGATGCCGAAGGTTCAGAACACCAATGGCGACGAGATTGCTCCCGACAGCAATGGTCCTGAGAGCCTCTTCTTCTTCAAGACCGGCATGGAGCCGCATATCGGAGAGGTGAGTTACTTCAAGGTAATGAGCGGATCGGTGAAACCGGGCGACGACCTCACCAATGCCGACCGTGGCTCGAAAGAGCGTATCGGCCAGATTTTTGCCTGCGCCGGTGCCAACCGTGTCTCTGTGGATGAGTTGAAAGCCGGCGATATCGGCTGCACCGTGAAACTCAAGGACGTGAAGACCGGCAACGCACTCAATGCCAAGGACGTGGAGTGGAGATACGACTTCATCAAGTATCCTAACTCCAAGTATTCGCGTGCCATCAAGGCTGTCAGCGAGAGCGACACCGAGAAACTCATGGCCGCCGTGCTGAAGATGCGTCAGGAAGACCCCACATGGGTGGTGGAGCAGAGCAAGGAACTCAAGCAGACCATTATCCACGGTCAGGGCGAATTCCACCTCCGCACGCTGAAATGGCGTTTGGAGAACAACGAGAAGATTGCAGTGAACTTCGAAGAGCCGAAGATTCCATACCGCGAGACCATCACCAAGGTCAACCGTGCCGATTACCGTCACAAGAAGCAGTCGGGTGGTGCCGGACAGTTTGGTGAGGTACACCTCATCGTGGAGCCTTACACAGAAGGCATGCCCGATCCCGTGGTCTACAAGTTTGGTGGTCAGGAGTTCAAGATGAACATCAAGAGCCGTGAGGAGATTGACCTTGAATGGGGTGGAAAACTCGTATTCCTCAACTCCGTGGTTGGTGGTGCCATCGATATGCGTTTCATGCCCGCCATTCTCAAGGGTGTGATGGAGCGTATGGAGCAGGGACCGCTCACCGGTAGTTATGCCCGCGACGTGCGCGTGATTGTCTACGATGGTAAGATGCACCCAGTCGACTCCAACGAACTATCGTTCATGCTTGCTGCCCGCAACGCATTCTCGAAAGCCTTCAAGGATGCCGGACCAAAGGTGCTCGAACCTATCTACGACCTCGAGGTGCTTGTTCCTGCCGACTACATGGGTGATGTGATGGGCGACCTCCAGGGACGCCGTGCCATCATTATGGGTATGGACAGTGAGGCTGGCTATCAGAAACTGAATGCCAAGATTCCTCTCAAGGAGTTGGCCAACTACAGTATCGCCCTGAGTTCGCTCACCGGCGGTCGTGCATCGTTCACCACTTCGTTCTCCAGTTACGAACTGGTGCCCAACGACATCCAGCAGGCCCTCATCAAGCAGCATGAGGCTGAACTTGCCGAAGAAGATTAATTCTATACATCCATTTTGGTCCTCCGCCATGTTCTTTGGCGGAGGACTTTTTTAGCCAATTATATTGTAGGGTTTTCTGAAGCCATCTCAACTATTCAACTATGTTCAATAATCATCGTACTTTTTTCCGACAGTTGTTTGCCGCCGTCTTCCTGTCGCTGACCATAAACGTGTCGGCTCAAATCACCGCCACCGACGGGCTTGTTGGCAATACCGTCGGCGTGACAAGCGACGATAATGCCGACGGCGGTTACAAGTCGTTGTGGAATGAGGTGTACAACCATGCGAAAGCCGACCTTCCGCGGTCGCAGATACAGGTGTTGCAGCATATCAAGGAAAAAGCGCGAGCAGAGCATAACTACGGACAGTTGCTTACCGCACAATTAATGGAAGCGACACTTACAGTCAGCATCTCACCCGATTCGCTTAAAGCGGTGGTCGAACAATTGAGAAAAGAGGAGCAGATGGCCAATGACACAGCTATAGCGGCAGTCTATCGCACGGTGTTGAGTAGGTTGCTCAACGTCAGGCGCATTGAACCAGATACAGCAGCGATGTTAGCCCAAAAAGCCGTGGAAAAACCCGAGATATTGGCAGCGAAGAGCGCCCTTGACTGGCAACCATTCTTGGTGAGGGGCAGCGACGGCTCCATCTTCAACGACGACTTGTTGTCGGTGGTGGGCTTTGCTACAGGAAACGCAAAAGCCGTACATGAGTATTATCTGGGTACCGACAACCGCAAGGCGCAACTTGTCTCCGCCTATATGATGCTTGGTACGGAGCGCAGCAGTAGCACGAAAAAACGCGCTGATGATATCCGTGTGCTCGACTCGTTGATGACATGCTATGCCGACCTGCCGGAATGTTGTGAGTTGGCCATCCAGAAACTACGGTTAATGAATGAATCTTCCTATTCACCGCATCAGCAGATTGTCTTCATCGACGAGGCATTGCAGAAATGGGGTGACTGGAAAAATGCCGTGGCTCTGCAGAATGCGCGCGACCAACTTATTTATCCTTATTATAAGGTTCAGTTTGGTCAGGAATGCATAACTCCTGCTGATACCTTGACACTTCATCTCTCCAAAGTACGTAACCCTGGAATCCTTACCGTTCATGTGTCGAAACTGGATATTTCTCAAAGGGTGACCAGGAGAAACATGGCTTACGAGGAACTCCAGGAACATGTCATAAAGAGAGACATAATGACGAAACGTTTCAATCCACGTGCCCTGCAGCCCTATGAGACCTATGACACTACCTTTGTCATGGGAATGCTTCCCGTGGGCATCTATCTCGTAGAGGTAGCGTCCAACCAGCCTGATATGACGCCGGTGTATGAGATTGTGCATGTGAGTCGAGTACGCCTTTTGACCTTGCCTTTACCAAATGGTAAACTCAGAATGGCGGTAGTGGATGCCATAACAGGACATCCATTGCCCTATGCCAAAATAGATGTCATAGAGAACGACATACTTCGTGAAACGCTCAGTACCAATTCGGCAGGAGAAGCGGAGTGGACTACTGAAGTGAAAAAGCGTGATTACAACAAGTACAACGGGTACGAAGTCTATACTAAAGACGACAGGGCTTCGGCATCTATCTATGCCCGAGACTACTATTATCCGAGTAGATCGGGAAGAGGTAAGACAAAGACAGAGTTGATAGCCTCTTGTTACACCGACCGAGCCATCTATAGGCCTGGGCAGAACGTGAATCTCGCCATACTGGTGATGGCCAACACGCAGAACAGAAAATTCAAACCCTATAAAGGAGAGGTGGAATTGGTGATTGATGACCCCGCATATGACGAAGTTGTCGATACCGTGCTGATAACTGATGAGTTTGGCACGGCATACATCCAGGTTCCGATTTCGGCCAATGGTGTACTCGGCGAATACGATGTAGAGATATCGGTAGATGACGAAGATGTGACTTACAACACCCTGTTTAGGGTGGAAGAATACAAACGGCCTACATTCGATGTAGAAATGTTGCCGCTGAAAGCGGAGGATATCCACGATGATGAAGTGTTGGTAAGAGGACAGGCGAAATCCCTTTCTGGCGCACCTATTTCGGGTGCCATGGTGGCGGTAGACGTCAAACGAACGCTTAGAGCCCCGCGATGGATGTCGGAATACCGGGATATGCCTGTTATGGCCGACACTGTCGTTACCGATGAGAATGGAGCATTCCAGATTCATATGCCCGTAGATGTGCCCATGGTGGAACTTTCACACGACGATTCACTCTTTACGAAATGGACATTCTATGTTAATGCCACCGTGACCGACAGAGCAGGAGAGACGCATGAAGGAGAGACGACCATCAACCGCGCTTTGTCTCCCTATTCACTGTCGGTAACATCACTGCCTGGCCAAGTTGAGGCCGAACAGACGCTTCGCTTCAAACCAGTGTTGGTAGACCGATGGGGATTGCCCATCGACAAGACGGTGCAGATGTGGACCGACCATTCTACCGACACCCTGCTACGGGAAGCCAACCAGATGACGGAATTGCCCATCACGGGCTCGTTGGCGGCTCCAGGTTTCCATCGTATCTATGTGAAGTTCGACGACTTGGTGAAAGACTATGAACTGAAAGTGGTGGACTTCTCTGCCAATCGGCTGGGCGTCTTTTCCAGAGATTTCTTCGCGCAGAGCGCCGCTTATTTCCCATCAGACGGGGGGAAGGTGAACATACAGTTTGGCACATCACTCGACAGTGTCTACGTACTCTATACGGTATTCTCGGAAAACTGGGTTGTCGAGAGTGGGGCCTTCGAGTTATCGGATGCCATTCATAACCGCTCTTTTACTTACAAACGCTCATACGGGAAAGGACTGAGACTGAGTTATGCCTTCGTGAAAGACGGACAGGTGACCACACACAGCGCCACCATCAATGCACCTCTTCCCGACAAGTCGTTGAAAATGGAGTGGACGACATTCCGTGACCGGTTGCTGCCAGGACAACAGGAGACATGGACGTTGCGGGTGCGAAATGCCGACGGTTCTCCTGCCAAGGCCCAACTGCTTTCGACGCTCTATGACGCCTCTCTCGACCCTTTGGCACGCCATCAATGGTCGTTCAATCCCTATAAACCCAATTATCTCAGTCGTAAAGATTGGCGTTATGAACATAACGAACTCTCTTCTTCCACTTCTTCATACCACCAAGCGAGAATCACTTTCCCGCTGTCGCTCAACTCGTTCGACGACAAGTTGATGCGACTGAGGGGCGACAGTACGGTGCTGCAGCGCATCCTTTCCATGGCAAAGAAACCGTCGGAAGGATGGGCACAGGGAACAACGGGATATGTGTCGGGTATCGTCATCGACGAAGAAGGTGACCCCGTCATTGGTGCGTCTGTGATGATTGATGGCACCAATAAGGGAACGGTGACAGATGTTAACGGTCAGTTCTCCCTGCCAGTGAGTGGAGGAGTGACCCTTAACGTCATGTATGTCGGTTATAGCAAACAAGCCGTAAGGGCTTTCTCGGGCAATTATATTGAAGTGCGTCTGGAGCCCGATGACATGGCTCTCAATGAAGTGGTGGTCGTGGGATATGGCACACAGCAGAAACAATTACTTACTGGTTCGGTAGCAGGAATACAGGTACAGCAAGAAGTAACGGTTCCAACGAGAGTTAGAGGCTCTGGTGAAGTCAGTGTCGATGCCACGCCGCTGTATGTTGTCGACGGGGTGATTGTTGACAACCTTTCAAGTCTCGATATGAACACCGTATCCAGTATCGAGGTCCTTAAGGGTGCCAATGCCACAGCCATTTATGGCAGTAGAGCAGGCAGTGGGGTGGTGGTCATCAGTACTCAGGGCGCACCGATGGAGAATGCGGCGGAACAATTCAACAAGTTGCTGGCTTCACTCATGTCTCAACCGGCTGTGGTGAGAGAGAACTTCGAGGAGACGGCTTTCTTCCATCCGCGACTCATGGCCGATGATAAGGGTGAGTTCACCATCAACTTCACACTGCCCGAAAGTGTCACCTCATGGCGCTTCATGGGACTGGCTCACGACCGTGAGATGAACTATGGATACGCCGAGGCATTGGCAGTGGCACAGAAAGAGGTGATGGTGCAGCCCAACCTGCCACGATTCATCAGGGTAGGTGACCAATCGGTCTTTTCGGCAAGGGTTGCCAATCTCTCCGATACAGTGAAAGAGGGCATGGCAGAACTCACGCTCTCTGATGTCAACACAGGAGAAGTGGTGTGGTCAGGACAACAGCCCTTCCGTGTCGAGGCAAGAACGACGGGTGGTGTTGATTTTGCCGTTCCTGCGTTTAAGGAAACCGCGGCATTGGTCTGTCGTACCGTAGTCCATGGCGAAGGCTTCAGCGATGGGGAGCAGCAGATGGTACCCATCATGCCAGCACGTGAACTGGTGACATCTACTTATCCTTTTGTCATGAAGGGTGAGCAGAAATTGGAACTGGCGCTCGACCGTCTTCTCCCCGCAGATGCTGACCAGCGCCGCCTCACCTTCGAATATACCGCTCATCCCGAATGGCTGGCGATAGGTGCCCTTCCTGTCTTGTCGGCTACCACCGGCATCGATGCCGTCTCTCAGGCTGCGGTCTATTATGCCAATCAGTTGGGTAGGATGGTGACCGAAGGCTCGCCTGCTATCCGTCAGGCTGTCATGGCATGGCAGAACGATTCCACGCTGCAGTCGCCCCTCAACAGTGCGTTGCAGAAGAATACCGGTCTGAAAGAAATGCTGCTCTCAGAAACACCCTGGATGACTGATGCCGAAGGAGAACGGGCGATGAAGCGCAAAATGGCGACATTCTTCGACACCAAGACGATGGACAAGAAATGCAAAGATGCACTCGACCAACTGAAAAAGTTGCAGAATGCCGACGGTGGGTGGGCATGGTGCCAGGGCATGAGCAGTTCGGTCTACACCTCAGTCCTTGTGATGGAGATGCTGGCACGCATCCAAATGCTGAAGCCTACAAAAGACTGTACCAAGTTGTTGGACAAGGGGTTGGCGTTCCTTCAGACAAAAGCCCATAAAGAGGTGGAAGAGATGCGGAAAGATACGGTAAAAGGCCATCATGTCACACCAAGCGAGTGGTTGCTGCACTACCTTTATATCAGTGCCCTCGTTTCGCCACAGCACCATCAGTCTGACAGCGACGACCATGAATACCTGCTTTCGTTCCTCCGCCAGCGCAAAGTAGACCTCTCCATTTATGGAAAAGCAGCATGTGCGGTCGTCATGTCACGTGAGGGCGACAAAGAAAGAGCGCAGGAATACCTGAAGAGCCTCAAGGAATATGCCGTGACCTCGGAGGAAATGGGCATGTATTTCGACACCCCAAGGGCACAACGCTCATGGTTCAACTACGAGATACCCACAGTGGCCATGGCTATCGAAGCCACTCAACTGCTTACTCCAGAGGACACTACGAGTATTCAAATGATGAGACAATGGCTGCTGATGCAGAAACGCACACAGATGTGGGAGAGCAATGTGGCTACCGTGGAAGCCATTTATGCCCTTTTCAACGACAGTCCTCTCACCATATCATCTTCCACTCCTTCCGACTTGTCGCTCACTGTCGACGGGCAGCCTGTTGACCTCGGCCAAGGTACAGCAGGAGTGGGGTATGTGAAAGCCGTTGTCGACAAAGGTGACCTTCGAGAGTGCCGTATCGGGAAGAGTACCGGCCAGACGGCGTGGGGCGCTCTTTACGGACAGTCATTGCAAGCGGTGGAGAAGGTGGCAGACGATGCACAGGGCATCACCGTAGAGCGCGAACTGGTGTTGCCCGACCGTCCTCTGCACGTTGGTGATAAAATCAAGGTGCGCATCACCGTGAAAGCCGACCGCAATTACGACTTCGTGCAAGTATGCGACCGCCGCCCGGCATGTTTCGAACCAGTAGATGCACTCAGTTTCTTCTGTTGGGGATACTATAGTGCGAAGAAAGACAATGTCACGACCTACTACTTCGACCAACTCGGTAAAGGCACAACCGTGCTGGAGGAAGAATACTATGTAGACCGCGAAGGAGAATACACCTCGGGCACATGTGTCGCCCAGTGTGCGTATGCGCCGGAATTCAAGGGCATCGACGGAGCCTATCGGCTCAAGGTGTCGCGTTGAGAAGCCTTAACACAATAAAATGTGCCCTCGTGCGTTATCATAATATGTTACGACATACAATCCGATGCCTAACGGTGTTGTTGATGGCAACACTGCTCTGTGCCTGCAACGACGACGACAGTTTCACCACGTCGCCGAATAACTTGTTGACGTTTTCGATTGATACGGTGAGGCTCGACACGGTGTTCTCACGCATTCCCACCTCCACACGCACCTTTTGGGTGTACAACAAGTCGGGCGATGGCGTGAGGTGCTCGAGAATAGCCTTGGAAAAAGGCAATCAGACGGGATTCCGCGTGAATGTAGACGGCACGTACCTCGGCTCGTCAGAGGGATTTCAGGTCAGCGACATCGAGGTGCGCAACCGTGACAGCATCAGGGTGTATGTGGAACTTACCTCACCTGCCAATAATAAGTTTGAACCCACGTTGCTTGAAGACAACCTCGTCTTCATGCTTGAAAGTGGCGTGCAGCAGAAGGTGAACCTCAATGCCTTTACGTGGGATGCCGATATACGCGACAGTTTGGTGGTTGATGGCGAAACCACCATTGCCACCGATAAGCCTTTGGTCATCACTGGCGGTATCAAGGTGAAGGAGAATAGCAAACTCACCATCCCACCGGGCTCCACCATCTATTTCAAGGACAATGCTGGAATCGATGTCTACGGCACCCTGGATATTCGGGGTGAAGTAGACCGTAACGTGACACTCCGTGGCTATCGCCTCGACAATATGTTCTCCTACTTGCCCTACGACAGGGTAAGTGGACAGTGGAAGGGTATACGGTTCCATGAGCCATCTTACGAAAACACCATTAACTATGCCGACATACACAGTACTTACAACGGTATTGTTTGTGATTCGTCGGGCGTCGACCGGCTCAAACTCAGCCTTTACAACAGCATAGTGCACAACTGTCAGGGATATGGCGTGAAGGTCGTGCATTCTGTGGTCGATGTGGTGAATTGCCAGATTACCAACACACTGATGGATTGTCTGGCTATCTATGGAGGAGCGGCAAGAGTGATGCAGTCAACCATAGCACAGTTCTACTCCTTCGATGCCAACAGAGGAGCGGCACTGCGTTTCGCCAATTATGATGAGGAAAGGATATTGCCCCTCTATCAGTTCGACTGTGTCAACTGCCTTGTCACAGGATATGCCGATGATGTGGTAATGGGCGAGGCTGACAGCACAGCCACCTATAATTTCTCGTTCGAGAACTGTCTGTTGCGCACACCTGCCATCTCAGATACAATAAGGGTGAAAAACGTGATTTGGGAGAATCCCGAAGATACCTTGACAGGGGACGTGAAACATTTTGCCAAGATGGATACGGAGAATCTGATTTATGACTTCAGGCTCGACTCGCTCTCCACTGCCATCGGCAAGGCATTGCCCATCGAAGGATTGCCATATGACCGATTGGGAATCCGACGTGATGATGAACCCGACCTCGGGTGCTACGAGTATGTAAAGAAACAATGAAAAATCTCAGGCCTATGAAAAATATTCAACTTGAAATCAACATCCGCCACTTGCAGTTGGAGGAATTGAACGCCGACGAAAGGGAGTTGGTAGAGGCTGCCATCAAGGCTACCGACAACTCTTATGCGAAATACTCCCATTTCAGGGTGGGGGCAGCACTGCGGTTGGGCGACGGCAGGATGGTCATCGGTGCCAACCAGGAGAATGCGGTGTTCCCACTCGGCTTGTGTGCCGAGCGCACTGCCATTTTCGCGGCACAGGCAAATTACCCCGACCAACCCGTCACGGCAATTGCTGTAGCAGCACGCAACGAATCTGGATTGGTGAAGTCTCCGGTATCGCCCTGCGGTTCATGCCGGCAGGTCATCCTCGAAATCGAGGAGCGTTACAGTCAGCCAATCAAGGTTCTGCTTTATGGCACCGATGGAGTGTATGTGGTAGATTCGGTGCGCGACCTTCTGCCGTTGTGCTTCATCGACGAGAGTATGCGATAGCCCTTTTCATTCCACCACGTCTACCTTCTGCTCATACACCGCATCGATGTTCTGGGTGGAAGGCGTTTCGGGTTGTGTCTTCACGACAGGACGCTTGACCACGTCCTGGGTTATAGAAGGCTTCACGCTAATGGTGGCTGGCCTTGCCAGTTCGGGAAGCACAGGCCCTACGAAAAGTTCAGATGGCGGGACAGCAGGAGCCACCTTGTTTCCTTCCATTTCTATTTGTCCTTCAGGCGAGGCTGCAGCATTGCCTGCATTCTCGGTCACCGACAGCGTATCGGTGGCTGGGATGTCTTTGGATGCTGTCGTGAAATCCAGACTGTCGGTCTCTGCTGTGGCTTCGTGTTGCCTTCCTTCATCCGTCAATGATATTCCAGCGGCTTCCAGGCGGGTCTTACAGCCACCCATCATATGGGCAGCCTGCTTGATACGGGCCTGCATCTCGGGAGTGTCGCGGAATGCAATCAGATAGTCAAGGGCTTGGTCGTAATGGTCGTGGGCGGGATGCCAGTTTTCCAGAAACATATAGCATAGCCCCAGGCGGTAGTTGATGTCGCCCTTCTCATTGTCATAGCACACAGTGAGTGCTTTCTCATAATAGGGGATGGCTTCGGCAAACTGCCGCAGTTCGAAGTGGCTTTCACCGGCCGTGAAGTAGTAGACCGACCGCTCATGTGGAGCAAACACCTCGAGTTGGGGCATCACGGCATCGAGTTTCTTGCATGCCTCCTCGTAAAGCCATTCGTGATAGTAGCACACACCCATGAATCCCTGAAAACGTGGGTTCAGTGCATATTCTTTGTCGAGTCGTTCAAACAGCAGTAGTGCCTCATGGTATTTCCCACTCTGAAAATAGGCGATGGCCATGTCCAATCTATCGTTGTCGCTCACTTCCTGCGCCATGGTGGGCATGAGGTGGGCGACAATCAGTGTGAGGAGTATGGCCAATCTTTTGAGCATGGGCAGAAGAGAGAAAAGGCCTGATGCTTATTCTTCTGTATAGAAATTGATGAGCCTCCGCAGGGCACGGTCGCAGACAGGACAGAACACTGGATTCTCGTTGGTGCGCATCCGGCAGTCCTGGCAACCTCGGTAAACACCTTTCAGACTGTATCCGGCTCCCTCAAACACACCAACCCGCTGTTCTATCGTCTTCTTGTCGGTAGATTCTGGGGTGGGGATAGGTGTCTTTTTCTTCACCATGTCTTCCCATTTCGAGGAGAAGTCTACCAGCGTAGTAAGGTTGGGCTCCCATGGTTCCACGTCATGTGGATACATCGGAATCTGTTCCTGTTCGTAGGCATACTCGTCGCCCAGACCCGCGAAACTGTGTCCGAACTCATGCACCACGACGGGCTTGAACAGTCGGTGATGGGTCATGGAGAGGTTGTAGGAATTGAGTATACCACCACCGCCATATTGGTCGGTGTTCACCAGTACGATAATGTGTTCGTAGGGCGTCCCTGCCAACCAGTTGTGCAAGTCTTTCAAGTGAAGGGTGGTCAGGTAGCGCTGGCTGTAGAACGTGTCGAAATGGGAGTGGAGGGCGGTGTTGCGCCAGATGCCAAGATGAGGTGAACTGGTGCCGCTGTCGACGGAGGGAGACTTCACTGCCACGATGTGGAAACGGTCGCGCAGCGATTTGAAAGGTTCATGCGCGAAGAGGGCTTCCGTGGCTTCTTGGGCATCGTGTAGATAAGTGTCCATCTCACTCTCCTGATATCCCTCAGCCACAAAGGCGATATGGATGCAGCGTGTGGTGTCTGCAGCCTGTTGAAGAGTCACATAGGGCGTGACGTGGTCGTAGCCGGTGTGGCGGATGAGAATGTCGGTGGGCACCACGGTATGCGTGAGACTCACCATTGTTTGCTGCCGGTTGTCGTAGAGTTCCACTGTCACGTCAGCAGTATCCTTTGGCATAGGTGTGAGAAATACGTTTTGGAACGAGCGACACTGGGTATGTGCCTCATCATACGACAGCCATTCTTGAAACAGGGTGGAGAAGGAGTTGCGGTATATGACCTCTCCGCTGCGGTGGTGGCGCACGATGATTTGACCGTTGCCTCGTACAGGCACTTCACTGAGATGATGGCGCTTGCCCCACCAACGCGGCACCATATGCAATTCATCGACGGCTATTTCCTGATGATGTGCGTTGCCGGAGAACACATAATCGATACGTAGCGTGGCATCACTGAAATATTGGTTGAAGTCTTGTGCGCTGGTGGCCAGTGTGAGAAATGCCGCCAACATCATAAAAAGGCGTTTGCGCAATAAAGTGGTCATAGGGTGAAGATTTGTTGTTTTCATTTTATGTTTAGTGAAATGTAATTGGCTATTTCTGGTACCGATGCCATTAGTTCTACGATATAGTTTCGGCTCCAGTCATCGGTATGGTATCTTTTCTTTCCCAAGAGCAGTAGGTCGATATCCATCATGATGATGTTGCCGGAGCGTAAGTCGGGTTTGTCACCGCAGGCTTGCTCCACTTGCTTCAGCAGCAAAGTGATGTCTTTGGCTGTTATCTCACTCTCGCCGGTGGCAAGGCAGTTGAGAAAGGGTGTCGCTTCTATGCCGATGGCATTGGTCTCAACCATTGGCGTGAAGGTCATTGGCCCCAGTTTCTCTTCTAGCAGCGCCTTGGCAACAGCCATGCGACGTTCTCTTTTACAGTTGCTACCCAAGGCAAGAATGAATCGCTTCTTCTTCTGTTGGTTCATGATGAGGATGGTCGAGTTATCGGCCTTTTCGTTGTGGAGCGGTAAAATTACAAATTTTTCATGGAATAGTGCGTAAAAACTGTATTTTTTAGCCATAGTCATTCATAACCACGATTATTTTGCGTATTTTTGCACCCGAATTGACAAATACTTCCTTTCTGTAGCCGTGATGGATGAAATGAACAAAGTGAAAATCAAAGCCGCGCTATTCGACCTTGACGGTGTGGTCTTCGACACCGAGTCGCAGTATTCTGTGTTTTGGGGCGAGATGTGCCGCAAATACCACCCTGAGATACCGGGATTGGAGAACAAGATAAAAGGGCAGACCCTGGTACAGATTTTCGATGGTTATTTCGATGGAATGGATGAGGCGAAAAGGGATATCCAGAAAAACCTCGACGAATATGAGGCTCGTATGACATACAGTTTCATTGCCGGATGCCGTGAGTTTATCCTTTCACTCCGTGAAAAAGGGGTGAAGACGGCTTTGGTGACCAGTTCCAACGATGCCAAGATGCGCTGTGTATACAGGTCTTGGCCCGATTTCGGCAACCTTTTCGATGCCGTCCTTACCTCTGAAGATTTCGATGAGAGCAAGCCCTCGCCCGACTGTTACCTCAAGGCTGCCGCCCGGTTGGGGGCAGGAGTGAAGGAATGTGTGGTCTTTGAAGACAGTTTCAATGGCTTGCGTTCGGGGAATGCCGCAGGAATGGTGGTGGTGGGCTTGTCGACTACCAATCCGGCTGATGCCATCTCGCCGCTCTGCGACAAGGTTATCTCCGATTACAACCATTTCGGGCATTCACAGTGTGAGGCGCTCATTGCCGTGAAACATCAATCGTAAGTTGACATGGATACACAGAATACCCCTGTTCATATTCGTCTTTGGAACCATGACTTCTGGTTGTTGGCCTTTGCCAATATGCTGCTCACCATGGGTGTATACATGCAGATGATGTATGTACCAGAGTGGGTGAAACAGTATAGTGGTGGCGGTGATATGCAGATATGGTCGTGGGTGGCCTATGTTGTCGGCTTGTTTTCCATGGGGGGATTCTGTTCTTTTCTCGTTCAGAAATACCGCCGCAACCGTGTATGCCTCCAGTCGCTCATCGTGGTGATGGCCTTGCTCGCATCACCCGTTTTCCTCGGTGCATTCTATAAGAACAATGTCGTTTGGACAATGCCGTTGTTGCGCTTTCTCACAGGGGCGTTCTTCGGACTGGCACAGATGGTGTTGGCGAGCACCTTGGTCATCGATTGCTGTGAAGCCCCCCAGCGAACGGAGGCTAATTATTCCACAGCATGGTTCTATCGCTTTTCTTTGTCGTTGGGACCTCTCTTGGCCTTGATGCTCTTCAGATTTGCCGACATGAAGGTTTTGATATGGGTGTCGGCGGGTCTTGTGGCTTTGGCTTTTGTGCTTATATCATTGGTGAAATTCCCTTTCAGGACACCGGAAGACAGCCTGCATAGGTTCTCGCTCGACAGGTTTTTGTTGCCGGGTGCATGGGCGTTGTTCTTCCAGTTGCTGCTGGTCACCATGGTGCTGGGCATGATGATGTCGGTGTTTTTTACTTGTGCCCACTTCTTTGCATGGCTGATGTTGGGTTTCCTCCTTGCCCTGTTGGCAGAGAAATTTGTCTTTATGAATGCGGAACTGCAGAGTGAGATGGTAACAGGACTGTTGCTGATAATGGCGTCATTGCTGTTGATGCTTACCAACAGCAGTGACGACGTGATGTATATCGTTCCGGTGCTGACAGGATTGGGAACCGGACTGATTGGCTCTCGTTTCATCCTGTTCTTTATCAAACTCAGCGACCATTGCCAACGGGGAACGTCGCAGAGCACATATTTCCTGGCATGGGAGTCGGGGATTGCCCTTGGCTTGGGTCTTGGTTTCCAATTGGTCAGAGAACAGAAACCAGGGGAGAGTGTAGACCCTTGGCTCGACGTGTATGTCGTGGCCTTGGTCATGACAGTTGTTGCGCTAGTCGTTTACGTAGGTTTCACCCACAAGTGGTATCTGCGTCACAAGAACAGGTAAGTAATCCGGTTCTCAATTCTTTATCTTCAAGATCATATTGTCGCTTTGAGGTCGGCGAGGGTGATTTCCTTCAGTTCTTTCTCCGTCTTTTGTGCCGAAGAGCGAGACAAACGGTTGGCTTGATGCTGGATGCATTTCTCAAACACATTGCGCACATAGCGCGCATTGCCGAAATTCCTTTCTTTTTTCGCTACAACCTCTTCCAGACGGCTCATGAGATAATCCTTGGCATCATCGTTGAGCGTGTACTCATTCTTGCGCACATACATCAGGAAAATGCGTGTGAGTTCCTCGGGCGTATAGTCAGGAAAATTGATGTAACGGTTGAAACGCGACTGAAGGCCGGGGTTGGAGTTGATAAACCGTTTCATCTCATCGGGATAGCCGGCAATGATGACCACCAGTTTGTCGCGGTCGTCCTCCATACGTTTCAGTAGGGTGGAGATGGCCTCCTGGCCATAGTCGCCGCCGTTGTCGTTCTTCGGAACGAGCGCGTAGGCCTCGTCGATAAACAACACACCATTGAGGGCGGAGTCGCAGATGGCATTGGTCTTGACGGCGGTCTGCCCCATGTACTCGGCCACCAGTCCGGAACGGTCGGTTTCCACCATGTGGCCACTCTTCAGTATTCCCAAGTCCTTGTATATGCGGGCAACAATGCGTGCCACGGTGGTCTTGCCCGTTCCGGGACTGCCGGTGAAGACCAAATGATACGACATCTTAGGGGTCTTCAGACCTTTCTCCGAGCGCATCTTCTGCACCTTGACGAAGTTGGCCAGACTATTGATTTCTTCTTTCACGCCCTCCAGGCCGATGAGTTCGTTGAGTTCCTCATAAGGATCATTTTCCAAGGGCTCGTTCACTACTATCTCCCCAGGCTTTCTGTCGCCTTTCTTGTCGGTCGTGGTCTTTGGCTTTTCCGTTTGTTCTGTGGTGTCAGTGGCATCTGACTGGTCGTCACCAAAGGTGTCAACGATAAAAGTCAGTATACCCATCAAGACAAACATCACGATGGTGATGAGACCCACAATCTTGAGAGCAGTAGATAAATTATTGTTCATGGCAATGAATAGTTGATTTCACATAAAAAGAATAAACGACCAGGGGGAGCAGGTAGCCAGCGAGGTCCAACAGGTCGAAAGTGCCGGGAACGACCCCGATGGCTTGGCCCAGTTCCGAAAAGGCTCCAATGAGGGGGATGACGCAAGCCCATTTCCATCGGGTGGAAGCATTGACACCGTGCATCAGACTGTGAATGAACAGGATGTAGGCTCCCGCCCAGAGAGCACCGGGCAGATTGTATACTACCCAGTCGTATGGATGCCAGTGGCTGGCTGTCTCACGCAAGTGGGAGAGATGCCGTGACAGTGGAGTGCCATCGGCAATTCTCAGCATGAGAATGTGGCGCGACCGGAAGAGCACATAGAGCATGCCGCCACTCACAAGGAGCAACACGCTGCAGATGATACTCTTCTTTTCACGCATGGTAGTAGTCGTTTGGTGGCTCAAAATTACTAAAAACATTACACATGACAAAAAGAGGATGTGCTTTTTTTCATATTTCTCCCTGTCGAAGGTCTTGCTATTGAAAAAAATATGTATATTTGCATTCATAATGACATTCGTGTGACACACATGAGAAAAACTACCACCAGAAGCACATCTCTATGAAAAAGTATTTCCTTTACCTCGTACCCATGCTGTTGTTGTGTGCCTGTACATCCCGCAGACACCTTGTTGACGTTAGTGGACAAAAACAGAAAAGCATCGTTATTCTCTACGAGAATGACGTACACTGCGGCATCGACGGCTATGCCAAACTTGCCGGTCTGCGTGATGCCATCCAGAATTCCGATACTGCCTTTGCTGCAGCCGTTAGTAGTGGCGACTTCCTGCAGGGTGGTGTCAGCGGGGCCATCTCCCGCGGACAGTATATCGTCGATATTATGCGCCATGTTGGCTATACTGCCATTACCATGGGTAATCATGAGTTCGACTACGGCACCCCTCGTATGAAAGAATTGCTTCCACAGATTCAGACATCCATTGTATGTTGTAATTTCTTCGATGCGGGCGCCCTTCAGCCCTTCTATTCTCCATATGTTATACGGCAGTTCGGTACAAAACGCGTGGCCTTCGTTGGAGTCTGTACCCCGGAATCGATGATTGCCGAGGCCTATTCGTTCTATGACGATGAAGGTAACCTGCTATATGACTTGAAACCGGCACAACTATACAGTATTGTCCAGGCTGCTGTGGACGATGCCCGTGCCAAGGGCGCCGACTATGTGGTGGTGCTCGCTCATGTAGGTGAGCAGAACTCGGATATGGACATCGATTCACATCAGTTGGTGGCAGCCACTAGGGGTATCGATGTGGTGCTCGACGGTCATACCCACTCTGTCGTCCCTCACAATGAGGTGAAGAACATCGATGGGAAAACTGTCGTCATTTCCCAGACCGGTACGCAACTCGCTAATGTGGGGAAACTCCTTATCTCCCCGGATGGTGCATTCTCCACTACGCTGATTCCCGCTGCCGACATTCCTTATGAGAGCACTGCGGTGAAACATGCCACCGACAGCATCAAGATGTTGTTGGAACAGGTGACTTTGCGCAAAATCGGTGAGTGCGACTATGCGCTTGAGATTTATGACGGTCAGGGGGTGCGACAGGTGAGAAAAGCCGAGACCAACTTGAGCGACCTCGTGACCGATGCCTTCCGTCACTATATGGATGCAGAAATAGGTCTGTGCAACGGTGGTGGTATCCGCAACACCATCCCCGCAGGAGTCATTACCTATGGTGATGCCATCAACGTGCTGCCTTTCGACAACCACATGTGCAAGATCGAGGCTACCGGCAGCGAGATAGTGGCAATGTTGGAGAAGTGTATTGCTGCGCTGCCCGAAGAAGATGGCAGTTTCCCGCAAGTATCGGGTTTGCGCTTCACCGTACATAGTGTGAGCCATACCGTCAGTGATGTGCTTGTGCTGGATGCCGCAACGGGCAATTACCTGCCCATCGACCTCGCAAGGAAATATACCATCTGCACGACCGACTACTATAACTCGAGTGGATTCTACGGTATGCTGAAGGAGTGTAAACTCCTCAAGGCCACCACCGTACTCTGTCGTGACGCACTGTCTGACTACATCGAAAAAACGCTTGGTGGGACACTTGGCAGTGCTTACACCAGCCCTCAGGGGCGTATCACGATGGTGAATGACTGAAAGCCATGACCTGATTTTTCGTTAATGTTTTATAATTTGGCTACCAATTCAACGTTTTTGTTTATTTTTGCACGAAAATAGCGAAGGTGGTCTATCTCTTCGTAAAAACAAGTACACTATACATTATTAATAAGTAGTTTAATAAAAATCAAGGAAAAATGAACAAACTGGAAAGTCCTGCAATTCTTGTCGTCGATATGCTCAACGATTTCGTAACCGGCGCACTGGGATGTGATCGTGGAAGAGCCATCGTACCTGCTACCGCACAACTTCTTGATGCCGCCCGTAAGGCTGGCGTGCCTGTCATCTTCTGCAACGACGCACACATCAAAGGAATCGACCGTGAGTTGAAACTCTGGGGCGACCACGCCATCGCTGGCACAAAGGGTGCTGAGGTAATACCAGAACTCAACCTCTGCGACAAAGATTATGTAGTGCCCAAACGCCGTTACAGCGGTTTTTTCCAGACCGACCTGGATATACTGCTCAAGGAACTGGGCGTGAAAACCGTTATCATGACCGGACTGCATGCTCATATGTGTGTACGCCACACTTCTGCTGATGCCTATTGTCTGGGATACGACGTAGTTGTAGCCAAAGAGGCAACCGACTCTTTTACTGAGGAAGACTATAATATCGGCATTGCTTATCTCAAGACCTGTTATGGTGCCGATGCTTATTCGAATGAGGAATTGATAGCCGCTTTCTGATTCTTCATTTCCGACATTTCATCAGGTGGATACATAGAGCGTATCCACCTGATGTTTTCTATGGTTGATGGGAAAGACATCAGGAGGTTAAAAAGTCTTTCTGCGATACCATTCATGGATTGGATAATGGCTCTATATGATAAAAATTCCTAAACAAAAATTATCAAAACTGAAAAAACGCTTATTCTTGATTGATGAATTAAACTTTTCAGGCTTTCATTGCGTCAAATTATCAGAATATCAAAACAATCATTTTTATTCATTAAATCTCAATAGGTATTAGTTTATGAAAAAGGTAATAGCAATGTTGGCAATGATTGCCATGACAACAGGAATGTCGGCACAAGACAATTCAGGTCAAAGACATCCAAGAATGAATCGCGAGGAAATGGTGCAGCAACGTACTGACTTCATGGCCCAGCAATATGGACTTAATGATGTGCAAAAGCAGCAGTTGCTCGAATTGAACAAGAAATATGCCGACAGTATTCCCATGATGGGCCGTAGGCCCGGTGGTCCCGGCAACGGTCAGATGCGTCGACCTGTTCCTCCTCAAGGAGGTGACAATGGCAATGGCGGTTTCCACCGCGGTCAGAGGCCAGGCATGCAACAGGGTCCCGGTCGTCCCCATTTCGACCCGGAGAAGATGAAAGAATATGAGGCTGGTCTCTCACAAATCATGACCAAGGAACAATATGCCCAATACGAGGCTGATAAGAAAGCACGTATGGAGCGCATGCAACAAAGAAGGAGAGATTGAGATTCGATTCGAAATAATAGTTAGTTAGGTAAAAGGTTTTAGGACGACAGGCTGCCTTTTTTAGGGCAGCCTTTTTTGTCATGAAAAACATTGTGCTTCAGTTTTTTTTCTTAATTTTGCAGCATCACATCCATAATCGATTCTTTATGAGGAAAATATTATTCGTTGCATTTGCAACCCTGTTCTTTGTGCCTGTAGTGGCGCAAGAACAAAGTGTGCTCCAGGTTAAGGAAGCCAAACTGAGTAATGGGATGACCGTGTGGCTCAATGAAGACCACTCCCAGCCCAAAGTCTATGGAGCCGTGGTGGTGAAAGCCGGGGCAAAGGACTGTCCGAATACGGGCATCGCCCACTATTTTGAGCATATCCTTTTCAAGGGTACCGAGGAAATGGGTACTGTCGACTATCAGGCTGAGAAGCCTTGGCTCGACTCCATTTCCGCCAAATACGACCAACTTGCAGCCACGAAGGATGAGGCCCAGCGGTTGTTGATACAGAAGGACATCAGCCGTTTGAGCCAGAAAGCCAGTGAATATGCCATTCCCAATGAGTTCAACCGCTTGATTTCCAAGTATGGCGGTTCAGAACTCAACGCCGGTACGAGTTGGGACTTTACTTTCTACCACAACATTTTCACTCCACAGTACATGGCACAGTGGTGCTGGCTCAATAGCGACCGTCTTATCAACCCGGTATTCAGACTCTTCCAAGGTGAGTTGGAAACCGTCTATGAGGAGAAGAATATGTATTCCGACGACATGATGTCGATGGCTACGGAGAAGGTGCTGGCAGAGTTGTTCCAAGACCAGCCTTATGCCTATCCTGTGATTGGCAGTACAGAGAACTTGAAGAACCCGAAACTCTCTGAGATGAGGGCATTCTATGAGAAATACTATGTGGCATCGAATATGGGACTTGTGCTCAGTGGCGACTTCGACTCAGGGAATATCATGCCGTTGCTCGAACAGACCTTTGGAAGGATTCCGCAGGGCGTGGAACCCCAACACGTGAAGTCGGTGCTGCCCGACATCACCGCAGAACGTACGGTGGAAATCAAACTCCCCGTGCCACTGGTTAGTATAGAAGTGCTTGCTTTCAAGACACCTACCGATTACGAGAAAGATGCCAATGCTGTGAAACTCGCTTTCGACCTGCTCTCCAACGGACAGGCGGGAATGCTCGATTCGCTCATCAACGAAGGAACCCTTCTCATGGCAATGGCACAGCCGTTGAGTCTCAATGACGCTGGGTGTGGGTTTGTGTTGGTTATCCCCAACCTGCTCGCTTCGAAGAAGAAGGCAGAGAATGCTTGTCTGGAGCAGATAGAAAGGCTGAAGAAAGGTGACTTTAGCGATGAGGTGTTCAACACCTTGAAACTGGAGGCTATCAGAGAGGCCAACCGTTCACTTGAAACCATCAGCGAGAGAGCCGCTCAAATGGTAGAAGTGATGGCTGCCGGCCATTCCTGGCAGGATTACTTGGACAAGGTCGACGGCTACCGCACCATCACCAAGAATGATGTGGTGCTGGCTGCCAACAAATACTTCGGTGCTCCTTTCGTGCGCTTCAAGAAAAAGAACGGGGAGTATACAAAAGACAAGGTCTCTCAGCCCGATTACAAGCCTGTGGTTCCCAAAAACAGGAACGCGGAGTCGGAATATACCAGGCGACTGGCTCAGATGCCTGTTGCCGACAAGGAACCAAGACAGTTAGACTTTGACCGTGATGCCACCACTATCCCGCTTGGCGGTACTGCCACTCTCTATACGGTGAAGAACCCTGTAAACGACCTCTTCCAACTCGAACTCATCTTCAACCGGGGGCTGAAGGCCGACAAACGCCTCTCTGCCGCCATGGCTCTTCTTAGCCAGGCAGGCACCGATTCGCTTTCCCGGCAGCAACTTGAAAAATCGTTGCAGGCCTTGGGGGCAAGTTTTGCCGTAGACGTGAGCAACACCTCTTCCAAAATCATGCTGACGGGGGTTGACAGAAATTTCGATGCCACCATGGCATTGTTAGGACATTTCCTCAACCATGTACAGTCCAACAGCAAGACGTTGTCGCAGATCAAGTCGGCAGAGAAGGCCGACTCGAAATCTTTCGGCTCCGACAACAAGGAGGTCTTCAGGGCGCTCCTCGAAAAAGTGAGATATGGGAGCAACTCGTCGTATCTTAATCGTCTGTCACAAGCCGAGGTGAAGAAAATGAGCGGAGAGGAGATGCTTGAGGCTTACCAGGCCATACTGTCTGCATCATGCAATGTGGTGTATAGCGGTACGCTGCCTGATGAACATGTGAAGGCCAAGGTGCAGCAGTATCTCCCTGTGACAAAGTGCACTCAGGCATACGTCGATTACGGTGAGAATTACGTAGGCTACGACCAACCCATAGTTTATGTGTATGACATGTCGAAAGCCCGCCAGACCATCTTCTTCACCTACGAACAACTGTCTCCGTTGGCTACGAGAGAAAAACGGATTCCGCTGCGGTTGTTCAGTGAGTATTTCGGTGGCGGCATGTCGTCGGTCATGTTCCAGGAGGTGAGGGAATTCAGGTCGATGGCTTATTCCACAAGTGCCCAGGCTGGATTCAAATCGTTGAAGCCCAATCCCAATCTGCCGGGATGTTTTATCACTCTCGTGGGCACGCAAGCCGACAAGGCGATGTCTGCCATCTCTCTTGTCGACTCATTATTGCGTGACATGCCGGTGAACGAGAAAAATTTTGCCGTGGCTAAGCAGGAGAGAATCAGTAATATCGACACCGAATTCCCGTCGTTCCGTGAAATCGGCGAAAAGATTGCTCTCGTCAAATGGTTGGGGTATACTGAAGACCCCAACAAAGACATTGCTGACCTCTATAGCAAAGCCACTTTCGAAGAAATGATGCAATACTACAACCAGAATGTGAAAAACCATCAAGGTCACCGCGTGCTGGGTATCGTGGGCAATGTGAAGAAACTTGATATGAAAGCACTGGAGAAATACGGAAAGGTGGTGGTGCTGAAACTCGAAGACATCTATCGCAAGTGAGAATCACAATGGTGTATGTGATGTAGATAAAACGAGCCGGCACCCATGAAAGTGCCGGCTCTGTTGTTTGCTGTAAAATATTCTTTTCTCAGTATGTTGCGCTTTTGGCGCAACCGATTGTTGGTCTTACAGTGTGAGGCCCAGGTAGACCATCAAGCCGTTCATCAGTATCCAGAAGATGGCGAAAGGCATGGTCTTGCGCATGATATCACCATCCTGACCCTCCATATCGCAGGCGGCGGTAGCGATGGCGATACTCTGTGGCGACAGCAGTTTACCTCCCTCCGAACCGGCGCAGTTGGCAGCAGCCAGCCAGTTGGTCTCATTACCCGGTACACCGAAGAAGGTGGAGTTGTTCACCAAGCCAAGGTCGCTGGCGGCAGTGGCTTGAAGTTTGCCGAAGAGGATATTCGCATTGGTGGCACTGCCGGTGACGAATGTGCCGATTGAACCGATGAGTGGAGCGAAGAACGGGAAGAATGTGCCGGTAAGTGCTACAAGTCCCTTGGCGATATCGTTTGTCATGCCAGCATTGTTCATAAGCATGGCCATGGCGACGAGGCAGCAAATTGTTACGACGGTCTTCTGAAGATTGATGGTAGTCTTGCCAAGCAGTTTCATCAACTTGCCGAAACTCATGCCTTGAATAAGACCACCGATGGTGGCACCGAGGAAAATCATCAAGCCCGCGTTGGAGAGCCAACCGAACTTGAAGGCGTTTCCGGTGACAGGCAGTTCAAACTGGGTTACCAGGGTCTGGTTCAGCAGTTGGTTGATAGGTGGAACGATCTTGCTGGAAATGAGGATGAAGAAGATGATGAGGCCATAGACACTCCATGCCTTCAGGGTCTTGGAAAGACCAAACTTCTTCTTCTCTACCTTCACCTCATCGGCGGGGTTCTCGTCGTGGATAAACAACTTGTTGTAGATGAGCATGGCAATGATAGCAGCCACACTACCGAGGATGGCAGGTGTCTCCGGACCGATGAAGTGGGCGCAGCAGAACTGCACGATGATGGAGAATGTGCCGACAAACAAAGCCAGGGTGATGTTTTTTACGATTTTGGTGCGGTCGGTCATCATCAGGATGAGGAATGGAGTGATGTAGAACATCAGAGACAACTGCACGATGATGAAGGTGGCCACCTCGCAAAGCATTTCTGGAGATGCCACACCTTCGGCAGCCACTTGGTTGGCCAATGTGGTGGCGGGAAGTCCAACAGCACCGAAGCCTACTGCCACTGTATTGGCAATCAAGCAGATGACAGCCGAGAACATGGGTTTGAATCCCAAACCGATGAGGATGGCTGCAGGAATGGCCACTGCCGTGCCGAAACCGGCCATACCTTCAAGTACGCCTCCAAGACCCCACGTCAGGAGCAATACGAGGAGGCCCTTGTCTCCAGTCATTTGGATGAACTGTGTCTTGATGGTTTCAATCTCTTTTGTCTCGCAGAGAATGTTGTAACTGTAGATAGCACAGATGATGATGAGGATAATCGGGAAGCATGCCTTGAGCAGACCTTCTATCACAGACCAAAGTGTAATGCCGAAGATGGAGACGTTGGCATATTTCTCAGGTATGATTCCCATGGTTGGGGCGGCAAATAACGCCAAAAGAATGGTAACGATAAGTGTTACGATGGCACTTTTGTAGCCCGACACTTTGAAGCCCATCATCAATACAATGAGCAGAACAATTGGAATAACGGAAATTAATGCTGACATAAGGTTAAAAAGTTTAATTGATGGTGCCAAATTTAGTAAATAATCCTTAAATCAGCAAATTATTTGCAGGTTTATTTTTCTTTGTGAAACAAAATTGCCCTGTTTCACTATAGATAGTAGAACAGGGCCATGTCTTATCTGGTCATTTCCTGTATGTTCTTGTGTTTTTTCCATCCCGACGCTTTCTTGTAGAGAGAGGCAGAACCGGCGGGCACAATAAGCAGCACGTCTTTGTTGTCGGTGCTCTTCAGTTCGGGAGGTGTGGCACTTTCGCAGATGATGCGTGTGAGTTGATGGCATTTTGTAAAGGGTTTCTTGCCGATATGGGTTACCGAACGTGGAATGACGATTTCCTGAAGCCTTTCACAAGAACGGAAGGCTTCGTTGTCAATGGTGGTCAGGTAAGGCGGCAAGGTGATGGCAGGCAGGTTCAGGCATCCCCGAAACGCTTCTTCTCCAATCTTGGTCAACCGAGCGGGTAAATGCACCTCCAGCAATCCTTCGCAGTTGCGAAAACAGCCGAAAGGAAGGGTGGTTATACTCTCCGGGATGCGGATTTCACGCAATCCCTTGCATTCCATGAACACTTCCTTTCCCAGTTCGGTGACGCTAATGGGGATGATGAAGTCGCTCAGGTTCTTGCACCCTTCGAAGGCTTTCTCACCAAGGATGCGTACGTTGCCACTTAAGTCAACTCGTTGAAGGTTAGTGCAGCCTGAGAAGGTAAGTGGTTCTATCACGCTGACGTTGTAGGGAATGCTTACCATTGACAGTCCGGTGCAATTTTGGAAAGCAGACTTGCCTATCTTCCGCAATGATGCCGGCATGTCGACGCTGGTGATGCCACTGCCCTGGCAGGCATAGGGAGCGATCTCCTCCAGTCCGTCGGGCATCGACAGGTGTCCGCGATATGCTGCGGGAGTCAGAAGCAACACAGTGCCTTGATAGTCGTAAAGCACCCCGTGCTCGCTTACATATTCTCTGTTGCCCCGTTCCACGACAATACGTTCCAGATTGTTGTTGTTGCCAGGCATGCCCCCCTCGATGTGGGCGTCGCGGGGGATGTCGATTTCGCGCAGTTGTGTGCCTTCCAGGCTTCTGTAGCCGAGGGTTTGTAGGCTCGATGGCAGGTGAAGGGTAGTCAGCGGACAATAAGCGAAGGCTTCATCGCCGATGGTAAGCAGAGTGTTGGGCAGTTGCACATATCTCAGTTGTTCACACTCATAGAAGCATCGCTTGCCAATCTCCTCCAAGCCTTCAGGGAAGCGGATATCTGTTAGCCTTGTGCAGGCACGGAAGGCCTCATCGCCGATAGATACCACATAACGTGGCATCTCAACCACCTCGAGTTGCTGACAATGGTAGAAGGCACGGTTGCCAATTACTCGTGTGTGTCGGGGCAGGCGTATGCTCCTCAGATGGGTGGCGTAGTCGAAGAGGTCGTATTTGATTTCATCGCGTCGTGAACTGATACTTTGTGCGAATTCAGCATCCGACAGGTCAAGGTCGACATAGTTGTCGATATTCCGCCCTCTGTCGTTGACGCATAAACTGCGTTTCAGAATACTCTCCAGCGTATGAATGTCATCGCTGTTGAGTGTGCCTCTGATGCTCAACTGTCTCACTCCTCGGGCAATATCCTTGGTGATGATTTGTTTCAGTTGTCCTGGACGCATGACATTGGCATGAAACTGGTCGCCTATCATTCTGGATGGATGTGGTGAATCAGGTCTTTGCGCTGTTGCCAATAGTGGCATGGCGAGGAAGGCGAAAACCATTGCAAACGTCAGGATTGTTCTGTGTGTGGTTGTCATGTGGATGTATGTTTAGAGTTGCCAAAAAGTTTGTTCGTGTATAATCATGGGATAGTCATTCCGGCAATTTTCCCGTGGATATATATTCCTCGTATGTCTTGCGCTTCACGTCGGCTTCGATATCGCTGATGGCGCGGTGCGGGTTCGACTGTGACTTCACGTAAACGCAGATGGCGAAGACCACCACGGTGATGAGGATGCTGGCTATCCATCGTAGGATTTCTTTTTCGATGGGGATGTACTGCATGCTCACTATGCCGGCAACGACGGGGATGCCGAAGAGCAGCCAGTCGCTGCCCGAACTGATTTTATAGGTCTCTACAGCGGCACGGTATTCATCGTCTTTCATCAGTATGCTGGTCTTGTGCCCATTCCAGTACTGCTCGAATTTCGGGTCTCTAGTATCCATATGTTATAATATATAATTCAAACCTCAAACATCTTGCAAGCCAAGCGCAGACAAAAGTTTACTTTCAGTATGCCGAGGCGCAGCCGACATTCGACCGAAGGTCAAACCCTAATCAGGTCACTCATGATGCTGTCGCTCACGATGATGCCCTTGAGTGAGAGTCTCAGCCAACCGTCGTCCTCCACCAAATGTCCCGTTTTTACCCATCTTTCTGCCTGGTCTTCGAGGTATTGTGAGAATTCGGTGCCATATTGCTGTCTCACCCTCTCGATACTTATCCCCCACGATGTACGCAAAGCGGTAGTGATGAGGTCGTTGTAATGGTCGTACGGGCTGAGGACCTCACGTTCCGACGGTATCTGTCCGGCATTGATGGCAGAGATATACTTCCCGATGTCGGAGATGTTCCACTGGCGCCCCGCTTGGTCGTAGGAATGAGCCGCGGCGCCAATGCCCAGGTAGGGAACGTCGGTCCAGTAACTGGTGTTGTGGCGTGACCGGTATCCTTGAAGTGCGAAGTTGCTGATTTCGTAGTGTTCATACCCTGCCTCCTGCAATCTGTTGGCAAGCAATGTATACATATCGGCATAGAGGTCTTCGTCTACGGCGCGAAGGTCACCTCGTTGCATCATCTTGTGGAGTGGGGTGCCTTCTTCTATTGTCAGACCATAGGAAGAGATGTGCTCCACACCCAGGGAAAGGGCTTTCTGGATGTCGTCGTCGAACTCCTCAAGTGCCTGATTGGGAAAGGCGAACATCAGGTCGATGCTGATGTTTGACATCCCCACCTCGCGTAGAAGGCGCACTGCCTCGATAGCCTGGCTGGCTGTATGTCGGCGGTGCAGGAGTCTCAGCCGTTGGTCGTCGAAGGTCTGGATGCCCATGCTCACCCTGTTTACTGGCAATGATGCCAGGGTCGTGGCAAATGCGATATCCACGTCATCGGGGTTGCATTCCATAGTGATTTCTGCATCTTCGGATATGGCGTAGCAGTCAGTGATGGCATCAAACAGTTGCTTGAGTTGTCTGGCGTCAAGTTGAGAGGGAGTGCCGCCACCTATATATATAGTGTCGATGTGGGGCTTGTCGCGCAGCAGCATCTCCTTGCACAGCGCATCGACATAGGCCTGGCGATGACTGAGTAGGGTGGTGGAGTAGAAGCCGCAATACACACACCGGCTCTTGCAGAAAGGGATATGCACATACAGTCCTGCCATGGGTTCAGTGTTCAGTGTCCTTCTTGCGGCTTTTTATCTCATTGGAGAGCATCTCGCGGTTCACTTCACCGATGTCGGTATACCACTCCAGACCTCCGTTTGGACTGTATCGTCGCACCTTGATGCTGTTGAGCATCTCCTCCAACTGTTCCGTGGTGAGTGCATCGATCATGGGATGACTCAAAAAGCGCTCGTTCACCACTGGCCATACCGTTCTTCCAATGGAGTCGGTATGTAGGCCATTGCGCATGATTTCCAAATCGTGTTTCACCATTTGCTCGCGGGTGGATTCGTTGCCGTCGAAACTATAGAACAACCGGCATTGATCCAACTGATAGTCGTGAATGAGGAAATAATGCTGGTCGCCGTCATGGTAGCGTGAGAAACCCATCTCACGGAGTTGGGAATCGTTGTCGTCGCCTACTCCCCTTGCCGCTCTTTTCAGAGGCATCTCCGAATCTTCGGGGGTGGTAACGATGACAACGCCGTCGGTCCAGTGCATTCCTGCTATGCCCTCTGCTCCATAGATACGGTCCACGTGCCCCTCGGCTTTACGGTCGCCGACGATGCTCTTGAGATACTGGTGTATTTCGCTAAGGCCTTTCCATACGAAGTCAGGCATATCACCGCTTCCATCGATGGAACCATAGGGCTCGATGAAAGTGACGGAGAAATGCGACGATGGGGCGTCGAGGACCTTGAATATGGGTTTGTAGTATCCTTTAGAACGGTAAAGTTTGTTCTTCTTGACCAGTTCCAGACAGTGGACGAATACCTCGTCACCCACTTCCACCGTGATTTCCTCTCCATCGCAGTCGCCGCTGATGGTCAGCAACTTCTTTCCCGTTTCCTCATCGTAACGGAGGTGGTATACAGTGACATCAAAGGGATTCATGCCTCCGCCTCGGGTGAAATGATAGGATATGAACTTGCCCGAAGGCATGGTCTTGCCCTGTGCACAAGTGGTAAGGCAGAAGGTCATCACGAAGGCTGAGGCGAAAAGCATAAGAAAGAATAAGGTATGTTTCATTGCTGAATGGGCTTTTGTGATGTTCTGTTGCAAAATTAACGATTTTTTTTATCCCGACTGGTATAAGAGCGGATTTTTTTCCTAATTTTGCAATCACAAACTCTTGATAGCGACATTTCGTAATAGTTTTTATATACATGCATTTTTCCACCCTCATATCCAATCGTAGGAGTTGCCGGTCTTTCGACGAGAGCGAGTTGCTGCCCGAACAGGTGCAGGCCATTCTCCGTGCCGCCCTGCTTGCCCCATCTTCGATGAACAGACAGTCGTGGCATTTCATCGTGGTCGACGACAAGACCTCGTTGGCCAAACTGTCCGACAGCAAAGAGCATGGCTCCCACTTCTTGAAAGACGCCGCCTTGGCTGTCGTGGTGACGTGCGATCCTGTTGAGAACGATTGCTGGGTGGAGGACGGAGCCATTGCCGCTTCGTTCATGCAACTGCAGGCCGAGGAACTCGGACTGGGATCGTGTTGGGTACAGATACGTGGCAGACGGATAAGTGATGGCACGCTCTCGTCGGATATCGTGAAAGGCATTCTCGATATACCCGAAGAACAGCAAGTGCTCTGCATCGTTGCCATCGGCAACAAACACCAGCAGTTGCCCCCTCATGCTGATGAGGATCTGCCTTGGGAAAAGGTGCATGTCGACAAATTTTGAAAAGCCCATGATAGACTATGACTTGAAAAAAATCAAAGCGGTGGTCTTCGATGTTGATGGTGTGCTCAGCCGTCAGACCATCTCGATGGATGCACAGGGTGAGCCACAGCGCACTCTCAATATCCAAGACGGTTATGCCATCCAACTGGCAAGGAAGGTTGGGTTGCGTATCGCCGTCATCACTGGTGGGCGTACGCCGTCCATCCGTCTCAGGTATGAGTACCTGGGCGTAGAGGACATTTACCTTGGTAGTGCCGTCAAGATTTCCACCTATAATGATTTCCTTGAGAAATATGGCTTCAGCAATGACGAGATTCTTTATATGGGCGACGACATCCCCGACTATGAGATCATGAAGGTGTGCGGTTGCCCTTGTTGTCCTGCCGATGCCGCTCCCGATATCCGCGAAATCAGTTGTTATGTGAGTAGCCGTGATGGTGGCGACGGGTGTGCGCGCGATGTGATAGAACAAGTGTTGAGGGCTCAGGGCAAATGGCTGAGCAGCGCTGAAGCCTTTGGATGGTGAAAATCTATTTGCTATGTATCAACTTATTCTGGCAAGCAATTCTCCACGCCGGCGTGAACTCCTCGCCGGACTCGACGTGCCTTTCGAGGTAAAAGTGCTTCAGGGCATCGACGAAAGTTATCCTGCCGACACCCCTGTCGGTGAAGTACCTGTATTCATCGCAAAGGCCAAGGCTGAGGCCTATCGGGGATGTATCACCGATGACCAATTGGTCATCACTGCCGATACGGTGGTGGTGCTCGATAACTTGGTGCTTGGTAAGCCTGCCTCTCACGATGATGCCTGCGACATGCTCAGGGCATTGAGCGGTAAGACCCATCAGGTGATTACGGGGGTCTGTCTCACCACCACCACCATGCAGCGATCTTTGTCGGTGGTTTCCGATGTGACGTTCAAGGCGTTCACCGATGATGAAATCGAGTATTATGTAAGCCATTACAAACCCTACGACAAGGCTGGAGCCTATGGCATACAGGAGTGGATAGGCTATGTAGGGGTGACAGCATTGAAGGGAAGTTATTTCAATGTCATGGGACTTCCCGTGCAGCGCATTTATCAGGAATTAGTCGACATGTGTGGGCCAGAACTGTTCATTCGTGATGGTAAGGCTCACCCTTGATAATGGTGCAGGCGCGGTAGACTTGTTCCACGAAAATCATACGCACCATCTGGTGAGAGAACGTCATCTGCGACAGTGATACCTTCTCATTGCCCCGTTGATAAACACTGTCGGAAAACCCATAGGCTCCGCCGATGACAAACACCAAACGGCGTACATTCTGGCTTTTCTTTTCCAGCCATGAGGCAAACTCGATGCTTCGGCGCTCTTTGCCATGCTCGTCGAGCAACACCACATGGTCGCCGTCTTGTATCTGACGTAAGATCAACTCTCCCTCACGCTCTTTCTGCTGTGCGAAGGTAAGGCTCTTCGTGTTTTTCAGTTCGGGTATCACCAACATCTCGAAAGGCATGTAGTGTGTGATACGTCCCACATAGTCGTCGATGCACGCGGAAATGTGCTTGTTAGTGGTCTTGCCCACGAGGATGAGAACAGTCTTCATGATAGAAATGGATTGTAAAGGTGAGGTACAATGCAAAAATACGAAAAAAACGCAAGACACGGATGCTGCAAAGAATTTTTATATTCAAAAAAGAGAAAAAAACGTCACTCGGATATACGATAATGTGATTTTTTTTTCTTATCTTTGCAAAAGTAACTGCCTTAATTGGAAAAACAACATTATTTTAAACTTTAATAATATGGAAAATAACGCGGAATTGATTTTGCAATGTGAAGAGAGGGCAAAAAAATGGCTCACCCCTTCATTCGACGAAGAGACACGTAAAGAAGTTCAGGCTATGCTCGACAACGACGACAAGACCGACCTGATCGACGCTTTCTACCGTGACCTGGAGTTTGGCACCGGTGGACTCAGGGGCATCATGGGTGCTGGTACCAACCGTATGAACAAGTATATCGTCGGTATGGCCACCCAAGGTTTTGCCAACTACATCAACAAGGCTTTCCCAGGACGCAATGACCTGAGTGTGGTGGTGGGACACGACTGCCGTAACAATGGACGTATGTTTGCCGAGACCGTGGCCGACATCTTCTCTGCCAACGGCATCAAGGTCTACCTCTTCGAGAGTCTCAGACCTACCCCCGAAATCTCTTTTGCTATCCGTCATCTGGGATGCCAGGCAGGTGTCAATGTCACCGCTTCGCACAACCCACGCGAGTATAACGGCTACAAGGCATATTGGGATGATGGCGCACAGGTGCTCACACCACATGATGTTGGCATCATCGAAGAGGTGAACAAGGTGACCATCGACGACGTGAAGTTTGAAGGCAACAAGGAACTCATCGAGATTATCGGTGGCGAGATGGACTGGGACTACCTGCAGGCAGTGAAAGAGGCCATGGTAGACCAGGATGTCATTCTGCGCCAGAAAGACCTCAATATTGTATACTCACCTATGCACGGCACGGGTAGGGTGATCATTCCCGAGGCGTTGCGCTCATGGGGATTCCAGAACATCCATGTGGTGCCCGAGCAGATGGTTATCGACGGCAACTTCCCCACAGTGGTGTCGCCTAATCCTGAGAACCCCGAGGCCATGACTTTGGGTATGAAACTTGGAACACGCCTGAATGCCGACCTCGTGATTGCCTCCGACCCCGACGCCGACCGTCTGGCTATTGTATGCCGCAACCCGAAGGGCGAGTGGGAAATCCTTAATGGCAACCAGACCTGCATGATGTTCTGCTGGTATATCATTGCCAATAAGAAGAAACTTGGTCAACTCAAGGGAAATGAGTTCCGCGTGAAGACTATTGTAACTACCGAGGCCATAGCTGAGATTGCCAAGAAAAATGGCGTGGAACTGCGTGATTGCTATACTGGCTTCAAATGGATTGCCAATGAGATCCGCATT